>Ga0308165_1003189_pt1 | contig 17994 bp, 11 predicted proteins | sample PhyWR2_FD_201032 | JGI IMG/M metagenome (GOLD analysis project Ga0308165, IMG submission 201032) | Phyllosphere microbial communities from UC Gill Tract Community Farm, Albany, California, United States - DLSLW.R2 | ecosystem: Host-associated > Plants > Phyllosphere > Unclassified | place: USA...
AGAACCCGCAACGCCTGCCGCACCCGATGGAATATCCGCAAAGCGGATGAGGCGTTCGCGGAAGCCCGGCATGGCATAATTCACATAGCCATAGATAAGCGGGGAACAGGCAATGTCAGAATCAGGCATTGCCATTTCCTCAAACACGGCGATCGGGTCCATGCTGAAACATTCCGGCTTCACCAGCGACGCAATCTCACGCAACTGCTCAAAAGCCTTGGCGCCATCTTCAACCGAGATCAGCTCGCCTTCAACCGCGCAAGGCGTTCCGGCATTGGCAACGAGTGTATAAAAACACATCAGCGAATGCGGTGAACGCAGTGGCAGCAGAACTTTCCCGGCGCGCGCCAGACGCAGCACCTCACCCCAAGAGGTGGCTGGCTTGTCCACCAGGTCCGGACGCCATGCCTGAACCTGCGTTGCAGCATCGAGCGGAAACGCCCATTGCCGCCCCTGCCAGTTATAGCTTGGGAAGGACTGGCCCACAGAGCCATCGGCAAACGCTTTAAGTTCTGCTTCACGACCCGGCACATCGAGCGGCAGCAGACAGCCTTCCTTGGTGATCTGGCCCACATGCGGATGGTCAATCACGATCATATCGAAATTGCGTGCCAGTTCCTCAACCGGAAAGGTCTCGAAATCCTGAAGCGAACGCTTTTCCCATTCGATCTCGACGCCCTTGTCAGCAAGCCATTGTTCGGCACCCGCAACCATCGGATCATAGCCGCGCGGGTGGCTCCAGGTCATGCCTTTAAGCTTGATCGTGCTCATAGACCGAACTCCTCACGGATAGCTTTGCTGTTCTCGCCAATGCGTGGTGCTGCGCGTGCCACCTTCGGACGCTGTCCGTTGATGCGCAGTGGGGAACGTGTGGTGGTGATGGAAACATCATCTTCACGCGTTACCGTCTGGAGCATGTCGAGAGTTGAAAAACCTTCGCTTGCGAGCAGTTCTTCCCAGTTGAGAACGCGGGCGCACCAGATGTCGGCAGGTTCCAGAATGGCGAGCCATTCATCCACTGTCTTCGTGGCGATACAGTCAGCAATTAGACGCTTGATTTCATCACGCTTGGCAAAAGCCAGTTTCGCATCCTCAATGAAAGGCGAAAGTGTATCAGTTGCAAGCAGTGGTGCGAGTTTCGCAATCGGCATCATGGCGATAGCCAGATAACCGTCCGCTGCCGGATAAACACCATAAGGTGCTGCAAGATAAGCATGCGCGCTGCGGAAATCGGAGCGTTTTGGCAGACGACGACCATCATTGAGATGGGTGGTCAGCACTTCAAACTGGAAATCAACCAGCGCTTCAAGAAGGCTGGTTTCGACATGCGAGCCTTTGTTGGTGATACCACGGCGAACGAGTGCTGCGAGAATGCCCTGCGCTGCCGCAGCCCCTGCCAGCATATCGGCAACCGCCAGACCAAATGGCACAGGGCCCTGGCCCTCGTCGCCATTCAACCACATCAGACCCGAGCGCGCCTGTGCCAGCAAATCCTGTCCCGGACGCCCGACCCATGGGCCCTCTTCGCCGTAACCGCTGATCGATGCATAGACGAGACGCGGATTGATTTGCTGAACGGCTTCGTAATCAAGGCCAAGGCGCTTGATGACACCGGGGCGGAAATTCTGGATGACCACATCAGCCTGCGTGAGAAGCTTCTTCAACGCAGCCAGATCGTCGGGATTTTTGAGATCGATCGCAAGGCTATCCTTGCCGCGATTGATCGCATGAAAAATCGTAGAATCGCCACCGATTTCCGTATCGCTCAGATAAAGCCTGCGCGAGAGATCACCACCATCGGGCCGTTCAATCTTGATAACGCGCGCACCGAGATCCATCAAACGCAAAGAGCAATAAGGCCCCGACAAAAACTGGCTCATATCGACAACGACAAGCCCGCTCAGCGGCAGTTCGCTTTCCGACATCGGGAAATTCCCTCCTCATGAATTTCTTATGTGAATATAATCTTCACATATGGATTTATAGAAGGCAAGACTGAAATTGGTCTCTTAGAGCGCATTTCGATCTGATTAAATCAGATCGGCGCTCTAATCTCTTATTTTGACGCGCATCTTTTTCCGATCGAAGCGGGATAAGAAATCAGTCCAGTGGACTGATTTCCCCGCGAAGCCGTTTCACACTTTTCGGGATGCGCTCTAATACAAAAACGCCGCCCGGTGGGGCGGCGTTTTCTAAGGAAATGAGCTGACTATCAAACCTCGTTGCCGACCTGCTCCAGCAATGTCCAAACGTGGTCAGCGAACGAGTTCCACACTTCAATGCGGTAATGATCGGCGTCCCATTTCAACAATATGATCTGGGCATGATCAAAGATGGTGCGCGTAGCACCCGGATGCTGCATCTCAGAAAGATCGAGCGGCGACGCGGCATTAAGCAACCACTCCGCCTTTGGGCCAGAAATATCAATACCGGTTTCGCGGTGACTGACTTCCGTCAGGCTATGAACATCCGTTTCATAGAGCTTGGCGAAAGCCTGCGTGATGGCTACGCCCTTGCTTTCATCAGCCCAGATATACCATTCATCCGGGCCAATACAGGCAACGGCAGTATCATCCGTGCGCATTAGATCACCGATTTTCGTCGGGATTTTTGCACCCAGCGCCTTTTGAGCTTGCGCCAACTTTGCAGGTGCAATGCGCAGGACAAAGCGAGCAGCATCTTCTGCCGCGTGGATTTCCACACGACCGGAAATGACAACCTTGCGGTTCGAATAAGGTTTTGTCTCAATAAGCATGGTTCAATCCTTATCCGTTCAGCTTCTTACCTTCGGGATCATAGAAGACCATGCCCGACACAACCGCTTCATGCACACTGCCATCCGGCATCGGCATATAAAGCGTTTCACCCATCCGATCTTTGCCGCCTGATACCACAGCCATCGCGATAGACCGGCCAAGCGCCTCGCTCCAATAGGACGAGGTGACATGACCAAGCATTGTCATTGGCACGGCCTGTTTCGGATCGGCAACGATCTGCGCACCCTCTTCCAGCACCAGCTTCGGATCGACAGTCAAAAGACCAACCAGATGCTTGCGATCTGATTTGAGCATGTCCGGGCGGGTCAGAGAACGCTTGCCGACAAAGTCCAGCTTCTGCTTGCCAACGGCCCAGCCAAGACTTGCATCATCCGGCGTGATCGTGCCGTCCGTATCCTGACCGACAATGATATAACCTTTTTCCGCGCGCAGAACGTGCATGGTTTCGGTGCCATAAGGCGTGATGTCATATTGCTGACCGGCCTCATAAAGCGCCTTCCACAGCGACAGACCGTAACGGGCGGGCACGTTGATTTCATAGCCCAGCTCGCCGGTGAAGCTCATGCGGAAGAGACGCGAGGGCACGCCAAGGAATGTGCATTCCGCAACTGACATATGCGGGAAAGCTTCGTCGGAAATATCCAGACCTTCCACCATCGGCTCAATAAGCTTGCGCGCATTCGGGCCATTGATCGCAACCACCGCCCATTGCTCAGTGGTCGAGGTGAGCGAGACTTTCAGATCAGGCCATTCGGTCTGCAGATAGTCTTCCATCATATTGAGAACACGCGCGGCACCGCCGGTTGTGGTCGTCACATGGAAGCGATCCTGCGTGAGACGACCGACAACACCGTCATCACGGATGAAACCATCTTCGCCAAGCAGCAGACCATAACGGCAGCGCCCGACCCCAAGCTTCGTCCATGGGTTGGTGTACATGCGGTTCATGAATTCCGCAGCATCCGGGCCGACCACTTCGATCTTGCCAAGGGTGGAAGCGTCGAACATGCCAAGCGACTGACGGGTTGCCTTGCATTCACGCGCCACAGCCTGATGCATGTCTTCGCCAGTCTTTGGGAAATACCATGCACGGCGCCATAACGAGACCGGCTCAAATGCTGCGCCATGTTGTTCAGCCCAGCTATCGATTGGCGTCTTGCGCGTGACATCAAACAGTTTGCCGCGATTGTAACCGCAGAAAGCGCCAAAGGTCGTTGGCGTATAAGGCGGGCGGAACGTGGTAAGCCCCACCTGCGGTGTCGGGCGTTTGAGTGCATCGGCGGCAACGGCCAGACCATTGATATTGGACGTCTTGCCCTGATCGGTCGCCATGCCGTTGGTGGTATAGCGCTTGACGTGCTCAATGGAATGGAAACCCTCGCGCACAGCGAGACGAATATCCTTGGCGGTCACATCGTTCTGGAAATCGACAAAAGCCTTGGCCTTGCCCGGATCGCGATCCGTTGGCAGTTCACGTACACTGACGCCATCGCATACAAAATCACCCGCAACCGCATATTCAGATTCCTTGGCCTTATGACCCGCATCCGAGGCAGCAGCAGCACCCGCTTGTGCACCCTCAAGCAATGCGGCCTGCAAATCGAAATTGCCATTGCCTGCACCGGCGCAACGACTTTCTTCTGTACGTTCGCCCGGAAGATAAATCTGGCGGGTCTCATCCCAAACCAGCGAACCTTTGGTGTGTGAGAACAGATGCACGCTTGGGTTCCAGCCGCCCGACATCAGCAGCACATCGCACGCAACCGTGCGCGCAGCACCGACCGAGCCGTTAGAAACCGGATTAGCGCGGACCGACGACACACGATGGCGTCCGCCTGTGTCCGTCACAGTCCAGCCAGTGAGCGTTTCAATACCAAGCATTTTGGCGCGGTTGATGAGGCTATCGGCAACGTTTGAGCGCACGTCGATGATCGCCGGAACTTTGACGCCCGCGACCGCGAGATCAAAGGCCGCAAGCCATGCACTGTCATGCGATGTGACGACGACAGCCTGATTACCAACTTTGACGCCATAACGGTTGAGATAGGTACGCGCGCTTGACGCCAACATCACACCGGGACGGTCATTGCCTGCAAAGACCAGCGGCTTTTCAATAGCGCCCTGTGCCAGCACAACTTGCTTGGCACGCACACGCCACATGCGTTCGCGCGGCGAATTAGATGCTGGCTTGGCCTGATGATCCGTCAGGCGTTCGGAAAGCCCGACCATGTTCTGATGGTAATAGCCAATCGCTGTCGTACGCGGCAAAAGCGTGACATTTGGATTGGCTTTAAGGGCCGCTATGATCTCATTCAGCCAATCCCAGCTTGCGCGGCCATTGATGACCGGTTCTGGTTCCGACAAAAGCGAGCCGCCGAACTCAGCCTGCTCGTCAACGAGGATGACTTTTGCGCCGCTCTTTGCAGCTTCCAATGCTGCTGCCAGACCAGCAGGTCCACCGCCAGCAATCAGCACGTCGCAGAACGCATAACGACTGGCATAGGTGTCTGGGTCCGGTTCAGACGGCGACTTGCCAAGACCGGCAGCACCACGGATAAAAGGCTCATAGACCTTATTCCAGAAGCTCTTTGGCCACATGAACGTCTTGTAGTAAAAGCCTGCAGAAAAGAACATGTAAAACGCATCATTGATCGCGCCAACATCATGCTTCAGCGATGGCCAATGGTTTTGGCTCTCGGCCTTGAGACCATCATAAAGTTCCAGCACCGTTGCGCGGGTATTCGGCTCGTATCGGCCCGGTCCACGCGACACACCCATCAGCGCATTTGGCTCTTCGGAACCTGCCGACAGAATGCCGCGCGGGCGGTGATATTTAAACGAACGACCGGCCAGATGTTCGCCGTTGGCAAGCAAAGCGGAAGCCAGCGTGTCACCTTCAAAGCCGGAATAGGTCTTGCCGTTAAAGCTGAACCGCACGGACTTGGCCTTGTTGACACGGCCTTTATTGTTCAAACGCATATCGGTCATTATTTTATCTCCGCAGCCGGAGTTTCTGCCAAAGCAGGACGAAGCTCACCGGCCTTGTAGGTGGTGACAAACTTGTCGCTCACCGTGTCGCGCACCGCATTGAAGAAGCGACCGCAGCCATTGATATGCCGCCAGCGTTCAAAATGCGTGCCGCGTGGATTTGAGCGTGTGAACAGGAAATCGCGCCATTCTTCATCAGAAAGCTGGGACGGATCGGAAGGACGCGCAATATGCGCTTCGCCTCCATAGGCGAATTCCAATTCAGGGCGTTCCATCTCGCAATAAGGGCAACGGATTAAAAGCATTTTGTGTTCCCCTATCCCTTAGTGAGCAACCGCGGCAGCAGCCGCTTCGTCGATCAGGCGACCAGTCGCAAAACGTTCCAACGTGAACGGCGCATTGATCCAATGCGGCTCGTCTCGTGCGATGGTATGCGCAAACACATTGGCCGAACCCGGCGTTGCCTTGAAGCCACCCGTACCCCAGCCGCAATTCACGTAAAGGCCCGGCACCGGCGTCTTGCCGATAATCGGCGAGCGATCAGGGGTGACATCAACAATACCGCCCCATTTACGCAACATACGCATACGGGTGAAAATCGGGAAGATTTCGCAAATCGCAGCCAGTGTGTGTTCGATCAGCGGCAGACCACCGCGCTGACTGTAAGACGTGTACTGATCAGTACCCGACCCAATGACTAGCTCGCCCTTGTCTGACTGGCTGATATAGGCATGAACGCTGTTCGACATAATAACGCATGGAACAATCGGCTTCACCGGTTCAGACACCAGCGCCTGAAGCGGGAAGCTTTCCAGTGGCATACGCACACCGGCCATATCCATAACAATCGACGTGCTGCCTGCAGCCGAGACTGCCACTTTCTTGGCTTTGATAAAGCCGCGTGGTGTTTCGACACCCGTTACGCGCCCCGATGCATCGCGACGAATACCCGTCACCGGACAATTCTGGATAATATCCACGCCGCGCTCCGTCGCGCCGCGCGCATAACCCCACGCAACCGCATCGTGACGAGCCACGCCACCGCGCCGCTGCAACGTAGCGCCAACAACCGGATAACGGGCAGTAGGGGAAATATCGAGCGGTGGGCAATATTCCTTCGCCTGCTCTTTCGTCAGCCATTCATTGTCGATGCCATTGAGACGGTTAGCATGAATATGACGCTTGAAGCTTTGAACATCATGCACCGTATGCGCCAACATCATTACGCCGCGCTGCGAGAACATAACATTGTAGTTGAGGTCCTGGCTCAAACCTTCCCAAAGCTTCATCGAATGTTCGTAGAGATGCGCGCTCTCATCATAGAGATAATTGGAGCGGATAATGGTGGTGTTGCGTCCCGTATTGCCGCCACCAAGCCAGCCTTTTTCGATGACCGCGACATTGGTAATGCCGTGTTCTTTGGCCAGATAATAGGCGGCACCCAGACCATGCCCGCCAGCGCCGACGATGATCACATCATACTCGGCTTTAGGCTCAGCATTGGGCCATTGTGGCTTCCAGTTCTTGTTGCCGGATAGCGCGTTGCCAACGATAGAAGCTAACGAAAAGCGGGACATATACAAACCACCAGTCTTACGGTTCACGCTCCCATGTGGCGCATGAAAAACCTCTGACGATATTTGTATTGGTTCAAGCGGAGAATGGAAAGCAGGCTTGCGTCATAAGACGTCATAAATACGACATTACCACCATTTCGCGACATACCCGCAGGCATCCTTAGAGAGTTGCAATTATCGCGGTAGCCAGACAGTAATGGAATGAATTTGACACTATATGCCTGACGCTTTGATCGGATTACCAATGACTGACGCGCTGCCACTTAAGCCACTCAATCTATCTGAAAGCGATTTCACAAGTCTTGTTCCGAACACCAGATTGCGACAGCAATTCCAGTTTATTCTTGAAGTCGAAAAGCTGAAGCAGGTCATTCGTCGGACACCGCTGCTGGATGGATCCCGTAGCGAAAACGATGCCGAACACACCTGGGAACTGGTGCTGATGGCCATGGTTTTGCAGGAACATGCGAATGAGACTATCGATCTGTTGCGCGTGCTCAAGATGCTGATCATCCATGATATCGTGGAAATCGATGCTGGCGACACTTTCATCTATGACAACGCCGGGATTATTGATCAGGAGGAGCGCGAAATACAGGCAGCCAATAGGATATTCGGAATTCTGCCCAACGATCAGGCGTTAGAGTTCCGCGCTCTTTGGGATGAGTTTGAGGCGCGCAAAACGGCAGAAGCGCAGTTTGCTCGTGCGATGGATCGACTACAACCGCTCCTGCATAACTTCTTCACAAGTGGCGGCACCTGGCATACGCCGGGCGTGACCGCGCCTGTGGTGCTTGACCGAAAGTCACCGATCTCCCATGCGTCAGAAACACTTTGGGAGGCTGCTCAGCGGATTATCGCGGAAGGTGTTGAGCGCGGCTATCTGAAACAAGGATAAACGTCACCTCCATAATGTTAGCAGTAAGTAATATTAGAACAAATCCAAAACATTTTTGGGAAATAGGACAATAATATTGTCCTTTTCTCTTTTCTTTTATTGCGTGAAAAGGTACTCAGACTTGCGCAAAATCGCATTTAAAAACACTTAAGCGCAAGAAAGGTGATTTCGTGACTAGGGAAAATCTACTTGAAAGTGCACTGGTTCGTCTTGATGAAGCCGCAAGCCACATCAATATTGATCCGGATGTTATCGAAAAACTGAAATACGCCCGCGAAACCATGAAAGTGCGACTGATGATCCGCATGGATGACGGTTCGCGTAAATCCTTTCTTGCATGGCGCTGCCGTTACGACGACACGCGCGGCCCAACAAAGGGTGGCATCCGCTATCACCCGGAAGCAACGGCTGAAGAAGTCGAAACGCTCGCTTTCTGGATGACGTTTAAATGTGCGGTGATGAACCTGCCTTATGGCGGCGGCAAAGGCGCTATTCAGGTTGACCCACGCCAGCTTTCCAAGGCTGAGCTTGAGCGCCTTTCGCGCGCTTATATTCAGGCTTTCTCCGGCATTATCGGCCCGGATCGCGATATTCCGGCACCAGACGTTTACACCAACTCCATGATCATGGGCTGGATGGCAGACGAATATTCGCAGATCGTTGGCCAGTCTTCGCCTGCTGTTATCACTGGTAAGCCATTGGCGCTCGGTGGCTCGCTTGGCCGCAACGATGCGACTGCACGCGGTGGCTTCTATCTCGTGCGTCATCTGTCGGAAGATCTTGGCCTGGCATCTCAGCTTCGCGTCACGGTTCAGGGCTTCGGCAATGCCGGCCAATTCATCGCAAAGCTTATGGCCAGCGATGGTCACAAGATCGTTGCTGTATCGGATTCGTCCGGCGCTGTTTATTGCGCTGATGGACTTGATCTTGATGCGCTTCTCGAAGCCAAGGCACAGAACAAGTCCGTTGTTTCCACCGCTGGCAAAAATGGCCATGAAGCCATTACGCCGGATCAGCTGATTGCTGCCGAATGCGATGTTCTTGTACCAAGTGCTATGGAAAACATGATCCATGCCGACAATGCAGCCTCGGTCAAAGCGAAGCTGATTGTTGAGCTGGCAAATGGTCCGATTACACCGGAAGCCGACGAAATTCTCGTGAAAAACGGCGTTATCGTCCTCCCGGACATTCTGGCCAATGCTGGCGGCGTGACTGTTTCCTACTTCGAATGGGTACAGAATCGTCAGGGTTACTACTGGACGCTTGAAGAAATCCATGAGCGTCTCAAGACCATCATGGAACGCGAAGGCCGAGCCATCTGGAACCATGCCAAAGCACACAATGTGACAGTGCGCTCGGCAGCCTATGTTCATGCGCTTCAGCGCCTTGCGCAGGCAATTGAAGCACACGGCACCCAGAGCGATTTCACCGCCTAATTGTCGTAATAATTGCGGTTTTCGCCGGATTTTCCGGCGAAAACATCTTTGAATCCCGTTCTGCCGTTCCTATATGCCAGACTTATTAGTTTGTGAGGAACGGGATGAATATCGGCCAGGCAGCGACCGCATCGGGCATATCGGCGAAGATGATCCGCCATTATGAAACCATCGGGCTTATTGAAGCTGCTGACAGGACCAGTTCCGGCTATCGCGTTTATACGCAAAGAGATGTCGAAACACTGCGCTTCATTCGCTCAAGCCGCGACTTGGGCTTCTCCGTTGATCAAATCAAAGCATTGCTCGCACTCTGGCGCGACCGCAACCGCGCATCGTCCGATGTGAAGAAGGTTGCGCTGGTTCATGTCGAAGAGCTGGAAGCCAAGATGAAGCAGTTGCAGAACATGGCCGATACGCTGCGCCATCTTGCGCACAACTGCCATGGCGATGATCGCCCCGATTGCCCGATCATACATGAGCTTGCCAACACCAATGCGGAGCAGCTTCATCATACAGCTCCGCGCAAAGGCGAATTGCTGCACGGCAAAATCTAAACACTCCCAAAATAAAAACGCCGGGAATTTCCCGGCGTTTTTTGTTTCTGTCCGATTTATTTCGGCAGCGTATAGGCGATCACATAATCGCCGGGCTTGGTGCCCACCGAACCATGACCACCGGCAACCATCAGCACGAACTGCTGATCACCAACCGTATAGGTCATTGGCGTAGACTGACCGCCCGCAGGCAGTCGGGCCTGCCAAAGCACCTTGCCATTGGTGAGGTCGTAAGCGCGCAGATAGTCATCCACGGCTGCACCAAGGAACACCACGCCACCGGCTGTTATCATTGGCCCGCCAATGCCCGGAACGCCAACTTTGAGCGGCAGCGGAACGGGTGCCATATCCTCAATAGTGCCGTTGCGATGCTTATAGGCGATTTTGCCTGTGCGCAGATCAACACCGGCGACAAAGCCCCATGGCGGTGTCTGGCATGGAATGCCAAGCGGGCTAACGAATGGTCCCATGAACACGCCATAGGGTGCGCCGTCATTGCGGTTCAGACCCTGCTCACTGCCCTTTTCATCCTGACCACGTGGCGGAATATCGGCACGAGGTACAAGCTGCGACGTGAAAGCCAGATAGGTCGGCATGCCGAACATCACCTGACGCACTGGATCGACGGCCACGCTGCCCCAGTTGAAGACACCGAAATTGCCCGGATAGACAATCGTGCCTTTTAGCGAAGGCGGCGTGTAGCGACCCTCATAGAAGTGCTTACGGAAAGCAATGCGACATGCCAGCTGATCAAACAGGGTTACGCCCCACATACTGCTTTCAGTTAGCGGCGCGGGACTGAATGTCAGATCAGAAATCGGCTGCGTCGGCGATGTGTGATCTTCCGGGATCGCACCCGTCGGCGCAGGGATTTCACGGACCGGAATAATCGGCTCACCCGTGCGGCGATCAAGCACATAAATATCGCCCTGCTTGGTTGGTCCAACAAGCGCAGGCACACCATTAATGTCCAGAAGAACCGGCTGGGCTGGAACGTCCATATCCCACAGGTCGTGGTGTACGGTCTGACGCACCCATTTCGGCTGTCCGGTATTTACATCCAGCGCCACGATAGACGACGAGTATTTCTCGACATTATCGCTGCGGTTCATGCCCAACTGGTCAGGAACCTGATTGCCAAGTGGAATGAAGATCAGGCCGAGGCCCTCATCAACACTCGATACCGACCAGCTGTTTGGCGAATTGGTGGTGTAGTGTTCGCCTTCAGGCAGCGGTGTTGTGACATCCGGATTGCCCGAATCCCAGTTCCACAGCAGATCGCCCGTGCGAATATCGAAAGCGCGGATAACACCAGACTGCTCTTCGGTCGAATAATTATCATTGACTGCGCCGCCAACGATAATCTTGTCACCAACCACGGCTGGCGGCGAAGTCGAATAGTAGTAGCCAGCTGGGTTATATTTCATGCCATGGCTGAGATCGAGTGTGCCGCCATTGGCAAAGTCGGTGCAGATTTCACCTGTTTGCGTATCAAGCGCAATCAGACGCGCATCAGATGTTGGCAGATAAACGCGTTCGGAACACTTGGCACCAGCCGTTGCAGTTGTGTCTTTCCAATAGCTCACGCCCCGGCAAGTCTGGTGCTGACGATCAGTATTGAAGCCGACTTTCGGGTCAAACTTCCACTTTTCCTTGCCCGTTGCTGCATCAAGCGCAATGGCCCAATTGTGCGGCGTACAGAGATAAAGCGAATCGCCAATTTTAAGCGGTGTGACCTGATAGGTCGTTTCGCCCACATCTTCCGGCTGTTTGACATCGCCGGTCTGATATTGCCATGCGACTTGCAATTTCGAGACGTTTTCCGGCGTGATCCCGGTCAAAGGCGAATAACGCTGACCATAAGGCGTGCGGCCATATTGATGCCATTCGCCATCGGGAACATTGCCACCGAGATCGGGCGTTGCCGCCACCTTATCGGTTGGCAGATCACCCGCAATATTCCACGGGTCCTGAGTCATGGAGTAACCCGCAACCACCAGAGCCGCGAGCGTCGCAATTGTCAGTGGTAAACCACCACCATTGAGCGGCTTTCTGATCCATGGCGTGAGCAACCACAGGCCAAGCAGCACAATCACGCCGCCTGTCGAACCCAGTCCCCACCAGTCGAAACCGACTTCAGAAACCGCCCAGCCGAGTGAGCCGAGCACGACAAGTGCGTAAATCCAGAGCGCAACTGCGGTTCTTTTAAAGAGGAAAAAGCCTGTCAGCAAAAAGCCAATAGCAGCGATGACGAAGAACCAGCTGCCGCCCAGCGTGACAAGATAGATGCCCGCAGCACCCAGCCCCAGGCCGATCAATATCAAAACAATTGAAGTCAGAGAAACAAGCAAGACGTTACCCCCTTAAAGCTGTAACTGCCATCCCACCGCGCACTGCTGTTCGACTGAAAGAGCTGCACGGATAAAGAAAATTCGAGGTATTCCTGATTGGTGGAAGTGTTGCAGCAAAAGACCTTGCACGCAACACAACACTGCCTGCCCTGAAAGATAGGCGGCAAAATGAAAAATCCAGAGGCATTTATGCAAAAGAAATAAAGAATTACCGGCGACCAGAAAGGCCGCCGATCTTTGCGTAATCTATCAGGTCATTGGGCTTTTGAAAGCACGCAGCCGAAGCGCATTGCTGAGCACGAAAATGCTCGAAAGCGCCATAGCACCCGCCGCCAGTACCGGCGACAGAAGCGTCCCCGTAATCGGATAAAGAACACCGGCCGCAACCGGGATTAGCGCCACATTGTAAGCAAAAGCCCAGAACAGGTTTTCGCTGATGTTGCGGATTGTGGCTTTCGAAATTGCAATCGCATTGACCACACCGCGCAGATCGCCCGACATCAGCACCACGTCGGCACTTTCAATCGCGATATCCGTACCAGTGCCAATGGCAATACCGACATCGGCAGCCGCAAGTGCTGGCGCATCATTGATGCCGTCACCGACAAAGGCGATGCGTTTTCCGCCAGCCGAAAGGCGCTTTAAAGCCTCAACCTTGCCATCGGGCAGCACTTCCGCAACCACCTCGTCAATGCCCAGGCGTTTGGCAATGGCTTGCGCGGTGCGACGGTTATCGCCGGTGATCATTGCAACTTTCAAGCCCTGCTCGTGCATGGCAGCGATTGCGGCAGGGGTGGTTTCCTTCATCGGATCGGCGACAGTAATAATCGCAGCCAGCTTGCCATCAATCGCTGCATAAAGCGGAGTCTGGCCTTCATCACCCAGACGGCTGGCATCATCAGCAAAGACTGCCACATCAAGGCCAAGCTTCGCCATGTAACGATCTGCACCAATGGCAACTTCGTGACCCGCAACGTGAGCTTTCAAACCAAGGCCGGGAACCGATTCAAAGGCCGAAACATCACCGAGTTTAAGACCCTTTTCCTTTGCGGCAGTTACAATCGCATCGGCAATCGGATGCTCCGAACGGGCCTCAACCGCAGCAATCAGCGCCAGAGCATTATCCTTATCGATCTCATCGACAACGGCAAAATGTGCCAAAGCGGGTTTGCCCTGTGTAAGTGTGCCCGTCTTATCAACCGCAATCACCGATGCGTCGCGCAAGGTTTGCAGCGCATCACCACGGCGGAACAGCACACCAAATTCGGCAGCGCGACCTGTGCCGACCATGATTGAGGTCGGTGTTGCAAGTCCCATCGCGCATGGGCATGCAATGATGACAACTGCAATGGCGTTAACCAGCGCATAGCCCATCATGGCTGTGCCGCCAATGATCAGCCACGCAATAGATGTAATAAGCGCTGCGCCGAGAACTGCTGGCACGAACCAGCCCGTCACCTTATCGACTTTGGCCTGAATGGGCAGCTTGTCGGCCTGCGCATCTTCAACCATCCGCACAATCTGCGAGATGACCATATCGCGGCCAACCTTGATTGCGCGGAAGGTAAAAGCACCCGTCTTGTTGATCGTGCCGCCGACAACTTCAGCACCCGTTTCCTTGACGACGGGGATAGGCTCGCCGGTGATCATCGATTCATCCACATAAGATGAGCCTTCAATCACTTCGCCATCAACGGGTACTTTCTCACCCGGACGCACCTGCACAATGTCGCCCACGCGCACATCTTCAAGCGGCACGTCCAGCATTTCACCATCGCGTACCACGCGCGCAGACTTTGCCTGCAAGCCCACCAGACGGCTGATTGCAGCCGAAGTACGGCCCTTGGCGCGTGCTTCCAAATAACGGCCAATCAGGATCAGCGTCACGATAACGGCTGCGGCCTCGAAATAGACGTTGGCCGTGCCATCGGGAAGAATATCCGGCCAGAAAGTTGCGACAACTGAAAAGCCCCATGCCGCCGTTGTGCCAACAACCACCAGCGAATTCATATCGGGTGCGGCACGCAGCAGAGCGGGAATGCCCTTTTTGAAAAAGCGCATACCGGGGCCAAAAAGCACAAGCGTGGTCAAGACAAACTGGAAATACCAGCTGTTCTGCATCCCGATGGTTTCCATGACAAACATATGCACGGAAGGAACGAGGTGGGAGCCCATTTCTAGAATGAACACTGGAAGCGTGAGAACCGCTGCCAGAATAACATTCTTCTTCAGCTCAATAGCTTCCGCGTCGCGCTTGTCGGATTGTGTTTCCTGCTTAAGATCGCCGAGTGTCTCATCAAGCGAGCGCGCTTGATAGCCTGCTTTTTCAACCGCTTTGATCAGATCAGCGACCGCAACCTGTCCTGCAAGCTCAACATGCGCGCGCTCAGTTGCCAGATTAACGCTAGCGCGAGACACGCCCGGAACCGCGTTCAAAGCTTTTTCAACATTGCTCACGCAAGACGCGCAGCTCATACCCTCAATGGCAAGATCGGCACTGCCCGATGGCACATCATAGCCAGCCTTGCGGATTGCATCGATCACAGCAGGCATATCGGGCACAGACTTGAAGGTGACATCAGCGCGTTCTGTTGCGAGGTTGACGGAAACTTTGTCCACGCCCGGCACCATTGCGACCGCCTTTTCAACTGATGACACACAGGACGCGCAACTCATCCCTTCAACAGGAATGGCAAAACTTGTAGCGTCAGATTTTACAGGCTTGTTCATGGCAATCCCTTTTAAAGCGCATCCTGCTTTCCTAAAATCGGTTCCGACTTTCGAGCGGATGCTACTTCGCTCTGTTTGCAGAGCGATTTGATGAGTTGCACGATAGATAACCCTTCCCACCGTTGGAAGGTCAAGCCCTATCAGATAGCCAATTCGTTTTGGGGTTCGATCATCGCAAGGATAGATCCACAGCGGGTCTGAATGAAATCGGCCACGTCAATGGCGGGCATTGGGCGCCCCATCAAAAAGCCCTGCACCTCACCGAAATTCTGTGCGCGCAAACATTCCAGCTGCTGCGTGGTTTCCACACCTTCGGCAGTCGTAACGATTCTGAAACCAGCGCCGAGCGTGGCTACCGCCTGAATGATCGCGAGGTCACGCGTGTCCACCTCAATGCCAGACACAAAGCTGCGATCCACCTTGATCTTGTCAAACGGAAACGAACGCAGATAGCTCAGCGATGAATAGCCGGTTCCGAAATCATCCATCGCAATGCGAACGCCTAAGCGACGCAGTTCAAACAGCAATTCAATGTTGTGCTTGCTGTTTTGCAGGAACACGGATTCCGTGATTTCCAGTTCCAGCCTGTCAGGCGACAAGGATGCTGCAGCCAGTGCATCGGTTACGGAATCAAGAAGCGCCGTTTGTTGAAACTGCACAGGCGAGAGATTAACCGAAACCTTGATGCCATGCGGCCACGAAGCAGCTTCAAGGCAAGCCTGTTTCAATACCCAATCGCCAATCGGTCCAATAAGACCGGCCTCTTCTGCAATTGGAATGAACTCAACCGGCGATACCATGCCAAGCAATGGGTGACGCCATCGCAGCAAGGCTTCAAAACCGGATATGTGGCCGGTTTGAAGGTTAAAAATTGGCTGATAATGCAGTTCAAGCTGCTGCGCTGCCAAAGCCAGACGCAAATCCGTGGTCATGGCATGACGCTTCTCAACCGCCAGCCGCAACGAATGCTGATAAAAGCGGAATGTACGTCGCCCATCAGCCTTTGCCGCATACAGCGCCAAATCAACATTGCGCATCAGCACGTCAAGATCATCGCCATGGAGTGGCGCCTGCGCGATCCCGATACTGCATGAAACAAATTCCAGCGTATCGCCAAGATCGAACGGATCCTGAAATACAGAAAGAAGCTGATCGGCAAACATGGCAATCTGCGAAACGGCAGCGCAGCGATAAATGATCGCAAACTCATCACCACCCAGACGCGCCAGAAAATGATCGCAAACAATGTTTTTAAGGCGCTCTGCAACCTGTTGCAGCAAGCGATCCCCGATCTGGTGCCCACGGCTGTCATTGATGTTTTTGAAGTGATCAATGTCGAGATAGAAAAGCGCAAAAGCCGGTGCGCTTTCACGCTTTTTCAGCACAGCTTCGATATGCTGAGAGAAATAAGCGCGGTTCGGCAAGTCTGTCAGATTGTCGTGCATCGCAATATGCGTCATGCGTTGTTCAATCAACCGACGCTCGGTAATATCCTCAACAAGCCCAATGAGATAGCGCGGCTCATCGCCTTCTACAGGGGGAATAGAGCGCTTGATGATCCGCATTCTGCGCGGTGTTCCGTCTGCACAGCGAATATCGCGCTCGATTGTCAGTACACTGCCACGACGCATCGCAAGACTATCTTGCTGGGTCAAAAGCTTGGCTTCTTCGGCAGGGAATATTTGCGTATCCACTGAACCGACAACATGATCAATCTTGTGGCCGCTGATGGTTGATGCAGCCTGATTATAGAGCAGGTAACGCCCCTCGTCCTGCATGTCTTTGACGAAGACACCAAGCGGCATATTGTTGATCAAGCTATCGAGCAATGTCTGCGCATGACTGGCCTGACGATTGGCTTCCTCAAGCTCCGTCATGTCCTGCACAATTGCCAATATGGCCTGCCGACCATCGAACACGACCTCACGGCCATAGGTCAAAACATCAATCGTCTGGCCATCCGCTTTCAGATGCTTCCAGCGCTCAGGGCGCTCAAGATCACTTCTGTCACGAACCGCAATCGACATACGGTCACGCTCGGTTTGCGGACGAATATCGAGAACAGTCATGCCCGGCACTTCATCAGCCGAATAGCCATAAAGCGCATGGGCTGCTTCATTCATGACGATGAAGCACAATGTATCGGGATCGTAAACCCACATCGGCGTGGGATGAGTGGTGAAAAGAATGCGGAAATCCGCGTCAGATGTGCGCTCCAGCGCATCATCCGAGTGAGCCTGACCGGCTTCCCGCTTCCTCATCATTGTCCCCTCATCAGACTGATCCTGACCCGATATTTCATGTCCTCAAAAAGGACCGTGCCCAAAAATCAGATATTCGTCTGTAGCAGGACGAAGCTTTTCCCAAGCTGGATTAACGCATGGTCATTAAAAATTAATATATAAACTTGGGGAGAATATAATTTTATTCGCAAATTGTAATAATCGCGAGCGCTTGACCGGCTCTTCGTTCCGGCCTATGCCTAAAGCACAAAATTCGTTGGGGTGCCTTCGAAGCAAGATCAGGAAAAGTGCATTGCAGTTTTCCGTCCGATCTTGCGACACAAAAGGCTGAGAGACGCTGATCGCGTTAACCCATTGAACCTGATCCGGGTAATACCTGCGTAGGGAACGGAGTTTGGCGCGTCGCGAACAAGGAGGATTCTATCCTCCGTGGGGCAAAG
>Ga0308165_1003190_pt1 | contig 17994 bp, 17 predicted proteins | sample PhyWR2_FD_201032 | JGI IMG/M metagenome (GOLD analysis project Ga0308165, IMG submission 201032) | Phyllosphere microbial communities from UC Gill Tract Community Farm, Albany, California, United States - DLSLW.R2 | ecosystem: Host-associated > Plants > Phyllosphere > Unclassified | place: USA...
CTGACTGCCTTGATGTGGCCCAGGTTTTCCGCCACCAGGATGATCGCGACCGGCGCAATCAAGGCCATCGCCGTCGGCTGGAAGACCGGCGCTGCGAAGGCCGGCAGGCCGAACCAGGCTGCAGCGGCAACGCCCGAGAAATCGATCGGCTTGCCCAGCCCGGCGCCATTGGTCAGCGCCGCGTACAGCGCATACGCCAGCAGCAGGCCCAGCAGAATCAGCAGACGTTGCGCCATGCCGCGCGCAAGCACCGCCACACCGCCCACGCACAGAATGGTCAGCACTGCCATCCAGGCATCGAAGTGGGTGGCGCTGACACTGCGCACCGCAATCGGTGCCAGGTTCAGGCCGATCACCGCGACCACGGCCCCGGTGACCACCGGCGGCATCAGTTTTTCGATCCAGCCGGTGCCGCTCACCATCACCACGAAACCGACCAGGGTATAGACCACGCCGCAGGCAATGATGCCGCCCAGCGCCACGCCGATATTGCCGTTGAGCCCCTGCCCGGCATAACCGGTCACCGCGATCACCAGGCCGATGAACGCAAAGCTCGACCCCAGATAGCTGGGCACCCGGCCCCCGACCAGCACGAAAAACAGCAAGGTGCCGATACCCGACATCAGGATCGCCACATTGGGATCGAAGCCCATCAGCAAAGGCGCGAGCACGGTGGAGCCGAACATGGCGACCACGTGCTGCAGGCCAAGCGCCACCGTCTGCGAGGCGGGCAGGACTTCGTCTGGAGCAATGACTTGGCCAGGGGCCTGGGCACGCGCACGACGCCAGGTCGGGAAATAGGAATTGGCCACCGCCGTTCTCCTTTTATGTTTTGTATGGGTTGGAAGCGCAGGGGCTTGGAAGCGCAGCGGGGCCGATCGGCAAACTGCGACGCAAGTGTACGAAAGCCCATGCCTGGGTGGCGACGGCAAGCGTGTGATGAGGAATAAAAAATATTCGACGCAACACTTGTGCAACTCAGATGCATAAGCAACACTGTTGCAATAGAAACGCACTTTTCGGAATTCCCATGTTGCTTCGCCCCCACCCACTCACGCTGGCCGTCCTGCTGGCCTTGCCCGCTTACGCGCTGTCCGCCCTGTCCGCACACGCCGCCGATGACGACAACGCACCGCGCATGCTTGCCCCGGTGTCGGTCAGCGCCAGCCCGCTTGCGCAGGGCCGCGACGACCTGAGCACGCCCGCCACCATTCTTGAAGAAGAAGACCTGGTCATTCGCCGTGACGCCACGCTGGGCGATACGCTGGATGGCGAACCCGGCATCCATTCCAGCAGCTTCGGGCGTGGCGCCACGCGCCCGGTGATCCGCGGTCTGGACGGCGCGCGCGTCAAGGTGGTGTCCGATGGCTCGGAAATCCTGGATGCCTCCACCGTAAGCCCGGACCACGTGATCACCGTCGAACCGGCTCTGGCCGAGCGCATCGAAGTGCTGCGCGGTCCGTCGGCGCTGCGCTATGGCGGCGGCGCCGTGGGTGGCGTGGTCAACGTCATCGACCGCAAGATCCCGACGGCCGTGCCTGAACGCGGCATCGAAGGCAGCATGGACATTCGCGGCAGCACCGGCACCCACGAAAACACCGGCGCCTTTGGTGTGACGGCAGGATCGGGCAACTTCGCCATCCGCGCCGAAGGCGTCAAGCGCGATGCCAACGAATACGAAGTCGGCCGTGGCTGGTCGGGCGGCAAGCGCGTGCCGGGCAGCGACCTGCGCAGCGAAACCGGCACGCTTGGCCTGTCCTGGGTCGGTGACCGCGGCTACCTGGGCGTGGCCGTCACCAGCATCCGCAGCCGCTATGGCCTGCCCGGCCACGACCATGGCGCCGAGGGTTGCGTACCGCATCTGGGCGAGAACCCGCACTTCGATTGCGGGGGCGATCACGACGAAGGCGAGGCCCATGACCATGGCGCGGAAGACGCGCACGCCGAAGGTGTCCCCTATGTCGATCTGAAAAGCCAGCGCTGGGATCTGCGCGGCGAATACCGCGACCCGTTTGCCGGATTCTCGTTGCTGCGTGTGCGCGGCGGCCTGACCGACTATCGGCACAATGAAGTGGAAGACGGCGCCGTCTCGACCACCTTCCGCAACAAGGCCTACGACGGCCGAGTCGAACTGGAACACCTGCCCATCGCCGGCTGGCGTGGCCTGATCGGCGCACAAACCCTGCACCGCGACTTCAGCACCAGCGGCGAAGAAAAATACGTCGACCCCACCACCACCCGCAATCACGGGGTGTTCATGCTGGAAGAATTCCGCACCGGCGACTTCCGCTACGAGCTTGGCCTGCGGCATGAATGGCAGGACATCGACGTCGAGTCCGACCAGCCTGATCGCAAGCACACGGGCACCTCGGCCTCGGCCGGTGTGGTCTGGCGCTTCGCCCCGCAGTATTCGCTGGGCGCGTCGCTGTCCCGCACCCAGCGTCTGCCCACCGCCGAAGAGCTGTATGCCAACGGCCCGCACCTGGCCAGCCACAGCTACGAGATCGGCAACCCGGACCTGAAGCGCGAAACCGCCAACAACCTGGACGTGAGCCTGCGCAAGTACGCGGGCGACACCACCTTCTCGGTGGGGGCGTATCACAACCGCATCAACGATTTCATCTATGGCCGAACGCTGGCCGTGCACGACTCGCTGCAACTGCTGCAATACGACCAGCGCAATGCCGTGCTGACCGGCATCGAGGGCAGCGTGCGCCAGCAGCTCACCGGCAATCTGGGCGGCACCGTCTTTGGCGATTACGTCCGCGCCAAGTTCGACAACGGCGGCGGCAACCTGCCGCGCATTCCGGCCTATCGCCTGGGCATGCGCCTGGATGCCACCTGGAATGCATGGCGGGGCGATGCCGAAGTGGTGTGGAATGGCCGGCAGGACAAACTGGCCGAACTGGAGACAGCTACCCCCGGATACGCCGTGCTCAATCTGGGCGTGAGCTACCAGGGCCGGATCGGCACCAACGATTATCTGATCTATCTGAAAGGCAACAACCTGACCGACAAGCTGGCCTACAACCATACGTCGTTCATCAAGGACGCCGCGCCGCTGGCAGGCCGCAACCTCACCCTGGGCGCCCGACTGAGCTTCTGATGGTGAGTTCTGATTTTGAGTTCTGATTTTGAGTTCTGATTTTGAGCTCTGATGGTGAGTTCTGATGGTGAGCTCCTGAGATTGTGAGCCCCTGATCGACAGCACTCACCAGCATGGACAGCAGCGTCCTGCGCGCCGAAACGGCGCACGGCGACGCTGCTATCCTCGCAGCCCTATGAGCGATCCCTTATTCGATTTCATCCGTCGCCACCAGGCTGAGCATGCCCGGCGCGAGACGCCCCAGCACGACACCACCCAGGACGCGTCAGTCTGGGGCACCGTGCTGGATGCCGGCACCGGCCATCATTCGCTGCGGTGGCTGACCGGCCTGGACACCGAACGCTGGGCCGCCGTCACCGGGGCCGCGTCGATGGCGCAGCAACTGCATCGGGACTTCGATGCGCAGATGCGTCCGCAGGACAGATTGATCCTGGGCAACTGGAGCGATCCGGGCCTGTTGGCAGGCGAACGCTTCGACATCGTGCTGGCCGATTACCTGCTCGGGGCGATCGAAGGCTTTGCGCCTTACACCCAGGACCGTCTGTTCAGCCGCCTGCTTCCCCTGGTGGGAAAACGTCTTTATCTTATTGGTCTCGAGCCCTACGTCACCCACACCCCGGCGGACGAAGGCGGCAAGCTGCTGGTCGAGATCGGCCGACTGCGCGATGCCTGCCTGCTGCTGGCCGGTGAACGGCCTTATCGCGAATACCCATCCGATTGGGTCGTGCGTCATCTGGAACAAGCCGGATTTCGCGTTGACGCAGTGCAACACTTCCCAATCCGTTACCGCGAGCGCTTTGTTAACGGACAGCTGGACATGTGTGTCCATAGAATCAAACGATTACAGGATCGTGCCCTCGCAGAAGCGCTTTCTGCACACGTGGAAACCTTGCGCAATCAGGCTTTGGCGCTGGTCGCTCAACACAATGGCATCCGTCTGGGTGCAGATTATGTGGTCGTGGCAGAACCAATTGTTCGGGCTGCGGTCGTAGAATAATAACAATATCGTATGCATTACCGAGATCATCGCTAATTGGGTGATACTTCGGCGATCCCGTTATCCCTCTTTCTGCGCGCAAAAAGTGAACACATCCCCTTCGCGCCGTCGTTTCACGGCATTGCTGGAAAAGATATCCGTGCTCGAGAAAAAAGCCCGATCATTGCAAGGTGCTCAGCGCGATACCGTCATCGAAAAGATCGTCCAGCAGATGGACGAGTACGGCATCACGATCGAAGACCTGGAACGTGAAGTGGCCCCACAAGGCCAGTGGCGCACCAAACCGCCTCCGGTTGCTCGCCCGCGCAAGACGGCGAGCGTCAAATACCGGGACCCCGAAACCGGTCTGACCTGGACGGGCCAAGGCCGTGCACCGGGTTGGATCACCGCTGCCGAAGCAGCTGGCCAATCGCGCGACAGCTTCCTGCTGCCGGTGACCCAGCTGTTCGGCATCGAGGTCAAATCGATCCCGCCTCGCAAGGAAAGCCTGGACATGTCGGCACTCAGCCGGGCCTTGCAGGAAATCGACAGCAAGTCGTAACCCTCGGGACAGGCACGGGCAGCGCCCGTTTCCAACTCGACCGTTCGTCATCATCAGCACTGCACGTGGGCACGGAATTGGGTTACTGTACATCCATACAGTATCAACCCGGCCGATGCCATGCCCACTCCTGCTTCAGCCACTGACCCGGCCATCGGCCCGCCTACCCAGGCTGCGACTCGCCTTGGCGCCTCATTCGCCATGCAGGCGACGACGGCCAGCGTGCCAGGACCATCCGCTCCGTCCAGTCCGAACCCGAATCTGCTTCGGCCAGATTCCCTGCATCATGCGCTCTGGCGCGGTTCCCAGCTTGTCCGGCATGCCGGGCATTGCGTGGATACCGGGCATCCCACGCTGTCTGCCGAATTGCCTGGCGGCGGCTGGCCCCAAGGCAGCCTGACCGAATTGCTGACGGCAGGACCAGGCGCAGGGGAATTGCGCCTGCTGCAGGCGGCGCTGGCCAAGCTCCCTGTGCAGCAGCCCATCGTGCTGCTGCAGCCTCCGCATATTCCACATATTGCCGCCTGGCGCGCCTGGCAGCCTGCCCCCGAACGCTTGCTGTGGCTGCGCCCCACCCAGGCCAACGATGCCTTGTGGGCCGCCGATCAGGTCTTGCGCTCGGGGTGTTGTGCCGCCCTGCTGTTCTGGGCCCGCAATATTCGCCCGGAATCCTTGCGGCGCCTGCATGTGGCCGCCCAGGGCAGCGACACGCTGTTTTTCATGTTGCGCCCGCTGTCTGCCGCCAGCCAATCCTCGCCTGCCCCCTTGCGCCTTACGCTGAAATCCGCGGTCGGCGGTGTCGAGGTCGGCATCGTCAAACGCCGCGGCCCCGCGCGCGAGCAGCCCCTGCACATTGCGCTCGACATCAGCGCCCTGCCCCCGCTCTATCCGGACGTCTCCGATGCACCTGTGGATTTGCGTACACCTGTCGCGGCTGAGCCTCGACGTGCTGCACACGTCCTGGCCCACTGAGGCCGTCGTGGTGCTCGAGCACGAGTGCGCCATCGCACTCAGTCCCCAGGCGATCGACCTGGGGCTGCAGGGTGGCATGCGTCGCAACAGCATGTCGGCGCTGGCGCCTGGCGTGCTGATGCTGGAACGCCAGCCGCTGCGGGAAACCGACACCCGCGACGGCGCCGCCCTGGCCCTGCTGCAGTACACCCCCGAACTGACTCACGCCGACGAAGACAGCCTGCTGCTGAGCGTCGCCGCCAGCTTGCGCCTGTTCGGCGGGCCACGCGCCTTGTGCCGACGCATTCGTAGCACCGTGGCGGCACTGGGCCTGAACGCACAGCTGGGCATGGCCCCCACCGCCACTGGCGCCTGGTTGATGGCGCGACGCGGCCGGCGGGTGATGCGTAGAGAACCCCTGGTGCGTCACCTGGCGAACATGCCCTGCACCTGGCTGCCCGCCGCGCGCCCGCACCGCGACTGGTTCGACGGCCTGGGCTGTCGCACCCTGGGCGCCATCCGCGCCCTGCCCCGCGCCGGTCTGCAGCGCCGCTGCGGCAAACCCCTGATAAAAGCCCTGGACGCCGCCCACGGCGAGGCGCCCGAATTGTTCGAGTGGGTGGTCGCGCCGGCCTCGTTTTCTCGACGCGTGGAATTGATTGCCCGCATCGATCACGCCGAGGCCGCCTTGTTCGTGGCCCGTCACCTGGTCGAACAACTGTGCGGCTGGCTGGCCGCCCAGCAACGCGCGGTGTCACAGATCACCCTGGTGCTGGAACACGAGCGCGGCCGCCATGCCATCGCGCCCACGCTGGTCGACATCGCTCTGGCCGAACCGGCCTGGCAGCCCGAACACCTGGTGCGTTTGCTGCGCGAACGACTGGGCCGCCTGGAACTTGGCGCACCCATCATCCAGATCGGCCTGGACGCACCAGACTCGGTGGCCTTCGCGCCTCCCAGCGAGTCCTTGTTTCCAGAACCCGGCGGCACCCCGGCCGACCGCCGTCGCCTGGTCGAATTGCTGACGGCCAGACTGGGATCCGACCAGGTTTTGCAAGTAGCACCGCGTGCCGATTACCGCCCGGAAGTGGCCAACCATTGGGCGCCGATTGGCGATCGTCCCCCCAGCCTGCCCGAGGCACCGGTTGCCGACCGCCCGTTCTGGTTGCTGGACATCCCGATTCCCCTGGTGGTGCGCGACAACCGACCGCTTTACCGCACGCCCCTGCGCAAGGTGGCCGGTCCCGAACGCATCGAAACCGGCTGGTGGGACGGGCTCGCGGTGCGAGACTATTTTGTCTATGAAGACGAGCACGCCACGCGCTACTGGCTATACCAGGACCGTAGCCCGGGCGCAGACATCAAGTGGTTTCTGCACGGGATCTTCGGGTGAGCAGCGAGATGCATGGGCTCGCCAGCGTGGATGTCTCTGGCGGCACCAAGACCGACTCACAAGTCGGGCCACCCTCACCCGACCGGACAGCCGGGCATGCAACCGACCTGTCCCCGGGCTTGCCCGGCCCGACCGAACCGCCGGTCACCAGCCTGCCCCCGGACGAGCCAGACGAACTGCCGGCCTATGCCGAGCTGCACTGCCTGAGCAATTCAAGCTTCCTGCGCGGGGCTTCCTGGCCGGAAGAACTGGTGGAACAGGCACACGAACTCAATTACGCAGCGATCGCCATCACGGACGAATGTTCGCTGGCCGGTGCCCCACGCGCCCACTTCGAAGCCAGGAAACTGAAAATGACGCTGGTCATCGGCGCCTCATTTCAGCTGGCTGGCGATGATGCCCCTACGCTGGTCGCCTTGGCAAAAAACCGGGAAGGCTATGGCAATCTCAGCGAGCTGATCACGCTTGGCCGCACGCGGGCGGAAAAAGGCAGCTACCTGATCACCCGCGAGGACTTTTCCCGCCCGGCCAAGCCCAATGGCCATCTGCGTGGCCTGCCTGACTGCTTCATCATCCTGGCCGCCGAGCATGGCGTAAGCGACGCCGTGCTGGATGCGCAAACCGCCTGGGCCTGCCAGGTATTCGGTGATCGATTGCGGATGGGACTGACGCTGCACCGTCTGGCCAATGACGAGCGCCACCAGACTGTCGTGCAGACCGTGGCAAGCAGACATGGCGTGCCGGTGCTGGCTACCGGCCAGGTGCTGATGCACACGCGGACGCGCAAGAAACTGCACGACACCATGACCGCGATTCGACTCAGCCAGCCGGTGGCGCAATGCGGTTACGCGCTTGAATCCAATGCCCAGGCGCACCTGCGGCAACGGGTGGAGCTTGCCCGGCTTTACCCCCGGGAAGCATTGGCCGAGACGATACGCGTGGCAGAAAACTGCCTGTTCAGACTGGACGAACTGAAGTACGAATACCCCGATGAAGTGGTGCCCGAAGGAGAAACGCCAGCCACCTTCCTGCGCAGCGAAACCTATGCAGGGGCCAAGCTGAGATTTCCGAACGGTCTGCCGGATTCCGTGAAGGCGCAGATCGAAAAAGAACTCGCGCTGATTGCCGAGAAGCAATACGAAGCCTACTTCCTGACCGTCTACGACATCGTGAAGTTCGCGCGCAGCCGCGGCATCCTGTGCCAGGGCCGCGGCTCGGCCGCCAACAGCGCCGTGTGTTATTGCCTGCACATCACAGCGGTCGATCCCGAACGCGGCAACAACCTGTTCGAGCGTTTCATCAGCCGCGAACGTGACGAGGCCCCCGACATCGATGTCGACTTCGAGCACCAGCGACGCGAAGAAGTCATCCAGTACATCTATGAAAAATACGGTCGCCTGCGCGCTGCCCTGACGGCGGTGGTGATCAGCTATCGGCCGCGCAGCGTGTTGCGCGATACCGGGCGTGCGCTGGGCATCGATGCCGGCATCATCGACGCGGTTGCCAAGTCCCACCACTACTGGGATGGACGCGCAGCCTTCGGACAACGGCTGGCATCCTGCGGGCTGGACCCCGATTCCGATGTGGCAAAACATTGGGTCCAGCTGGCCGAGAAACTGTCGAGCTTTCCTCGCCATCTGTCGCAGCATCCGGGCGGCTTCGTGATCTCGCGCGGCAAGCTCAGCCGCCTGGTGCCCATTGAAAACGCAGCCATGGCCGATCGCAGCGTGGTGCAGTGGGACAAGGACGACATCGAATCCTTGGGCCTGATGAAAGTCGACGTGCTGGCGCTGGGCATGTTGTCGGTGGTGCGGCGCTCGCTCGAGCTGGTTGCCTTGCGGCGGCAAAGACCATTTATTGCACAAGACATTCGGGGCGACGACGTCTCCACCTTCGACATGATCTGCGCAGCCGACACCATTGGCGTGTTCCAGATCGAGTCACGCGCCCAGATGAGCATGCTGCCGCGGCTGCGTCCACGCGAGTATTACGACCTGGTGATCCAGGTGGCGATCGTTCGACCCGGGCCCATCCAGGGCGGCATGGTGCATCCTTATTTGAAGCGTCGGCAGGGGCTGGAAGAAGTCACTTATCCGGGCAAGCTGCAGCCTGCGCTGGAGCGCACAAAAGGCGTCCCGATCTTTCAAGAACAGGTGATGCAGATCGCCATGATCGCCGCCGACTTCACACCTGGCGAAGCAGACCAATTGCGCCGCTCGATGGCGGCCTGGAAACGCAAGGGTGGCCTGCAGCACTACTACGAAAAGATCGTGACCAACATGATCAAGAACGGTTATGAGCCGGACTTCGCCGAACAGATCTTTGCGCAGATCCAGGGTTTCGGTGAATACGGTTTCCCAGAAAGCCACGCAGCAGGATTTGCGCTGATTGCCTATCAAAGCGCCTGGCTCAAATGCCATGAACCCGAAGCCTTTCTGGCCGCGTTGCTCAATAGCCAACCCATGGGGTTTTATTCCCCCTCCACCCTGGTTCAGGATGCGCAACGCCACGGCGTGGTCGTGCGTCCTGTGGATGTGACCTGCAGCGACTGGGAGGCCACGCTGGAAGCGGTGGCATCCGGCGAGCGTCTTGTCCCGATACACACAGACCACGACCCGGCAACCTGTCTGCCGCATTCCTTCGTGCCGGTCTCTACGCCATGTCTTGGTGACCAGACGGATGCACTCGCCGATGAGACGACGTGCAACACCGCCCACTCTGCCTATCAAACCCACGATGCCCGCTGGTCTGCCGAGCAGGCGCATCTGCTTGATCCCGAACTGGTTCAGGTTCACCAGCAAACGCAGCGCCAAGAACAGACGCAAGCGCAAACGCCCCCACAGTCAGGCACCCAACACCAGTCTTCGGCACAGACTTTTCTGCTGCCCCACCAGTTGCGCCAGGAGCCAGGCGACCCACCCCGCCCCGCCGTTCGGTTGGGCATGAACCTGATCAAAGGCATGGACCAGGCCGCCGCGCTTCGCATCAAGGAAGCACGCGCCACACGCCCCTTCACCGACATGGCTGACCTGGCCTTGCGCGCCGATCTGAGCCGCACACAACTGCAGGCGCTGGGCGATGCCAATGCCCTGTACCAACTTGCCGGCCATCGCCGCCAAGCTCTGTGGCAAGCCGTCGCCAGCGCCCCCGACCGTGGCCTGCTGCGCCACGCCGCCATCGACGAAACCGAACAACCCACACTGGCTGCGCCGACCGAAGGCGAAAACCTGGTCAGCGACTACCGATCACTTGCGCTCACGCTGGGCCGCCACCCGCTTGCCCTGCTGCGCAACAAACTATCGGCGATGCGCTTTGCCAGCGCGGCGCAACTGCACGACTACCCCAGTGGCCGGCTTGCACGGGCCTGCGGCATCGTTACTGTGCGCCAGCGGCCGGGCACCTCGAAAGGCACGATATTCGTCACGCTGGAAGACGAAACCGGCGTGGTCAACGTCATCGTCTGGCCGCGTGTTGCCGAGCGCCAGCGTCAGGCTTTGCTCGGGTCCCAGTTGATGGGCGTCTACGGCACTTGGCAGAACGAAAACAAGGTGCGGCATCTGGTCGCCGGCAGGCTGATCAACCTGTCGCCCATGCTGGGCGAACTGGGCACCAAGAGCCGCAATTTCCATTGAACCTGGCGCCGCGCGCGGCGCTTGCAGCCACGCCAGATCAGCGTTTGCGCGTCACGCCTGGGCACGAATGCTGCTGCCGTGGCTGGCGTCACTTTATGGAGGCCCGTGCCATGGTCATCATCTACATCGACCGCGCCGAGACCGACGAATCGATCGCGCGCGTACGCGCGGAAATCGGCCCGCAGGCCGAGTATCATTTAGGCTGGAGACTGGGTGACGTCGACGTGCAACGCGACGATCACACCTGGATCGACGGCCCTGACACTGCCGACCGGACCGCCCTGCTGGCGCTCGTCCGGAAGCTGCTCTCGACGCCCGTCGCTACCCCGCCCTGAGGGCGCCATCTCCCAGCCGGGCATCATGCCCGCAGCCCACCACTACCCCGACATCAGGAAGGACGATGCCTGCTCATACTCATCTTGCCCAACTCGACATCGGCAGCCCGGCATGGGAGGCCCGACGCAAAATCGAGCGCGCGCTGGACGAGCACCGCCGCAAGATCGATGAATTTCACCACTTCAATGCTGCAGTGTCGGTGGGCATGACCATCGCGCTGGCGGTCGGGGTCGGCATATTCGCCGCCTGGGCCCTTCGCAAACAACGCAGCCCCTGAATTCGACGGCGTTCAGCGCCGACGGCAACCCATGGAGATCACACCTTATGCGCCTACGGGATCCCGCACTGGAGTTTCTTGCCAGCCTGCCGCAGTTTCATCTGTCCAAACATGGTGACTACGTCATTCACCTCGGTACCGGTACCGTGGTGCGCCGCGTCGTCAGTCCGGTAGACGGGCCACAGCTCAATCTGCGTTGGCCGGGACAATCCGCCGACGTGCAGGTTGAAGTGCCGGTCGATACCTACGTGCGCTATCAGCAATACGAAGCCGAACGCCTTGGCCATCCCACCGGTGAGACGCCAAGCCTGTTGGAAGGCTTGCTGCGCGAACTGGGCATCGTGGATCCGCCAGTCACACCGCCAGCACCGACAAACCATTCGTAGAAATGCAATCAGGCGACCCGAGGGTCGCCTGATTTGCTTCTCACCAATCATCGTTGTCATGTCTGCCTACATGAGGCAGGCATGACCGTGCGCGATCAGTAGTACACGTGCTCGCCGCGGTTCTTCTTCCAGTCTTGCTCAAGCAAGGCTGCATCTTCGGCATTGCGCGGACGCACGCCCATCAGAATGCCACCGTTCTTGATGCCTTCCTCGTAGCCCTTGACGCGCTCTTCCGGCATGTTCCAGCCGATCAGTGCACCCACGATGCCGCCGGTGGCAGCACCGGCACCGGCACCAGCCAGCGCAGCAGCGATCGGGCCGGCAACCACGATGCCCAGACCGGGGATGACCAGCGAGGTACCCACGGCAGCAATCGCAGCAGCCACGGCACCGATCGTGCCGCCAATTGCGCCACCGACGCCCGCGCCTTCAGCCGCTTTGTTGCCCAGCTCGGTTTCGACGCCGTCGCTGAAGTGACGCTTGCGGGCGTCATCGGACAGCACCAGGTTCACGTCGTCCTTGCCGTAACCACGGGTGGCTGCGGACTGATAGGCGAGTTCGGCGGATTCGCGATCGTTGAACAGGCCGGTAACGTAGCGATCTTCGGTGGTGGTAGTGGTGACCATGTAGTTCTCCTGTGGGTTCCATGCCCTGGCTGTTGTCCAACCAGAACACGATCCGGCTCAAATCCGGGTAGAACCTTCCTACAGCAAAGCCTGTACCTGCTTGAGTTTCACCGACATGCAAGGGCGGAAAGCTGAGCCGTGACGCGGCAAACACGAGCATTTCAATGGTCGCGAAGGAATGCAATTTGCTCGGAACCCGTGGCATGCATGCCTACACATGCACGTCTACTTTTACGGAGGTTCATCCAATATGACCGAGCAGTCCAAGACGCTACCCCCGCAGCATCAGCCTCGCCAACCTGGCATTGAATCCGACATGCAGCCGCGCCCGGATGTGATCCGCGAGAGTTATCAGGGCTCAGGCAAGCTGCGAGACAAAGTCGCCGTCATCACCGGTGCAGACAGTGGCATCGGCCGAGCCGTGGCCGTCGCTTTCGCGCATGAAGGCGCAGACGTGCTGATTGCCTATCTTGACGAACACGACGATGCCAACACCACCCGCAAGATGGTGGAAGACGCTGGCCGCAAGTGCGAGCTCATCGCTGGCGACATCGGTGACCCGGCCTTCCCCAAGCAGATCGTCGCCAAGGCGCTGGACAGCTTCGGGCGCATCGACGTGCTGGTGAACAATGCTGCCGAACAACACGTTCAGCAAAAGCTGGAGGATGTCAGCAGCGAACAGCTGGAACGCACCTTCCGCACCAACTTCTTCGGCATGTTCAATTTGACTCGCGAAGTATTGCCGCACCTGAAGGAAGGCGCCGCCATCGTCAATACGACATCGGTCACGGCTTATCGCGGCAGCCCGCATCTGGTGGACTATGCATCGACCAAGGGCGCCATCGTGGCGTTCACCCGCTCGCTGGCAGGCCAGTTGGCAGAACGCGGCATTCGTGTGAATGCCGTGGCGCCGGGCCCGATCTGGACGCCCTTGATTCCCGCAACCTTCACTGCCGAGCAGGTGGAAAAGTTCGGCGCGAGCGTGCCGCTCAAGCGCCCCGGGCAACCGGATGAAGTCGCCCCCTGCTATGTATATCTTGCCTCGCAGGATGCCAGCTATATGACAGGTCAGGTCATGCACCCCAACGGCGGCGAGATCATCAACGGCTAAGTCTGCGCACGCGGCCTGCTGCGTGGATATCAAACCGCGAGCAGGTCACGTCACACAAATCCGAAAATAAACGGGTTCGGACAAACAAAATGGGCAGCCCGAAGGCCGCCCTTTTGTTTGTGGTGCTGATCCGCGATTTCTTGCTGGATAAACACCCACCTGTCCTGCTATCTGATTATCAAAGGCGTGAATTCAAAAATGAGATTCATGCGTAGGAAAATCAAACTTTATTCTGGTGCCGGTGAGAGGAGTCGAACCCCCGACCTTCGCATTACGAATGCGCTGCTCTACCAACTGAGCTACACCGGCCAAGAAAGAAACTATAGCAAATAAATTCCGATTGCGTCAAACGATCGACGGTTTTTTATCGGGTTACGCCGTTTTTTTCGACAAGCCTTTGGGCAAGGGGAAGGAAACGCCCTCTTCCAGGCCCGGCATGGTGCGTACCGACACCGCGCCCAGTTCTTTCAAGCGCGCAATCACGGCCTGCACCAACACTTCAGGCGCCGACGCACCGGCCGTCACCCCCACCCGCGTCGTGCCTTCCAGCCACGCCGGATCGATGGATTCCGCACCATCGATCAAGTGGGCGCGTGCCCCCTTGCGCTCGGCGACTTCACGCAACCGGTTGGAGTTCGAGCTGTTGGTGCTGCCGACCACCAGCACCAGGTCACAGTCCGGCGCCATGATCTTGACGGCATCCTGGCGGTTCTGGGTGGCGTAGCAGATGTCGCTTTTCTTGGGCTCGACGATGGCCGGGAAGCGGGCGCGCAGAGCACTCGCCACCATCGCGGCGTCATCGACCGACAAGGTGGTCTGGGTGACGAATGCGATCTTCTCCGGGTCTCCCACGTTCAAAGACGCCACATCATCGACGGTCTCGACCAGATGCATGCCCCCATTGGCCTGCCCCAGGGTGCCTTCGACTTCCGGGTGGCCCTTGTGGCCGATCATCACGATCTCCAGACCGGCTGCCCGCATCTTCGAGACTTCGACGTGGACTTTCGTGACCAGGGGGCAGGTCGCGTCATAGATATGCAAGCCACGCTCTTCGGCCTCGGCACGCACCGCACGCGATACGCCGTGGGCGGAGAACACCACGGTCGACCCGGTGGGGGCTTCTTCGAGCTCGTCGATGAACACCGCGCCCTTGTTGCGCAGGTCTTGCACCACGTAGCGGTTGTGCACGATTTCGTGGCGCACATAGATAGGCGCACCATAAATTTCGAGCGCGCGCTCGACGATGTCGATGGCGCGGTCAACACCGGCGCAGAAGCCACGCGGCTGGGCCAGAACGATTTCAACATCGGCCATCAGAGCACTCCCAGAATGGACACGTCGACCCGCAACGCACTGCCCGCAAGCGGGTGGTTGAAATCGAAGCTGGCGTACTCGTCGGAAATCTCTTTCAGCACGCCGGAATAGCGGCCCCCGTTGGGTGCAGAGAATTCAACCAGGTCGCCCGGCGTGAAGGACTCGGTCGCGCCCGCATGTTCACGCAACATCTTGCGCGTCACGCGCTGCAGCAACTCGGGATTGCGATCGCCGTAGGCGTCTGCCGGCGCCAGCGTGAAGCTGAAGGCCGTGCCTTCGGCATGGCCGACCAGTTGCGCTTCCATATTGGGCGCCCACTGTCCGGTGCCAAGCTGCAAGGTGGCGGGCCGTCCCGTGAAGGTATCGGCGAAGACCTGGCCTGCGCCGGGACCGGAATCGAGTGTGATCCGGTAATGGAGCGTCACGTAGGAATCCTCACGGACAAACACGGGCATCTCGGATGTGGAGGAGGTCAAGTGGTGTCACCGTATCAATACTGTGCCGCTCAGATGGCGCAGGCATTCCGCCTGCGCTCACGGCACACCGGGGTGCGCCAGTCGGCAAAAGTCCGATTTTAGCCCGCCTGCGAAATCCCAAGGTGAAACATGCACGTACCCGCCTCGCCGACCCTGCGCGACCTGCCTGCCGACATGCTGCCGCGCGAACGCCTGCTGGGCCATGGACCGGATGCGCTCAGCGACGCCGAGTTGCTGGCTGTGTTGTTGCGCACGGGCATCGCCGGTTGCAATGCGATCGAGCTCGGACGCGCCCTGCTGCTGCGTTTCGGCGGCTTGCGCGGCTTGTTCACGGCCCCAACCCAGGACTTGCTGTCGGTGGCAGGTGTGGGTCCGGTAAAGGTCAGCCAGTTGATGGCCGCCCTGGAGCTGTCACGTCGGCAATTGGCCGAGGCCATCACCCGCAACGACGCCCTTACCCAGCCCGATCTGGTGAAACGCTTTTGCGCATCCACGCTCGCCCACAAAGAGATCGAGTGCTGCATTGCGCTCTACCTGGACACCCGCAACCGCTTGATTGCCAGTGAAGAGTTGGCGCGCGGCACCATCGACCAGGCTGCGGTGTATCCGCGCGAAGTCGTACGCGCCGCCCTGCGCCACCATGCGTCCGCCGTGATCCTCGCGCATAATCACCCCTCTGGTGTCGCCGAACCCAGTCGTGCCGACGAGCAGTTCACCCGTTGCGTGCGCGACGCGCTGGCGCTGGTGGACATCCGACTGCTCGATCACATCATCGTGGCGGGCCAGACCACCCTGTCGCTTGCCGAACGCGGACTGATGTGAAGTCAGCCGTGGGCTCAAATGTGACGTGGAGATCGCACGACACATAGGCGCATCGGCACAAGCCGTTGATTCACGGGAAGCTTCCGTGTTAATCTTGCGAGCTTTACAGAGTTGCCTATCTGAGCGCATTGCCTTGTCATCGACATGCAAGCGTTCTTTGAGAAGCACTCATAACGGATTCGCTCCCTCGCGAAAGATAATTTCGCGCGGACCGCAAGCCGCCTCTGCCGACCTCAATCGCAAAGTGCGTCGTAGCGTGCGGCGCTTGGGCGAAATGACGAATTTATTGATTAGAGAGGTGTCGCCATGGCACGTGTATGCCAAGTGACCGGAAAAGGTCCGATGGTGGGCAACAATGTTTCCCACGCCAATAACAAGACCAAGCGCCGTTTCCTCCCGAACCTGCAATCGCGCAAGTTCTGGGTTGAAAGCGAAAATCGCTGGGTTCGCCTGCGTATCAGCACCAACGCGCTGCGCACGATCGACAAGAACGGTATCGACTCCGTTCTGGCCGACCTGCGCGCCCGCGGCGAAATCTAAGCTAAGCGGCACATAGGAGCACATCATGGCTAAAGGCATCCGCGAGAAAATCAAGTTGGAATCGACCGCAGGCACGGGTCATTTCTACACGACGACCAAGAACAAGCGCACCACCCCGGAAAAAATGCTGATCAAGAAATTTGATCCGGTGGCACGCAAGCACGTCGATTACAAAGAAACCAAGCTTCGTTGATCGACGACCGCACCCGCCACTTCGGTGGCATGGTGACGGCGCCCCGCCAGTCGGGGCAACAAAAAAACCGCAGCCAGTCTGCGGTTTTTTTATTGCTCTTTGATCACTCACCTCGTTCCGCCAGTCCTGTTCCGCCAGTCACGCTTTTTCGTGTTTTTACGGGCGATCCCAGCTCAAGCATTCATTACCCAATGGTTTGCCTGCCAAACATGATAAGTTCCTGGATCACGATTTCGTAGCAACCTGCGTCAATCCAGCGACCCTCATCCGCGATGTCCCGCCAGACCCACAGCCCACAAGTACGACGCCTCGATGAGCTGCCGGATAAGCACTTCTTTATCCGAACACTGACCGCACGCATCGGCAACGCGGGACGAGCGCGCATGGCGCTGCAAATCGTCGAATGCCCCGAGCATTCGGCAGGCTGCGCAGGCGAGCCAGGAGACGCACTGGCAAGGCGTATCTACGCCAACATTCGCAGCGGCGACCTGGTCGCACGCATCGATACCAACACGATCGGTATCCTCTTCAATGAAATTCAGAGCACTGCCGAAGCCATCAGCATCGCGCAGCGCATCCTGAGTCTGGCCAGCCCACCCACACAATCCACCGCAAACGAAGCCTCCATCGGCATCCTGATGCTCGACGGGCAAGCTATGCCAGCCATGCTGGCCATTGCCCAGGCCCACACTGCCGCCCTGCGCGCGCAGCAATACAGCTGCGGCCGCTGGGAGCTCTGGCGCTCGGACACCGAATCGGCCCAGGCCATTGCGCGCGAGGCCGATCGCTGGGCACAACGCATTCACGCGGGCCTGAAGCAAGACGAATTCCGTCTGTACTACCAGCCCCAGTTGGCCTTGGGCACCGGTGAACTCGTCGGGGTCGAAGCGCTGGTGCGGTGGCAACAGTCGGATCGCCTGGTGCCCCCCTCTGAATTCATCCCGGCTGCCGAGAACAACGGCTCGATCATTCAGCTGGGTGAGTGGGTGCTGGACGAAGCATGCCGGCAGATGGCGTCCTGGCAACGCAAAGACATGCATTGCCCGCGCATGGCGGTGAATGTATCCGCCCACCAACTGCGTGGCGGCATTGTCGACACCGTATGGCGCACGCTGGCACGCCACAGTCTGGCGCCCAGTCAGCTGGAAATCGAACTGACCGAATCCGCGCTGCTGAGCGACCCGGATGAATCCAAGGCCATCGCCCACGAACTCGCCGACTTGGGCGTGACGCTCAGCCTGGATGACTTCGGCGTCGGTTATTCAAGCTTCGCGCGCCTGCGCAGCATGCCGT
>Ga0308165_1003192_pt1 | contig 17990 bp, 17 predicted proteins | sample PhyWR2_FD_201032 | JGI IMG/M metagenome (GOLD analysis project Ga0308165, IMG submission 201032) | Phyllosphere microbial communities from UC Gill Tract Community Farm, Albany, California, United States - DLSLW.R2 | ecosystem: Host-associated > Plants > Phyllosphere > Unclassified | place: USA...
TCTGACTTTTGCCAGTCTTCGCTTTTCGCCATACCGGTAAAACTATCGAGAAAGAACAGAATCGCAGAGACAATCAGCACGCCACGCAGGGCGCCAAAACAGATCCCTAACACCCTGTCGGTACCCGACAGGCCCGTTTTCTCAACCAGTGCGCCAATCACATAGTTAACGATGGCGCCAACGATAAGCGTTGCGATAAACAGTATCGCGATAGCAATCCCATTGCGGACCATTTCGTCTTCAAAGCCCGTGAACCAGACAGCCAGGTAAGTGTAGTAATGACTGGCGACAAAGAAAGCACATCCCCAGGTTACCAGCGATAACGCTTCACGAACAAAGCCGCGGATCAGGCTTACCAGACAGGAAAAACCAATCACCGCTATAATGACGTAATCAATCCAGACCATAAACATCCCACGATTTACGCCCTGTCATCCGGTTCGGGGCGCATTCTAACAGAAAAAGAAAACGTTTGCGTAGGGATTTCCGTGCCCTACAGAAATAAAAATGGCGCTGAAAAAACATTCAACGCCATGCTGTCTTGCGCCTCCTGAAAGCACGTCAGACAGGAGCTTCGCCCCTCACCAGCGCGGCGAGGGACAAGATTAGTTGGGGCTATATCCCATGACCACACCGCTCAGGCCGGAGATCTGTTTCAGGTCGCCAAGCTGCCCTTTCAGTTTATCTTTTGAGGTATCGGGACCGACCAGAATACGGGTAATTTTACCTTGAACCGGCGTCGAAGGCGACGTGTAGACCTTAAACCCGGAGGAGCGCAGCTTACCGACGATTTCATTGACCTTATCCGCATTCTTCAACGCACCGAGCTGCACCACATAGGCTTTGCCGGTTGGAGCAGGTATCTCGGCCGGTTTCGCCGGCGGCGTCTGGACAACGGTTTGTTGCTGCGGCTGCGGCTTCTCCACCGGCTTCGACGGCTGAGGCTGCGGTTTCGGTTGAGGCTGCGGTTTGGGCTGCGGCTTCGGTGCGACCACCGGCTCCTGCACATCATCGAAACTGTTGCTGTTAACCGGGATACGCGACGGATCCAATGACGGCGCCGCGGCGTCTCCCGCTCTGACCTCTTCCGCCGCCCCTTCCGGCGGTTGAGCCGGAAGAGCCTGAGTCGCCGCCGGCAGCATATCCGGCTCATCGCGATCGCCCGGTTTTGGCACCAGTGGAATTGCCGCGAACTCGTCCTGATAATGCTTTTTCTGACCATCAAGCAGCCCCGGGAGGATAATCACCCCCAGCGCGACCAGCACAATCGTCCCGACTAAACGGTTCTGAAACTTACTCGCCACCGATTCTCCCCGCCTCTATTTCTTCCATTACATGCGCCACCGTATGGAATGAACCACACACCAGCACCGTATCTTCCGGTCTGGCATCGGCCATCGCCGCATGCCAGGCCTGAGCCACGTTGGCGTAAGCTTTTCCTGCCTGCAAATGCTCCTGCAGCTGTTGCGCCGTTGCACCGCGCGGCCCTTCCAGAGGCGCACAGTACCAGCTATCCACTTCCGCCGTCAGGTTTGCCAGCGTGCCGGCAATATCCTTATCATGCAGCATACCAACAACCGCCAGCACGCGCCCCGTTTTCGACAGGCTTTTGAGACGTCCGGCGAGCCAGGCTGCCGCATGGGGGTTATGCGCCACATCGAGAATCACGCGCGGCGTTTCGCTGATTATCTGAAAACGCCCCGGCAGCATCGCCTGTTTAATACCGTCGCGAATTGCCCGATCGCTCACCTGAAGTCGGCTGGCTCGCAGCGCCGCCAGCGCCGTGGCGGCATTCGGCAGCGGAATCTGAGGCAACGGTAAATCCGCCAGTGTCCCCTCCCCGTCACTGAATGACCACGTCTGCTCGCCGGCGACATAGCGCCAGTCGACGTCGCGACGCAGAAGCGTTGCCCCTTTCCCGGCGGCCACCTCGGCGATGGTATGGGGCATCTCCGGTTCACCAACGACGGCCGGTTTGCCGGCACGGAAAATACCGGCCTTCTCACGGCCAATGCTTTCCCGATCCGGTCCCAGCCAGTCAGTATGATCCAGGGCGATGCTGGTTACCACCGCCACATCCGCATCGACGATGTTGGTGGCATCAAGACGCCCGCCGAGACCAACCTCAAGGATCACCACGTCGAGCTGCGCCTGCTTAAACAACCACAGGGCAGAGAGCGTGCCAAACTCGAAATAGCTCAGGGAAATCTCACCGCGCGCCGCTTCAATTTCAGCAAAAGAGGCGGTATGCGCCGCTTCCGGCAGCTCCGCGCCCTGTACGCGTACGCGCTCGGTATAGCGCACCAGATGCGGCGAACTGTAAACCCCAACCTTGTAGCCCGCCGCAATCAGCACAGACTCCAGCGTGCGGCAGGTGGTTCCTTTACCGTTGGTTCCCGCCACCGTGAAGACGAACGGCGCAGGCTTTAACACCGCCATCCGTTCGGCGACTTCGCTCACGCGGGTCAGCCCCAGATCGATGGTTTTACTGTGCAGATGTTCCAGATAGGAAAGCCACGTAGCCAGGGGCGACGTGGCCTGAGGAATAGGTTCTTTTTCCATGATGTCCGCGAGTGTTAACGGTAAATACGCTTCATCCTTCAAACTGCCTCTTGCCGGCAGCGCTCGTCACCCGCGCTGTCCATTGGACCGGGCCCTGACGGGGCTTTAGCCTTTCCGCCGCGCCGCAGTTTGAATGATGGCGCATAGAATTAAAAAAGGGCAGCGCCGTCAGGCCTGCCCTCCGAATTATCAGGCCTCTGGTTCCTGATCCGGTGCCGGTGGCACCACCTCACCTTCGTGAGAGACGTCCTGGCTGGGTGCCGGAAGATTCATCAGCTTCGCCAGAATGCTGGCCAGCTTCAGACGCATTTCCGGGCGACGAACGATCATATCGATCGCCCCTTTTTCAATCAGGAACTCACTGCGCTGGAAGCCCGGCGGCAGTTTCTCACGTACGGTCTGCTCGATAACGCGAGGCCCCGCAAAGCCGATCAGCGCTTTCGGTTCCGCGATATTGAGATCGCCCAGCATGGCGAAGCTCGCCGATACGCCGCCCATGGTCGGGTCGGTCAGTACGGAGATATACGGTAAACCGCGCTCCTGCATTTTCGCCAGCGCGGCTGAGGTTTTCGCCATCTGCATCAGCGACATCAGCGCTTCCTGCATACGCGCGCCGCCGGAAGCGGAGAAGCAAATCAGCGGGCAATTATCTTCCAGCGCCTGTTCTACCGCGCGCACGAAGCGAGCGCCAACCACCGAGCCCATCGAGCCGCCCATAAAGGAGAATTCGAATGCTGCTGCGACAACCGGCATCTCGTGCAGAGTGCCCTTCATGACCACCAGCGCATCTTTTTCACCGGTCTCTTTTTGAGCGGACGCCAGACGGTCTTTGTATTTTTTCGAATCGCGGAACTTCAGCACATCTTTCGGCTCGAGCTCGCTTCCCAGCTCCACCAGGGAACCTTCGTCCAACAGGCTATGCAGGCGATTACGCGCCGACATACGCATGTGGTGATCGCACTTAGGGCAAACCTCCAGGTTGCGCTCCAGCTCTGCGCGGTACAGAACCTGCCCGCAGCTGTCGCACTTAGTCCATACACCCTCAGGAATGCTTGCCTTGCGGGTGGGAGTGATATTGCTTTTAATTCGTTCAATCCAGCTCATTGATAACCTTTCTGCCTGAACCTGGTCGATGCCAGTTTTGTCGTAAGGGGCGCATAATGCCATTTTTGACCCTTACAGACCATGAATGTTGCACATTAAATCATAACATCCCGTAACATGGGATAAAAAAGTGGTCGTACCGCTCACACTTCCCTCTTCGGGCAGCAGGCTGCTGCCCGACGCAGATAAAAGCAGGAGGGTTATTTCGTCTGCTTCGCCGCCGCGCGCTTGTGGCGAATAATTTCAATGACCCCAGGCAGCACCGACAGAACAATAATGGCGACAATCAGCAGCTTCAGGTTTTCCTGAACGATCGGCAAATCGCCAAACAGGTAGCCTGCATAGGTAAACAGCAGAACCCACAGCAGCGCGCCAACCACGTTATACGCGGCAAAATGACGATAGGACATATGGCCCATTCCCGCCACAAACGGTGCGAAGGTTCTGACGATCGGCACAAAACGCGCAAGAATAATCGTTTTGCCGCCGTGACGCTCATAGAACGAATGGGTTTTATCCAGGTAGCTACGTCGGAAAATCTTCGAATCAGGATTACTGAAGAGCTTTTCGCCAAACAGCCGTCCGATAGTATAGTTCAGCGCATCGCCGACAATGGCCGCAATGACCATCAATGCCACCATCAGATGCACGTTCAGATCGTTCGTCGGCAGCGCCGACAGCGCGCCGGCCACGAACAGCAGCGAATCGCCGGGCAGGAATGGCGTCACTACCAGACCCGTTTCACAGAACAGAATCAAAAACAGAATGGCGTATACCCAGACGCCATAACTGGCAACCAGCTCAGCCAGATGAACATCAATATGCAGGATGAAATCAATTAAAAAGCGAATCAGGTCCATATTGTATGAGTCCTTAATGACACGACACAAAATCGGCCAGGATGCCGTGCGACAACAAACCGCTCGTTTCCGGTCGCAGAAATAATTCCCCGACCGGAACGCTCAGATGCGGCCAACAAGCGGGCAGCCTGAAGGATAAAGCGTTAATGTTAGTCCGCCAGAAACAGCGGGCCCATCGGCATCACCGGCAGATCGTAGCGGGCCGGATAATCTACCGACACCAGATACAACCCTTCTGCTTTTGCCGTCGCGGCGGCCAGCTTCCTGTCTTTCGCCGCCAGAAGTTCTGCTATCCAGCTCTCTGGCTGGTTCCCGGCCCCTACTTCCATCAGGCTGCCGACAATGTTCCTTACCATATGATGTACAAAGGCATTCGCTTTGATATCCACCACCACATACGCGCCATACCGCGTGACGCTAATGTGGTTAATATTTCGCCACGGCGTGCGCGACTGACACTGCACCGCGCGAAATGAGGTGAAATCATTTTCACCCAGCAAACACTGGGCGGCGCGCTGCATCCGCTCCGCATCCAGAGGCTGATGATAATGGGTGACGCCCTGGCTTAACACCGCCGGACGCAGACGGTGATTATAGATGACGTAACGGTAGCGACGCGCGGTGGCGCTGAAGCGGGCGTGAAAATCGTCCGGGACATGTTTCACCCAACGGACGGCGATATCGCCCGGCAAATTCGCATTGACCCCCAGCGTCCAGGCCGCGTCTTTGCGCAGCGCGTGGGTCTCAAAATGCACAACCTGGCCGGTGCCATGAACACCGGCGTCGGTGCGACCGGCGCAGAATACGTTAATCGGTTCATTTGCCACCTGCGAGAGCGCCTTTTCCAGCTTCTCCTGCACGCTGCGAACTTCGTTTTGCCGCTGCCAGCCGTAATATTTGCTGCCGTCGTACTCGATGCCCAGCGCGATTTTATAGACCGGCTGCTGCTCCATCTCAGACATCAGTACAAATACTCCTGCACCAGTTTCTCCGCGATTTTCACCGCCATCAGCGCGCCGCCGAAGCGGACGTTATCGGCAACGGACCAGAACTGAATCTGTTCCGGCATGCCGTAATCATTGCGTACACAGCCGACGGAGAGTTGCGCAGTACCTGAAGCATCGCCGACCTGAGTCGGGAATTCGCGCTCGGCGGAGAGCTCAATATCTTCGCCGCGAGTGAAGGCATCGCGAGCCTCTTCTGCCGCCAGCGGACGCATCGCTTCGAAGTTCACCATCTGCGCATGACCGTAGAACACCGGCGACTGCACGACGCTGGCTGAAACCATCAATCCTTCATCCTGGAGGATCTTACGAACTTCATCGACAATACGGCGCTCTTCGCGCACGCTACCTTCACGATCCGGCAGCAGCGGCAGCATGTTAAACGCCAGCTGACGGCCAAAGAAATCTTCATCATCGATTGGCATACCGTTGAGCAGCTTCGCGCTCTGCCCCGCCAGCGCATCAACGGCTTTTTTACCGTATGCGGAAGCGGAGATCAGGCTGGTCACGCTGATACGCGACAGGCCGCCTTCATCGATCAGCGGTTTCAGCGCCGTCAGCAGCTGGCTGGTCAGGCTGTTGGCGACGGCGATGACGTTGCGATTGCGATAATCGGCCAGCACAAACGGGTTCACTTCCGGCACAACCAGCGGTACGTCCGGCTCCAGCGCAAACAGACCGCTGAGATCGATAACCAGACAACCGGCATTGGTCGCCTCATCAACATAGGCCGCCGTCGCTTCAACGCCGGCGGCAAAAAAGGCCAGCTGTACCTGGGTCCAGTCAAATACGGCAGCATCCTGCACGATCACCGACTTACCGCTAAAACGCAGATGCTCTCCCGCGCTCTCATTGCGCGCCAGCGCATAGATATCACCCACCGGGAACTGACGTTCAGCAAGGGTGTCGAGCAGGGCTTCGCCGACGGCGCCCGTTGCGCCCAGTACGGCAATATTCCAGCCTTCAGACATGGTGGTTTACTCCAGAGAAAAGCGACCCTGCCGGAGTATCCAACAGGGTCATTAAGAAGACATTAACGAATGGGGTGATGTACGGCATTAAAACCGAGCTGACGCAGCAGCGTCGCCGCCTGCACATCGCTGCACTGCACGTACAGTGATGACCATTCGCGGCGTTCCTGATAATTTTTGCGCAGCTTGTCAAACTCACCCGGCACGCCGGCCACTTTTCGCAGCGGCGCATCATCGCGGCGCACATCATACACCAAATGCACCAATCGTTTCAGCGTTGGCTGATCGAGCGCGCCGTGCAGGGTAATGCGGCCAAACTCCGGGGCGGGCAGCAACGTGTCCAGCGCCACCTGTTGCGGATGGCCGATAAAGGCGCTGTAGGCTTCAAACACCTGCGTCGTCCCGCGCGCTTTGCCTTCGAGGGTGTAGCCCGCGATGTGCGCGGTGCCAATATCTACGCGATCCAGCAGCGCAAGGTTCAAATCCGGCTCAGGTTCCCAGACATCAAGCACGACGCTCAACGCCTGCCCGCTTTGCAGACAGGCCAGCAGCGCGCCGTTATCCACCACCGGTCCGCGGCAAGCATTGATCAGTACGCTTCCCGGTTTCAGACGGCGAATCAGCGCCTCATCCGCCAGATGCAGGGTTTTGTAACGACCTTCTTTATATAAAGGCGTGTGGAACGTCAGAACGTCCGCTTCCTCTACCAGCTCATCCAGGGTACGGAAGTCGCCTTCATCGCCCCGGTCGGCACGCGGCGGATCGCACAGCAGCGTTTTGATCCCCAGCGCTTCCAGACGCTTTTGCAGGCGCCTACCGACGTTGCCAACGCCGACGATGCCGACGGTACGATCGGTCAGCGCGAAACCGTCGCGCTCAGCCAGCATCAGCAGCGCCGAGAAAACATATTCTACGACCGCTATCGCATTGCAACCGGGCGCGGCAGAAAAGCCAATTCCGGCCTGCTGCAGCCACGTCTGATCGACATGATCGGTACCGGCTGTCGCGGTGCCCACGAATTTAATTGCCTTGCCGGCGAGCAGCGCTTCATTGACTTTCGTGACCGAGCGAACCATCAACGCATCGGCGCCGGTCAGCGCGTCGACGGGGACGGGACGGCCGGGGACCGCCTCGACTTCGCCCAGGCGACTAAAAAGCTCGCGGGCATAGGGCATATTTTCATCAACGAGGATTTTCACGGTTCAGTACCTGTCTGAGAACGAGAGTAAACCGGGGAAGTGTGCCATAATCTCGCCGCCAGGAACATCATCACCGGGCCTCTGTACAGCAATACGGAAAGGATTAATATGACACAACCCGTTTCAGGTATGTCCGATCGTCCCCCGGGAACCGGCGCTTCCGTCGCCGGAGAGCCCGCGCTAACCATGCAACAACGTACCGTTCTCGAGCGACTGATTACGCGCCTGGTCGCGTTAACCTCGCAGCAGAACGCGGAAGTGTGGGCGGGAATCAAGCACGATCTGGGGCTCAAAGGCGATGCGCCGCTGCTGGCGTGCCACTTTAGCGCTGCCGAAAACAACCTGAATCAACGCGTAACCGTGGCGCAGCAAAATCACCATCAGCGCCAGATTCTGGCGCAGTTGAGCGAGTTGCTGAGTCAGGGGAACAACCGTCAGGCAGTGAGCGATTATATTCGCCAGCATTATGGGCAAACGACGCTGCATGCGCTGACGCAGGAGCAGTTGCAAAATATGCTGCAGCTCCTGCAAAACGGCCAGCTGTCGATCCCTCAGCCGCAGCAGCGCCAGCCGACTCTGCGCCCGCTGTTGCCCGCGGAGCACAACACGCTTAATCAGCAGGTAAGTCGTCTTGCCGCCGCAACCGGCGAACCCGGGAAACTGATCTGGCAGTCAATGCTGGAGCTGTGCGGTGTAAAAACCGGTGAGCTGATTCCGGCAACCCACTTCACTCCCCTCTCCTACTGGCTACAGGCGCGACAGACGCTCAGCGCGCAGTCAGCCCCGACCCTGACCTCTCTGCAGGCGGCGCTGAAGCAGCCGCTGGAAGCGCAGGAGTGGCAAAAGATCGTCGATTTCGCCCAACACAACTGGCACGTCACGCCGCAAACGGCGTTGAGCGCAACGCAGATTCTGACGCTGCTGAATAAGGTCTTTGTGCTTCGTGTCGCCCGGGCGCAAGAAACGTTGGCCATTCCCGCGCTGCCGCCGGAACCCTCTTCGCTCGTCGGGCGGCTCAAAAAGCCGGGAGTGATTGTTCTGGTATTGATACTGCTTATCGCTCTGCTCTGGCTGGTGATGTAATTCCGCGTTGCTGGCCGGCAGACAGGGTATCGGTGGCGGCTATCTTTATACTCAAACGCCCGCACGATGCGGGCGTTGGTGTCTTGATGAGGCAATTACCACCACACCTCGGCCTGCACGCCCAGCATCAATTCATCTTTGCTGTCGTCGTTGAACCGGTACTGTGACAGGTCGTTATCCAGAATATTGATATAGGTCCCGTAGAAACGAATTTCCGGTCGCGAACCTAACAGACTCGGCCCGACTTTCAGCGCATGATAGAGCGTCGTTTTATACGCCGATTCTTTCAAATCCTTGCCTTGCTCCGTTTTGTTTTTCTGCGCAAACCAGCCTAACTCCACCCCGGTCTGATTCCAGGTATCCCAAATCCACGCCGGACGAATCACCGCGCGGAAGCTGTCAAAATCGCTATGCGCGCCGCTTTCGTAACTGTAGATATCGTTCCCGTGCGACCAGACCAGCGCATTGGCCATAATCACGCGATCGGCCAGGTACATTTCGCCCTGTGAAATCAAACGTAAAGCGACGCCGTTAGTATGATCGCCATAGTAGTAGCGCCCGTGAGCCATGGAGTTACTGGCGCCGGAGAAGTTCGAGAAACTGCTGGCATAAGCGTTATTCGCCACCTGGAGCGTAAATTCATTAAAGCCCTTACGCGCCAGCTCCTGACGGATGATCCCGGTGGCCATCCAGCTATCCTTGAGCGTAAAGTAGCTATTGTTCTCCTCGTTTTTCTCCTGTTCATCATTCTTGTTTGCAAAAGCATATTTGCCCATCAACGACAGCGAGCCGTTTTTCCACAGCGGAATGTTGCGATAGCGCAGATCCACCGAATTGGTGTTCATTTGTGTGGTCTGCGTGAAATCACGCGAATAAACATCCACATCATTGCGGCTGAGAGACGCGTCAAGCTGCCCGACGCCCAGCGCCCAGTTCTGGATCCCGATACCGGCTGCAACATCGGTGGTCAACGATTTCCAGTCAAGCATCTGGATTTCATACTCCGGTAGCTTGTGTTTACCTACCCAAAAATCAGCCTCCGGCGCAAACGGCAGGAATCCTTTGGTGGTGAGATAGATATCGCTGAACTGAAGAATATTTTCGTTATTGGTGTCGCCAAACCAGGCATCGTTATACTGCTCACCAACATTACCATCGTAGGTCACGACGGCGTTGGCGGTTTTCCCATCCTGGTTATAAACCCGCTGATTTAAGGTCAAATCAAACCAGCCGCTCATTTCATTACCAAAGCGGCCCAGCGAACCCGCCGCATAGGTCTGCGACGACCCGTGATTTGAGGTGCCCCAGCCGGAACGTAGATAACCCTGATAGCTGAAGCCAATATCCTCTTTGACGAATTTGCTGAGATCCTTCATGGTCACGCTCTCAACTTTCGCCTTCTTGCCGTCGGTATTAATGACCGCCACCTGCTGTGTCGCTTTGACTTCTGCCGGCGCCGCCCGTTGGCTGATTTCATTATTTTCATTGGCGATATTTTCTGCCACCGGAGAGGTCGCCGTCGGGTAACCCGCGGTGACATTTCTTTGTTCATTCTCTTTTATACTTTTTTGCAACACGGCCACTTTATCTTTATATGTCGATAATTGTGATTGCGTTTTTTGCAATTCTTTTTTATTGGCTGATAATTCTGATTCCAGCAATTCAAGACGCTGTTCAATCGTTAATTTCGCTGCTAAAACAGCGGGTGACGAAATAGCCAGAAGTACCGATAGAGACAATAAGCTAACCTTCAATTGACTTGAATACATAGAGTACCTTGCATATTTTTATAATACGCCTTCAGCCGGATGACTGAAGGCAGGGAAAGTCAGACAGAGATTTCTTGTCGCAGCGCAATAATTTCTTTGGCTAAGTCCTGGCACAGCATCGCGGTCATTAAATGGTCCTGCGCGTGAACCAGAATGAGATTGACGGTCATTTTCCCGCAGCCTTCATCCAGACCAATCAGCGCCGTTTGTATCTTGTGCGCCTCCCGGCAGGCCATTTCTGAGCTGGCCATTAGCGTCTCAACGATCTCCCATTCCCGGCGGCGCGAGGCGGCGATGGCCTCCATTGCATCCGAGCGGGCCTGTCCGGCATGGATAAGCAGTTCCATCACCGTGCTTTCATCAGCAAACATATTTATTTCCCCACGTTTTTATTACTCAGCGGCCGCTGCGGTATTCACCTTGTTCGCCGCAATCACAAACGGTAAATAGATCAGCGTTGAAACAGCGAGGCACAGAATGCCGACAAAGAGCGCTAACCAGTTACCGCCGGTCCCAAAGAAGGCAATCAGCGGACCTGGCGTGGTCCACGGAACCGCATAGGCAATCGGCGGAATAAACTCCATGCTAATAAAGAAGTAACCAATCAACGAGTTAATGAAAGGAACCAGGATAAACGGAATCACCAGAATCGGGTTCAGGACGATCGGTAAACCAAACATCACCGGTTCGTTGATATTGAACAAACCCGGTACGAAGGCCATTTTCGCCAGATCGCGATAATCCTTACGCCGCGAAGCGATGAAGATGGCCAGCAGCAGCCCCAGCGTCATCCCCGAGCCGCCGCAGTTGGCGAACGCATCGTTGATGCCGGTCCAGGTTATCGGATAAGGCGCCCCCCATGTGGTGCCGTGTGAGGCCGCATAGGAGAGGTTTTCCAGATTCGCTTCCGAGAAAATAGTTTCCCGAATCGCCGCAACGGTATTGGGCCCGTGGATCCCCAGCACCCACAGGAAGTTTGCCACCAGCCCCAGAATCAGAACGGTGATAATGTTGGTCCCCATATCCTTCAGCGGCGCCTGAATCAGCGTATAGATCAGATCGTTAAGGCCGTTCGGCGAGATGCGGGTCAGCAGGTAGTTTATGATGGAAAAGAAAATCATCACAAAGAAGATCGGCAGCAGCACCTTGAACGAGCGCGCCACCGCCGGCGGTACCGCTGCCGGCATCGTAATGGTCACTTTCGGGTTACGCGCCAGCCGGCAAAAGACCTCGCTGGAGATCAGCGCAACGATAATGGCTACAAACAGCCCCTGCGGCCCGAGATATTTTGTCGTCAGATAAGCCTGACCATCGATGATGGTATAAGGTGTATAGACCACAAAAAAGGCGCCAATCGCCGTTAGTCCGCACAGCAGATCGTCCTGCTGGAAGCTAATCGCGATATTGCGCGCGACGAGAAAGGTAATCAATATTGCCATAATATTGACTGAACCATTCATCACCGGGGTAAAAATTTGCTGCGCGTCAGCAAGATTCGGGAATATTGTTCCCAAATGTAAAATGCTGGCAATAAAACCATCAGGAGACAATATTGCAAAGTTAATTAAGATAATCAGCGAACTGGCCATCACGATTGGGAAGGATAAAATAAATGCATCCCGAATCGCCGATACGTGAATCTGAGAATTTAGTTTTATAGCCACGGGGACAAGGATTTTCTCCATGCCGCGTTCAAAGGCATTCATAAAACTCATGATGAATCCTTATTTTTATCGATAATCTGCGATAGCGCCCCAGCACTGGAGCAGAGGTATCCGGCGGCACGACGCTGAAATTCAGGCGTTAACCGGGGTAATAGACAAAGAATTATTTATTGGCCAGTAAGGTAAGCGCACTGTCTAACACCGCCGGGCCATCCATTTGCCCGTAATATTTCATATCAATAACCGCAACCGGCATTTTACCGTGAGCCACCTCTTCTATTTCACTTTTCTGGAAACGAACCTGCGGCCCTAATAAAACCACATCCACTGCGTTTTTTTTGATTTTTTCTTTGGCTTCAGAAATGGCCAGCGCATTGATATTTACCGCAATCCCTGACGCCGCAGCATGCTCCTGCATGCGTTTCACTAACATACTGGTGGACATCCCGGCAGCACAAACTAACAATATATTTTTCATTTTCCTTCCCTTTCCTGTTCATCAGTCTCAATTGACGAGCACTGTAATAATTGTTAATTTTCTTATCCGCAGTTGCGATCACAGTTAGCAAGAGAAAAGTTGTTCAGAAACCAGGAAAAAAATGAACGTGTTGGCGTAAATTTAACGATGCATAACAACAACCCAATGTTTTAAAAGGGATTATTGAGGTTCAAAAGTGGTTTATAAAAATGTAGTTAATTTACTGAAAAACAAAATTAATAGTCCGCTCTATAGCATTGGCGATCTTCTGCCATCAGAAAAAGAATTAGCAGAACTTTATGATGTTTCGCGAAATACACTACGTAAGGCGCTAAAGGCTCTGGAGGAGGAGGGTTTAATCGAGCGGCGACACGGTTCGGGGACCTGGATTAGAAATAAACATTTCCAGGCATCGGTGACGCATTTAGACAGTTTTACCGAAATTGCCCGCAACGAAGGCAAAACGCCCTCTAGTCAAATTCTCAAATTTGAATTGCAAACCGCCTCGCAAGAAATCGCGAAAGGTTTGCAGTTACAGCACGGTGAACTTGTATATTATGCTAAAAGATTGCGTTTTATCGATAACATTGCGATGCAATTAGAAGAAACCTGGCTCTCAGCAACGCGCTTTCCTGACCTGACCATCGCCCATATGAAAAAGTCGAAGTTCTCGTATATAGAAAACGAATGCGGGATACGAATTGACGGTTGCTACGAATCCATTGTGCCGATACTCCCCTCCCCGGAACTGGCCACGCTGCTGCATATCAGTACCAAAGATCCGATCATCAAAATGCAAACTCAGGCGATTGATGAGCAGCATCAGCCGATCGACTATTCCATTCTCTATACCAACATGTTTGAGTTTCAGGTGAAGTATTACCTTCCACGGAAAGCCCCCGGTCTCCCTCGCTGAAGACCGGGAATCACGTTATTGACGTAGGGAGAACAGCGTCATGAAAATGCCCAGAACCGCGCATATTGCCCCCGCCAGAAAAACAGAAGAGTAGCCCAGCGACGTGGCGAGCAGCCCGGCAAGCGGGCCGGTGACACCGTATGAAATATCCTGAAAGGCCGCATAGCCGCCGAGCGCGGTACCGCGAACCTGAGCCGGTACGCGTTTGACGACTTCAACGCCAAGGGACGGGAAGATGAGCGAGCAGCCGCAACCGGTCAACGCCGCACCGGCCAGGGCAACCCAGGCATCTGGCGCCAGCCACAGCAGCGTCAGGCCAATGGCCTCGATCAGCAGCGACACCATCGCCACTTTTATGCCGCCAAAGCGATCCGGCATCCAGCCAAACAGGATACGCATCAGCACAAAGGCGCCGCCAAACGCGGTCAGCGTGAAGCCCGCCATCGCCCAGCCGCGGCTGGCGAAATAGAGTGAGACAAAGGTACCAATCACGGCAAACCCCACCCCTTGCAGCCCCAGACCGATGCCCGGACGCCAGATCATACCGACGACGCTCCATAGCGATGGCCGTTCGCCGCCGTGCGCCGGAACTTTACTGACCGTACCATTGATTGCCAGCGCCAGCAGCGGTAGTCCCATCGTGACGCAGGCAAGAACCACAACGCCAAAATGCGAGTAGATCATCAGTCCCAGCGGCGCGCCCACGGCCAATGAGCCGTACATCGCCATCCCGTTCCAGGACATGACCTTGCCTGAACGCGCGGGGCCAACCAGCCCCAGTCCCCAGCTCAGGTTTCCGGTCAACAGCTGGCTTTCACCAAATCCGAGGATCAAACGCCCCAGTACCAGCAGCGCAAATTTGACCAGCACGGAAACCGGCAGTAACGCGGCCAGCAGCCACGCCGCCCCGGCTAATGCGCAGGCAAGCATACCCTGCAGCACCGAACGCTTGGCGCCATGTTGATCGGCCAGACGACCGGCGTAGCCACGGGTCAGCACCGTCGCCAGAAACTGAATGCCCACCGCTACGCCGACCAGCGTATTGCCGAAGCCCAGCTCATGGTGGACAAAGAGCGGGATCACGGGTAGCGGCAGGCCGACGGTCATATAGGTCAGAAAAACGGCAAAGGTAATACGAAATAATGGAATATTCGCTGACGAGGTATTTGTTGTTTCAGTCGCTGCGGACATGCTTTACTCCAGTTCGCAGAGTAAGGCGAGGTAGTAGCCACGCCCCCTCCACCTGATTATCAGGGTTAAGGCGCGTTGGTTGACGTTAAACGCTTACGCATTACCGGGGGGATAATGTTTCGCAGCAGTTTGCCTGTAGAGGTCCGGCTCTGTCAAGCCGACAAAAAGGGAGCCCGCAGGCTAATGCCGATGGTTTCAGGATCGGTTGAACGATCCGGCGAAGGTATAAGTATCCGTCATCTCAAAGAGATTACCGTTTTTGATGCGGCGCTGTCAGATTTTCAACACTCTGCAGGAGTCTCTCTCCTTTAGGCCGCGGTTGAGCCAGGGATGTCGTTTTTACGCTGGTTTGCGCGAGAGGGGTTTCGTACTCTGAAGTATGTGTTCCGTGGGATATTCCGTTCACTTTTGCGGTATGTTCCGTGCACGATGCATCCGCCACTGTTCTCACACCCGCTGCGGGTGAACGGCATGGCGGGCGTTTCGCTCGCCCCCATGCCCCCCGGCATTGCGCTGAAAACGGCCGCTGCGCGGTATGCTCCACTCCGGCTTCATCTGGCGGACCGGGCCGGACTCCCCCCCCTGTCTCGACCTGCCCTCTGGCCGCCTTATTCGTCCCATCCATGGGATTCCCCCTCCGGGGCCACGCTAACGTTGTTCAAAAACGCTCCTGGTGTTTTTACCCTGAAGACCGGTCCTGGATGCGCACCGGCGTTCTCGTCCCGTGGCCGTCACGTTGCGATATCCTTGCAAAAGGTTTTTCAGCGGCGGAATGGTCAGCATGGAATAAGCAAAAAAAATGCGGGTCACCTTTCAGTGACCCGCATTAGCCCGCAGGCTACCTTTTGACATACCGGTTGGATAACCAGCCGATTATGCCGTGTGTTTACGCATCACCAGCGTGGCGTTGGTGCCGCCGAAACCGAAGCTGTTGGACATCACGGTCGTCAGCGCTTGTTCAGTCGGTTTGGTGACGATGTTCAGACCCGCCGCCTGCTCATCCATCTCTTCGATGTTAATGCTTGGCGCAATAAAGCCATGTTCCAGCATCAGCAGAGAGTAGATCGCTTCCTGCACGCCCGCGGCGCCCAAAGAGTGGCCGGTCATCGCTTTGGTCGCAGAGATAGCCGGGCTGTGGTCGCCGAAGACTTCGCGAATGGCACCCAGTTCTTTCACGTCACCGACCGGAGTCGAGGTTCCGTGGGAGTTCAGGTAGTCAATCGGCGTGTCTACACCGGCCATTGCCTGTTTCATACAACGTACTGCGCCTTCACCAGACGGAGCAACCATGTCCGCACCGTCAGACGTTGCGCCGTAGCCGACCACTTCGGCATAGATGTGCGCGCCGCGCGCCAGAGCATGCTCCAGTTCCTCAACCACAACCATACCGCCGCCGCCGGCGATAACAAAACCGTCGCGGTGCGCATCATAAGTGCGGGATGCTTTATCCGGCGTTTCGTTGTATTTGGTGGACAGTGCGCCCATGGCGTCGAATTCACAGGCCATTTCCCAGCACAGCTCTTCGCCGCCGCCAGCAAAAACGATGTCCTGTTTGCCAAGCTGGATTTGTTCAACCGCGCTGCCGATACAGTGAGCTGAAGTCGCGCAAGCGGAGCTGATAGAATAGTTCACACCGTGGATTTTGAACGGAGTGGCGAGGCAAGCGGATACCGCAGAAGCCATCGCTTTGGTCACAACGTAAGGACCAACTGCTTTCAGGCCGCGTGGGCTACGCATCGCATCTGCGCCAAACACCTGAGATTTTGAAGAACCGCCGGAACCGGCAATCAGGCCTACGCGAGGATTGTTCTGATAAACTTCTTCTTTCAGTCCAGCATCGGCTACAGCCTGCTGCATAGAGAGATAAGCATAGATAGAGGCATCGTTCATGAAACGGACCACTTTGCGGTCGATAAGACCTGTGGTGTCCAGTTTAACGTTACCCCACACGTGGCTGCGCATACCAGAATCTTTGAATTCTTGAGAGAAAGTGATCCCCGAGCGCCCTTCACGCAGAGATTCCAGGACTTCCTGCTGGTTGTTACCGATGCTGGAAACGATGCCCAGGCCAGTAATCACTGCACGTTTCATTCAATACCTCTGTAAGTCACACTATTTTAAGTTTCGAGTCGCACAATAGCGTACACTTGTACGCCGAACAAGTCCGATCAGCCATTTTGTGTATAAATTTGCGCCCCCCGGCACACATCGTTAAGATCGTTCTACGCCTTGAGATTCGAGTAACTTACGTGAAACAAAACGCCATACAACCTGCCAACCTGGAATTCAACGCTGAGGGTACACCTGTTTCCCGAGATTTCGATGACGTGTACTTTTCCAATGACAATGGTCTGGAAGAGACGCGCTACGTTTTCCTCGGCGGCAACCGCCTCGATGCACGCTTCCCGGCCCATCCACACCCGCTGTTTGTGGTCGCCGAGAGCGGGTTCGGCACCGGTCTCAACTTCCTGACACTTTGGCAGGCGTTTGATGTTTTTCGCCGCGATAATCCTGAAGCTACCCTGCAAAGGTTACATTTCATCAGTTTCGAAAAATTTCCGCTGACCTCCGCCGATCTACGACGGGCTCATCAGCACTGGCCGGAACTGGCGCCGTGGGCAGAACAATTACAGGCGCAGTGGCCGCTGGCGATCGCTGGCTGCCATCGTCTGCTGCTGGATGACGGACGCATCACGCTGGATTTGTGGTTCGGGGATATCAACACGCTGACCCACGAGCTCGATGATTCGCTGAATCAGCAGGTCGACGCCTGGTTTCTTGATGGTTTCGCACCGGCGAAAAATCCGGATATGTGGACACCGGAGCTGTTCGGGGCAATGGCCCGCCTGGCCAGACCGGGCGGCACGCTGGCCACCTTTACCTCCGCCGGTTTTGTCCGTCGCGGCCTGCAGGAAGCAGGCTTTACCATGCAGAAACATAAAGGGTTCGGCCGCAAACGCGAAATGCTGATCGGTGAAATGACCCGGACGCTGAATATCCCCGCCCGCACGCCCTGGTTTGCACGAACCGGTAGCCAGCAACGCGATGCGGCGATTGTCGGCGGCGGTATCGCCAGCGCCCTGCTTGCGCTCGCGCTGCTCCGCCGCGGCTGGCAAGTCACCTTGTACTGCGCGGATAACGCCCCGGCTGAAGGCGCATCCGGTAACCGCCAGGGAGCGCTCTATCCTC
>Ga0308165_1003193_pt1 | contig 17986 bp, 16 predicted proteins | sample PhyWR2_FD_201032 | JGI IMG/M metagenome (GOLD analysis project Ga0308165, IMG submission 201032) | Phyllosphere microbial communities from UC Gill Tract Community Farm, Albany, California, United States - DLSLW.R2 | ecosystem: Host-associated > Plants > Phyllosphere > Unclassified | place: USA...
CTCACGCGGCGCTTTGGCGGCCTGGTCGCCAACAACGACATCAACCTTGCGCTGCATGCGGGCGAGATCCTGGCGGTCATCGGCCCCAATGGCGCCGGCAAGAGCACGCTGTTCAACCAGCTGTCGTGCTGCGACATGCCGAGCGCGGGCGAGGTGCGGTTCCACGGCCGCAGCGTGGCCGGCTGGAGCGCGCGGCAGATCGCGGCCGCGGGCCTGGCGCGCACTTTCCAGCATGTCAAGCTGCTGCCCCGGATGAGTGTGCTGGAGAACGTGGCCCTAGGCGCCCACCTGCGCGTGCGCCCGGGCCTGGCGCGCAGCATGCTGCGCCTGGACCGCCTGGAGGAGGCCAGGCTGCTTGCCGAGGCGCGCCACCAGCTCGAGCGCGTGGGCCTGGGAGCGCATGCGCACGTGGAAGCCGGCAATCTGTCGCTGGGCCAGCAGCGCCTGCTGGAGATCGCGCGCGCATTGTGCGCCGACCCGTCGGTGCTGCTGCTCGACGAGCCCGCGGCCGGACTGCGCCACGCGGAGAAACAGGCGCTGGCCGCGCTGCTGGGCCGGCTGCGTGAGGAAGGCATGGCGGTGCTGCTGGTGGAGCACGACATGGACTTCGTCATGGGGCTGGTCGACCGCGTGGTCGTGGTGGTGTTCGGCGAAAAGATCGTCGAAGGCCTGCCCGCGGCCGTGCAATCCGATCCCCGCGTCCTCGAAGCCTACCTGGGAGCCTGCGCATGAACGCCATCCTTGAAACCATGGTCCCGGGCGCGCAGCCGCTGCTGTCGGTCGAAGACCTGCATGTGAGCTACGGAAAGATCGACGCGGTGCGCGGCGTGTCGCTGCGCGTGGGCCCGGGCGAGATCGTGACGGTGATCGGCCCCAACGGCGCCGGCAAGACGACGCTGATGTCGGCCATCATGGGCGTGCTGCCGGCGCGCGGCAGCATCCGTATCGCGCACGCCAGCGGCGAACTCGCCGCGCCGGGCGAGGGCATAGGCGGGCGCGTGCGCGAAGGCGTGGCGCTGGTACCCGAGATACGTGCGCTGTTCGGCAGCATGTCGGTCGAGGACAACCTGCGCCTGGGCGCATTCCGCTGGCGGCGCGCGGCGCGCACCCAGCATGACGCCGCGCTCGAGGAGGTCTTCGGCATCTTTCCGCGGCTCAAGGAGCGCCGGCGCCAGGAAGCCGCCACGCTGTCGGGCGGCGAGCGGCAGATGCTGGCGCTGGGACGCGCATTGATGGGCCGCCCGCGGCTGCTGATGCTCGACGAACCGAGCCTGGGGCTCGCGCCGCTGATCGTGCGCGACATCTTCCGCACCATTGCCGGGCTGCGCGACCAGGGGGTCTCCATCCTGCTGGTGGAGCAGAACGCGCGCGCGGCGCTCAAGGTGGCCGACCATGCCTATGTGCTCGAACTCGGGCAGGTGGCAATGCAAGGCCCGGCGAGCGAGCTGGCCGACGATCCGCGCGTCATCGACGCCTATCTGGGACTGCAGGGCCGGCACCAGGCGATGCTCAGCACCTGAGCGGCGGCGCGCGCGCCGCGGCATGCATGCCCGCTCATCGGCGGCTGCGCGGCCGCACCGTGGCCGCAGCGCCGGCGGCCGCCTTCTTCCCGGCCATCGCGGCCCCGGCCGAAACCGGCTGGAGCTCGCGCCCCAGGGCTTCATCGAGAATCGGATGGTCGCCGCCATGCAGGTTGCGAAACACCTGCTTGAGCAGTTCATTGAGCTTGGCCACGCGCGCCGGCGTCAGGCCGTCGAAACTGCGCTGGAACAGCCCATGCGTGGCATCGGCCACGCGCTGCAGCTGCTGGCACCCCGCGGGCGTCAGCTCCACCAGCGTGACGCGTCCATCCTGCGTTGAAGCCGATGTCGACACCAGGCCGTCGGCCTTCATGCGGTAGACGATCTTGGTGGTGGTCGAAAGCTTGGATACCGAGTGCAGCGCGATGTCCGAGACACTGCTCACGCCCTGCTCCTGCAGGATGGCCAGCACGCGCCAGGTCGAGATGTCGCAGTTCACCACCTTGAGCACCCGCTCCATCTCGTGCGTGTAAAGCGCATTCACCCGCGCAATCCAATAGAAGGGCCAGTCAGCCCGGTGGAATTGGTGTTCTGAGGAAGCCGGTTCCCTGGGTACGCGAGACGCCATAGAAGATAGATCCGAAATGAAGAAGCGGGCCGCAGCTGGGCAGACTTGGATTGTGTCACCTGCCGGCGCAACAAAAGCGCAGCTGCCGCCGCCGGCCGCAATCCCGTCGGCACCTCGCGGTTCGGCCGGCATCGTGCTCATTTCACCACAGGTGTTTTCCCTTGATGCCGGGCCCGCGCGATCCCGGCACCCTGCCGGCCACCGGTGCCGCGCAGCGCCGGCGCCCGCATGCCCCGGCGACAGCCCGCATGCGCACCGCTGCGCCGGCGACTCATTCGATCGCATCGAACGATCCGTTGCATCATATCAATTGGATGATTTTGCATATAAATAATATCTTCCGGTATCCGCCAAGGCCGTTTCGTCGGCGAACCATCACGTTGCAACAGGAGACCAGAACCCAGCTTCCGATACCGCGAATATTGGCATTCTTATGGTGCGGCAACGCACTTTCCCGGACACTGCAACGCACCATTCCAAGGAGTCGACAGCATCCGCACCCCGGCTTTCCAATATTTCATCCATATTCATATAAAAGTACCAGAAGGAGCTTCGGCTGGCATCCGAATTGCTTAAGTCGCTTAGCTCTTAACAAGGAGATCCATCGATGAAGAGATATTTCGCATTTGCTGCTGCCCTGACCGCCTGTGCCGCCGCTTCGGCCCAGAGCAGCGTGACCATGTACGGCGTGGTCGATCAGTATTTCGACCGCACGGACACCGGCTCCGTCACCGTCAACCGGCTGCAAAGCGGCGGGCTGGCCGGCTCGCGCCTGGGCTTTCGCGGCCGCGAGGACCTGGGCGGCGGCTATGGCGCCTTCTTCCTGCTGGAGATGGGCATCAATGCCGATGACGGCAGTCTTGGCCAGGGCGGGCTGGGCTTTGGCCGGCAGTCCTTTGTCGGGCTGGCGACGCCATATGGCGAGCTATCGCTGGGCCGCCAGTATGTGCCGCACTTCTACTCGCTGGTGACCTATGCGCTCAATGGCGGCCTGGCCTTCGGCCAATCGGTGAACTACTACACCGACCCCAGCATCCTGCGCGTCAACAACTCGGTCGCCTACTCCACCAAGACCTGGAACGGCTTCACCGGCCAGTTCCTTTATGGCCTGGGCGAGAACGCGGCAGCGAAATCCCTAGGCAACGTCGCCGCCGCCTCGCTGGCCTATGCCAGCGGCCCGCTCAAGGCCGGCGTGGCGTTCACGCAGCGCAAGACGACGGCCACGAATTCCGACCGCTATCTGGTGGTCGGGGGCACATACGACTTCGGCGCCGTGAAGGCCGGCCTGGTCGCGACCCACCGGCGCGACGACAACAACAGCAACGAGAGCACGCTGTATGACCTGACCGTGACGATTCCCGTGGGAAGCACTTCGGCCGTGGCGCTGGACCTGGGCCGCTTCCAGAACAAGTCCGTCGCCAACGCCGACTCGACCGCGTTCACCGTGCGCTACGACTACTTCCTCTCGAAGCGCACCACGCTCTACACCGGCTTTGCCAAGATCAAGAACGATGCGGGTGCAGCGTTCGGCGTGAACGGCGCGACCGGCGCGGCCGTAGGCCTGACACCGGGCCAGGACCCGCGCACGTTTGTCGCGGGCATACGCCACACGTTCTGACGACTGAGGCACGCGCTGCCGCGCCACGGCGCGCGCGCCCTTCCCAGCGCTTTCCTCCACCCCCTGCGCCCGGCCGCGAAGTGCCGGCCCAGAAACCGCCCCATGATATGAAAATGCTCAACCGCCGCTCCCTTCTTCTTGCCGCCTGCGCCACCGGCCTGGCTCCGGCAGTCCAGGCTCAACGCCGTGGCACGGCCCGGCTTCTGGTCGGCTTTCCGCCGGGCGGCGCGGCCGATGTGCTGGCGCGCGCCCTGTCCACGCAACTGCATGCCGACAGCGCCACCTACATCGTCGAAAACAAGCCTGGCGCCGGTGGCCGCCTGGCGGTCGTCGAAGCCAAGCGCGCCGCCCCCGACGGCCGCACCATCCTGATCACCGCAGATCCGATTCTCACCATCTACCCCCACGTCTTCAAGAACCTCGGCTACGACCCGCTGGTCGATCTGATCCCCGTGGCGGCGATCGCCGCCGAGCCCATGGGGCTGGTGGTCGGCCCCATGGTCCCGGCCAGCGTGAAGACGCTGACGCAGTTCGTCGACTGGTGCAAAAAGAACCCCACGGACGCGTCCTATGCCACGGCCGCCGCGGGCACGACCATGCATTTCCTGGGCGAGCTGTTCGCGCAGTCTGCGGGCTTTGCCTTCACCCACATTCCGCACCGCGGCGCGGCCGCGGGCGTGCAGGATGTGCTGGGCGGGCAGATCGCGTCGACCATCGTCACCATGAGCCAGGTCCTGCCGCACCTGCCCGGCGGCAAGCTGCGCACGCTGGCGATCTCCAGCGCCCGGCGCAGCCCGCGCGTGCCCGATGTGCCGACTTTCGTGGAACTGGGCTATGCCAAGATCGAAGCCCTGGTCTATTACGGCGCCTACATTCCTGCGGCCACGCCGGCCGAAGTTGCCCAGCGCATCACCGCCGAAGTCGTGCAGGCCAGCGCCGCGCGCGAGATGGTCAACACGCGGGAAAAAATGGGCGTCGACGACCTCAAGCTCAGCGGCCCCAAGTTCGCCGAGTTCTTCAAGGCCGATCTGGAGCGCTGGGGCCCCATCGTCAAGGCCTCGGGCTACAAGGCCGAGGAATAGGCTGGGCACGGGCCTGCCTGGTGCGGCGGGCCGCGCATCCGCAGGGCGCGCCATTGCGCCAGGTCATGCCGTGGGCGAGAAACATTGCCTTGCCCGGCAGTGCAGTGCAAATTCTTTCTAGAATGACCACTGCTTCTCCTCATTACGGCCTGATGGAATGTCCTGCTTCGCGCTACTGAACCTACAGTCAAACTCCCCGCCACCAGCGGGCCTTGCGGCCTGCCTTACGGACGAGGGCGTCAAACATGGCGGCTAAGGCCGCGAACGCGGTTCCCTTTCTTGCCGACTACCTGCCGGCGATGCTGGGCCAGGCCAGCGCGCTGATCTCGTCCGAGTTCCACGCCGAAGTGCGCGCGCGCGGCTTCACCGTGGCCGAATGGCGCGTGCTGGCCTGCCTGGCGACCGGATTGCAGATCAGCATCGGAGATCTGGCCGAAGCCACGCTGTCCAAGCAGCCCACGCTCACGCGCCAGCTCGACCGCATGGAGGCCAGCGGCTATATCGGCCGCACCCAGCACCCGGTCGATGGGCGGGTCACGCTGGTACACATATCCGCCAAGGGCAAGCGCATTGCCAAGCGGCTGGTGGAGCTGTCGCACGCGCATGAGAAAAGGGTGCTCGAACCGTTCGGCATGGACCGCGCCGACGACCTCAAGCGCATGCTGCGCCAGCTCATCGACTTCCATCAATCACGCAGCGCCCCGGGCGCAGACGAAGCCTGAGCCCGGCGCCCTCAGGGGCGGCTAGAGGTCAAGAACGAGGCGCGACGATTTCGCGCGCGAACAGCAGGCCATGAGCTGGTCGTTGTCGGCCTTTTCCTCGTCGGTCAGGTAGACATCGCGGTGGTCGCACTCGCCTTCCAGCACGGTGCAGACACAGGTGCCGCACACGCCCTCTTCGCAGGAAACGTCGATGCGTATGCCTATCGCTGCGAGGGCGGAGACGATGGTCTGACCTTCGGCCACGCGCACGGACTTGCCGCTGGCTGCGGCCACCAGCTCGAAGCCGCTGCCGCTGGTGTCGATGTCGGCGTTGAAGTACTCGCGGTGCAGCTGGGCACGCGCCAGGCCGGCCTGCTGCGCCGCCTCCAGCACCGCGTCCATGAAGCCCCCCGGCCCGCACACGTAGAGGTGCGTGCCCGCACTGCCGCTGGCCGCCACCCGGGCGGCGATATCCAGGCGCTGGCCCGCGGCGCTGAAGTGGTAGTGCACGCGTGCGGCAAACGGACTGGCCGCCAGCTCTTCGGTGAAGGCGCAGGCATCGCGCGCGCGCGCGCGATAGTGCAGCTCGAACGAGCGCCCCGCGGCATGCAGCGCATGCGCCATGGCAATCATCGGCGTGATGCCTATGCCCCCGCCCACGAGAATGGTGTGGCTGGCCTCGCCGTCCAGCGGAAAATGGTTGCGCGGCCGGCTGATCCGCAGCATGCAGCCTTCATGCAGCGCGTCGAACACGGCCTGCGACCCGCCGCGCGACTGCGGATCGCGCAGCACGCCCAGGCGATAGTGGTCGCGCGCCGCCGGATCGCCGCACAGCGAGTACTGGCGCACCAGGCCGGACGGCAGATGCACGTCGATATGTGCGCCGGCCTCGAAGCGCGGCAGACTCGGCGCACCGTCTGCGGCGGCCAGGTCCAGCACGACGACATCGTTGCCCTGCAGACGGCGCTTGCGCACCACGACCTGCAATGTTTCTTCAGCGGTGGCCATGGAGTGTCTCCCTGTCTTCAGAGGATGTAGCCGATGCTGGTCAGCGTGTCGGTGGAGTTGATCAGGCGGATCACCTTGCGGCGCAACCGCAGCCCGCCACCCTCGCCGCGGCGCAGCTCGTAGGTCACGTCCGCGATGTGCTGGCGCAGCACGTCCTTGCGGAACTCCTTGAGATCCTGCGCCGCGCGCACCGTCAGCACGCCGTCGGCCTCGCCCACCACCCGCACCCGCGACACGCTGCGCACCGTGCGCGCCTGCGGCGTCGTCGAGATCGACTCGCCACTGCCCAGGCGCCGCACCCGCTTCTCGCGCATGTGGTGGTCGTCGTACGCGTAGTTCAGCGTGTTCTCGTGGTCCGTCTCCTTGGGGTCTATCGGTACGATGTACAGGCCGTCGGGCTCCCACAGGTCAAGCCAGGCCTGGAATTCGTTGTGGTCGAGCATGTCGGCCTCTGCCCAGATGAAGGCCGTGGCCTGCTGCAGCAGCGCCAGCGCGCCGGAGTCAGGGGAAAATGCAGTTGCTGTCATGTCTTGGTTCTCGGTGATCTGTTTCGTTGCGCTCAGGCCAGCATCAGCTTCTTCCACTGCTGGTAGGCCGCGCGCATGCCGGTCTCGGCGCTGACGTCGCCGGCCACGCCGTCGGCCGTCTTCTTCTCCCCGGGCAAGCCGCGGTTGAGCAGGATCCACAGATCGCGCCCCGCCTGGGCGCCGGCCTGCACCCGCTCCCAGGCCTCGGAGTCGTCGGGCGTACCAAAGCCCATAGGCCCCTGGAAGTGCTCGTGCAGCCGCAGCCGCGCCTGGTTGCCCGCCGCCGGCCCGCCCTCCATCGTGATCACCGCATGGTGGATCTCGGTCTCGTTGACCGAGATCGGCTGCAGCACGCGGAAGAACGCCATCGAGCAGGCGACGTTGGGGAACAGGTTCAGGTTGAAGCCCGAACCGCCGACTGCGCGCACGATGCGGCGCACGCTCGCGTCATCGTGGCCTTCGGCGCGCAGTTGCTGCGCCAGCTCCACGAAGCGGTCAGGAATCGGCTTGTCGAGCTCGTCCTCGAGGTCGATCAGGTCGGGAATCATCACCATGACGCTGTGGCCGTTGCCCAGGTCCTCGACATAGCCGCTGCCGCCGACGAAATCGAGCATCTCCTCGGTCTGCTTGTCCACCGAGTGCAGGAAGCTCTTGTGCACCAGCGGGAAGTGGTAGGCGTCGGTGGTGTTCTCCAACTGGATCTTCCAGTTGCCGGGAAAGCGGAAGCGGTGCTCGCCCGGCACCTTGATGGCATAGCCGCCGCCTTGCTTCATGAACAGGTCCATCCACTTTTTGGCCGGGCCCAGGAAGTCGGCCAGCGGCTCGATGTCGTCCTTGAGCGTCGCGAAGATCATTCCCGCGTATTCCTCCACGCGCAGGCTGACCAGCGGCAGCTCGCCCTTGTCCAGGCATTCGCCGTAGCTCTCGGGGTGCGGCACGCCGCGCAGCGAGCCGTCCAGCGCATAGCTCCAGCCGTGGTAAGGACAGACGAACGTATTGGCCTTGCCCTTCTTGTGCTCGCAGACGGTCGCACCGCGATGGCGGCAGCGGTTGAGCAGTACATGGACCTGCTTCTTGCGGTCGCGCACGACGATCACCGGCTCCTTGCCGACCCAGTGGGTCTTGTAGCTGCCGGCGTCGGGAATCTCGCTGGCATGCGCGACCCAGATCCAGGTGTTGCGAAAGATCTTGTCCATTTCCTCCTCGAACAAGGCGGCATCGGTGTAGAGCGAGGTATGTACCCGGTCGGACTGCACGAGGTCGGCGATCGGACGGCGGAAGTGGACGGGATGGACGGAGGCATTCATGGCGGGCCTTGCAGGTGGAGTGGGGATCTAGGAAAGGTGGGCGGCGGGCACGGGTAGCTCGGCCGCGTCGTTCCAGGCGCCCGTGGGGCGGCTGAAAAGGTTGTGAGTCTGGAAATGGGCAATGCGCCACTGACCTGCGTCCACGCGCAGCGCGAGCTGCAGCTGCGCAGCGTTGAGGTGCGAGGCGCCGCTGGCAAAGGTGGAGGTCTGCAGCATGACCCAGCTGGCGCGGGCATGGCGCGCGTCGGCGTCGACGTCGATCTGCTCGGAGCACAGGAAGTGGACGTTGAGCGCGAAATGCGCGGGCGTGCGCATGTAGCTGCGGAACATGTCGGCAATCGCCGCGCGCCCGCGCCAGCCGCCGAAGCTCGCCGCGTAGCGCGCGCCCTTGCCTTCCCAGACCGCGTCCTCGGTGAAGAGACCGGCGAGCTCGTCGAGCGGCGTGGCCGCGTCGAGCTGGTCGCACAGCTGCATGTAGCGCGTCACCAGCGCCCGGATGCGGCCCGCGGATTCAAGCTGGCGAATCCTCGCTTCCAGCTCATTGACTCTTTGCTGCAAAGGCATGCGGCACTTCTTCCTTGTTCATCGTGGGTCGGGGGATTCCTGTGACGGAACCGGCTTTTTGCAAACTATATCCGAAATCATATAATTTTCAATCCACCGGATTCCTGCGGCTTCGCCCAGGATGTCGCCAGCAAGCCACAAACCCCACTGCACCGTGCATTGATGGCGCAAAAGAAAGCCGCATATCGCGACGGCGCAAAACAACAACCATAATCATGTACTTCAAACGAAAGGACTGAACATGCAGCACCCAGACCCCGACTCGCTGGTCGCCCGCGCACCCTCCGCCGTAGCGACGCGCAGCGCCCTGCTCGAAGGCCGGCAGACCGCGCAGCAGGTTGCCACCGAATTTCTCGAACGCGTGGCGCAGGCCGAGCCGGCAATACACGCCTGGCAGCATCTCGACGCAGCGCAGGTGCTGCGCCAGGCGAGCGCGCTGGACCAGGCGCTGGCCGGGGGCCGGCCCGCGGGCCCGCTGGCGGGCGTACCCGTCGCCGTCAAGGACATCTTCGATACCCAGGACATGCCCACCGGCTATGGCAGCGCGGTCTATGCCAGCCACCGCCCCGGCGCCGATGCCGACGTGGTTGCCGCGCTGCGCAGCGCGGGCGGCATCGTGGCCGGCAAGACGGTCAGCACCGAATTCGCCTATTTCGCGCCGGGCCCGACCGCCAACCCCTGGGATACGCGGCGCACGCCGGGCGGATCGTCAAGCGGCTCGGCGGCGGCGGTCGCCAGCGGCATGGTGCCCGTGGCATTTGGCAGCCAGACTGCGGGCTCGCTGATCCGGCCGGCCTCGTACTGCGGCGTCTTCGCGCTCAAGCCCAGCCATGCGAGCGTCTCGACGCGCGGCGCCAAGCCGTTCAGCGATTCGCTGGACACGGTGGGCTGGCTGGCAAACGACGCCGACGATCTCGAACTGGTGCGCGCGGCGCTGGCCGGCATCCCCTACGCTGCGCTGCCGGCGCGGGCCGCGTCTGGCCTGCGCCTGGGCGTCTGGCGCACGCATGAATGGTCCTATGCCGACACGTCGGGGCAACAGGCCTGGGAGGCCGGCGTGCAATGCCTGGCCAGGGCCGGCGTGGAGATCGTCGAGACCGGTCTGGCGCCGGAATACGCTCCATTGATCGAAGCCCAGAAGACCGTGATGGCTTATGAAGCGGCGCGCGCGCTGGCCGACGACATTGCGCGCCACGGTGACGCGCTGAGCCTGCATATCCGCGAACTGGCCGCGCGCGGGCGCGCGATTGGCGCGCAGGAATACCGCGAGGCGCTCGACTTCGCGGCCCGCGGCCGGCAGGCAGCGGCCGCCATGCTGCAGGACATCGATGCATTGGTGGTGCCAGCGGCACCGGGCGAGGCGCCCTGCGGGCTGGACGCCACGGGCGATCCGGTGTTCAGCCGCGTCTGGACATTGCTGAGCCTTCCCAGCGTGAACGTACCGGGCCTGCTGGGCCCGAACGGCATGCCCGTGGGCCTGCAACTGGTGGGCAACCTGGGCACGGAGCGCGCACTTCTGGCGCTGGCAAAAACCGTGCACCCGGTATTGCAGCAGGCCGCGCAACAGCAAGGCCAGGCGCGCGCCCTGCCCTGTCAGGCGCCTCAGCCCACGGTCACTGCAGGGTTGAGGCTGTAAAGCCCGGTCAGGCTGGCCCGGCCCAGCACCGGGGCCGACGCCAGCGCCGCCAGCACGTTGTCGCCGGTCAGCGCGCCTTCGACGGCCAGGCTGGGCGTGGCCAGCGCATAGACCGTGAACACGTAGTGGTGCACCAGCGTGTCGTTCCACGGCGGGCAAGGGCCGTCGTAACCGTAGTAGTCGCCTTTCATCGCCTCGTCGCCGGCAAACCAGCTGGTGTAGTCATTGATGCCATGGCGCAGGCCTTCGGGCGCCGCCGGGCCGGGCTTGCCGCGCGGCGTGACGCCGTTCGAATGCGCGCCTGCGGCAATTTGCGTGGTGCCGGCGGGAATATCGAGCAGCAGCCAGTGGAAGAAGTCGACGCGCGCCAGCGTCGCGGGCACTTCGCGGCCCTCCTGGTTCACATCATCGCCGCGGCTGGGCACATCGGGATCATGGCAGACCACGACAAATGATTGCGTGCCTGCGGGCACATCGCTCCACGCGAGCTGCGGATTGCGGTTCGCGGACAGCGCCACATGGGCGGCGGCGTCGGGCACGCCGAAAGCGAATTCGCCGGGAATCGGCTGGCCGTCCTGGAAACTTTGGCTGGTCAGTTGCATGGGATAAAAGTCCTTTGAAAGTCGAACCTGCACATGCAGGTGCCCGACCATCGTATCCACACCACAGGGCCAGGCAATACAAATGCCCAGGCAATTCGCCAGCGGCCGGCGCATGCGGCCGGTCCGGGCGCGATCCACCGGCGTTCTGGGAGAAAATGCCTGGATAGCCTGCGGCCCGCCCTCCTGCCAACCGCATGAAATACAGAAAGTCTTTAGATATGCAGATAGCGACGTGGAACGTCAACTCCCTCACCGTGCGCCTGCCCCAGGTGCTCGACTGGCTGCAAGCCAATCCGGTCGATGCACTGGCCCTGCAGGAGCTCAAGCTGACCGACGACAAATTTCCGCTGCAGGCGCTGCAGGAAGCGGGCTACCATGCGGTCACCCATGGACAGAAGACCTATAACGGCGTCGCCATCCTGAGCCGCACTCCCGCGCGCGACGTGGTGCGCAACATTCCCGAGCACGAAGACCCGCAGGCGCGCATCATTGCCGCCACGCTGGACACAGAAAAAGGCCCGCTGCGCCTGATCAACGGCTATTTTGTCAACGGCCAGGCGCCGGGCAGCGAAAAGTTCGCCTACAAGATGCGCTGGCTGGAAGCATTGCGCGAATGGGTGCGCAAGGAACTGGCGGCGAACGAGCGCCTGGTGCTGGTCGGCGACTTCAATGTCGCGCCCGAGGACCGCGACTCGTTCGATCCCGAAGGCCTGCGTGAAACCATTCACCATACGACCGAGGAGCGCCAGCATTTCCGCGACCTGCTGGAGCTGGGCATGACCGATGCGTTCCGCATGTTCGAGCAGCCCGAGAAAAGCTTTTCCTGGTGGGATTACCGCATGCTGGGCTTCCAGAAGAATCGCGGCCTGCGCATAGACCACATTCTCGTGAGCGATGCGCTCAAGCCCGGCGTCAGCGCCTGCGTGATCGACCGCGCGCCGCGCAAGAACCCCCAGCCCAGCGACCATACGCCGGTGGTGGTGACACTGGACTGAACGCCGCGCCCGACGTGCAGCGTCAGGCAAAAATCATGAACGCAGCCAGTGCAGCGCTTCGATGCCGCGCTGCACGGCCATCGCCTGGCGCAGCAGGATCACGCGCGCCGCTTCGGGCAGCCCTTCGCGCAGCGCCGCGCGATAGGCCGTCAGCAGCATTCTCTCGGCGTCCTCGCTCGCATCGAGCAGGGCCTCGCTGCTCTGCGGCGCTATCGCCGACTTGAGCGTCTCCCATCCACGCAGCAAGGGCCCGGACAGAAAACCATCGCCATTGTGCAATGGCGGCAAGGCGAATTCGTGAACCAGTTCGGCGCAAGCCGCTTCGAAGCCGTGCAGATGGCGTTGCAGCATTTGCTGCAGCAGCCCGGGCGGCGAATGCACGATCGCGACCTGCAGGCTTTTGGCGGTCTGCATGTTCAGCCGCTGCAGCCCCTGCAACACGGCCAGCACCTGCACCTGCGACAGCCCCAGCACCGGATCGGCCTGGCGCATGCGCTCCCAGGCGGCCTGCACGGCGCTCGATACCTGGCGCCAGGCGAGCAGGCTCGTGCCTTTGCAGGCCGGCCATTGCGCTTCGAGCACCGGCAGCACCGATGCCAGATCGCCCGGATACTGCACAGCAGCCTTCCAGCCCAGTTCATAGGCGGGCCGATACTGGTCGTAGCCGCGGCCACTCACGTAGTTGGGCTGAAGATGGTAATGGTCATGCCAGAAGGCGTCCTGAAGTACATCCTGGCTGGCCTGGACTTGAGGGTTGCCGTTGGCGGCGTTGCGTGCGGTAGGTGTCTGACGGTGCAATTCTTCGCCCCAGCGTAGTTGACGCTGGGTTCGGCGTAAAAAGGAAGAATCGGCAAACCGGGGGTCAGGCATGGGAAAACGTGCGTCGCACACAAAACAATAGGGTTCCATTGTCGCCCAGCCGCAAGCCCCGCCAGGTCAGTGAGTCCGACACGCTGGCGTAGGACGGGATGACGCCGGTCCGGCGCCATCCGGGCCGGCTCAGTGCTCTTCGCCCGCTTCCAGACCCAGTTCCTGGATCTTGCGCGTGATGGTGTTGCGGCCTATGCCCAGGCGTTGCGCGGCTTCCATGCGCCGGCCGTGGGTGACCTGCAGCGCCGTGCGGATCAGGTGCGACTCGAAGCGTCGGCTCAGCACATCCCAGACATCGGCCTGGCCGCTTTCAAGCAGCTGGCGCGCCTGCACGTCGAGCAAGGGCTCCCAGGTCGACGGCGCCGCGCCCGCCACCGGCATGTCGGCTGCGGCTGCGTCGTGCAGACCCGTCGCCGGCACGAAAGCCGGCGCAAGCACCTCGTCGCGCTCGACCACGGGAACTGGCTCGGGCGGCGCGAAGACCGGCGCTGCGCCAGCGGCAACGGCGCTACCGGGAAGTTCCTGCAGCACTTCGGGCGGCAGGTCCTTGACCGAGATCTGCTGCGCGGGTGCCATCACGGTGAGCCAGTGGCAGATGTTTTCCAGCTGACGCACATTGCCCGGGAACGAGAACGCCTCGAGCCGCTGCAGCGCCGCCTCGGCAATGCGCTTGGGCTCGACACCCAGCTGACGCGCGCTCTGCTGCAGGAAATGGCGAGCGAGCATGCGCACGTCCTCGCGGCGCTCGCGCAGCGCCGGCAGGCGCAGACGGATCACGTTGAGGCGGTGGAACAAATCCTCGCGAAAGCCGCCTTCGCGCACGCGCTGCTCCAAATCCTGGTGGGTCGCGGCGATCACGCGCACATGCGACTTCACCGGAGCATGGCCGCCCACGCGGTAGAAATGGCCGTCGGACAGCACGCGCAGCAGGCGCGTCTGCAGGTCGAACGGCATGTCGCCGATTTCATCGAGAAACAGCGTGCCGCCGTCGGCCTGCTCGAAGCGCCCGCGGCGCTGGGTCTGGGCACCGGTGAACGCACCGCGCTCATGGCCGAACAGTTCGCTTTCCAGCAGGTCCTTGGGAATGGCCGCGGTATTGATCGCGACGAACGGTCCGCCCGAGACGGGCGAATGCTTGTGCAGCGCGCGCGCGACCAGCTCCTTGCCCGAGCCCGATTCGCCCGTGATCAGCACCGTCACCTGGCTCTGGCTCAGGCGGCCGATGGCGCGGAACACGTCCTGCATGGCGGGCGCCTGGCCCAGCATTTCGGCGTTCAGCGGCGCCTGGTCCTCGATGATCTCCTCGCGCTGGCTTTCCTCGACCGCGCGGCGGATCAGCTCCACGGCCTTGGGCAGGTCGAACGGCTTGGCCAGGTATTCAAAGGCTCCGCGCTGGAAGGCCGACACGGCGCTGTCCAGGTCGGAGTACGCCGTCATGATGATCACCGGCAGGCCGGGCTGCTGGGTGCGCACCTGCTCGAGCAGCTGCAGGCCCGAGCCGCCGGGCATGCGGATATCGCTGACCAGCACCTGGGGAGGCTGGCGCGCGGGATCGCTGGCGTCTATGTCGGCCAGCGCCTCGAGCACTTCGCGCGGATTGGTGAAGCTGCGGGTCGGCAGGTTTTCCCGTGCCAGGGCCTTTTCCAGGACGAAGCGGATCGAAGGGTCGTCATCTACTATCCAGATCGGCTTCATACTTTCTTGCTTCCTTACGCTTGGGTGTTGTCATGGACCTCAGGGCAAGGGGATGAGAATGCGGAAATCGGTGCAACCTGGCTGGCTGTCGCATTCGATCAAGCCATCGTGCCGCTGCACAAAGGTCTGGGCCAATGTCAGCCCCAGACCCGATCCGCCGTCCCGTCCAGACACCAGGGGATAGAAAATCCTGTCCCTGATGGTCTCTGGCACGCCCGGTCCGTTGTCTATCACATGCAATTCCAATGCCAGGCGGTAGCGCTGTTTACCAAAAGTCACCTGCCGCGCGACGCGCGTGCGCAGAGTGATGCAGGCATCGCCCTGCACAATGCGTGGCGCGAGTGCCTGCGCGGCGTTCTGCACGATGTTCAGCACGGCCTGTATCAGCTGCGCGCGGTCGCCGCGGAACTCGGGAATCGAGGTGTCGTAGTCGCGCCGCACGCTCAGGCCCTGCGGGTACTCGACCAGCACCAGCGAGCGCACGCGCTCGCAGACTTCGTGGATGTTGACGTCGCCGACCAGATGCGGATGGCGGTGCGGCGCGAGCAGGCGATCGACCAGGCTCTGCAGCCGGTCGGCTTCGTGCACGATCACCTGGGTGTACTCGCGCATCTCGGGGCTCTCGAGGTCCATCTCGAGCAGTTGCGCCGCGCCGCGAATGCCGCCCAGCGGGTTCTTGATCTCGTGCGCGAGGTTGCGTATCAGCTCCTTGTGCGCCTGCGTCTGCTCGATCAGCCGCTCCTCGCGGTCCTGGCGCACCTGCTGCTCGAGCGGCGACATCTCGAGCAGCACATGGCCCGAGCCTTCGGCGATCGACACGATCACCTGCATGGGAATCGACTCCTTGGCCTGGCGCCGCAGGCTGGCTTCGAAGCGCAGCGCCGCATAGTCCTGCACGCGCGCGCCGTCCATGGCCTTGTGCAGCAGCGCCGGGTCGACAAAGTGTTCGGAAAAGTCGCTGCCTTCGAGCATGCGCCGCGACAGGCCCAGCGCGTTCTCCAGCGCCGCATTGGCAAACAGCACCGAACCGTCAAGCGCCAGCACGGCCGTCAGGGTACACAGCGAATCGAAGACATGGTAGGCGCTTTCCGGGCGCCGGTTCTCGAGGGAAAGGGGCATGTACGCCTTCAGTTGACGGGCACATCGGCCGCGGCTGCCGGCAGGCGGGCAATTTCCCGGCGCAGACCCGCGATGTCGCTCTGGTAGCGCGCGATCTGCGCCTTGAGGCTGGCCGTGCGCTCGATATAGCCCTGGGGATTGCGCAGCTCCAGCGCCGAGCGCTCGGGGCTGCCGTTGTTGTATTCGAGCTCCAGCTGGGCCAGGCGTTCCTGCGACTTGGCGAGCTCGCCCTGCAGGATGGCGCGCGCATCCGAATCGCGCACGCGCTGGGCGCTGCCTTCGGCGCGCGGTGCAGGCGCGGGCGCGGCGCCGCTGCGGGCGGCCGGCGCCGCGGGTGCCGCCGAGGCACCGGGTGGCGGGCCGCCATGGATCACGGTCACATGACCGCCTTCCACGGGCTTGCAACCGCGCTCCTTGGCGCTGGTCGCATTGTTGGTGTATTCATTGCCACAGCGGTAGATCGTGCTCTGGGCCGAAGCCAGGGGTGCGAGCAGCGGCAATAACAGGAGTACAAGCAGTTTTTTCATCACAGTCCTCGGTCACCGTTGGCCTGCGGACAGGCGCGGCGCAGTAACCAACAGTATCGCCTGATCCGGTGACAAACAGGCGAATTGCCCCGCGCGCTGTGCGCGTGCGCCCACATTGCACACGCCGTGCAGGCGAAAAAAAAGCGGCTTGCGCCGCTTCTCTTGTGCTGCGCCCCTTGCGGGGCGGCAGCTGGCTCCATCAGAGCGAGTAGTACATGTCGTATTCGACAGGGTGCACGGCCTGGCGGAAACGCGTCACTTCGGTCATCTTGAGTTCGATGTAGGCATCGAGCATGGAGTCCGAGAACACGCCACCCTTGGTCAGGAACGCGCGGTCGGCGTCCAGGGCTTCGAGGGCCTGGTCCAGGCTGTGGCACACAGTGGGCACCAGCTTGTCTTCTTCCGGGGGCAGATGGTACAGATCCTTGGTCGCGGCTTCGCCGGGATGGATCTTGTTTTCCACGCCGTCCAGACCCGCCATCAGCAGTGCCGAGAAGCACAGGTAAGGGTTGGCCAGTGGATCGGGGAAGCGCGCTTCGATGCGGCGGCCCTTGGGGTTCGACACGTAAGGAATACGGATCGAAGCCGAACGGTTCTTGGCCGAGTAGGCCAGCTTGACCGGAGCTTCGAAGCCGGGGACCAGACGCTTGTAGCTGTTGGTGCCGGGGTTCGTGATGGCATTCAGTGCACGGGCGTGCTTGATGATGCCGCCGATGTAGTACAGCGCGTAGTCAGACAGACCGGCATAGCCGTCGCCGGCAAACAGGTTCTTGCCGTCTTTCCAGACCGACTGGTGCACGTGCATGCCCGAGCCGTTGTCGCCAGCGTAGGGCTTGGGCATGAAGGTCGCCGTCTTGCCATAGGTGTTGGCCACGTTCCAGACGACGTACTTGAGCTGCTGCGTCCAGTCGGCGCGTTCCACCAGCGTGGAGAAGCGCGTGCCGATTTCGTTCTGGCCTGCGCCCGCCACTTCGTGGTGGAACACTTCGACCGGAATGCCCAGCGATTCGAGGATCAGCGACATCTCGGCGCGCATGTCTTGCGTGCTGTCGACGGGAGGCACGGGGAAGTAGCCGCCCTTGGTCGTGGGACGGTGGCCGCGGTTGCCCGAATCGAACTTGGTGCCGGTGTTCCAGGGGGCTTCGTACTCTTCGATCTCGAAGCTCACGTGGCCGGGTTCATTCGTCCAGCGCACGCCGTCGAAAATGAAGAATTCTGGCTCGGGTCCGAAGTAGGCGGTATCGCCCAGGCCCGATGCCTTCAGGTAGGCTTCAGCGCGCTTGGCGATGGAACGCGGATCGCGGTCGTAGGCCTTGCCGTCGCTGGGTTCGATCACGTCACACTGCAGGAACAGCGTGGTTTCTTCGAAGAAGGGGTCGATGTTCGCGGTGGCGGGATCGGGCATCAATTGCATGTCCGAGGCTTCAATGCCCTTCCAGCCAGCCACCGAGGAGCCGTCGAATGCATGGCCCGAAGTGAACTTGTCTTCATCGAAGTGCGACACAGGCACGGTCACGTGCTGTTCCTTGCCGCGGGTATCGGTGAAACGCAGGTCAACAAACTTGACCTCGTTCTCCTTCACCATCT
>Ga0308165_1003194_pt1 | contig 17985 bp, 11 predicted proteins | sample PhyWR2_FD_201032 | JGI IMG/M metagenome (GOLD analysis project Ga0308165, IMG submission 201032) | Phyllosphere microbial communities from UC Gill Tract Community Farm, Albany, California, United States - DLSLW.R2 | ecosystem: Host-associated > Plants > Phyllosphere > Unclassified | place: USA...
AACCGAACTGGATCCCGAAAAAACCAACACTCATATTAATAATCTGTACGAGTGTCAATTTAGGGTTCTCGAATACTGTTTTTAAGGTCATTGTATTTGGTTTAGTTTTTAACCGCAAAGGGCACAGAGCGAAAAAAGCAAAGAGGCGCAAAGAGGAAATTAAAATCTGATCTCGGCCTACTTTGCGCCACACTTAGCGTTCTTTGCGGTTAAGTCATTGGTTTTTTTTTAAAATTCTATCACCTGAGCACTTACTGGTGCGAGGCTTACGGGTATACTGGTTCCTGCCGGGATATTCAATTTCCGATCTGTTAACAAATCCGTAACCGGAGAGGAATTTTTAACCTTTAAAATCTGATCGGGAATTTCGATGTTGGCGGTTAAAGTTTGTGTACGATCAAAATTAGCAACGATCAACAAACGTTGTTTCCCTGAATAGCGGATAAAGGCATACATGCGGTTATTCATATTACCGGTAACAGGTACCTCATAAATTTCGCCATTTATTACGGCATCGCTTGTTGAGGTAACTTTTAACAATTGTTTGTAGTATGCTCTTAGGTTTTGTTGTACAGCATTTAGTTTATGGCCATCAAACAAACCTCCATTCATCCAATCCTGGTGATTGGGAACTCCCCAATAATCGAATATTGTGGTTCGGTTATCATCTCCACCAAAACCCTCCTGACCTTTCCCTGGCTCACCAACTTCCTGTCCGAAATAAAGCATTACAGGCCCAGAACCAAGTGTTGCCGAAACAACCATTGCAGGCAAAGCGAGTTCGGCCTTCCCTGCAAATCCTGCCGATGCGATGCGTTCTTCATCGTGATTTTCTAAAAAGCGCAACATGTGTTTGCCAAAACCAGCACTCTCTACCTGCCACACGTGTTTAATTGCAGCAACATCTGCAGTTGGTTCATTTCTAATTAACTTTTTAAGGCCATCATATAAACCTACTTTATCATACAGGTAATCGAATTTACCCTCATCTAAATATTGTTTGTAAACCTTCGGATTGTAAGCTTCTCCCAAGAAAATCAAATCAGGATTAACTTTTTTGATCTGCGGAATTACCCAGTTCCAAAAAGCGATCGGTACCATTTCTGCCATATCGCACCTAAAGCCATCAACCCCTTTATTGGTCCAATAGGTTAAAATTTCACGCATTTTTAACCAAACTGGCGGGATAGGTTCGAAATATTGTTTTTCACCATTCTGATAATCTACACCATAATTCAATTTAATGGTTTCGTACCAGTCGTCGTATTTGGGCTGTGCAGAAAATACGTTATTACCAGTTGCCTTTGCAGGATTTTCATCAAACTTACCATCCTGCAAAACAGCAATTGGTGTTTGTTTGGCTCCTCCTGTTGGTACTGAAAATGGTTGGCCCGGTGTGTAATAAAAATCGTTGGTAGCGCTAAAAGCTTTGTTTACATCATCCTGTACACCAAAGTCGATCACTCCCTTTGGCTTTGCATAAGAATGGTAACTTCTGGCCACGTGGTTGGGCACAAAATCGATCAATACCTTCAAGTTTTTTGCATGCGTTCTTTTCACCAAGGCCTCAAACTCCTTCATCCTGTTTTTAACATCAACAGCTAAATCCGGATCTACATCATAATAATCGCGGATGGCGTAAGGCGAGCCAGCTCTACCTTTTACTACATCGGCATCATCAACTTTGATTCCGTAAGCAGCATAATCGGTTAAACTCGCATGGGCAATTGCTCCGGTATACCAAACATAGTTAACGTGGAGCTCTTTTATGCCATCTAAAGCTTTATCGGTAATATCATTAAACTTACCAGAACCATTCTGTTCGATAGTTCCATAAGGGGCGTTAGTTGTATTTTTATTCCCAAACAAACGGGGCAATAACTGGTAAATAACGATCTGTTTATCGTTCATTTTTGTAAGCTTTTTTTGTGCAAAGGATGATGATGAAATTAATAAAAAGAGAATTGCCACTCCATATGCTACCACATTAAGATTGCGTTCCCGAAGAGTCGGAATAGGCTGTTGTACCTCCTCGCAACCACGATTTACAAACAAAGTGACATTATCCGCTTCACATTTTACCTCTACAATCATACCAACTCAGCATTATCTACTTCAATTTCTGTATTACCTGCCAATTTATACACCTGATTTCTAATACCGATTTCTAAATCGATAGCTGCATTGTTTTTAATACTTATGCCGTTTTCGGAAATATTTATTTTTAAGGTAGCTCCTCTGAAACCAATGGTAAACGAAAATGATTTCCATTTACCGGGTAGGAAAGGATTAAACTGGAGTTTACCATCACGAACACGCATTCCGGCAAAACCTTCTACCACACTCATCCACGTACCTGCCATCGAGGTGATGTGCAGTCCATCTTCTGTATCGTTATTATAGTCGTCCAGATCTAAACGGGCGGTACGCAGGTAAAACTCGTAAGCACGTGCTTCATCATTTAATTTCGCAGCTAAAATACTGTGCACACAGGGCGATAACGAACTTTCGTGTACGGTACGCGGTTCGTAGAAATCGAAATTGCGTTTCAAAGTATCCAGATCATAGTCTTCTTCAAAGAAATACAATCCCTGTAAAACATCAGCTTGCTTGATGAAACATGAACGCAAAATCCTGTCCCAGCTCCATTTCTGGTTGATCGGCCTGTCAGTTGCAGGAAGATCTTTCACTAAAGTTTGTTCCTTATCCAAATATCCATCCTGTTGCAAGAAGACACCCAGTTTTTCATCTTTTGGATAATACATTTTTTCGATGATATCTGCCCAGTCTGAAAATTCTTTTTGATCGAAATTCAAACTTTTTAGCAGATTATTGTATTTTTCAGGCTGCTGTTTTTTCACGATTTCGGCAGCCTCAGTCGCATACTTCATGCACCAGGTAGCCAAAATATTGGTGTACCAGTTATTGTTTACGTTATTTTCGTATTCATTCGGACCAGTTACGCCAAGCATTACATATTGTTGTTTATCGTTGCTCCAGTTCACACGTTGTTTCCAGAAACGGGCAATACCAATCAGTACTTCCAGACCAAAATCTGATAAGTAGCTTTCATCGCCAGTATAACGGATGTAATTAAAAATGGCAAAAGCAATGGCACCATTACGGTGGATTTCTTCGAAAGTAATTTCCCATTCGTTATGGCACTCTTCGCCATTCATTGTTACCATTGGATACAATGCAGCACCATCTTTGAAACCCAATTTCGCAGCATTTTCTATCGCTTTGCCCAATTGTTTATGGCGGTAAACCAATAAATTTTTACTTACCTCCTGTGGAGCAGTGGCCAAATAAAATGGTACACAATAGGCTTCGGTATCCCAATAGGTAGAACCTCCGTATTTTTCACCGGTAAATCCTTTTGGACCGATATTTAAGCGGTCATCTTTACCGGTATAGGTTTGGAAAAGCTGAAAAATATTAAAACGGATAGCCTGCTGAGCCGAAACATCTCCTTCGATAATGATGTCGCTTTCTTCCCACTTAGTTGCCCAAGCTTCGGTTTGTTCCTTTAACAAAGTATCAAAACCTTTAGCTGATGCTTTGGCAATTACCGATTTTGTTTCTTTTAGGAGTGATTCTTTTGCATAATTCTCTGAAGATAAATTAGCCGCAATTTTAATTAAAGTAATTTCTTCGTTTGCTTTAACATCGAGAGAAAAGGTCTGTCCAACGAATTTCTCCTTGCGAACAGCCTCTGGATTAACCGCTAATTTCTGCGCATTTTTATACAGTTCGATATTACTTCCAGTGCAAACCTCAAATTCTGTTTTCTTTGTCCTCAGTTTGATGTATGCTTCAGTTCCAGAGATTTCGTCAGCTACCTTATCCCAGAATTTCTCATCATAGTTACTGTCCTGATTTTTAACATCACCATCAATAAAAGGCATCAATAATAATTTACCATCGAAATTTAATGGCGTAATGTTATAGCGGATGGCTCCTACCTCATCATCTGCGATGCTACAAAAACGCGTAGATTTAATTTTTACGGTCTTACCACTTATTAATTTCGCGGTAAAAGTGCGTTCCAGATATCCGGCATGCATATTTAGCACACGTTTAAAATCACTTACTTTCGCTGTCGCCAGATCAAGGATTTCACCATCGATCTTCACTTCGATGCCGATCCAGTTTGCCGCATTTAATACCTTGGCAAAATATTCTGGATAACCGTTTTTCCACCACCCCACACGGGTTTTATCTGGATAATAAACACCTGCAACATAGTTTCCAGGTAAGGTTTCGCCTGTATAGGTTTCTTCAAAATTTGCACGTTGCCCCATACGGCCATTACCCAGGCTGAAAATACTTTCAGAAATTTTATTTAAATGTGGATCAAAGCTTTCTTCGATAATATTCCACTCATCTGCTTTAATGTAATTTTTCATAATTAGTATTGAGTAGTGAGATATGAGATTTGAGATAATTCATCCTAAACCTTAAACCCTACACCTTAAACCTATAAACTTTCTAAATCTTTAACTGTTAATTTATCTAATCCGGTTACTACCACATCAGCTTGGGTAAGTATGCTTTTTTCGCCGATACCGATGGCTTTCATCCCGCCCCTTTTTGCGGCTTCTACACCAGCAACGGCATCTTCAAAAACCACACATTCATCGGGTTTAAAGCCTAAAAGTTCGGCTCCTTTTAAAAATACTTCAGGATCTGGTTTCGATTTGGTCACCATATTTCCATCTACAATTTCATCGAAGAAATGGGAAAGATTTGTTTTTTCTAAAATGATTCCCGAATTTTTACTCGCCGATCCCAATGCCAATTTATAACCTGCCTTGTGTATTTCTGTTAGAAAATCAACTGTTCCTGGCAAAACTTCTGCAGGTGTCATCTTGGTTATCATGTCTACATACCAGCTATTTTTTAAGGCAGCCAGTTCTTCTTTTTCAGAATCAGTTTTTTCTACACCGCCCCAGGTTAAAATCTTGTTTAAACTTTCTACTCTGCTCACCCCTTTTAACTGTTCGTTCTGTTCTTCTGTAAAATCGAATCCCATGGTATTTGCCAATCGTTTCCAGGCTTTGTAGTGATAAACCGCAGTATCTACCAGAACACCGTCTAAGTCGAATAGACAGGCTTTGATTTGAGATTTGAGATCTGAGATTTGAGATTTGAGATTTTCTTGCATCTTTCTTATAATTTAGTATCGGGTTTTAGGTATTAAGTATTGAGATATAAAGCCTTAAACCCTCACCCTTTTACCTTTTTCTATCTTAGCTCAAGCACCAAAGTGGTCTTGGCTGGTACTTTAATGTTTTGAAAACTGATGTTTTCGCCAGTGATTACGTTTTTAGCAGTTGTAATTCCTGTTGTTCTTTCGGCAAAGCGATCGGTATTTAATGTTTTTTCTTTCTCTGTATTGTTTACAATAACCATTACAGTGCCTTTTGGTTCTGCATTGTAGCGGAAATAAACATAAATATCATCCTGGGGCACAAACTGCATCAACTTCCCCGTTTGTAATGCTGGGCTGTTTTTGCGGAAATTCGCTAAGGTTTTAACAAAGTTGAAAGCTTCATTTTCTTTATTTGCACGGCCATCGGCAAGAAACTTGTCTTTTTTATCGCCTTCCCATCCACCTGGAAAATCGGAACGGATTAAACCATCAGGATTGGAAAAGTTTTTCATCAAAATTTCGGTCCCGTAATACATTTCCGGAATGCCCCGCATGGTTAATAGAATGCTCATTCCCATTTTATATTTATCGAAATCTTCACCAACCATCGAATAGAAACGGCTCATGTCATGGTTATCCAAAAAAATGCAATTGGTGTTTGGATTTTTGTACAGAAAATCGTGAGATAATGTGGCATACAAGCGGTTTATCCCATCTACCCAACCGTTTTTACCATTTATTCCTTCGTAAATAGCATCTTTTAAAGTAGCATCAGTAATACCCTGTAAATGGGTATCAAAACCGCGGTTTACCGTATTGCCACCAGTAAAAAAGGCCTGATTAGCCACAGCGGTTACCAATGTTTCGCCAAATACAGATAAATGTGGAAATTCTGCCTGAACTTTCAGCGCCCAATCGGCCATATAAACCGGGTCGTTATACCCATAAGTATCTAAACGCAAACCATCAATGCCTGCATATTCGATCCACCAGATATGGTTTTGTGTTAAATAATTCTGTACATAAGGATTGGTTTGGTTTAAATCGGGCATTGAGGGTACAAACCAGCCATCCAACATCTGTTTGCGATCTGCTGCTGAGGCATGTACATCCATCACGGTTTGATCGCGGTAACTGGTCTGTGTATATTTTGGCCATTGGTTTAACCAGTTTTTCATTGGCAAATCCTTATAAAACCAATGTTGTGTGCCAATGTGGTTGTGTACAATATCTTTTATTACTTTTAGTCCTTTGGCATGGGCCGTCTCTACATATCTTTTGTAAAGTGCATTTGTACCGTAGCGGGGATCTATTTTGTAGTGATCGGTTACCGCATACCCATGGTAAGAGGCATGAGGCATATCATTTTCTATTTCTGGAGTCATCCAAACCGTAGTTACACCTAAATCTTTCAGGTAATCGAGGTGATTCATCACTCCTTGTATATCGCCGCCATGACGGTAATACATGCTGTCGCGGTTTAATGCCGTTTCAGTTAAACCCTGTACCACATCATTGCTTTTATCGCCGTTCGAAAAACGATCGGGCATGAGTAAGTATATAAAATCTTTATTGGTTACCCCCTGTATCCTGCCAGCGCTTTTATCGCGACTTTTTAGTTCATAAGTATAACTGAATATCTTTTTACCGTTAACGACAAAGTTAATCGGGAATTTTCCAACTTTGACTGTTGGCGCAATGGTTAAATCAAGAAATAGATAATTTGGGTTTTCAACCTTATTTACTTTTACCAGTTTCACCCCTGGATAAGTTAAGGCTACTGTAGCTTGGGAGATGTTATCCCCATGTACAAGCAACTGTAATTTAGGGTTGTGCATCCCTGCGAACCAGAACATTGGTTCTACACGCTCAAGCTTTTGTGCAAAGAGATTAATGCTGCTGAACAGCATAAGGAATATAATAATTATTTTTTTTAATCCTTGCGCATTTGCATGGATTCTAGTTTGAGCATTTAAAGTAGAAGTAACGGACGGAAAAGTATTGGAAGTAAGTGATTTTATCATGCTAAAACTTTTGAAAGATTTTAAAAACCCTGCAAAGATCGAAAAATCTAAGCAGGGGGATTTTAGTTAATGATTAATTTTTAACAATGGTATAAGACCCACTTTTAATAAAAGTGCCTTTTTTCAAGTCATTCGTTGGATCTGAATCAACCACATTTAAGGTAATTGTGTAATTGCCGGCAGTTGTTACTTTGATGTTATCACCACCTAAAGTTAAATTAGGTCCACCACCCAGATTTATAGCCCAATCGTGATTTACCCTAAATTTAAATTCGCCAACAGTTAAATTCAAAGTAATTTTATATCCATCTTTACCATCATTGATAAATTTCATGTCCGTATCAGCATCCCATTTACCAGGGGTTGCATCTCCTATAACCGACCAAATTTGATTAACGTCTTTAATTCGCCAGGTTTTAGCATTCATGTCTACAGTTAATTGTTTTAAACCAGCTGCTCCAGAAGCCATGTCGCCACCTGTTGTGCTGATGACACCACTACCTGCATCGCCGTAAGCTACATCCCATTTTTTTTCGGGGGTTATTTTGAAATTACCGCCATCGAACTTGATTACTCCAATATAAATACCATTGCTGGTTGTAGATACTAAACTATCAGCCGTTGCCGGTACCCAGCCCTGGTAATTTCCTGGAACATAAATCCAGGCAGATGCCAAATATGGTGTAGCTGTTAAGGTAATTACATTCGAATACGTCATAGCATTTGCTGCTGCACCCGATTTTAACCTTACCTCTAACTGGGTAGATGTACCGATTTTGCCGCCAAGGGCCAACATCATGGTATTAAAATCGTTTACCGTTGGCGAATATGAAGTATTACTAATCACATATTCTTTCGGTGTAGCAAAGTTTTTCCCTTTAAGATCAAACTGCAATGTAGAAGTTACCGGAACAGTATAACCTGTTACTGTTGGTGCCGGAAAAGTTAGCGTTAATGCAGGTTTTGCCCCATTTGCCTGTACCAGGCTTAAAGTAGTGGCTGAAGCCGTAAGTGTGCCTGCTACACTTACATTAGAAACCGTTTGGGTTTCTTCTTTTTTACAAGACCAAAGCGATAAGGTTATCAGACTTAAAGCAAGGGATTTTAAAAATATTGTTTTCATCTCTTATAAATATTAAGATTAATAACCTGTGTTTTGAACCAAATTTGGATTAACAATGATGTCAGCCGCTGGAATTGGATAGAGATTGCGGTAGCTCGGAACACTGGTTCCTGATTTTACACCACCTTTAAATGGCCATAAATATGTAGAACCTGTAAATTTACCGTAGCGTACCAAATCTGTACGGCGGTGACCTTCCCAGTATAACTCGCGGCCACGCTCATCTAAATAGAAATCAACTGTAAGTGAAGCTGTAGTTAAATTCCCGTTATTATTTCCATAAGCTCTTTGACGTAATGCATTTACGTATGTTAAAGCCATTGCAGCAGTACCTCCTGAACCTCCACGGGCAACTGCTTCTCCATAAATCAAATACTGTTCAGCTAAACGGAACAATGCAAAATCAAGTGAGCTGAATGTTCCATTTAAGGATGCAGGTGTAGAACCTGTTGAAGTAACATTCTTAAATTTTGTTACCCTTAAACCATCAGTAAAAGTTCCAATTTCATCAACCGTACTTTTTGCACCGAAGAAAACGCCACGTTTATCCTGTGTTCCGTTTGGATCAGGGAATAGCGCAGGCAGGTTTTGACGGGTTCTGTTACCGCCCCAACCACCGTTTGGTACTCCGTAAGAGGCTGTGCCCATGTCGGCATTAATACCGGCATTGATCAGGAAAGTAGTACCGCCATAGTTGGTACCGGTTACCCCATCATAATTGATGGTTAAAATATTTTCAGTATTGTTAATGTTGTTATCAGCTTTGAAAAGATCCATATAGTTGGCTTTTAAAGTGTAACCTGCATTAATTACTTTACTTGAGTACGTAATGGCTTCGGTATATTTTGCAGTACCGGTGTAAACCTGTGCATTTAAATATAATCTCGCCAATAGTGCCCAATCGGCACCTTTATCAGCACGGCCATATTCATTTGTACGGGCATCAGCCAAATCGCCTTCAATAGCTTTCAATTCTGATTCTACATAATTAAATAAAGCCGCTCTACTAGTTTGTTTAGGTGCTACTTTACCAATCTGATCATCTTCAGTAACAAATGGTGGATTACCAAAAGCATCCATTAACACCCAATACTGGTAAGCACGTAAGAAACGTGCCTCGGCACGGTATCTCTGGATTGCAGTTGCATCAGCACCTGTAATGTTGCGTGATGCCAGTTTATCGGCAGTACTCTCGCGAAGAAATTCATTACAAACGGTAATCTGTAAAATACTTCTCGAATACAATCCGCGTAAAAACTGGTTATCAACAGCCCATGTAGAGTTATCCAGTTCAGGAATACCCGTATCGCCCCATGCACAGATAGCTTCATCAGTGGTTAATTCCTGCGATGTCCAGAATAACCTTAAAAAATCTGCAAAACCAGAGTTTAAACCGCCCACATCACTGTTATCAGATCCTGTAGAACTGGTTAATGCATAAGTGGCATACAATTTAACCAAGCTCTGTTTGTAACCCTCCGGTGTAGCATAAACTGAAGCAGAGGTTACATCATTGGTGGGCAATACATTTAAATCGTCCTTTTTGCATGCATTTAATGACAACAGTAAAACGCCCGATGCCAATATTATTTTAAATGAGTTTTTCATTCTTTATCTCTTTATTAAAACCCTACGTTAAACCCTAATGTGTATGTACGTGGTCTTGGATATAAGTTATAATCAATACCACTGCTCAGTTCAGGATCAATACCATTGTAATTAGTTACGGTAAAAACATTCTGGCAGTTTGCCGAAATCCTTAATGTAGCTGTTCCGTTTTTAGATAGTTTACCGGCATTAAAAGCAATACCTGCATTATCCATTTTCAAAAACGAAGCATTTTTAACATAGTAATCGCTCAAGAACTGGTTGTTCTGGAAATTGGTAGCTAGAAAATCGCTGGAAGCATTGTTGATTACACCCGCAGAACTTAAAATGTTTGCCCTGATACCGAAGTTTGAAGAAACGTTATCATACACATAGTTGCCAAGGTTAGCCCTTAACGTTGTGGTAAAACTCCATTTTTTGTAATTAAAAGTGGTATTGAAACCGAAAGTAACATTAGGATCTGCAGATTTGTAGAAATATTGATCGCTGGTATTCACCACACCATCGCCATTTAAATCTTCGTATACACCTTCTAATGGTTTTCCTGATGGATCGTAAACCTGTTTGTATACAAAATATGACCCAGGGATCTGGTTAACCGCATTGTACTTTAAGTGGATACCTGTACCGCCGGTAATATCACCTGCATCTACCTTAAATCCAGAATTAGGGTTTAAAGTTAAATTGGTTACCTTTCTTTTGTTATATGCAACGTTTACACCAAAATCCCAACTGATGTTTTCGGTTTTAATAGCGGCGAAATTAATGCTGGCTTCAGCACCTCTTACGTCCATATTACCCACATTGGTGGTTAATTCGTTATTAAAGTTGGTACCTACCGGAATATTGATTTTGCTTAACAGATCAGATGTTTTTTTGTAATACACATCAATACTTCCATATAAACGGCCTTTCATAAAACCATAATCTAAACCTGCGTTATAGGTTGTTGTGGTTTCCCATTTCAAATCTGGATCGTAAGCAGCTGGTGTATAATAATTGTAATAGGTATTTCCAATCTGATATTGACCAGTATTGCTGTTGGCATAATATTTTGATAGATAATCATAATATCCGATACCATCCTTATTTCCGGTTTCGCCATAACTTAAACGAAGTTTTAAATCAGAAACAGATTGACTGTCCTTTAAGAAGTTCTCTCCCGAAATTCTCCAGGTAAATGCTGCTGATGGAAAATAACCCCAGCGGTTCTGCTCTGAAAATTTAGAAGAAGCATCAGCCCTTAATGTTCCAGATAAGATATATTTATCAGCCAAGGTGTAAATAAACCTTCCATAGTATGAAAGTAATTTATCACGGTCTGTTGAGAAAGGAAAAACAGGCACTACCAATGCTTCACCAGTTCCTTTATAAGAGGTAAAGTTGAAACCTGTTTTTGAGTTATCGTAATATCCATATCCAGCAGTTACATCAAAACGGCTCTTGATGCTCGCTACGGTATGCGCATAATTTAAATAAAACTCAGAAAGTTTATTGGTTTCGGTATTTAACGAATGTGTATATGATCCTGAAGTAGAAATACTCTGTGCAGCATAAACAGGAACAGTAACCGTTCCATAACCTTTAGATAAATCGTAACCTAAATTTAAGTTGGCGTGCAATTCAGGCAAAAAGTGGAAAGAGTAATCGAAACGTGCATTTCCAAAACTCCTTTCGGCATTACCGTTATTATCGTTTAATCTGATTAAACCTACTGGATTACGCGGTGCATTCGGATTTACAGAACCATCGCTTCTTAACCATTCGAAATAGTTGCCGAAGCTGTTAGTTGCTGTTACCGATTGTGTTGGATCGAACTGAATGGCAGAACCTACAGCACCTGAATTCGCAAAATGGGATTCTGTTATTGCCCCTTTTAAGTTCAGATCAATTTTTAAATGATCCTGAAATAACCGTGGAGAAATGCTGATTGCACCTGTACCACGTGAAAACTTATCGGTGATTAAAAGCCCTTGCTGATCTAAGTAACCTGCAGAAACACGATAAGGAACACCTTTAAATGAACCTGCAATACTTAAACTGTTATCAGTCGAAAATGCATTCTGATAAATTTCATCCTGCCAATCGGTATTCGAATTACCCAATAATGCAGTATATTTTTTACCGTCATCGTACGATGCATTTGGATTGGCGTTTACAAAATCGCGGATCTGACCTGATGACAGGATATCTACCTTCTTAGCTACCGTTGCGATAGAGTTGTTGGTACTGAAGTTAAAAACCGGAGCGCCCGATGCACCTTTTTTGGTGGTGATCAAAATTACACCATTTGATGCCCGTGAACCATAAATAGCTGTAGCATTCGCATCTTTTAAAACGGTAAAGGTTTCAATATCATTAGGGTTTACCAATGATAACGGACTTGGTGCATTGCCAATAGAGTTACCACTGAAGGGAACTCCGTCGATTACGATCAGTGGATCATTACTTGCGTTTAAAGATGCACCACCACGGATACGGATGGTACTTCCAACACCTGGCTGACCGCTGTTTGAAATAATGTTTACCCCCGCTACTTTACCCTGGATTAATTGCTCAGGTGTAGTGATTGTACCTTTTTGGAAATCTTTCGAATTTACCGTAGTGATTGATCCGGTTAGGTTTTTCTTTTCAGCAGTACCATAACCGATCACAACAACCTCGTTAAGTTTTTGTGCATCAGGCACCAGTTGAAAATTAACAGTTGCATTTGCCGAAACACTAACTGCCTTATCGAGGGTTTGATAACCGATAAAACTTGCAGATAAGGTTACCGAACCGTTCGATAAACCTGCCAGTTTAAAATTACCGTTACCATCAGTCGATGTACTTCTTGTTGTCCCTTTTACAACAACAGAAGCACCGGGTAATGGTAGGCCGGTTTCGTCAAGCACTTTACCAGATACTGATCCAGTTTGTGCTTTTACCATTAATGCTGAAAAAACCAACAGCACCAAAAGCCCCTGTTTTAACAGGTAAAATACTCTCATATTTGAAGCTCGTTTAAGTATAAAAATTTGGTTAAATATTATAGTGATTTACACATAGGACTAATTTACAGCTGTTATGGAGATTTCAAAATTTATTTAAAAAATATATTTAAAGCAAAAATTGGATGGTCAATATTGGCTATAAAAAATGTTTTTTGTAAAAAATAAAAAGTCACATTAAATAACTAATAGAAACACAATTAATTGATTATAAGTTAATTATAAACGTTAAAATTAAAATTAAAGTGTAAATTTTACACTAAGCTATTTTCAGTGCTTTTTTCGGGAACGTTCCCGAAAAAAATTGATCAAAATTCGGTCATCTTTCGGGAACGTTCCCGAAAATCAATCAGAATTCTGCTTATTTTACACTAAGTGAAGAAAAATTTTGAAAATTTTGGACTGAAAAGAGCGTCAATTTCAAGCGCTTTTTTTAGCCTTTTACGGTCGAATTCCGCTTGATAATTTTCGACTCTAAAACCACCTCATTTGACCCATTCTTATCGGCATGATCATCCAAAATGGTGAACAGTAATTTCGCGGCCTGCTCCCCTATTTCAGTTGCTGGCTGGGTGATGGTAGTGAGTGAAGGATTTAGCAGTGGTGCAATTTCCAGACTGGAGAAACTGATTACTTTTAAATCTTTTGGGATATTGAGGTTAAGATCATAACAAGCATAGTAAGTAGCGAAGGCCAAACGTTCTACCGAAGTAAAGACACCATCTGGTTTTAACTCCGTTAACGCGTTCTTTATGATAATGCTATTTTCTTCATAACTGTTGCTGCAATCTACAATCAGGTTTTCTTCAAATGGAACCTGGTGTTTGGCCAATGCATCAATATAGCCTTGCATACGTGTTTTACCGATGGATAAACTTTTGTTCACCACCAAGTACGCAACTCGCTTACAACCCTGCTCAATTAAATGCTCGGTAGCCAGGAAACTGCTGTTATAATCATTCGTAATTACCCTTGGAGTATCTATGTCTTCGTAAATACGGTCAAAAAACACCAATGGCAATCTTTTTGTACCAAATTTGTTCAGGTAATTGTGATCATTGGCTTCACCCGAAACCGACATCACAATGCCGTCGGCCCTTCCGTTGTGTAAATGGCGGATAAAGGTTACTTCTTTTTTGTAATCATCATCTGTTACGTAAATCAGAATGTGGTAACCATTCTCACGTGCAACCCGCTCTATACCATGAATGGCCTGCGAAAAATAATTATTGGCGAGTTCGGGAACAATAACGGCAATGGTTTTGCTCTTCTGCTCGCGTAAGTTACTAGCATAGTGGTTGGGCTGATAGTTTAATTCTTTGGCTTTGGCTAATATGCGCGCTTTGGTAGCACCATTAATGTCACTATTATCTCTAAAAGCCCTCGAAATTGTAGAAGTAGATAAATTTAAAGCTTCTGCTAACTTCTTAATATTAATACTATCCATTTTTGGCTATTCAACCCAATTAATTTGAATTAATGCTGTAAATATAAACTATAATTGCACGAAATATTTGATATGACTTACAAATTATCAATTTAAGAGGTGTTCCATCTGCCAAATGATCATCATGCAAAAAGCAATGGTTAAGAGACTGATAAATTATTCAAATAAAAATTCATTTTTTTTAAAACAAAAAGCATCTTTACAGCTTTAATAGTAATACTATTAAACATTTTCGCATCTACCTACGCAAAACGAAAAGAATGGAAATAAAATTACAAAATGGCAAATAAAAAAATACTCATCGCAGATGATGATGAGGGCATTGTTGACGCTGTGACGATGATTTTGGAGGTGATGGGTTATGATGTTGATTATACTTATGATGGCGGGGCGGTAATAGATGCGGTAAAAAACAAACCAGATTTAATTCTGCTCGATATCTGGATGAGTGGGCACGATGGCAGGGATATATGCAAACAGCTAAAAAACGACCCAGACTTTAAAGAAATTCCCATTTTAATGATTTCGGCCAGTAGGGATATTAGGCAATCGGCTATGGATGCCGGCGCTAATGATTTTATGGAAAAACCTTTCGAAATGGATTCGTTATTGAACAAGGTTGATATGTTATTGAATTAGATTGAGATACTGATAGAGGCGTCACCCTAAATTCACTTCAGGGTCTATATTGCATTACCATCATGTTAAGCTTTACCATGATCGACAATTAAGGGAGAAGGATCCTGAAACAAGTTCAGGATGACGATCGCGGGGGAAAACTCAATTAGTTACTCAATTTCTCTAAAATAAATGCGCTCTGGCAGCTGTTTAAAAACAAATTCAGTCACATTACAAAGCCAAAGTTTATGGTTTCTAAATTCACCTCTAAAGCTTTCTAAAAGATAATCTCCGCCACCGCCTAAATTTTCCTCACGCACATAAACAAGATCCAAAATTTCGGCATTTTCGATGCGGTCATCAGCCATGAGTAATTTGCACTCATCCTCGGTAGTAGCTATCCAGTTCAACAATTCATCAGCACCTTCTACCATTTGCAGATCGGCCAGATCTCCACCCCACTCCGGTATATCAGCATACCATTCCTGTTTTGCATTTTTGTAAAAACGAATTGCTCTCTCCATATTTTGTAAAGAAAAATAATCTAATTCAATAATACTAAAAAAAATAGCGAAATTTAGCTATTCCATATGGCTGATGAAACTCAAATAGCTTTAAGAAAGATCATCCACATTGATATGGATGCTTTTTACGCATCGGTAGAGCAACGCGATTTCCCCGAATACCGTGGAAAACCTTTAGTAGTTGGTGGTAAACCTGATAGCCGTGGAGTGGTATCTACAGCGAGTTACGAGGCCCGTCAATATGGAATCCGTTCGGCAATGTCGTCGAGCAAGGCGTATCAGCTCTGCCCCACTGCCATTTTTGTGTATCCACGTTTTGATGCTTATACCGCAGCTTCTAAAGCTATCAGAGAGATTTTTAGCCGCTATACCGACATTATTGAGCCTTTATCATTAGATGAAGCTTATCTTGATGTTACCGAGGATAAACTGGGCATCGGCTCGGCAATAGATATTGCACAATCGATTAAAGATGCGATTAAAAACGAGCTGAATTTAACGGCGTCGGCAGGAGTATCAACCAATAAATTTGTTGCCAAGGTAGCCTCTGACATGAACAAACCTGATGGTTTAACCTTTATCGGTCCCTCGAAAATTAAAACCTTTATGGAGAAGCTACCCGTAGAGAAGTTTTTTGGTGTGGGCAAGGTTACAGCAGCCAAAATGAAGGCCATGCAGATTAATACGGGTGCCGATCTTAAAAAATTAACCGAATCGCAACTGGTTGCCCAATTCGGAAAATCGGGCATGTTTTATTATAAAATTGTGCGTGGCATTGATGAACGCCCGGTAAGGGCGAACCGTGAAGCAAAATCGGTAGGTGCAGAGGATACTTTTTCGGAAGATACTAACGAAGATTCGATGATGCACGATCTCTTGAAACAAATTAGCGAAACGGTGGCCACGCGCCTTGAAAAATATCAGTTGAGTGGCAAAACGGTTACCTTAAAAATTAAATTTGCCGATTTTAAACTCATCACCCGTAGCCGCTCATTTGCTATCCCCATAAATAAAGCTGAGGTAATTTATGCAGAGGCAATTAAACTTTTGGAAGAAGCAGCCATAGGCACAACACAGGTAAGGCTTTTAGGAATTACCTTATCTCGGTTTTATGATGATGTGATGATCGAGAAGCGAGAGGATAACCAATTAGAATTTGAGTTTTAGGCTTGATGGCACATGGATATACGTAACATGGCGATGAGTTTTTTTAACCATATTAGGTATTTAAGAAACATATAAGTTTTTTATTTTACCGTCATTGCGAGGCACGAAGCAATCTTAAAGCGATCGTTATGTTGATGGTGAGTGGAGACGTACAATGGGCAAAGAAATATCATCATTTTGACTGGAGCTCAGCGGAACTGAGAAATCTTTTTCGTCTATTTAAACCAATCGTATAGATTTCTCTACTGCGGTCGAAATGAGGATTTACAGTAAATAATAAATAAGTTACTTCCCTATTTTTCTTCGCTGCCTCGTTCCTCTTTGCTGCAGGGTAACGCTTCAACCGGGGCTAATGGGCAAAAACAATATTTCATTTTTAAGGCTGCAGGGCACGGAACCCATGTTTATAAACCAGATAGAGCGGAATAGCCCGGGGCGCAGCGAGGACTATAAGCGAAAGCGGGACTGAAACCCTCCAAGAAACACAAAGCGATCATTTCCTAATGTTGAAACAATAATTTCCATTTGCAGGGCAAGGCCTGTACACAACTGTAAATTTCTTCCCGTTCACAGACCATAGGGGAATAAAAAAGGTCCTGCAAATTAATGTAGAACCTTTGATTGTTAATTTAAAGGGGAAAATCTTATTTGCCAGCTAATTTATCGGCTAACATTTTCATATAAAAACCGCCAACCACACTACGTGCTTTAAAGTTATCGCGGATACCGGTGTTCGAATCATAAAAATCGTTCAATGGTACTCTCGAATTGGTTTCGATGGCATGTTTATAAACCGGATGTACCAAGGCTTCAAAATCTTTTTGTGTTGGTGCAAAGGTAGCCGTCCACAAAATCCAGTCGTTTTTAGTATATGCTTTTCTGCTATCCAATGGGATACCGTATCTATTTTGCTTGGTTAGGTAATATTTAGTTTCGGTATCATAAATTTTCTGAGGGAACAGATTTAAGTTTAAAACCTTATCCCAAACCAAATTATATTTCTGGCTCCAGGTGTTTTTATTATCGAAAGTTAAAGCATAGTGATCGCCCGCATCGGCCATCTCAATCCATTTTGGAACCATACTCTCGGCAATTGCACGGTATTTTTTAGCTACATCATCATAACCCAACGTTTGGGCCATTTGTGCATAACAGGCGATACCTACAATCGCTTTTACTGATAAATTTGCATTTCGAGCAAGGTGACCTGCAAAATCATCTGTACATAACTGTGTTTTCGGATCTAAACCTTCTTTGGTTAAATAATCAACCCAAATGGTTAATGTTTTCCAGTGCGCTTTGGCATAATTGGCATTTCCTTGTGCTTTT
>Ga0308165_1003195_pt1 | contig 17979 bp, 16 predicted proteins | sample PhyWR2_FD_201032 | JGI IMG/M metagenome (GOLD analysis project Ga0308165, IMG submission 201032) | Phyllosphere microbial communities from UC Gill Tract Community Farm, Albany, California, United States - DLSLW.R2 | ecosystem: Host-associated > Plants > Phyllosphere > Unclassified | place: USA...
AGAGCTGGTTAATGGTGCGATACTCCTCCATTCCACTAAGCAGTAGTCGGTTAAACCACGTCTCAGGAATTAAAATCACAAAAACTTCACTTGGCGGCGTATCAGAAGCGCTTTCCCATGAGTGGGGCTGGTTAGGGGCAATGAAAACCAAGTCAGGTGTACTATAGGCAGAGGTATGATTGCCGATGAAGCGCTTACCTTCACTATGCAGCGTGAGCGTCAGCTCATACTCCTGATGATAGTGCCACTTAAAGGGGATGTCATTCAGTTCAAGACGTTTTGCAAACCAGGAAGAGGTTGCTTCATATAAAAATGTCTCACGCTTTAGCATAGCAGGCCTCGCAAATTAACTTGAGCTGATCGTGCAATACACTGCTCTGATAATGAACTAAATAAGCCTCCGTTCAAGGATAATGACTCTCGTACCCCTACTATTGAGAGACATAAGATGATAATTGACTATTTTCAGCACAGCCTTCCGCAGATCAACAAGGTGTTGCTTAGCCAGGAACACGAAGCACAGCGAGTAGTGGAGCAGATGGTGAAAACAATTAAAGAAGACGGCATTATTTTCGGCTTCGGTACTGGCCACTCTCATATGCTGCCGATGGAGATGTTTGGCCGGGCTGGAGGATTAGCTAACGTATGTGCGATGCTTGATGAAAGCATTTTAAACGGTGGCGGAGCAAGACGGTCAAGCAAAATGGAACAGCTGCCAGGACTTGCCGACATCATCTGGGAATGCACGCCGCCAGGCCCGAAGGACATGCTTTTCATTGTTTCAAATTCCGGTAGAAATGCGGCGGTAGTTGAAATGGCGCTCAGGGCTAAAAAAGAGGGCGTATTTACCGTCGCAATCACCTCAATCGCCCAGTCAAAAGCTAACGCTTCACGTCATGCAAGTGGTAAAAAGCTGTACGAACTTACCGATGTAGTGCTAGATAACGGTGCCCCTGACGGCGATGCGCAGATGCAGTATGGCGTTTATACCACTGGGCCGCTTTCAAGTTTAACGGGCATTATTCTGGTAAATTCACTCATTTGCGAAAGCGTACGTCTTTGTGAACAGCAGAATATTCCGGTCCCCCTGTTCCAGAGCCAGAACACCGAGAAAGAAACCAGTAATGACGTATTATTTGAGCGATTTGTGACGAGGATCCCTCGTTTTTAACGGCATATAGTCAGCTCATGACCTACAGCATGCCCTGCTTTATTTTTGATGTTGCTGGTACAGCACCTGGATGTGGCAAACCTGAGATGCACTGTAGCCTGTCGCATCCGCTGTTTCCCTGATGCTCTGTTTTTTTAACCTGCCGGTAATACGGGACTTTCTGATGCCGTACACAATCGGCCTGCTTACCCCGGTATTTACTCTGCGTATGCGTCCGTTCAATCCCCAGTTTTTGCCGCTGCCGGCGGCTCAGTCAGTCCATTAATTGCACTGACCTTATTAAATCAAAGTCTGAGGGAAAGCATACTGCTTTCCCTTTTTTATAATGACTGACTTGGCGAGTATTATTGTTTGTCCCGGCAGATTATTTCTGACAGTGCGGGCACCAGTAAAAGGGTCGTGAGGATAAGGTGGTTTTTTCTATCATATTCAGGCAGCGCTCACAGGGCTCACCGGCTCGATGAAAAACGTGGAAACGAAATAACGCCCCGTGGTGTTTGCTTTCATCCACCGTTCCTCTGGTCTGATAAGAGTTTCGCGGGATATCCAGAATGGCTTGTGCCAGTCGGTCAAGACTGTCATCAGCCAGTGCATCAGCATGATGCAGCGGCGCAATCTCGGCTTCCCAGAGAATTTCTGCCCGCAGATAGTTACCTAACCCCGCCATGAAGCTCTGGTCAAGCAACAACGTCCCGAGTTGCCGGCCACGAAATTTGGGGGACAGAATACGGGTTTTGACTCGCTCAACGGTTAAGCTGCTGTCTAAAACATCCGGGCCTACGCGCTTTAAAAATGGCTGCTGGTCTAGCTGCGATTGTTCAAGTATTTCAATATCGGAAGCACTGTAGAGCAGTATGGCTTTATCTGCCGTTTCAAGCCTCACCCGTAAAACCCGGGAACTGACCGGCCTCTCACCGGCATCAACAATACGCCAGACGCCATATAATTGGTTATGGGTATACAGCGTTAAGCCATTGGAAAAATGCGTTAGCATCGCTTTACCGCGAGTTTCAATGCGCTCAATATATTTTCCGGTCAGCATCTCTTCAAAGGGTTTTAATGTTTCATAGGCAAACCAAACTCCGGTTAGCGGATGGCCGGCGACCGCCTGCTCAAGATTATCCGCCGCGCGGCGTATTTCAGGACCTTCAGGCATCGTACTCTCCTGGTCAATTATCTTTAAACTGTTCTCACAATGGGGAGGTCTGACTGGGATGCTTTCCCCATCTCGATAACCCTGTTCAGATTAAGCTGGGTTAGGAATATCAATAAAGATGACATCAAGGTCTGTTTCTGTTGTCAGCCAGTCGCTTAATGCCTGAATCCCCCCGCGCTCGGTGGCATGATGCCCTGCAGCATAGAAATGGATGCCTTGCTCACGCGCGGAATGAATCGTTTGTTCAGACACTTCCCCGGTGATAAAAGCATCGATTCCGAAACGCGCGGCATTATCGATAAAACCTTGCCCACCGCCAGTACACCAGGCGACACGGCGAATTTCATCCGGCCCGGTATCACCGCACCATAAAGGCGTGCGGCCTAAACGTAATTCCAGCCAGGAAGCGAGTTCGACACCGGATAAGGCGGTCGGGAAAGTGCCCCAGGGCACCAGCGGATCAATTTCGCCCTGAATCTCAATTCCCAATAGTCGTCCGAGCTGGGCGTTATTCCCTAGCTGGGGATGCATATCCAGCGGCAGATGCCAGCCATAAAGATTGATATCGTTAGCCAGTAGGGTTTTCAGACGATTTCGCTTCATACCGCGAATAACCGCAGGTTCACTTTTCCAGAAATAGCCATGATGAACGATAATCGCATCAGCTTGCTGACGTACCGCTTCATCCAGTAACGCCTGACAGGCCGTTACACCAGTGATAATTTTGCGAATGTCTTCACGGCCTTCAACCTGTAAACCATTAGGGGCAAAGTCGCTGATGGCGCTGCTGTTAAGTTTTTCATTAATCAGGCGCTCCAGTTCACTATTTTTCATCGCTGTTCTCTTCTTTAGTTACGCGCTGCTTCATAGGCCGCGAGTGTCGCAATTCGTGCTTGTTTATGGTCGACAATCGGGCGCGGATAGTCGATCGTTTGCCGCCGTTTGTCGGCCCATTCCCAAGGGATATGAATATCTTTACCGGGTATCATTGCCAGCTCCGGTAGCCAGTGACGAATAAACGTGCCGTCGCTATCAAAGCGCTGTCCCTGGGTGGTGGGGTTAAAAATACGAAAATACGGCGCAGCATCGGTTCCCGTTGAAGCGGCCCACTGCCAGCCACCATTGTTAGCGGCCAGGTCACCGTCAATCAGCTGCGACATAAAATAACGCTCCCCTTCTCGCCAGTCGATCAGTAAATCTTTTACCAGGAAACTGGCGACCACCATGCGCAGACGATTGTGCATCCAGCCGGTTTCATTAAGCTGCCGCATCGCCGCATCGACAATCGGATAACCGGTTTTACCTTGCTGCCAGGCAAGCAGCGCTTCCGGGTTATGATTCCAGCGCACCTTATCGGTCCAGGCAATAAACGGCCTATAACGACATAATCGTGGATAAGCGACCAGCAAATGACGGTAAAATTCGCGCCAGAGCAGCTCATTAAGCCAGACCGCTCCCGCTTCACCGTCCAGCGCGCGCGGGTGCTCTTTCAATAAACGGTGCAAACACTGCCGAGGAGAGAGCACCCCAATCGCCAGCCAGGCGGATAAGGTACTGGTTCCCTTAATCGCCGGAAAGTCACGCTGTTCCGCGTAATCCACCGCTGCCGTCTGGCAAAAAATACGTAGCTGAGAAATAGCCGCTCGCTCACCGACAGGGAAAAGCTGGGGATCAACGCGCTGTCGCGGATAGTCCAGTTCATAAGGGATAAATTCAACCGCTTCACCCCGGGTTTGCGGAGCCGCGACACATTCCGGTAACTGTTCTTTAAGACGCTTAATAAAAGCCCGGCTAAACGGAGTAAAAACTTTATACATTTCTCGATTGCCGGTCACGACACTGCCGGGTGGCAACAGTAAGCTGTCATCAAACCCCTGGCAGATAACCTGCCCGTCAAGTTCACGCTCAAGGCGAGCATCCCGCTCGCGTTCGTTAACTTCATATTGATAGTTGTAAAACAGCGCGCTCACGTCGTGCTGCTGGCAAAACTGCTTAACCTCATCAATGGCGGCAGAAAAATCGGCTTGCTGTCTGATATGCAGAGTGATGCCGCGCTCAGCAAGCTGTTCGCCCAGAGCATTAAGGTGCTGACCGATAAATTCAGCCTGGCGGGGAGCCATATTATGTTGCTGCCATTGCTCCGGTGTAGCGATAAACAATGCCAGTACCCGCGCATCAGGCGAGCGACATGCGGCAGATAGCGCATAGTTATCATGCAGCCGTAAATCGTTGCGAAACCAAACCAGATGGGTCGTCATAGCGCTCCTGCTTACCATTATCCTGATTCAGCAGATGACCTTACTCAGTAACGAGCAACGTTATCGGCTTTGTTAAAAAACGTCAGGGTATTCTGCCACAGAGTTTGGCAGCTGTCTGATAACCGCACTTCACAGCACAGGGATGAGGGGAAATATCGAGAAGAAATGCTAAAGGCACGCAAAGCAGAGGCTTTGCGTGCCTTTATATCAGGAATGATTACTCTGGAATACCAGACTACGGTGAGTCGCGGGGTACTGGATTAGTAAAAATCCCCACCTGCGGCTTCGGCCTGCTCCATCCACACCGGCTTATCGCTGGTTTTTGACCAGACACGGTGTAAATAGCTATAAAAACGTGCTCTGTCTTTCCAGAACAACATGGCCGGTAAAGCAGCGATACCGACGGTGACGGCAAACAGTCGACGTAACATGACTTGCCAGGCAGGATAAGTTTGGTATAGAGACACAGGAACCTCCTCTCAGTTTACGAACAGGTTTCGCATCGGGTGCAATGGTGCAGATGGCCGGCTGAATAGTATCCTTTTCTTTCAGAAGACTCTCAAATCAAACTTTTTGACAGCGTAAAATGTGATGCATTGCAAAGAGCGAAAATTTTATACTTGCTATATGGTAAAAATAATAACCTAAAAAAATAAACATTGCTACTCATCCGACCAGAAAGATCGGATTTATTCTTATGTTCAGATATTCCGCATGTTATTGCCTGCATCTTGATGACATCGCCACCCTGCCACGCCATTTTTATACTTTTTTTACACTTTGCTGCCTGACTTTTACGACATCTTTGCAACCAAAAATCTATTCTCGCGATAAATGCAAAATACACCTCGGGAGGTGGATTGTGAGTATCGCCGTCATAACCGGCATCGTGCTGGTATTGGTACTACTGGGTTATCTGATTTATGCCCTAATTAATGCGGAGGCGTTTTAATGGCTGCTTCTGGATTTTTACTCATCGCCAGTTTCTTACTGGTGTTGTTTATTCTTGCTAAACCGGTCGGTTCTCTACTGACTCGCCTAATTCTGGGCGTACCCTTACCAGGGGTTAGCAAGATCGAGCCGTTATTATGGCGGCTGATAGGCAGTTCAACAGAAGAGATGAGTTGGAAACGCTATTTAATGGCGATTCTGGCCTTTAATTTCTTAGGTCTGATCCTGCTTTTTGTCATTCTGATATTGCAGGCTCACCTTCCCCTTAACCCACAACAGTTACCCGGCTTGTCCTGGGATTTAGCCCTGAACACTGCGGTTAGTTTTGTCACTAATACCAACTGGCAGGCCTATGGTGGCGAAACCACCCTGAGTTATTTCAGCCAAATGGTCGGTCTGACGGTGCAAAACTTTGTCTCAGCTGCGACCGGGATCGCGGTTGTTTTTGCGTTGATCCGTGGCTTTGCTCGTCATTCCACCAGCACGCTAGGTAATGCCTGGGTCGATTTAACCCGGATTACGATCTATATCCTGATGCCGATAGCCTTAATTATTGCCCTGATCTTTATCAGTCAAGGCACACCTCAGACATTCGCGGCTTATCAGCCCTTTGTTTCCCTCGAAGGTGCATCACATGTGTTACCAATGGGACCGGTGGCTTCGCAGGAAGCGATTAAAGTCCTCGGCACTAATGGCGGAGGCTTCTTTAACGTTAACTCAGCGCATCCGTTTGAGAACCCAACGGCTATCAGCAACTTTATCCAGATGCTGGCAATTTTTCTGATCCCGACCGCCCTGTGCTTTGCTTTTGGCGAAGCCGTGAGCGACCGACGTCAGGGACGCGCTTTATTGTGGGTGATGTCGATTATTTTCGTGGTCTGTGTCGCGGTAGTGATGTGGGCTGAATTGACCGGTAATCCACATTTCACTCAACTGGGTGCAGATAGCAACATCAACATGGAAGGTAAAGAGAGTCGCTTCGGCATCCTCGCTACCAGCCTGTTTGCCGTGGTCACTACAGCAGCGTCCTGCGGTGCAGTTAACGCCATGCATGATTCGTTTACCGCTCTGGGCGGCATGATCCCAATGTGGTTAATGCAAATCGGAGAGGTGGTGTTTGGTGGTGTCGGTTCTGGCCTGTACGGCATGCTGCTGTTCGTCTTGCTGGCGGTCTTTATTGCCGGTCTGATGATTGGTCGTACTCCTGAATATCTGGGTAAAAAAATCGAAGTGCGAGAGATGAAAATGACCGCGCTGGCGATTCTGGTCACCCCGACGCTAGTGTTACTGGGTACCGCACTAGCCATGATGACCGACGTGGGACGTAGCAGCATCTTTAACCCGGGTATTCACGGCTTTAGCGAAGTGCTATATGCGGTTTCTTCTGCTGCGAATAATAACGGTAGCGCCTTTGCCGGTCTGAATGCTAATACCCCCTTCTGGAATCTGCTACAAGCCTTTTGCATGTGGTTCGGTCGTTTCGGCGTCATTATTCCGGTGATGGCAATTGCCGGTTCACTGGTCACGAAAAAATATCAGGCCCCAAGTCTGGGTACCTTACCGACTCATGAGCCCCTGTTTATCGGTTTATTGATAGGTACGGTGCTATTAGTCGGTGCCTTGACCTTTATTCCCGCCCTCGCTTTAGGCCCGGTTGCGGAACACCTTTCTCTGGTTAATATCAAATAACGAGGCTTCCATGAGTCGCAAGCAACAGGCGCTATTTGAACCGGGTCTGATCCGTCAGGCGCTAATTGATTCTTTTAAAAAACTGTCACCCCGCGTGCAGTGGCACAATCCGGTGATGTTTATCGTCTGGATAGGCAGTGTGATAACCACCCTACTGGCCGTCGCCATGTTCAGTGGCATGCTGGCAGGCAACACGATATTTACCAGTGCGATCAGTCTCTGGCTGTGGTTTACCGTGCTTTTTGCCAACTTTGCCGAAGCGCTGGCTGAAGGACGCAGTAAAGCCCAGGCTAACAGCCTTAAAGGGGTGAATAAAACCAACTGGGCGCACAAACTTTCTGCCCCACAACGCGATGCTCAATCAGAACGTATTTCTGCAGCAAGCCTACGCAAAGGGGATCTGGTGCTGGTAGAAGCAGGGGATATTATTCCTTGTGATGGCGAGGTTCTCGAAGGAGGAGCCTCGGTGGATGAAAGTGCCATTACCGGTGAGTCAGCCCCTGTTATTCGCGAGTCAGGCGGTGACTTTTCTTCCGTCACTGGCGGGACGCGTATTCTGTCTGACTGGTTAGTTATTCAATGTACTGTCAACCCAGGGGAGACTTTCCTCGACCGAATGATAGCGATGGTTGAAGGCGCAAGCCGCCGTAAAACGCCGAACGAAGTCGCTCTGACCATTTTATTAGTGGCCTTAACGTTCATCTTTCTACTGGCAACTGCCACGCTATGGCCATTCTCACAGTATGGCGGTTCTGCCGTCAGTGTCACCGTTCTGGTCGCGCTGCTCGTGTGCCTGATCCCGACCACTATCGGTGGCTTGCTGTCCGCGATTGGTGTCGCCGGTATGAGCCGTATGCTGGGTGCTAACGTGATAGCAACCAGTGGTCGTGCGGTTGAAGCGGCGGGTGACGTTGATGTTCTGCTGTTGGATAAAACCGGGACTATTACCCTTGGCAACCGTCAGGCCTCAGCATTTTTACCCGCCCCTGGTGTCGAAGAACGCGACCTGGCCGATGCGGCGCAACTGGCTTCCTTAGCAGACGAAACGCCCGAAGGTCGCAGTATCGTTATTCTGGCTAAACAACGCTTTAATCTGCGTGAGCGTGACGTACAGAATCTGCAGGCGACCTTTGTTCCCTTTACGGCACAAACCCGGATGAGCGGGATTAATATCCAGGACCGGATGATCCGCAAGGGGTCCGTGGATGCGATCCGTCGCCATGTGGAAGCGAATAAAGGCCACTTCCCTGCCCAAGTCGAGTTGCAAGTCGAGGATGTTGCTCGTCAAGGAAGTACCCCCCTGGTGGTGGCAGAAGGAGCCAAAGTATTGGGCGTTATCGCCCTGAAAGATATCGTTAAAGGTGGGATCAAAGAGCGTTTTGCCCAGTTACGCCAGATGGGGATCAAAACAGTGATGATCACCGGGGATAACCGTCTAACTGCAGCCGCTATCGCCGCAGAGGCGGGGGTAGATGATTTTCTTGCGGAAGCCACACCGGAAGCAAAACTGGCATTGATCCGTCAGTATCAGTCCGAAGGCCGCCTGGTCGCGATGACGGGAGACGGGACCAACGATGCCCCTGCTCTGGCGCAGGCTGACGTTGCGGTAGCAATGAACTCCGGGACCCAGGCGGCTAAAGAAGCCGGGAATATGGTCGACCTGGATTCTAACCCCACCAAACTCATTGAGGTGGTACATATCGGGAAACAGATGCTGATGACCCGAGGCTCGCTGACGACATTCAGTATTGCTAATGATGTGGCTAAGTATTTCGCCATTATCCCGGCGGCCTTTGCGGCAACCTACCCGCAGCTTAATGCCCTCAACATTATGCACCTTCACTCTCCAGACTCAGCCATTCTGAGCGCCGTTATTTTCAATGCGCTGATCATTATTGCGCTAATCCCTCTGGCTTTAAAAGGGATCGGCTATAAACCCCTGAGTGCCTCCGCCATGCTACGACGCAATTTGTGGGTCTACGGTTTAGGTGGACTGGTGGTGCCGTTTATCGGCATCAAAGCGATTGATCTGATTTTGACCGTTTCTGGCCTGGTTTAAGAGGATAAAAACATGGCTATTTTACGCCCTGCATTACTGTTATTAATCGTGTTAACTCTGCTTACAGGGGGCATCTATCCCCTATTTACCACCTTGATCGGACAATGGTGGTTTCCGGCTCAGGCTAACGGGTCGTTGATTATAAAAGACGGTCAGATACGGGGTTCTGAACTGATTGGTCAGAATTTTACTGCGGAAAAATATTTTCATGGACGCCCCTCAGTCACTGCTGATAGACCTTATAATCCACTGGCATCAGGGGGCAGTAATCTAGCGGGAAGCAATCCGGAACTGAATAAGCAGATACAGGACCGTGTCAAAACACTTCGTGATGCTAATCCGCACGCTAACCCTGCGGTACCGGTTGAGTTAATCACCGCCTCTGGCAGTGGTCTTGACGGACAACTGTCTCCTGAGGCCATCGCCTGGCAAGTTCCCCGAGTGGCACAAGCCAGAAATTTATCTATTGAGCAAGTCACTCGTCTGGTGGCCGAAAATACCGCAACGCCCTTGGTCAACTTTATCGGTGTACCGGTGGTGAATATTGTAAAGCTCAACCTGGCGCTGGATGCCCTCCAGACTCCGTAACTAAGGACCTGTTATGACCGAAGAGCCTCTGCGCCCCGACCCGGATAAGTTGCTGGAAAAAGTCAGCCGCCAGCCACGCGGCAAACTGAAAATTTTCTTTGGAGCCTGTGCTGGCGTCGGGAAGACCTACGCGATGTTGCAGGAAGCACAGCGATTACGGGGCCAGGGACTGGATGTCCTGGTGGGCGTGGTGGAAACGCATGGTCGGCGGGATACTGCGGAACTGCTTAAAGGGCTGAGTATTCAGCCCCTTAAACGTATTGTTCACCGTGGACGTCTGGTTCAAGAGTTTGACCTCGATGCGACTATCGCCCGTAATCCTGCCCTGATCCTAATGGACGAGCTGGCGCACAGTAACGCTCCCGGTTCCCGTCATCCTAAACGCTGGCAGGATGTCGAAGAGTTACTGAGCGCCGGGATTGATGTCCTGACTACCGTTAATGTGCAGCATTTGGAAAGTCTGAACGATGTAGTGGGAGGAATAACCGGTATTCAGGTGCGGGAAACCGTTCCCGACCCGATTTTTGATGCCGCCGATGAAATCGTGCTGGTCGACTTACCCCCGGACGATCTTCGTCAGCGTCTGCATGAAGGTAAAGTCTATCTTTCGGGTCAGGCGGAACGGGCTATCGAACACTTCTTCCGTAAAGGCAATCTGATTGCCTTACGCGAACTGGCACTGCGACGCACCGCAGACCGAGTTGATGAGCAGATGCGTGCCTGGCGAGAGACTCAGGGACAAGATAAAGTCTGGCATACCCGCGATGCGATACTGCTCTGCATTGGTCATCGTGCAGGGAATGAAAAACTGGTGCGTACCGCCGCCCGTCTGGCGGCCAAATTAGGCAGTGTCTGGCACGCTATTTATGTTGAAACCCCCAAACTTCATCGCCTGCCGGAACACCAGCGTCACAGTATTCTTAGCGCCCTACGACTGGCTCAAGAACTCGGAGCAGAAACCGCCACACTGGCTGACTCAAATAAAGAGAAAGCGGTATTACGTTATGCCCGTGAACATAATCTTGGCAAAATCATTCTCGGACGTCATATCACCGGCCGCTGGTGGCCTGCCCGTTCCTTTGCTGAACGGCTGGGGAAACATGCTCCGGATCTTGATTTAGTGATTGTCGCTCTCGACGAGCACGCCTCATTTACCCATGCCAAAATCGCCGATACCCGAGGAATAGGTGAGAAGTGGCGTTTGCAGTTGCATGGCTGTGTGGTTGCCGTGGTGCTCTGTGCGTTAATCTCATGGGTGGCAAATCACTGGTTAGGCACCTTTGAAACAGCCAATCTGGTGATGATCTATCTGCTTGGCGTGGTGGTTATCGCGTTATTCTATGGTCGCTGGCCTTCGGTGCTGGCGGCAATTATTAACGTGATCAGTTTTGATCTGTTTTTTATTGCCCCACACGGCACGCTTGCGGTGTCAGATATGCAATATCTTCTGACCTTTGGCGTGATGCTGACGGTCGGTCTGGTGATTGGTAATCTGACCGCCGGTGTGCGTTATCAGGCACGCGTTGCTCGTTACCGTGAGCAACGCACTCGACATCTTTACCAAATGTCAAAAGCACTGGCAGATGACAGGACCGCGCGTGAGGTGGCTGCAACCAGCGTGCAGTTTATTAACTCCACTTTCCGGGCGCGTAGTCTGCTGCTGCTGCCAGATGAGAACGGTAAACTACGCTGTATTTTTGCCGAGGGAGAACCCACTCAGTGGGATGACGCCATCGCTCGCTGGAGTTTTGATAAAGGCCAGCCAGCCGGGGCAGGAACCGATACCCTCCCCGCGGTGCCCTATCAAATTTTGCCCCTGCGTACCACTGAACGGACACTGGGCCTGCTGGTCGTTGAACCCGATAACTTGCGCCAGTTAATCACCCCGGAACAGCAGCGGTTACTGGAGACCTTTACGCTGTTAGTCGCCGCCACGCTCGAACGCCTGTTGCTGACAGCCAGTGAAGAGCAGGCCCGTCTGGCCAGTGAGCGCGAGCAACTGCGTAACTCATTGCTGGCAGCGCTGTCACATGATTTGCGTACCCCACTGACGGTGTTACTGGGTCAGGCAGAACTGCTGACAAAAAACCTTAATCATGAAGGGTCAAACTATAGCTCTCAGGCAAATGATATCCGTCAGCATGTTCTGAATACCACCCGCCTGGTCAATAATTTGCTGGAGATGGCCCGTATTCAATCGGGCGGCTTTACGTTACGAAAAGAGTGGCTGACGCTGGAAGAAGTGATTGGCAGCGCATTGCAGATGTTTGAACCCGCCGCGGGTGCGCGCCATGTTATCCTTGATATGCCAGACCCACTCATGCTGATTGAGGTCGACGGTCCGCTGTTTGAACGGGTTCTTATTAATTTGCTGGAAAATGCGCTCAAATATGCTGGCCCAAAAGCAGAGATAGGTATTCGGGTCGCTGACAAAATCGACGAACTACAGCTGGAAGTCTGGGACAATGGCCCTGGCATTCCAGCAGATAAAGAGCGGCTTATTTTTGATAAGTTCTCTCGCGGTGATAAAGAGTCTGCGATACCCGGTGTCGGGCTAGGACTGGCGATTTGTCGGGCTATTGTCGAGCTACACGGTGGGACTATTCATGCCATGCAGCGGCCACAAGGCGGTGCCATCTTTCAGATAATTTTACCCTTACCTCCCGCTCCTGTTCTTTCTGAAATAAACGAGGTTATGTGATAACGGTTTTAGTGATTGAGGATGAAAAAGAGATCGGCCGTTTTCTGCGTACGGCGCTGGAAGATGAATCCTTGCGCGTATTTGATGCCGAAACATTGCAGCGCGGGCTCATCGAAGCGGCGACACGTAAGCCTGATGTGGTGATTCTTGATCTGGGACTACCGGATGGTGACGGTGTGGAGTTTATTCGTGATTTTCGCCAGTGGAGCCAGGCGCCGATTATTGTGCTGTCTGCTCGCGACAACGAACAGGATAAAATTATCGCGCTCGATGCCGGGGCTGACGATTTTCTCAGTAAACCCTTTGGTATCGGCGAGTTACAGGCACGGCTACGGGTTGCCCTGCGACGCCATGCCAGCCTGGTACAACCCGAGCCGATTTATCATTTTGCCAATATCACGGTTGATCTTGCCTCGCGCCGAATAGTCCGTGGCGAAGAGGAGGTTCATCTGACACCGATTGAGTTTCGCCTGCTGGCAACTCTGCTGAATAATCAGGGTAAAGTACTGACCCAACGCCAGTTACTGAAGCAAATATGGGGGCCAAATGCAGTTGAGCACAGCCACTATCTGCGTATCTATATGGGACATTTACGTCAAAAGCTGGAACAAGATCCTGCCCGGCCGAGCCATTTATTAACAGAAACTGGCGTCGGATATCGATTTGTTTTATAAAATAAATCTTTTCGGCAGGGATAAATCGTTATGAGTGCCTGGCTGTTCTACGCACTGTTATCGGCGGCCAGTGCTGCTCTGGTCGCTATTTTTGGCAAAATAGGGTTGCAGCAACTTGATGCCAATACGGCCACCGCTGTTCGGGCGATTGTCATGGCGCTATTCCTGGTTGGTGTCGTGATGGCGCAAGGGAAACTTAACCTGGTAGGTACCGTATTTGCAGATAAAAAAGCGCTGCTATTTATTGTCTTAAGCGGTGTTGCCGGCGCGCTTTCATGGCTGTTTTATTTTATGGCGATTAAAAATGGCGAAGTATCCAAAGTCGCGCCAATTGATAAACTGAGCGTGGTATTTGCCGTGGTGCTGGCGGTTATCTTGTTTGGCGAGAAAGTGTCGCTGGTCGCCGGAATCGGTATTGCGCTGATTACTGGCGGTGCGCTGTTGGTTGCTCTGGGATAAACTCTCTTTTCCCGTTAGAGAAAAGGCGCCATCAGGCGCCTTTTCTCATAGAAATAACGTCTGATTATGCGTTTTTCAGCACTTCACTAACAATATCAACCGCTTCTTTTTCAATCTGCTGACGATGCTCGGCACCGAGGAAACTTTCACAGTAGATTTTATAGGCTTCTTCAGTACCCGATGGACGCGCTGCAAACCAGCCATTTTCCGTCATCACTTTCAAACCGCCAATAGATGCGCCATTACCTGGCGCGGCAGTCAGACGAGCAGTAATCGGATCACCTGCCAGCATATCAGCGCTTACCATCTCTGGTGACAGTTTTGATAAGGCAGATTTCTGCGCCAGCGTTGCTGGAGCCTGCAGACGATTATAGCTTGGCGAACCAAAGCGTTCAGCCAGCTCATCATAATGCTGCTGTGGGTTTTTACCGGTTACAGCAGTAATTTCTGCTGCCAGTAAACACATGATGATGCCGTCTTTATCGGTCGACCATGGCGTACCGTCAAAACGCAGGAAAGAAGCCCCAGCGCTCTCTTCGCCACCAAAACCAAAGCTGCCGTCAAACAAACCGTCAACGAACCATTTGAAGCCAACCGGCACTTCAACCAGTTTACGGCCCAGTTCATTGACTACTCTGTCTATCATCGCAGAAGAGACCAGCGTTTTACCGACAGCAACATCAGCCCCCCACTGTGGACGATGCTGGAACAGATAGTTAATCGCGACCGCCAGATAATGGTTTGGATTCATCAGGCCTGCTGGAGTGACAATACCATGACGGTCATAATCAGGGTCATTCGCAAAAGCCAGGTCAAACTTATCCCGCAGAGCCAGTAAACCAGCCATAGCACACTCAGAGGAGCAATCCATACGGATAGCTCCGTCTTTATCAAGGTGCATAAAGCGGAATGTCTGATCAATTTGATCATTAACCAGGGTTAAGTTCAGGTTGTAGTGGCTGGCAATGCGTTTCCAGTACTCAATACCGGAACCACCCAATGGATCCACACCCAGTGTCAAACCGGCTTTTTGAATCGCGGCCATATCGATGATATCAACCAGACCTTCAACAAAAGGTTGTACCAGATCTTGCTCCTGCACATAACCACTGACCAGGGCTTCATCCAGAGACAGACGTTTAACGCCTTCCAGATGTTGCGCTAACAGCTGATTAGCACGTTTTTCAATCACGCTAGTGACATTGGTATCAGCAGGTCCACCGTTTGGTGGGTTGTATTTAATTCCGCCATCATCCGGTGGGTTATGTGAAGGCGTAATGACAATGCCGTCAGCCAGTACAGAAGAGTGTTTGTTATGTTCCAGAATGGCACGTGAGATAGCCGGTGTCGGCGTAAAACCGTTATCTTCCTGCACAATAACCGTGACACCATTAGCGGTCAGAACTTCCAGTACCGAGATAAATGCAGGTTCAGACAACGCATGCGTATCTTTGCCGACATAACAAGGTCCGGTAATACCATTTTTAGCCCGCTCTTCAGCAATTGCCTGAGCAATAGCCAGAATGTGTGACTCATTGAAACTGTGGCGCAGTGAACCACCCCGGTGCCCGGAGGTACCAAACTTTACCTGCTGTTCGGCATTACTGACATCTGGCTTCAGCACATAATATTGCGCTGTAAGTTGGGCAACGTTAATCAAATCACTCTGTTGTGCAGGTTGACCCGCACGCTTGTGGTTAGCCATTGACTCTTCCTTACTGACCGCTAGTTTTAAATGGTTCCGCAAACCTTCTCAATCAGTTCCGCCGGGAACTGCATTGATTGCATAATATGCTCTACCATACTGCACTTACGCTCAGTATTAGTGTTAGTAATCACCCAGTATGGGGTGCCAGGGATATGCTTTGGCTTGGTCTGGTTACCACTAGCCAGCAGCGTTTGCTCATTACCTGCAAAATAGACACGCGTCCGTCCATGAAGTGACTCTGTCGCTTCACCGAAGGTTTTCGCATCCAGTTGATACAGTGTAGACAACACCATCATAAAGCGATTAACCGCTCTGTTTTGTGCGGCATAGTCGTCAGACAACAGCAGCTCGCGCACGGCACGGACACGCTGGCGTGCAGCATTAACCGGCTTTTCTTCCGGTACAGGTGCACGGTTATCGGTACTGACAGACGGCACAGATCCAAGACCTGCTGTAAACTTCAGCATGCGCCGTAAAATATCGGACGCGCTTTCACCAATATGCTGGGTATGGCTGGCAATGTAGCGATACAGCTCGTCATCAACTTCAATTTTTTTCATCTTTATCCGGTACGCTTTATTTTTGAACCCCATTGCTGGGTATTATAGGATTAAAACCCAACTGGGGGTAGATTAACAGGAGACGCGGAACCCGACTGGGCGAAATATTTGCCGCGTACTCATAGCAATAGCTTCATGATACCCTAACCAAACGTACCAAAATAAAGATCTTTGCCATGAAATTAAACACTCGTCTAAAAACAGCTCAACAATCAAACAATGCCTCCCCTATAGTTTTGATCCATGGCTTATTCGGTAGCCTTGATAATCTTGGGGTACTGGCTCGGGATCTAGGTCAAAATTATACTCTGCTACAAGTCGACTTACGTAACCACGGACTCTCGCCTCGTAGCGAAGAGATGAGCTATCGTGCAATGGCAGCAGATGTTCTCGAGACTCTGGACGAGAGTGGTATCGATAAAGTGATTATCATCGGTCACTCGATGGGGGGAAAAGTTGCCATGGCGTTGACGGCACTGGCCCCAGACAGAGTAGAAAAACTGGTGATTATCGATATTGCACCCGTGGCTTATCATGTTCATCGTCATCAGGAAATCTTTAAAGCGATCCATGCAGTGACCGAAGCAGGAGCCACCACGCGTCAACAAGCCACTGAAATAATGCAGCGAATTATAGATGAAGCGGGCGTTATTCAATTTTTACTCAAATCATTTAGCAACGGCGAGTGGAAATTCAATGTTCCGGTACTGGAAGCGCAATATGAAACGATTATTGGCTGGCAGCCAGTGCCTTGCTGGCCACATCCGGCTCTGTTTATCCGCGGTGGAAACTCCTCTTATATTGAAGAATGCTACCGCGAAGAACTCACTCAGCAGTTCCCGCTCTCCCGTGCCTATGTCGTTGCCGGTGCCGGGCATTGGGTCCATGCTGAAAAACCAGACGCTGTTTTGCGAGCAATTCATCGTTTTCTTGATACTGACGCAGCGCATTGATTAAAAAAAGAACGAGTGAATAACTAAGGGCGTGAACACATTGGCTCAACTGGCGCGCTAATGTATGATGGCGCGCTAAAATGCACCCTGCACCCTGCTTGTGCATCAGACTTTCCTGTCAGTACCCTAATCATGGCAAAAGAACAAACGGACCGTACTACATTAGATCTGTTCGCAGATGAGCGTCGACCCGGGAGACCGAAAACGAACCCTCTGGCACGCGACGAACAGCTGCGTATCAATAAACGCAACCAGCTAAAGCGTGATAAAGTTCGTGGACTTAAGCGTGTAGAGCTAAAATTAAGTAATGAGGCAGTTGATGCTCTGGATCAACTGGCAGATACGCGCGAGCTTAGTCGTAGCGAATTGATTGAAGAAATACTGTTGATGCAGTTACAGCTTAAATAATTCAAGTTTCAGGAAAGCCAATGTGCCTGTAGCTTAAAATGTAACGGGTCCCCCCCGGTCTGAAGCGATGTTGCAGACTGTGCACCCCCGTTCGATACTCGTTTCCGCTGCTGGGGCTATTCTGCTATGATTGCCCCATGCACAGGCATTGAACAGCCGACATTAAATTCAGTTTCAAGAGGTTATCTTACTCATGGCAATCGTAGGCATTTTTTTCGGCAGCGACACGGGTAACACCGAAAACATCGCGAAAATGATTCAAAAGCAACTCGGTAAAGATGTTGCAGAAGTTTATGATATCGCTAAATGCAGCAAAGAAGACCTTCAAGGTTTTGATATTCTGCTGCTAGGTATCCCGACCTGGTATTATGGTGAAGCGCAGTGTGACTGGGATGATTTCTTCCCGACACTTGAAGAAGTAGACTTCAATGGTAAGTTAGTGGCCCTGTTTGGCTGCGGCGACCAGGAAGACTATGCTGAATATTTCTGTGATGCTCTCGGTACTATTCGCGATATTATTGAACCTAATGGTGCAGTGATTGTCGGACACTGGCCAACGGCAGGTTACCACTTTGAAGCATCAAAGGGTCTGGCTGATGATAGCCACTTTGTAGGTCTGGCTATTGATGAAGATCGTCAGCCGG
>Ga0308165_1003197_pt1 | contig 17976 bp, 15 predicted proteins | sample PhyWR2_FD_201032 | JGI IMG/M metagenome (GOLD analysis project Ga0308165, IMG submission 201032) | Phyllosphere microbial communities from UC Gill Tract Community Farm, Albany, California, United States - DLSLW.R2 | ecosystem: Host-associated > Plants > Phyllosphere > Unclassified | place: USA...
AGCCTATCGCAAAGATGCCGCTGGTGGCCATGAGCTGCACCAGCCTGTCGCTTTCAGGGAAGAACTCGGACGAGAAATAGAGCGCGGTGAAGGCGTAGACGTAAAAGTCGTACCATTCGATGAGATTGCCCGCCGATCCTGCGAAGATGGCCCGCAGGCGCATCGCGTCGGTGAGCGTGGCCTTGGGCGGGACGGCATCGATCGTCGGACTTTCGGCCATCATGTTCCCCCGGCTACGTGTCGCCGGGCGTTATGGGCGAGCCATCGGCCAATCACAACCGTTGCGTCAAAGGGCGCTCCGTCAGATCGGCAGCGCCGTCGTCGCCTTTATCTCGGACAGCGCCACAGTGGAGGTGATTTCCTGCACGCCTGGAAGCTGCGACAGTTTCTCGAAAAAGAAACGCTCGTAAGCGCTGATATCTTCCGCGACCACGCGGATCATGAAGTCCACCGAACCCAGCAGTACATAGCAGTCGAGGACCTCTGGAAATTCGCGGATCTTGGCGGCGAATTCGTCGAGGTTGGCGCGGCCATGGGCGTTGAGCTTCACTTGCACAAAGACGTGCGCGTTGAGCCCCACCTTGTGCCGGTCGACGATGGCGACGCGGCGCTGGATGAACCCTTCGCGCTCCAGCCGGTCGATGCGCCGCCAGCAGGGCGAGGAGGACAGGCCCACGCGCTCGGCGATCTGCGCCGTCGTCTGACTTGCGTCGCGCTGTAGCTCTCGGAGAATTTTTCTCTCGTACGGATCAAGATCGGTCATTTTAACCTCATACCACGCTCATGAAGAACAGGTCTTGTTCGAATTTGTCTCAAAGACCCGAAATGAGGTCAAAATTCGCGACACAATCTTGGCATAACGGGGACCTTATCCAAGCTCACTCAGGAACCTACGCATGGTTGCCCAGACCCACCGCATGATGCCGCCGATGGAATATGTTCGCCTGTTGGACGAGAAGGCAGGCCTCGACGGTGTGATCGCGATCCACTCGACGGCGCGCGGCCCCGCTGCCGGCGGCTGCCGCCTCTGGTCCTACCCGGATTCGGAAGAGGCCATGGCCGATGCCTTCCGCCTTGCCGAGGGTATGAGCTACAAGAACGCCATGGCCCGCCTGCCCTTCGGCGGCGGCAAGGCAGTGCTGCGCCGCCCCGCAGGCGAGTTCGACCGCCGCGCCCTGTTCGAAGCCTTCGGGCGCGCGGTCGAGAAACTGGACGGCCGCTACGTTACTGCCGAAGACGTGGGCACCGGCGTCTCCGACATGGAATGCGTCGCCCGCCAAACCGCCCACGTCGCCGGGCGCACGGCGCTGCCGGGCCTTGCCGGTGGCGACCCTTCGCCCTGGACGGCATTGGGCGTGTTCGAAGCGATGAAGGAAGCGGTGGCTTTCCGCTTCGGCAGTTCGCTCTCGGGCGTGACCGTTTCGGTGCTGGGCGTGGGTAACGTCGGCGCCGGGCTTGCCCGCCTGCTCGCGTCGGACGGCGCGCGCCTTGTCATCGCCGATATCGATCCCTTGCGCTGCGCCCGTCTTGCCGAGGAAACCGGGGCGCAGATCGTGCCGATCGACGCGGTTGCCGACGTCGACGCGCAGGTCTTCGCCCCTTGTGCGCTGGGCGGCGCGCTGGACGACGCGACCGTGGCCGCACTGCGCGCGGGCGTGGTGTGCGGTGCGGCTAACAACCAGCTCTCAGTGCCGCACATGGCGCAGGCGCTGATGGCACGCGGTATATCCTACGCGCCCGATTACGTGGTCAATGCGGGCGGCATCATCAACGTCGCCGCCGAATACCTGAGCGAAAGCGCCGACCAGGTCCGCGCCCGCGTGCTGGAGATCGGCCCGCGCACCCGCGAAATCCTCGAAGCGGCGGCAGATGGCGGCCTGCCTCCGCCGGTGGTGGCGGACCGCATGGCCGAAGGGCTGATGATGCGCTCGCAGCCGGAACTGGTCTGAAACTGATAGGCCCACCCCTCCCGTTTGCAGGAAGGGTGGGCCTTGGCAGTCTGGTGGGGCGAAGCCGCCCCGCCCGGTCAGAACGCCTCGGCGTCCAGCGCCATCATCGACGCCTTGCCCGCCTTGATCGCCAGGAACGCCGTCGTCGCCTGCGGCAGGATGCGGTCGAAGTAGAACTGCGCGGTCGTCAACTTGGCCTTGTAGAATCCGGCCTCGTCGCTGCCGCCCGCCAGCTTGTCACGCGCGATCAGCGCTGATTGCGCAAAGCAGAACGCCATCGCCACCAGACCCGTCAGGCGCAGGTAATCGGTCGCCGCCGCGCCGGCTTCCTCGGGGTCTTTCAGGCCCTTCTGGGCAATCGTCGCGGTGGAGAGCTGGAGCGCCCCGAAGGCCTTTTCCAGCGCTTCGATCATTGGCTTGAACTGCTCGTCGGCCTTGTTCGCCTCGATGAACTGCGAGACCGGGTGAAAGAAGCTGCGCAAGTTGCGGCCCATATGCGCGGGCAGCTTACGGCCGACAAGGTCGAGCGCCTGAATGCCGTTGGTGCCTTCATAGATCATCGCGATACGGCCATCGCGCACGTACTGCTCGACGCCGCTTTCAGCGATATAGCCGTGGCCGCCGTAGACCTGCACCGCCAGGTTGGCGTTCTCATAGCCGAGGTCGGTGAACAGCGCTTTCACTACCGGAGTCATCAGCGCGATGAAGTCGGCGGCGCGCTGCTTGACCTCGGGATCGGTGGAGTACCGCTCGGCATCGAGCGCCCGGCTGACCCAGCCGCCCAACGCGCGGCAACCTTCGTTATAGGCGCGCATCGTCATCAACATCCGGCGCACGTCCGGGTGGACGATAATCGGATCGGCCGGTCCCTTGGGGTTCTTCACGCCTGATAGCGAACGGCCCTGCAGGCGGTCCTTCGCATACCAGACGGCCGACTGATAAGCCGCCTCGCCCACGCCAAGTCCCTGCACGCCCACCGAAACGCGCTCGGTGTTCATCATCGTGAACATCGCCTCCATGCCCTTGTGGGGCTTGCCGACCAGCCAGCCGGTGGAATCGTCGAAGTTGAGCTGGCAGGTGGCCGAGGCCTTGAGGCCCATCTTGTGCTCGATCGCCGCCACCGACACCCCGTTGGACGGACCGGGGGTGCCATCGTCTTTCGGCAGGTACTTGGGCACGATGAACAAGCTGATGCCCTTTACCCCTTCAGGCGCATCGGGAAGCCGCGCGAGGACGAGGTGGACGATGTTCTCGGTCAGGTCATGCTCACCCGCCGAGATGAATATCTTGGATCCGCTGAGCTTGTAGCTGTCGTCACCCTGCGGGACGGCCTTGGTGCGCAGCATGCCAAGATCGGTGCCGCAATGCGGCTCGGTCAGGCACATCGTGCCGGACCAGTCGCCCGAGACCATCTTGGGCAGATAGAACGCTTTCAGTTCGTCGCTAGCATAGCCCTCGATCGCGGTGGTCGCGCCGTGAGTCAGCCCCGGATAGAGGCTGAACGAAAGGTTGGCCGAACAGATCATCTCCTCGGTCATCTTGTTGACCGTTTCGGGCAGGCCCTGTCCGCCCCATTCGGGGTCCGATGCCAGCGCGCACCAGCCGCCTTCGCGGAACATCTCGTAGGCTTCCTTGAAGCCCTTCGGGGTGCGCACGACGCCGTTTTCAAGGGTGCAACCCTCGATGTCGCCAGAGCGGTTGAGGGGCAGCAGCACCTCGGTCGCCACCTTGGCCGCTTCTTCCAGCACCGCGTCGACAAGGTCGGGGGTGAACTCGGCAAGAGCCTCGATGTTACCGAAGCCATCGTTCTGGTGGAGTTCGTGGATCACGAACCGCATGTCGCGCAAGGGCGCTTCGTAGACCTGCATTTTGTCACTCTCCTCGGGGTCGGTGCGGCAATCCTTGAAACCACCCTGAACCTAGCTTTGTCATCCCCGCGAAGGCGGAGACCCAATTGACGTGCTCGCCATTCGAGCCTTCACCAGATGGGTTCCCCTTCGCGGGAATGACGGGTCGGGGGTGGCCGGATCACTCACCGTCAAACATCAATTACGCAGTGGCTTGCCGGTTTCGAGCATGTGCTCGACCCGTGCGATCGAGCGCGGTTCACGTACCAGTCGCATGAAGGTCTCGCGCTCCAGCTTGAGCAGTTCGGCTTCGCTGACGGTGTCGACAAGGTCCGCCTCGCCGCCCGAAAGCACCCCGGCCAGCGCGGCCGAGACGACCATGTCGTAGTCGGTCGCCTTGCCCTGCTTGTGGAAGCCTTCGGCCGCCATGCCCAGCGCGGTTCGGCCACTTTCCCCCGGCAGGCGGAAGGTCGGAGCCTCAGGCGCAACGTAGCCTTCGACCAGCGAAAGCGCCTTCTGCTTGGCATCGTAAAGCAGGCGGTCACGGTTCATCGTAACCCCGTCATCGGCGCGCAGGAACAGCAGTTCCTTCGCCTGCGCCGCCGAGCGCGAGACCGAGGCAGTGGAGACCGTCTCGAACACCTTGGCGACGGCCGGCATCGGGCCCTTGGGCATAGCCCTGTTCTTCTGCCAGCGGTCCAGCATCTCGCCATTACCGCCCCAGCCGGGGATCAGGCCGACGCCGCATTCGACGAGGCCCATGTACAGTTCGGCATGGGCCTGCACCGCGTCGCAGTGGAGCAGGATTTCGCACCCGCCGCCCACGGCGAGGCCCGCCGGCGCGCCGACCACCGGGAACGGCGCGTACTTGAGGCCCTTGTACGCCATCTGGCCGCCCGCGATCAGCTTCTCGATCTCGCCCCATGCGGCGATGTTCACCGCGAAAAGGGCGAGGCCCAGATTGGCTCCAGCCGAGAAACTGTCGGCATCGTTATATACGACAAGCGCTTTGTACTTTGCCTTCACCAGCGGGATCGCCTCGACGATCAGCTTCATGACATCGCCGTCGAGCGCGTTCATCTTGCCGGTGAATTCGAGGGCGACAACCCCGTCACCCACGTCCCAAAGTGCGGCGGAACCGTTCTTGAGCAGCGGCTTCGACGCCAGCTTGATGTCGGACAGCTTCAGGACGCCTTCGGGGCGCCTGATGTCATGGTAGGTGCCGTCAAGGTCGAGGTACTGCCGCTTGCCGTCTTCCACCCTGTAGAACGTCCGGTCCCCTGCGATCTTCAGGATTTCGGGAACGGGTTTCCCTTCGGATTCAAGTCGCTGAGCCAGCCAGTCGGCGCCCAGCTTGTCGATCATTTCGAAGGGGCCGGCCTTCCAGTTGTAGCCCAGCTTCATCGCGTCATCGATGGCCACCACGTCGCCCGCCGCCGAAGGCACGAGGGCAGCCGCATAGGCCAGCGTCCCGCCCAGCACGGCCCAGGCATAGTCGCCGATCTTGCCCTTGGTTTCGACCAGAGCGCGAAGGTCGCCCTTGCCCGCCGCGCCTGAGGGGCCGAAGGCGCGAATGGTTTCGCGGTACTCGCCGCTCGCCAGGTCGATGCTTTCCTTACGGCGGCCCATCTCCTTGTTAAGACGGTAGAAACCGCCCTTGCCCTTGCGGCCGGTGTAGCCCTCGCCGATCATCTTCTCGATCAGCGGCATGGTCCGGGCGATGGCTTGGTACGGATCGTCCTTGGGCAAAGTCGAGGTCAGGCTGGCCTGCAGATGCGGCATGAGATCGATGCCGACGAGGTCGACAAGGCCGAAAATCCCGGTCTTGGGCACGCCCATCGGCTTGCCGGCAATGGCATCTGCCAACTCGACGGTAAGCCCCATGTCGAACGCTGCATTGAGGCCCAGCTGAATCCAGTAAGTGCCGATGCGGTTGGCAATGAAGCCCGGCGTATCGTTGGCGCGAACCACCGTCTTGCCCAGCGCGGCGTCGGAAAAATGCTCGACTTTCGCAGCGATGGCAGTGTCGGTCGCAGGCCCGGTGACGATCTCCAGCAGGCGCATATAGCGCGGCGGGTTGAAGAAATGGGTGATGAGGAAGTCACGCTGGAACGCCGCCGAACGCCCTTCTACTAGCTGGCCGAGCGGGATCGTCGAGGTGTTGGACGACACCGCCGTCCCATCACGCTTCACCGCCTCGATTTTCGCGTAGAGACCTTGTTTGATGTCGAGCCGTTCGATGACGGCCTCGATCACCCAGTCGCATTCGGCAATCTTTTCAAGGTGATCCTCGATGTTGCCGGTTTCGACCAGTTTGGCGGCAGACTTGCTCATGAACGGGGCGGGTTCGGTCTTGAGCATCTTGGCCACCGCACCCTCGGCGATGGCATTACGGTTCCCGGCATCCTTGGGGACGATATCCAGCAGCAGCACCGGCACGCCCGCATTGGCAACCTGCGCAGCGATCCCGGCGCCCATGGTGCCGGCCCCGATTACGCAGACTTTCCTGATCGTGTCGCTCATTCCACGGCCTCCAGAACGGTGGCGATGCCCTGCCCGCCGCCGATGCACTGACTGGCGAGCGCGTACCTGCCGCCCTCACGCTTGAGCAGCGAGGCCGCCTTGCCGACGATCCGCGCCCCGGTTGCGCCCAGCGGGTGGCCGATGGCGATCGCGCCGCCGTCGATGTTCACCTTGGCGCGGTCCAGCCCCAGGTCCTTGATGCAGGCAAGTGCCTGGCTGGCGAAAGCCTCGTTCAGTTCCACCACGTCAAGATCGGCGGCGGAAATCCCGGCCCGCTGCAATGCCTTCTGGCTGGAGAGGATCGGGCCAAGTCCCATCGTCTCGGGCGCGCAGCCCGAGATCGCGACCGACTTGATACGGGCAAGGATCGGCAGGCCATGGGCGCGCGCATAATCCTCGGTCGTGACGAGAACGGCGCTAGCCCCATCGGTCAGCGGCGAGGACGTGCCGGCCGTCACCGAGCCCTGGGCATCGAACGCGGGCTTCAGTCCTGCCAGCGCCTCGGCGGTGGTATCGGGGCGGATGGTGCCATCCTCGCTTACCGTTCCGGCCTTGGTTTCGATCGGCACGATCTCGTCGTTCAGACGGCCCTCGGCGCGGGCAGAGGCGGCCTTGTTCTGGCTCTCCACCGCAAGCGCTTCCTGATCGCCGCGCGAAATCTGGTACTTGGCGGCGACGTTCTCGGCCGTATCGCCCATGCCCATGTAGGCAGCACTCTTTTTCGCCAGCACTGGGTTGGGCAGCGGGTTGAAGCCCATCATCGGCACCCGGCTCATCGATTCGACACCGGCGCAGACGAACACCTCGCCCGCGCCAATGGCGATCTGGCCCATGGCAATGTGGATCGCGCTCATCGACGAGCCGCAGAACCGGTTCACCGTCATGCCGCCGACGGAGATCGGCAGGTCCGCCAGCAGGCCGATCAGACGCGCCACGTTGAGGCCCTGCTCGCCTTCCGGGAAGGCGCAGCCGAGGATGATATCCTCGATATCGGCAGGCTCGACGCCGGTCTTGCCGATCAGCCCGCGAATGACCTGCGCGGCAAGGTCATCGGGGCGGACGCGGGCAAGTGCGCCCTTGCCGGCAAGGTGAAACGGCGAGCGGGCGTATCCCGCGATCACGACGCTTTGCATGCATTCTCTCCATGGGCGGACCGGCTCGGTTGATACCGAATCCGTTACGATCCTCGTTCCTCGTGAACGTCTTCCCTAAAGGTGCAATTCTTTCCCTATACGTCAAGCAGATTTTGGGTTAGACCGATTCTTGTTCCGGTCGGGATCGAACAGCCACCTTCATGAAAAGGGGCGGATCCAGGCACATAAGCGAACACGGGTAGAGAGATGGAGAGGTCGCTCGAATGCACGTGATGAAACCCCTGGCGCTGGCTTTGGTTGCCGCAGCCTGCTGTTCGGTTCCTGCCCTCGCCGCGAATGCGGATTCGGTGCTGGGAACCTGGCGCACCCCTTCGAAGAACGGCGTCGTCGAGATCGCCCGCTGCGGCGGCTCGATCTGCGGCAGGCTGATGTCGTCGGACCACATCAAGACCAATCCCGAACTGAAGGACGTCAACAACAAGGACACCTCCAAGCGCGACCGCAAGCTCAAGGGCCTGCAGATCGTCGGCGGCTTCAAGCTGGACGGCGACGCGTGGACCGGCGGCTCGATCTACAACCCCGAGGACGGCGGCGCCTACAAGGCCACGATCACCCCCGCCGGCCCTGACAGCCTCAAACTGAAGGGCTGCATCGTCTGGCCCTTGTGCAAGACGCAGACATGGAACCGGATCAAGTGAAGGTCCGCCCCAATACCGATAGCGTTACCGATAATGTGGTCATTGCCAGAGCAAGGCCGACACCACTGGGAGAGTACCTCATGAATACCAAGTCCGGCCGCATCCTGCTGGCCAGCGCGACCAGTCTGATCGCCTTCGCCTATGCCGGGGCTGCCCATGCGCAGGCGTTCTACCTTCAGGAGCAGTCCGTGCGCGGACAGGGCCGTGCCTTCTCCGGCGAGGCGGCCGATACCGGCGTCGATTCGCTGTGGTGGAACCCCGCTTCGATCGCCGACCTGCAGGGCGGCGAAGCCTCCGTGCGTGCCAGCTTCATCCGCCCGCGCGGCGACGTGGTAGATAACGGCACCGTGATCGTGCGCCCGGGCCGGCCGGCTGCCCCGGTCGGCGGCGATCCGCGCGCACAGAACCCGATCAACAACGGTATCCTGCCTTCGGGCGCCGTCGCTTACGGCTTCGGCAAAGTAGCCGTTGGCCTCGCGGTAACCGCACCTTATTCGTTCACCACCGACTACGATGCCGACAGCTGGGCGCGTTATTCCGCCGACAAGACCAAGCTGCGCACTTTCGACATCCAGCCCAGCGTCGCCGTCGCGGTGACAGACTGGCTGCGCGTAGGCGCCGCCGCCAATATCGAGCATGTCGACGCCTCGCTCGGCAACTACCTGCCCAACCTCTCGCCGCTGCTGCCGGACGGGCACCAGAACCTGAAGGGCAAGGGCTGGGATGTGGGCTGGTCTGCCGGTGTTCAGATCCACGAAGGCCCGGTCACGCTGGGCTTCGCCTACAAGTCCGCGATCAAGCACAAGCTGGACGGCACCGTGACCATCGAGGGCCTTCAGGGGCCGCTTGCCGGGCAGAACGCCGTCATCAATGCCAAGGCCCAGTTCAGCACCCCCTGGCAGGCGATCGCCGGCGTGCGCGCACAGCTCAGCCCCAAGCTGACCTTCAACGGGCAGATCGTGCGCATGGGCTGGAGCGAATTCGATACGATCGACATCGGCGCCCCGCTCAACACCGCGATCCCCGAAAACTACCGCAACACCTGGACCTGGGCGATGGGCCTCGATTACGACGTGACTCCGCAGTGGACGGTGCGCACCGGCTTCCAGCGCGGCCAGACCCCCACCCAGAACGGCAACCGCGACGCGCGCGTGCCTGACAGCAACCGCTGGAACTTCTCGGCAGGCACCAGCTACGCCATGAGCAAGGCGTTCACCATCGACGCGGCGGCATCGTACATCACCTTCAAGGACGCCAGCATCGACCGCATCACGGCCGCCTATGCCGGAACCCCGGCGCAGACCCCGGTGATCACCAACGGCACGCTCGAGAATGCCTCGGCGCTCGTATTTTCCCTCGGTGCAAGGATGGCCTTCTGATGAATGACGCGGCGACGATCGGCGGGGTCGCACCCGCTTCCCCCACCCAACATGCGGACGAGATGCCGCCGATCGCGCCGCGTCTGCTGACCGACCTGCTCGACCATGCCGTGGACGCCCACGGCGCCTGGCCGGCGATCGACTTCATGGGCCGCAAGTGGACTTATGCCGAGATCGGCGCCCTTTCCCGGCGCGCCGCTCGCGGACTGCAGGACCTTGGCGTGGTAAAGGGCACGCGGGTCGGGCTGTGCCTGCCCAATACGCCTTACTATGTGATCTGCTACTTCGCGGTCCTGCGGATCGGCGCGGTCGTGGTGAACTTCAACCCGCTCTACACCGAGCGCGAGATGGCCCATCAGGTCGAGGATTCCGGCTGCGAGGTGATGATCGCCACCGACCTTGCGCTATGCCTGCCCAAGCTGGAACCGCTGGTCGGCAAGACCTGCCTCAAGCGCGTGATCGTCTGCCCCTTTGCCGACGTGCTGCCCGCTTTCAAGCGCCGCGCCTTCCTGCTGTTCAAGCGCGCCGACATCGCCCACGAACCGCACGACCTGCGCTATGCCCGGTTCGAGAACCTCATCGCCCGCGATGCCCAGCCAGATCCGGTGGAGCGATCCCCGAACGATCTTGCGGTGCTGCAATATACCGGCGGCACCACCGGCGTGCCCAAGGGGGCGATGCTCAGCCATGCCAACCTTGCCGCCAACTCGGCGCAGATGATCGCCCATGTCGGCCATATGCCAGACAAGCAGGAGCGCACGCTGGGCGTCCTGCCGCTGTTCCACGTCTTCGCGCTGACCACGGTGCTGAACTATTCGGTGGACACCGCTGCCGAGATGATCCTGCTGCCGCGCTTCGAGATGAAATCCTTCCTCGCCACCGCCAAGCGCACCAGGCCCACGCAGTTCTTCGGAGTGCCCACGCTCTACACCGCGCTCAACGGCCAGCAGCTTCACGGCGAGTTCGACAACGTGCGCGTATGCATTTCCGGCGGCGCGCCCCTGCCCCTCGAAGTGCGCCGCGAGTTCGAGACAAAGACCGGCGTCAACGTTGTGGAAGGTTACGGCCTGTCGGAAGCCAGCCCGATCATCGCCTGCAACCCGCTGGAAGGGCTGGTCAAGGACAACTCCTGCGGCCCCGCCTTCCCCGGCACCCAGCTGGAAATCCGCGATCCGAACGAACCCGCCCGCACTTGCCTGCCGGGCGAGAAGGGCGAGGTCTGTGCGCGCGGCCCGCAGATCATGAAAGGCTACTGGAACCGCCCCGAAGAAAGCGAAAAAACGTTCATCTACGGCGCCCTGCGCACGGGAGACATTGGCTATCTCGACGAGGACGGCTATCTGTTCCTTGTCGACAGGATCAAGGACGTGATCCTGTGCGGGGGCTACAACGTCTATCCCCGGATCATCGAAGAGGCGCTCTATGAGCATCCGATGGTCTGGGAGGCGGCGGTGATCGGCGTGCCGGATGCGTACAGGGGACAGTCCCCCAAGGCATTCGTGGCATTGCATCCGGGGGATATCTTGGACGAAGAAACATTGCTCGCCTTCCTGCGCGAGCGGCTGAACAAGATCGAGATTCCATCCTCGGTCGAGTTTCGGGAATCGCTGCCGAAGACGATGATCGGCAAGCTGTCGAAGAAGGACCTCGCTGCCGAGGAAACGGCCCGGCGTGCTGGCGGGCAGGCAGGTTGAACCTGTCTCCTGCCCCGGCCGCCGACCCTCCCGAGATGATCGGCATCCAGGATGCGGCCACCCAGCTTGGCGTCACCATGCGCACCTTGCGATTCTACGAGGACAAGGGCCTGATCTCGCCGCAGCGGGTGGGCACCACGCGCATTTATTCGCGGCGTGAGATCGGCCGGATGCAGCTGATCCTGCGCGGCAAGCGGCTGGGTTTCTCGATCCGCGAGATCAAGGAATTCCTCGACCTCTACGACGTCGACCCGGAGCACCACGAACAGGTTCGCGCCCTGCGCACCCGTGTGGGCGACCGCATCTCCGACTTGCGCAAGCAGAAGCGCGCGATCGAGCAGACGCTGGACGAACTGCTCTCGATCGACCGGCAGGCGCAGGCCTGGCTGGGCGGCACGCCGGTAAAGCCCGTGGAGGAAGCCCCGCATGACTGAAGCCGTCGCCGAACTGCGCACCCTGCTGGAGGTCGAGGAGATCGACACCGATCTTTACCGGGGCGCCCCCGCCGCCGAAGGGCCGGGCCGCGTGTTCGGGGGGCAAGTGGTCGCGCAGGCGCTCGCCGCTGCCGTCCGCAGCGTGGGCGATGAGCGGCAGGCCCACTCGCTCCACGCCTACTTCCTGCGGGCAGGCGACACCGCGCGCCCCATCATCTACCGGACCTTGCGCGATTTCGACGGAGGCAGTTTCGCCAACCGCCGCGTCGTCGCCATGCAGGGCGGCAAGCCGATCCTCAACCTCGCCGCCTCCTTCCACCGCCGCGAAGAGGGCTTTGCCCATGCTGCCGCGATGCCGCCGGTGCCGGGGCCGGAGCAGTGCCCGGATTTCGCCTCCGCCCTTTCCGCCGCCGGGCAGAAGTTTCCGCAGGCCATGCTCGACCGCCTTGCCGCGTTCGAAATCCGGCCCGGCCCGCCGGCGAGCGAAGGTTCCGGTACGCCGCGCCAGTTCCTGTGGTTCCGCCTCGCCGCGCCGATGCAGGCGGATGATGCCCTGAACCGCACCGTCCTTGCCTATGCCAGCGACTTTGCGCTGGTCGGCACGGCGGTGCTGCCTCACAAATCCAATTTCTTCGCGCCCGGCCTGCAGGTTGCCAGCCTCGACCATGCGGTGTGGTTCCATTCCACCCCGCAGGTGGATGACTGGTTGCTCTATGCGATGGACAGCCCCTGGGCCGGCCATGCGAGAGGCTTTGCGCGCGGTTCGATCTACGACCGGGCAGGCAAGCTGATCGCCAGCGTTGCGCAGGAAGGCCTTTGCCGGGTGGTGGAGCGCGAACACAAGTAGCGCAACAAGCCCCCGCTACCCCTCGACCGAATAGACCCGCAATATCTGCCTCGCGACCTCGTCCAGGCTGAGGCGCCCCGGCCGATACCAAGTGCTCGCGGTGTTGAGCGTGGTCAGCAGCAGGATGCGATAGACCACGCGGTCCACGCCCGCCGGCAGGGGCGCTGCCTCCACCAGATCGGCAAACACCTGCTCGAAGGCATCGCGCCGTTCCACCAGTTGCACCCGAACGCTTTCGGGCACGGCGCGAAAATCATTCATCAAAGGCATCGTCAACGAGGCCGGGTCGAGCTGGATTTCCAGCAGCACCCGGCACGCAGTCGCCAAGGCCTGCGAAGGATCCTCCAACCCCGCGATCGCCGCGTGAATGCGATCCTCGGCCGATTGCAGAGCGCGATCATGGATGCGGATGAACAGCGCGTCCTTGCTCTTGATGTAGTGATAGAGCGATCCGCCCAGCAGCCCCACCCGCTCGCCAATGTCCCGAATGCTGGTCGCAGCGAATCCCCGCGCGGCGAACAGCGCAGCAGCGGCAGCAAGCACTTCCTCTTCGCGCAAGGTGGCGACTTTGACTGTCAAACGGGCGCTCGCTCTTGATTGTAACGATCGTTTGGTACAATGAAACCTGCATCCAGCGCAAGCAGTCGAAGACCGGAGACAACCATGCCCGCAGCGTACCAGCCCCCCGTCGCGACGATGCGGTTTCTGCTGGAGCATGTGCTCGACTTCGACGCCCAGATGGCGCAGCTCCCCGGCTTCGAGGACGCCAGCGCCGACCTCGCCGCAGAAGTGCTGACGGTGGCCGGGCGCATGTGCGCCGAACGCCTCGCACCGCTTAACCTGCCGGGCGATGCGGCAGGATCGAAGCTGGTCGACGGCAAGGTGATTACCGCCCCCGGTTTCGCGGAGGCTTACGCCGAATTCGTCGCAGCGGGCTGGTCCGGCCTTGCCGGCGATCCCGCATTCGGCGGCCAGGGTCTGCCGCGCACGGTTCAGATCATGCTCGACGAGATGGTCTCGGCCGCGAACCTGTCGTTCGGGCTATTCCCCGGCCTGACGCGCGGCGCCGCCGAGGCACTGGCCGCGCACGGCTCCGACGAACTCAAGGCGACCTATCTCGAAAAGCTGGTCACCGGCGAATGGTGCGGCGCCATGGCCTTGACCGAGGCTTCTGCAGGCACCGACCTGGGCTTGCTGCGCACCCGCGCCGACCCGCGCGACGATGGCAGCTACTCCATCATCGGCACCAAGATTTTCATCTCCTCGGGCGATCAGGACTTCGGCAACAACGTCGTCCACCTCGTCCTTGCCCGCCTGCCCGATGCCCCTGCGGGCGTGAAGGGCATCAGCCTGTTCCTCGTCCCCAAGCTCCTGCCGGGGGAAACCGGTGACTGGACGATGCGCAATGCCATGTCGGTGGGGGCGCTGGAACACAAGATGGGCATCCACGCCCAGCCAACCTGCGTCATGAACTACGACGGCGCCACCGGCTGGCTGGTTGGCGAGGCCGGGCGCGGGCTGAATGCGATGTTTACGATGATGAACGCCGAGCGCCTCTTCGTCGGCATCCAGGGCCTTGGCCTCGCCGATGCCGCAACCCAAGCCGCCGTCACTTACGCCCGCGAGCGCCTGCAGGGACGCGGCGCCGACGGCAGCGGCCCGGTGCCGATCATCGCCCATGCCGACGTGCGCAAGATGCTGCTCGCAGGCCGCGCCTTCGTCGAACCCGCCCGTGCACTGGCGGCCTGGACCGCGATCCGCATGGATGTGGCCGATCGCCACCCCGATCCGGTGGTCAGCGCAGCCGCCCATGCCGACGTCGCGCTGCTCACCCCGGTCATCAAGGCCGCCTTCACCGACTTCGGCTTCGAGACAACGGTGCTGGCCCAGCAGGTCTTCGGCGGTCACGGCTACATCCACGAGGCCGGGATGGAGCAGTTCGTGCGCGACGCGCGCATCACCCAGATCTACGAAGGCACCAACGGCGTGCAGGCCATGGACCTTGTCTCGCGCAAGGTAACGATGGAAGGCGGCGCCCCCTTGCGCGCCTATCTGGACATGATCGCCGCCGACCTCGGCAGGGCCGACCCGGCGCTCGCCGATCCTCTTGCCGCGCAGATGCGCGAAGCGCTGGCCCTGCTCGAAACCGCGAGCGAGACCATCGCCGCAGCCGCCGGCGACACAGACCGGCTGGGCGCGGCCGCAACCGAGTATCTCAATCTTTTCGCGCTGGTTTCGCTGGGCTGGATGTGGCTGCGTATCCTGGCCGCCTCCCCGGCGCTCGGCGCCACCCGCACGCCTCAGGCCTATGCCGCGATGGCCCGCTACTATGCCACTTACATGCTCCCCCGCGCAGCCCTGCACGCGGCCCGCATCGCAGCCGGCTCGGAGCCGGTCATGGCGCTGGACGAGGAATTGTTCTGAAGGAAATCCCATCTCCTCCCTGCCGCGCGGCGACGGGGAGGAGATGGGCCAGTTTCAGGATAACGCCAGCGGACCCTTCGCGAAACTCTCGCGGGTGATCTCGAAGATCACATGCTCGACCATCGCCCCGCCGCGTTCGAAATTGCGGGTGCGCTCGGTCAGGATACCGCCAATGTTGGCCATGGCCCTGCGTGAAACGACGTTGTCGGCGCCGACCTGGAAGATCACCCGGTCGAAATGCGCCAGCGCATGGGCGAGCATCAGGCGCTTGAATTCGGCGTTATAGCCCCCGCCCCAATACTTGCGGGCCAGAAACGACCAGCCGATCTCGATCTCACCGGGCGCTTCCGCCTCGGCCACACCATAGCGGGTCGAGCCGGCGATCTCGCCGCTGGCGTTGTCGATAACAACCAGCGCGCCGCCGCTGGCCAGCCCCTCGTCGAAGAACTGGCGGAACACCGGCTCCTGCCAGCGGTCATGTGCGGGGTGCACGGCCCAGATCGCGGGATCGCGAGCGAGCGCGAACAACGCCTCCCAATCCTCAGGGACGAGAGGCCGGAGCGTCAGCCGGCTCCCTTCGAGAACCGGCTGACGGTTCATGTCAGGCTGTCACGTCCGCGACGGCAGCAATGAACTTGTCGATGTTGGCGGCAGTGAGGCCGGCCACGGCGATGCGGCCCGAAGCGGCGAAATAGACGCCGTGCTTCGAACGCATTTCCTGCACCTGCTCGGGCGTGAACGGGATGATCGAGAACATGCCGTTCTGGCTGCCGATCGGGGTCAGGTCGACACCGCCGGTCTTGCCGGCCGCAGCCAGGGCCGCACGCACCTGGCGCATGCGCTCGCACATCTCGGCGACTTCATCCAGCCACTGCGCGGTCAGGGCTTCGTCCGCAAGGACGAGGCGCACTGCGGCAGCGCCGTGATCTGGCGGCTGTGACCAGTTGGCGCGGGCGAGTGCGTGGCCGTTCGACATCACGCGGGTCAGGTCCGCCGGATCGGTAACCATCGCATAGAGCGCGCCAACACGGTCGCGATAAAGACCGAAGTTCTTGTCGCACGAATAGCAGACCAGCGCTTCCGGCACTGCGGCCAGCACGCGGCGAACGCCGTAGGCGTCCTCCTCCATGCCCTGACCCAGACCCTGATAGGCCAGGTCGAGGATCGGCAGCACCTTGCTGTCCAGGATCAGACCGGCGATCTCGTCCCATTCGGCATTGGTGTAGTCGATGCCGGTGGGGTTGTGGCAGCACCCGTGCAGCAGGATGGCGTCGCCGGCCTGCGCCTGGCCAAGCGCGCCGCGCAGGGCATCCATGTCGGTCGAGCCGTCAGCGGCGGCGTGGTTGAATTCGAGCACTTCGAGGCCGAGGTCGGCGCAGATCTGGTTGTGGTTGGGCCAGCTGGGCTTGCCAACGATGACGCGGTTGTAGCCCGCACGCTTCACCATCGCGAGCGCGAGGCGCAGCGAGCCGGTGCCGCCGGGGGTCTGCATGCCTTCGATGCGGCCGCCCATTGCGGGGTCCTGCTTACCGAAGATATAAGGCATGAGCGCCTCTACGAAGCCCATGTCGCCCTCGGGACCAAGGTATGCCTTGGAGTCCTGCTCGGCGACGAGCTTCGCTTCGGCGGCCTTGATCGCGGCGAAAACGGGCGTATCGCCCTGCCCCGTCCGATACACGCCGACACCGAGGTCGATCTTGTCGGCACGCGGGTCCGAGTTGTGGAGCTTGATCAGCGCGAGGAGCGCGTCGGCGGGCTGTTGCTTGAGGTCATTGAGCATGGCGGGCGGCCAATAACCCCGCTGGTCGGGCAGCGCAACACCCGAGTGCGCAAAGTCTTGTGGAGCGCAACAAGATTACGCCCGGCCCTGTCGAGCCGGGCGTAAAACCTTGTCAGAACGGCAGCCAGCGCTGCTTCTCGGAGAACTTCATATAGCCGATGTTCGCGCCCAGTCGCAGGCCTGCACCGGCGCGTACCGGGATAAGCACGGTGTTACCGCGCCGCAGGTAGCTGACAGTGAATCCGCCGATCAGATAGGCCTGCCCCTCACCCGCGCCGAAGCGGTGGTACAGGTCCTGCGTGTCGTACAGATTGTAGACCAGCACGAAGGCGCTGCCGGCATTGGCGCCGGCATCGAAGCCGATCGACGGGCCGGTCCAGTAGACGGGGCGTTCACCCTCGACCTTGTGGTGCATCGTGCCCGAACCGTAGCGCAGACCCACGGCAATAGCGCCGCCCGCCTCGCGCCCGACGATATAGGCGTTGGGTTCGCCCTGCTTGGCCAGCAGGTCGCGGATGATATCGGCAAGGCCCTTGGCGCCCTTGCCAAACACACCCTCGGCGGCGCCGATCAGGTCATCTTCGCGGTACGTTGAACTGCTGTCACCGGCCACCACCGCTGGCGGGGTAGTGGGCGAAGGCAAGGGCGTGGCCGGCACCGGCTGGCCGTTCCAGTCGGTCGCCGGAGCCTCGATCGGCGTGCCGTTGCCGGGTGCCGCCTGCGGTGCAGCCGAGTAAGTCGTGCCCCGGTTGATGTCCGCATCGATCGCCGCATCGGGATCGACCGTCGTGACTTGCGCCATAGCCGGCGCCAGCGGCGTGACCACCGCCAGCAGCGCCGAAACTGCGGCGATGAGCGGAACAACGACCGGTCGGCGACGTTCGGCCTTTGCGCCCGCTTCGATGATATTCTTGCGGTTCGTCATGAGAGACCCTTCCGTGGCGTACTGCCCTGCGTTACCGGCCTGTCGCCAGCGATTCCCCACCCCGCGCCCCGTGCGCGGCCAAAATGGTGCCATCCCACAAGAATCCACCGCGCCTGACCTCGCAATGAACGGGCGACGACATGAGTCTGTTTTGCGGCAGGCTGAATCGACAAACGCCGGTTTCCGGGGCTTTTTCGGAAATCGACATTTGTTCGCTGATCGCCTCTTGCCGCCCTCCATACGTCTCGCTATAGGGCCCGCCTGAGCCGCACTCGGAGACGTGGGTGAGTGGCTGAAACCAGCGGTTTGCTAAACCGTCGTGCCCTTAAGGGGGCACCCCGGGTTCGAATCCCGGCGTCTCCGCCAGCGGCCGCATTTCAGC
>Ga0308165_1003198_pt1 | contig 17957 bp, 16 predicted proteins | sample PhyWR2_FD_201032 | JGI IMG/M metagenome (GOLD analysis project Ga0308165, IMG submission 201032) | Phyllosphere microbial communities from UC Gill Tract Community Farm, Albany, California, United States - DLSLW.R2 | ecosystem: Host-associated > Plants > Phyllosphere > Unclassified | place: USA...
CTGACGCCTGCGCCGCGAGGAGACCTTGGGTCAGCTCGCGGCGCAGGCGTCAGGATCTTCAGCGTGTAGGAGGGATGCCGCAGGCCTCCCGACGCCCGTGATGGCCTTCGATAAATGAGAACTGAGCGCACAGGTGCGCCCAACTGGTCCATCGGTTCTAATTGGCTTCGACGTATACGGAAGGGCCCGGGCTTTCGACATGGGCCGGTGAAAGGAGCTTGCCAGTGTCGGTATCGTAGCGGAACACTTCCGCGATATCGTCAGTCGTGACCATGATGGCACCGAGCCGCATGTCATCGCGGACGGCAATTTTCCTCGCCGGCTGCCCGGGACATTGCACGGTGGCACCGCTTGCAAAGCCGAATTGACCCAAGGGCCCGATCCGACATGGCCGTTCTCCAGCGCGGCCCAGATCCAATTCGCCATCGGGCGTGATGGTGTGGGTGTACACGCCCCGTCCGTCCGGTCCGACCGATGTGAAAGCCTGTCCCCGCCCGAAAGTGCGCTGTCCCGCGCCGAGCCCTTTCACCCCGGCGACGGTGTGTGTCAGCAGCCCGTCGGGGCCGATATAGAAGTGCCCGATCTGCGTGCCGGTGTTCTGCGGCCATCGCAGGTGCATGTGCATGTGAGGCGGCGAATCCATGTGGCCATGCGGCGTGTTCGTATCGAACCCCATGATCTGGATTCGCCCCAGACCGCCGCGCTCTACGTAAGCGCCGAGGCCCAGTTCGCGCACGACCTCGCGTTGCGCAAACTCCAGCACGTTGGCGGCATCGCGCTGGACCGTCGGCATCGGGCCAGAGGCATAATCGCCCGAGCGGCGCTCGGGGTCAGCATGCTCGAAGCGCAGCACCATGCCGGGCTCCACGATGTGCGTGGCGAATTCAGCCGCAGTGATCGCATCGCTGGTCAGCGGCGCAAGCTGCACAACGCCGTGACCCTGTCCGACGCGAAAGGGTACGTCCCCGCCCTCGACGATCACCCGGCGCACGTTGTCGCCGGGGGTATCGAAGGCCAGTTCCAGCGAGCGGCTTCGCGGTACGTTCAGAGCAATCACCGTTTCGCGGGAATTGTTGGCGGAATAATAGGGCGTCCCGTCCAGCGAGCAGGCGTGGCACGATGCGGGATCGAACCGTGCCGCGAAGGCCGCACCGTCGGTACGCTTCACGAACTTGAGTACCACCTTGACGGTATCGGCCGGATCGGTCGCCAATGCCGGGGCGGCGAGCATGGTGCCCGCCGCCGCCAGAATTACCGCAAGCCTGCGCATCACTGGCCCGGCTTCCACGAAATGCCCAGCCAGAAGGTGCGACCGACCGGGAAGTAGTAGTTGACGTAGTTGCGGCCCACGCCCTGGCGGACGACGAACGGCTCCTTGGTCAGGTTCTGGACCTGCCCCACCAGTTCGATGCCGTGGCTCATCGCATAGCGTGCCTGGACGTCGATCTGCTGGCGCGGCGCCTGATACAGATCGCGCGTTGGCGTATCGGCATCGACCGACTGCACCGCGCGGCCGATCCGGTTGTACGAGACGCGCGCCTCGAACGGGCCAGTGCCGTAGAACAACGTGGCGTTGGCGATATAGTCCGGCTGCTGGATCAGGCCGCTGGTCTTGCGGACCGACGCCGAACCAGCGTTGACCGCAGCCGTGCTCATCGGCTGGTCGAAAGAACCGTCGAGCAGGGTCAGGTTGGCGTTGAAACCCAAACCCTTCACGAACGGCAGGTTGTCCTGCGTATAACTCAGTTCCAGCCCCTTCACCCGTGCCTTCGACGCGTTGCGCGCGGTGCTGATGTAGACCGTTTCATAGGTCACGCCGTCCACGGTCGTCGCCGGGCCCTGCTGCGAACTGGTGAATATCTCGTTCTTGATGTCCTTCACGAAGGCGGCGACGGAGAACATCCCCCCGCGCCCCATGTACCATTCGTAGGACAAGTCGTAATTCCAGGCCTCGCGCGGTTTCAGGTTGGGATTGCCAGTGCTGATCGACAGCGTGCCGTCGGTGCCCACGTTGTAGGAGGTACGGGCAGCGTACTGGCTGTAATCCGGGCGGCCGATGGTCTTGGAAACGCCGGCACGAATGCGCATCGCATCGTTCAACTGGTACGTTGCCAAAGCCGAAGGCAGGAAGAAGTCGTATTCCGAACGGCGGCGCGCGCCTTGGTAGACCGCTGATCCCGGTACGATCTCGTTGGTATCCACGCGCAGGTTCGTCGCATCGTAGCGCACGCCTGCCTGCACGTTGAAGCGGTCGGTGCGCAGCAACGCCTGGACGTAGCCGGCTTTCACAGTCTCAAGATCGGTGAAGTCGTCCGCCGCATTGTTGGCGGTCTGGTTCGTGGCGACGAACTGGCTGCGGTTGGCATCGAACACGTCCCACGCCGCTTCGCGGTTGATGAGGAGATAAGGCACGCCCGGCGTTTCGTAGGTCGATGGCATCTTGTCATAGATGATGCCTGCCATCGAGCCGATCACGCCTTGCGCTGCTGTGCTGGCCGCCGCCCATTCCTGGTAGCGCTGGTCGTAGCTCAGCTTGGTGCGCGTGATCGCTCCGCCCACGTTGATGCCGAAGCCCAGATCGTCGGCCCCGCTGTTGAAGCCCAGATTGAGCTTGGCGTAATCGACCGTCGAATCCTCGTCGCGGTTGATGTTGCGGTAGTACTGCGCAACGTAGCTGTTCGGATCGGCCGCGGCCGCCACATCGTTCAGCGTAAGCCGGGGGCGTCCATCGACGATCGTGTAGCTGTAGCCGTAAGCCGGAGCGTTGGTACTCGCGGTGCTGCCCGGCCTCACGCCGGAGCCGTATTTGATCATCTGCCGGTTTTCGCGGTACTGCGCCTTCGAATGCGCCATGGTGCCATCGAGCACCAGGCCGCTACCCAGATCATAGCGCCCCTTCGCATCGATCAGATACGTGTCGCGCTTCACCGGCTGATAGGTCAGGCCCTGCTGGATATTGCCCGAGGCGAAGCTGCCACTGGTGGCGGTGACATTCGTGGGCCGGCCCGAGGGGCTGGTCAGCGATTCGTATCGGGTTTCGGTATCCTTGTCGTGATAGTAACCGCCGAACAGCGAGAACTGCGCGCGATCGGATGGGCGCCACTCAAGCTTCAGGTTGCCGCTGAGGCGGGTGCGCATGTTCTCGAAGAAGTAATCCTGGTTGCGCACCGGCACCAGCAGGCCAGTCGAAAGCTGCGGGAACGGGGTCGCGGCGCCGGCGGCTGTATAGTATGACCAGCCGTTGCCGACATCGTTGCCGGGCAATTCGGCCCGTGCCGTGGACGGCAGGCGCTGGTATTCAACCGATGCGACGATGCCGAACTGGTCTTCCGATCCAAAGACCTTCGAGCCGGTCGCATCGGCGCGGATCGAGGGGCCGCCCTTGCGGATCAGCTTTCCGGCCGTGTCATTGTAGCCGCCCGATGCGTTGGCGACGAAGAAGCTCTTGCCGCTCTGGTCGAAAGCGCTCTTCGACACGATGTTGATCTGGCCGCCCAGCGCATGGGGATCGTACTGCGCCGTGATGGTCTTGATAGCATCGATGCGTGAAACCAGCGAAGACGGCAGCATGTCGAGGCGAGCACCGCGGAAGATCCAGTCAGGCGATGCCAGCGGAACGTCGTCGATCGTCACCAGATTGTACTTGGGGTCCAGGCCGCGGATCGTCGCGCGTTGGTAGATGTCGCGGTTCTTGGTGGCGTCTGCGCCGCCAACCACGGAAACGCCGGTGATGCGGCGGCTGGCCTCGACGATGTTAAGGTCGGGCAGGCGCCCGACGTCATCCTGCGCCACGGAATCCATGATGACGGCCGCGTTGCGCTTGGCTTTCACTGCCGACTGCTGCGATGCGCGGAAGCCGGTGACGACGATGTCGTTGACCGGCCCTTCCGCGCTCTCCGTCGTCGATTGCACCGCATCCTGCGCCAACGCGGCACCGGACATCAGCATCGTTCCGGCCATCCATGCGCCAACCAGCGCCGATCGATTAAATTTCATGGTCGTTCTTGCCCCTGCGAGTCGAGATGGGAGCGCATATATATCGCGATGTATGATATTTATTTGACAGTTCCATACAGAGTGAAATTTATTCCCTCATGGGTTCGGCTGCGCTATCCGCGTTGGCCATGAAACGAGTAATGCCATGACTTTACCTTCCCTCACGGCCCGCGCGCGCGAGATGCTCAGGCTCATCCATCGCACCGATGGTCTGTCTCGTTCCGCGCTCATCAAGCTGACCGGGCTTTCGGGCACCGCAGTTTTCCGCGCGACCGAGGAACTCGAAGTCGCCGGCCTCGTCACGATCGGCGAGGCGGTGGCCGAAGGCCGCGGCCAGCCCAGCGCGATGATCCATGTGCGCCCCGATGCGGTCCTGAGCCTTGGCCTGTCGATCATGACAGACAGGGCGGACGTCGCCCTGATCGACCTTACCGGCAAGGTAAGGGCGCAGCGAGAGATCACCGTGCCCGGAATGCCGCGTGACGCTATCGTCGATGCCGCGATGGCCTTCGCGCGGGAAACGGCGGAGGCGAATGGCATCCCCTATGCGCGGATCGCTGGCCTGGGCGTTGCCGTGGCGGGCTATTTCGTGGAAGAAAACAGCGTCAATCCCGGCTTCGAACTGGATGACTGGGCGCTGATCGACCTGCACCGTGCCATCGCCGATCGGATCGGCCTGCCGGTCATGATCGAGAACATCGCAGGCGCCTGCGCCATCGGCGAACGCCTGCTGGGCGCAGCCGGCGCTCTCGACAGCTTCGCCTACGTCAGCGTCGCGGCCGGCTTTGGCGGCGCCATCATCAACGACCGCCGGCTGCTGCGCGGCCAGACAGGCAATGCCGGCGAATTCGGTATCTTCTTCTCGCTGCTGGACCGGCCGACGCCCAATCTGGTCACGCTCAAGGAGGAACTGGAAAAGCACGGCGTGGCCTGCGCGGACATATCCGACCTGGTGGCGCGGTTCGATACGGGCTGGCCGGGCATCGATCAATGGATCGCCGCTCATGCCGACAGTTTTTCCCGGCTGTTTGCGATCCTGCGCAATACGCTCGACAGCGAGGCCATCGTCCTTGGCGGACGCCTGCCTCGGCCGTTGGCTCAGCGCATCATCGATGCGGCGCGCTGGCCGGAAGCCAGCGAGCCGCCCCGGCGTGACCGCCCGCTACCCAATCCGCGCCTGATGGTGGCTGGATTGCCGCCCGAGCAATCGGCGCCGCTGGGCGCGGCGTCGCTGATCCTGGCCCGTGACGTTCTAGGCTGAAACCTGAACAGTATGATGATCACCGCCAAAGCCAGCCCGACCGGCGCGAGAGCCAGCAGTAGGGACAGCAGCGACGAGGAATCGAGGAAGGCCCGTCGATAATCGCTGCCCGAAAGGCATAGGCCAAGGCCGATGATCGCGACTGCCTGAGATGCCTTCGAGCAGGCGGTGAACAACCCCGCCTTGAGATACGGCTGCGAACGCCCTGCGCTCTGGGTCATCGCCGCCCAGCACAGGAACCCCACGCCGCCGCCGCCCACGCCGAACAGCAGGCCCGCCACATTCAACGCCATTGGGTCCGCCCGCAAACCGAGCAGAAGCGCCGAAGCGCCCACCAGCAGCCCACAAGCGGCAAGGCCCAGCACGTTTTCCGAATACCGCGCCCGCACCGCCAGCCAGACGAATTGGCTGGAACACGTACCGATCGCTACCCAACCCAGCAGTGACGCTTCGTGCAAAGAGGGCGACGAGAACGCCAGGAAATAGGGAAGCAACTTGCTGAACGCAGTGCCCGCAAGCCCCGCAACGCAGATCAGCATCAGGGCTTGTCTATAGTCGAGCGAACCGGCTTCGATCACCTCATCGCCATCGATGCCGGTTGTCGGCACGGCGTCGAGGTCGGGCTGGATGGCGGCGCCGATCCATGCCAAGGCGGCGGTGATTGCCGCCGCAATCAGGAACTTCGCCGGCGCATCCACGCCGCCCGCGATCAGGATCGGCGCAATGCCGAACGCCACGCATATTCCGGCGACCCCCGAGGCGACGTGCCGCTGCGCCACGACCCGCCGCCGCTCCGCCCCACTGGTGGCTATCCGGGCGGCCAGCGCATTCTGGGCCACGTCCAGCAGCGGATAGGTGCAACGAAAAAGGGTCAGCGAGCCCAAGGCGCATGCGAAGCGCCATTCGGTGGGTGCGAGACTGCAAGCCGCGAAGGCCACGAACGCCCCGCCTGCGATCGATGCCCCCAGCAATTGATAGCGGTTGGCGATGCGCGCGGCATTGGCGTTCAGTTTCAGCCAATACCCCGTCATGGCATCGATTATGGCGTTGCAACCCAGCGCGATTCCCAGCACCAGTGACATGGTCAATGGCGGAATATCGCACTGCTCTGTCAAGTAGAACGCGAAAAGCCAGCAGCTGCTGTGCCACAGCATGCTCTTGGAAAAATGGCCAAAAAGGTAGCGTACCCGCGAGGAGGTCAAGGCGGCACGACCGCGCCGTTCCTGGGTGTCTGCCAGAGCATGGCTCCGCATAGTCATACGTGATGACGGTTTGGTTACATGGGCCCTCTTCGCTGAATGCGAGTTGGCGGCGATGAGGCCGCGGTCTTTAGCGCGCACCCATAACCCGCATCGCCGAACCCTTTCATGCTTTCGGGTTTACACCGGCGTGGCGAGTTTCGGCAGGGGCGCCCATTTACGTGTTGGTGGGAAATCGAGCAGCGCTTTAACAGCTTCCACGGATTCAAGCAGTCAGATCGAACAGATTGGAGACCTGCTCATTGCTCCGTTATCCCATCATTGCGGTCTGGGATTTCGAGCCATCGCGATAATATGCGAGCGACCTCAGCATCCTCGGAAGCCTGATCGCTTGCCCAGCCGATGAAACCATCGGGGCGGACGAACAGGGCTTGCAAGACCAATGGGTCGCGCGCTTTGCAAGGCAGATAGGTGATCTGGTCGCCATAACGGTCCGCAAGGGTCCGCAAATGATCGCTTCCGCCAAAATCGAGCAGGAGCGCCTGCCCCTGATGAAAATGCTCGTTAAAGCGCGTGCCGTCGTCCAGTTCGAAATCGGGAGCGCTGCGTCCTACCAAGGGATGGTTGCTGCCCAGATCATAGCGCACCGACACGCCCCAGACGCGCTCGGCGAAATAGGTTGCGCCGTCCGGCGCCGCGATCAGATCGCTCACAACGGCACGCAGTGCACGCGCGCTTTGGCTCGGCCGCATCAGCGCAACCTGCGCGCGCGACCAGTCCAGAACCTGTTCGGCCAGAGGCCGACGTTCACGCTGATAGCTGTCGAGAAGCCCGGCAGCGGCATTGCCATGGATCGTCGCAGCGAGCTTCCAGCCGAGGTTCATCACGTCGCCAAGACCAAGGTTGAGGCCTTGGCCGCCAAGCGGCGAGTGGATGTGCGCGGCGTCACCCGCGAGCAGGACGCGTCCCCGCTGATATTCGGTCGCCAGATAGGCCCGATCCGTCCAAGTCGTGGCAAGGCCGATCGCTGTCAACGCAATGTCGGCGCCGGAGATGCGGCGCAGTACGGCCTGCAGATGATCGCGTGCGATCGGTTCCGGCCGGTGATGCAGACCGCCGTCGAACTCAACCATTCTAATCATGTCGGGCAGGTCGAAGATATAGGTGCCGCCGGGCGTATCGTGGTGGCCGGGCGGCAGGACGGACGGGTCCGCAAATTCAACCTGAGCAAAATAGCCGGTGAATTCGGGATCTGTGCCGGTGAAGCCAAAGCTAGCCGCCTTGCGCACGACACTGCGACCACCATCGCAGCCGACGAGCCAGCCGCCCCGCAATGTCTCATCACCGGCGCGGACGGTCACATCATTCTCCGTCGCGTCGACGCCCGAAACACTCAGGCCATATCTGATCGCAACCCCCAACGCCTCTGCGCGGTCCGTCAGAACAGCGCTGATACTCTCCAGATCGGCGGGCATGGGAGTGGCCGAATGTGGCAAACGAAAGGGCCATCGCGCCTGGTCGATCTGATCCAGAAAGAAGTCGATGCCGGCGAAATGTCCGCCAGGCCTGCGTTCCTCCTTCATCCAGGGCGCTGCAGCCGCGATCTCCCGATCGGGAATCCGCGCTTTCAAAGGCGCCAACAGGCCTCGCCTGTCGAAACTGTCGACGGTCGGCACGGAGAGACCTCGCAGTCCGAAGGGCGCGCGCTTGAGGGGTGTGGGCAGTTTGCTCGCCAGTTCGATCACCAGAACCGAGCAGCCAGCCAATTGCAGTTCGCAAGCCAGGAAGAGGCCAACCGGACCAGCGCCGGCAATCAGGACATCATAATAATCGGGGGTAGATATGGTCATGGTTCTGCTCCGCTGTCGACATTCGACCGGAGCGTTTCTCGAACCTGAGACCTACGCGGACGAACGCCGGACGCACAGGGCGCCCTTCATTCGTCGCGGGGATCTGCGGCACGAAGCCAAAGACCAGAGCTCCCGTTACCGGGAGGACTTGGGCTTACCAAACCAAGTCTGCCTTTTCCGACGCACTGCTTTTATCGTGTACCGGTCGCTGTGCAAATGGGAATTTAGGCCGCTAGCTCTATTCAACTCAGGCGGCTGCTTCTGTCAGCACTGACGACCGGCGCTGGCATGAACGGTAGTTTGCGCCCAGGCGCAGGGCGGCTCGAAGTGGTCGATTGCGGAATGCCGGATCTGGGACGAAGCCCGATGCATGGCCATCCCCATCCGAATGCCTGAGCGTTCCGCCTAGTGTCCTTTTGTCCAAAACGGGCAGTGCCGGTCAGAGGCTCATTTTCCCGGCCTGTCGCCGTGCGATCTCGATGAAGGCGCGAATGTTGGGCCGGTCTTGCCGGTCGCCTTGGAAGAGCAGCGATACCGGCAAAGCTGGTGCAGGATCTGCGGCCAGCACGCTATGCAGCCGGCCGTCGGCGATATGATCTGACACCTGATAGGATAATGTCCGTACGATCCCAAGCCCCGCCACCGCAGCCGATACTGCCGCGTCGATGCTGTTGACGGTCAGGCGCGGCGCACGTTGCGACCTACGCGCTTCTGGCAAGCCCCATCCGCGATGCGGACCGCTCTCGTCCTCGATGGCGATCAGATCGTGATCGCGCAGATCGGACAGCCGCGCTGGGGTGCCCTTGCGCTGCAAATAGGCGGGACTTGCGCTCAACGTGCGGCGAACCTCGCCGATCCGCATCATGTGCAGCGCGCTGTCGGGAAGATCGGCGATCCGTACCGCGATGTCGACCCCCTCCTCGACCATGCGAACCACACGGTCGAGCAACAGCAACCGGACGTGAAGCTTAGGATAAAGATCGATCAATTCGACGACGATCGGCAGGATATACAGACGCCCGAACATCACCGGCGCGGTCACGGTCAGCGTGCCCTGCGGCGTGCTGGCGGAGCGTACCGTATCAAACGCCTGATCGATTTCGGCCAGCCCCAGACGGCACCGATCGAGAAAGGTCGACCCCTCATCGGTCAGCCGCACGGTGCGCGTGGTGCGCCGCAGCAGTTGTACCCCCAAGCTAGCCTCCAGCGCGGCGATCGTACGCGTTACCGTTGTTGGTGACAGCCCTAGCCGCCGCCCGGCTTCGGCGAAGCTGCGATGCTCGGCAACGCTGACGAAGGTCCGCAATGTCCTTAATCTGTCCATCGGATGCCTTCCTAACGTGCAATCGCATTATGATCACAAAGCGCAATTATGAAATACACTATTTCCCGATTATCATATAGAATGTCTTGAGCGAAAAGGCTGCATCGAAACCGAAGCGATCGATGGAGTCCGTCATGAAGCTATATCATCATCCCCTGTCCGGGCATGCGCATCGCGCGGCGCTGTTCCTGTCGCTCGCCGGGGTGGAGCACGAACTGGTTGCCGTCGATCTCGCCGCAAGCGCGCATAAGCAACCCGAGTTTTTGGCGCTCAACGGCTTTGGTGAGATACCCGTGCTCGATGACAACGGGACAGTCATCGCGGATTCGCTCGCGATCCTCGTCTACGTCGCGCGCAAGGTCGGGCCGTCTCACTGGCTGCCGATCGATCCCGTGGCCGAAGCGCAGGTTCAGCGATGGCTGTCGGTGGCGGCGGGCAAGATCGCATATGGCGCCTGCGCAGCGCGGCTCATCACGGTGTTCGGCGCGCCATTCGACGCCGACGAGGTAATTGGCCGGGCACATGCCACGCTGGCGGTGATCGAGCTAACATTGGCCGAGCATCCCTGGATCGCCGGGACGAGCGCGGCCAGCATCGCCGACGTAGCCCTCTACAGCTATGTCGAGCGTGCGCCCGAAGGCAATGTCGACCTTTCGGGCTATCCCCGGATCCTCGGCTGGCTGCGCCGGATCGAGCAGCTTCCCGGCTTCATTCCGTTTGCGCGCACGCCGGCCGGCCTCGAGGCCTGATCGCTCCTCTTATTCGAAAGAAAAGCCATGCATTTCGATGCTCTCCTCCTCGACCATGTCGGGATACGCGTCACCGACCTCGACCGCGCCGAAACCTTTTACGGCAAGTTCGGATTCACCCGCGATCCCGAAGAGTTTGCGCCGAGCGTCAAGGCATGCGGGCTAGTCCATCCTACAGGGCTGCGCATTCACCTGATCTACAATGGCGAGGCGGCGCCCGAGGGCAACGTGCTTCTCGATATGACGGTCAAGCGCCCGGGCTATACCCATGCGGCGTTCATTATTCCCGATATGGCAAGGCTGGTCGCCTGGTTTGAGCGCGAAAATATCCGGATCAGCGAGGGGCCGGTTATGATGGGGCACGGGCGGCGCATCGTCTGCTTCATCCGCGACCCGGACCTGAATGTGATCGAATTCAACGAAATTCTGTCAGACTGACATGCGCTCTTCAGGTCGCCATCTGGCCATTTGAGAATGATCACGCAGATGCCAGTGCAGGACATACCGTGGACGCAGAGCGCGCGCTGAACCCGAAGCAGATTTGGGAAATCCGGTTCTGCTTCACCCGCCACACCGCGTGCCGCCGCTTTTATCGTGCGACAGGTGACTGCGCCCAATCGATCAGCGCTTGCATCGCCGGCTGCAGACCCCGGCCGAAACCGGCAAGACTATATTCGACCTTTGGGGGCACCTGCGGATAAAGTCGACGATGCACGATGCCGTCCCGCTCCAGTTGCTTCAATTGCGAGATCAGCATCTTCTGCGACACGCCGTCAACCAGACGCTCCAGTTCCGAAAACCTCAGCGGCGTCGCCGGAATCGCCATCAGCTCGTTGATGATGACGATTTTCCACTCGCCCTCCAGCTTTCGGAGCGCGGATGTCACCGTTCTGGCGCAATCCATTCGCCAAGCAGGTCCGGTGTAACACTCGCCTGAGGGCATCTCATGCTCATGATTACCTTAGAATGTTTCACCGACAAAGGATTCGCTAAGCTTCCAAAGCGCCTCTGCGTGTTCAGCATCCAGCGCATAAGAGCGCACACCGACAAGTCCGTCGTCGTCCAAGACCTTTGCAACGTGGCAGTCCTCGCAATATCGCCCGCCAATGACATCGGCCTCGGCGACGACCGCAGCCCACACGGACGTCGCCGCACCTTGGGGGATCGTCTTCATGAAGAACGGCGGCGTTCCGGTGTTGGCGCTGCGGCTTGCAACGCCGTCGAGCATGCCCTGAACCTCTTCCTTAGTCATGTGACGCGCCAGGTCGGTGTCCATGATCGCGCCAGGGTGAACGGCTACCGCGCACCGGCCACCCTCGCGATGGCGTCGATCAAATTCGACCGCGAATAGCGCGTTGCCAGTCTTGGATCGGCTATAGGCTAGCCCCGGATCGTAGGACGTATGTTCGAAATTGAGATCGTCGAGGCTGAAATCGGCGAACCTGTGCGCGGCCGACGAGAGTACGACCACGCGCCCATTCTCACGCAGCAGGGATGCGATACGGTTGATGAATAAAAAATGCCCCAGATGATTGGTGCCGAACTGAGTCTCGAAACCATCAGCGGTATGACCGAAAGGGGTCATCATCACACCGGCGTTGGCTATCACCACGTCGAATTCTGCGCCGGCCGAAATCAGCGCGTCCGCGCATCGACGCACGCTGTCAAGCGAAGCAAGGTCCAGCTCGATCAGGGAGAAATTGCTTCCAGATACCTTGGCCGCCGCCGCGACGGCCTGCGTGGCGATCCTGCCTTTACCAAGATCGCGAACTGCCCCGACGACATCAGCGCCGCCAGCGACCAGGGCGCGGCAGGTTTCGATCCCAAGCCCGGCTGAGGCCCCGGTCACCAATATCCGTTTGCCGGCGAGGTCGATCCCCTGAAGGACATGATCGGTTGTCGAGGTGACCCCAAGTTCCTGTTGCATAGATACTCCGTTTCTTTTCCATCTGCGCAGCTTCTCGAAGGATCGCCGGCGCCCTTGGGCAATTACTTGGCTCTGTCGTACACAGCCCCATTCGGCTTTCCAGATGTAAGGTCAGTATTTCACGTTGCGGGTAAATCCGCCGTCGACGGTGAGGTTCACGCCGGTGATCCATGACGCCCGCTCGGACGCCAGAAACAGCACTGCGTCGGCGATTTCTTCTGGTCGCCCAAATCGGCCTAGCGGATGCTTGAGGCGGTTGGCTTCGAAGTATTCCGGCATGGCCTCTTCCAGGAATCCCCAGCTTCCGTCCTCGATATAGACCGGGCCGGGGCACACGCAATTGCAGCGGATTCCGTCCTTCGTATAATCCATCGCCAATTGATGCGTGTAGTTGATGAGCGCCGCCTTCATGGCGCCATAGCTGAGGCCTGATTCGCCAAAGGCATGGTTCTCGATCGCGGTGATTGTGGACATCTGGACGAAGGCTGCATTACCCGACACCTTGAGGTGGGGAAGCGCGGTATCGAACATCGCGACGGCAGACAGGAGATCGACGTTGTAATTGATGTCCCAGCCCTTGCGGCTACGTGGAATGCCGCCCAGGGCGCTGGCGTTCGATACCAAGATGTCGATGCCCCCCATGTCGGCGGCTGCCTTTTCTACCCAGGCCGTCACCTGATCGAAGTAACCGCAGTCCACCACCGTGCCATACACCTGGCCTCGCGCGGACAGGGCCTTGACTGCGTCTTCCACCCCGTCGCCCTGTAACGGATTGGCAAACACGGTTTCGTCGCTGGGGTTGTGCTGATCGGACCGCGCGCGGCGCCCGCAGAACGACACGATCGCGCCCTCGTCGAGAAACTGCTCGACCACGGTTCGCCCGATCCCGCGCGTAGCTGCACTGACGATCACTTTCTTGCCTTTCAGCGCAAGATCCATGTCTCTCTCCCGTTGCGATCGTATCGTCGCGGATTCAAAGCGGCGGTATCGCCTCGTTGTGGTGAATTTCCATGATTTCGAAAACGTTTCCGAAGAAATCCCGGCCATATGTGGCGGCGAAACCCGTCTTGCCGCCTTGCTCGTCGATGGCGATGGACGTCAGATCGGGGGGCGCATGGAAGGTCAACCCGGCCGCCAGCATCTTTTCGTAGACGGCCTGCACATCGTCCACCTGAAAGCCGATATGCGTGTAGCCATGCATGTTGACGGGGCGATCGGGATCACCCAGCGGCGCGCGCGGGGCAACGTATTCGAACACCTCGATATGAAGGTTTTTCAGGCGCGCCATGAAAGTCTTAGCCGCAGACCCCTGCAGGCCGACGATGGCATCGATCCAGGCATTGCCCGGTTCCCATTCCGATGCGGAAATCTCCTCGGCCCCGAGCAGTTCGCAATAGAACCTGCGCGCGAGTTCGATGTCCGGTACTGACAGGGCGACGTGGTGAACGCCCTGCAGGTGCGCCTTCACTTGCGGCCTTCCAGATACTTGTCGAGCGTGTCGTGCAAGTGGCGGATCCGCGCTTCCTGATAGATCGAAAGCGTTTCCGCGCCCTTGCCGCTGGCATACATGCCTTCGCGCTGCCAGCGCATGATGTCGGTGTCCTGATCGAGAACGCTTGCCAGGAAGGGATCCATGCTTTCCAGGCTGGTGAAGCTTTCGTCTTCGCGGATCACCTCAACCTCGCCGATGTCGAAATTGCCGTCGAGCGGCCGGGGATGAAGCACGTACTGGTCGAAAATCGACTTGTCATGATCGTGGCCGTCGGGGCGGAACTGCTGCACCAGGCACAGCCCCGGCGCCGGATAGACAAGCAGGTTCGGAAAGAGGTGATACTTGAGCGAGTCTATCATTTCGGGCACCGAATGACCTGAGTAATCCAGCTCGAACTTTTCCAGCATCTGGCGGCGCAACTGGTCCGCCATCACCCAGCGCGCGGTCTTTCCGTCCGGCACCTTCATCCGCTCGCCCACCATGCGGCCATCGCCCACCAGCATCGCATCGAGCAGATCCTGCTGGCTCATCTCCTGCCTGGAGGTGGGACTGGGCGACGCCATTGCACACAGATCACGGCTGACGTGGTCCGAGAAGATATCGTGCTGCATGTTGTGGTCGCCGACCACGTGGGTCATCTCAGGGTGGACGTAAGGCGTGTGATAGGCCTCCATGAATGCTTCCATGGACAACTTCCAGTTGCCCGGCAGATGCTTGCGGACATGGGTGGCGACGTACCAACCCGTGAGGTCCCAGTTGCGGAAATGATCGGGCAGCACTTCCAGATAGTCGATCAAAGGCCGCGCGTCGGCATCGAAATTGACGAATACCATGCCGTTCCATTCGGCAACCTGCACTTCAACAAGACCCGATTTAGCGCGGTCAACCTGCGGGAACTCGAAATCGCAGGGCATACCTTTCAGCGAGCCATCGAGGTTCCATTGCCAGTTGTGGAACGGGCAGGTGATGTCGCCCGCCCACCCGCACGATCCCGAAGCCTTCAGCTTGGTCCCCCGGTGCATGCATGAATTGTAGAAGGCTTTAAGGCCATCTTCGCTGCGTGTGATCAGTACGGACATGCGGGCGATATCGTAGACGAAATAATCGCCCACTTCCGCCAGGTGCTCGGCCCGGCAGGCGAATTGCCATACGCGTTTCCACATCCGTTCAAGTTCGAGATCGAAGAAACCCGGATCCGTGTACCGCGAAAACGATATGTCGCGCAGGTTCTGCGCCGGGTTCGCTTGAAGCGCGAGCACGTCCGGCAGATCGCCGTCCCGCCGCGCCACGTCTGCCCATGTCCTGCCGGGATAATGATCCCGCATGACCTGTTGGATGTCGTTCATCAGCCTTGTCCTCTCCCAGGAGCCGAGTTACGAATCTGAATGTTATGTCATGTTCTGTTTTAGAATGATGGGAGGCATTCCCGTGTGGAGCAACAATACAACAGGATAGGTCGGCCCTCCAAGATTCGTTTGGCGGGCGGACTATCCTTCGATCCCGAGATAACGCAGCGACATCTGCAGTGCCTCATTCGCAAAATCCGCATCGGTGATCTGCAGACCGCGCCCCATTTCACCTCCCGGCGGCAGGATCGACCAGACCACCGCCCCGCGGATAATCGAATGAACGTAGAGGACCTGCCGGCGCAGCTCGTGCGCATCCCGATCCGGCATTTTAGGAATGAGCAGTTCGGCGAACAGGCTTGCGACTTCGTCGTTCGCCTCGCTTTGCTTGCGGTGCATGTGGGCATCTTCCAGGCGGCGCAGTTCGATGAGGCGAAGGAGTCCCGCGTCCTGGGTGAACGCGCTGAAGACGATGTTGAGGTGCAACGCGATGAGCTGGCGCGGAGTGGCATCGCGGGCCTCGGCAGAGGCGCAGATCGTCCTGATCTCGCGCATACGGCAGTCGCGATAGCCTGCGAAGATGCCGAGCAGCAGCGCCTCTTTATCCGCGAAGTACTGATAGACAGTGCCGACAGGTACTTGCGCGTGCTGAGCGATATCACTGACCCGGGTGGCGGCAAAGCTCTGCCGAGAGAACAGGCTGACGGCAGAGGTCACCACGCGGGACAAGGCATCCCGGCTACGCTGCTGCTGGGGCTTGGTGAACGCCTCGCAGTTTTCCATCCAACGGATCGGATCTTGCTCGAACGGTATCGAGCCGAACGGAATCTGAAGTGGTCGATCCAAAGTCACGCGAGATCGTTAGCCGTCTGCAAAGCTGAAAACCAGTCACCGATACAGATCGCGCCTGACCTTTTGGTGAGTGCGACAATCGGGCCCCGGCGCAGATAACCGGGCGCATAAACGGGAGAGTGCCATGAAACTGAATTCCGACGCGGATGCCTTTACGCCGCCCTTCGAGGTGATCGCACAAGGTTACGACTTCATAGAAGCCCCGCGCGTGACGACTCAGGGCGATCTGTGGTTTTCCGATCTTACCGGGCGGGGCGTCTACCGGGTACGCCCACGCCATGCCTCCCAGATCATGCTGCCGGACCGGCAATGGGTGGGAGGCATGGTCTTTGATCGTTCGGGCCAGGTTCTGTGCAGCGGCCGCGGTGGTATCGTCGCTCTGAACCCGGAAAGCGGCAGCGCCCACGATGTCCTGACTGAAATCGAGGGCACATCGTTGGGCGCTGTCAACGACATGGAAGGCGACGGAAAAGGCGGTTTCTTTGCCGGTACGATCGACTTCGTCGCGATATTCGAAACCGGCCAGCCGCCGGCGCCGGGAATGTTCTTCCATATGTCGGCTCATGGCGCTGTCACCGTACTGCGGCGCGACGTCATTGCCTCCAACGGCATCGCTGCAAGCCCCTGCGGAAAGTGGCTGTACCATGTGGAAACCGGGCGCGGCGTATGGCGCTATCCGATGGAGAACGGGCTTCCCGCCGCAGGCGAAATCGTCATCGTTCTCGACGACGGCGATGGTCTGGCGGTGGATACAGCGGGGAACCTTTGGGTCGCTTGCTGGAACACGGCACGGCTGCTGCAGGTCTCGCCCGAAGGCGCATGCATGCAGGTGATGACTTTTCCTTATCCGCACATAGTCAGCATCGTCTTCGGGGCCGATGACCCATCCCGGCTTTATGTCGCCACCGGCGGAAATGCCGCCCAGCCGCACACCGGAGCCGTGCTTCGCCTGAAAATGGAAATCCCCGGATTGCCGGGGCCGATGACACGGCTGAAAGCCTTGGAAGGAGACCGCGCATGATCGTTCTTGAAGAGCAGACAGCCGGTATCGTCGTGGTAACGCTGGATCGCCCGCAGGCCGCCAATGCCCTGACTTTGCCGATGGTCGCGCAATTGCGTTCGAGCCTTGCCGCCCTCGGCGAGGATCCGGCCGTTCGCGTCGTGGTATTGGCGGCACGAGGCAAGGCTTTCTGCAGTGGGCTTGATCTCAAGCAGGTCCTGATGGGCCCCGATGCACCACAAGGACCGATCGAGAACATGGCCCTGCAGGAAAAGTTTGCAGGTCTGATGCGCGATGTCGCGATGGCACGGTTTCCGGTCATCGCCGCTGTGGATGGCGCAGCAGTCGGCGCGGGAATGGGGCTGGCGCTGGCCGCCGATATTCGCGTGGCCGGCCCGCATGCCCGTTTCCTGGTCGGCGCGGTGAAAGTCGCGCTCAGCGCTGGAGAATGCGGGATCAGCTATCACCTGCCGCGCCTCGTCGGTGGCGGGCGCGCTTTCGACATCATGCTCACCGGCCGCCCCGTGGATGCAGCCGAGGCACATGGAATCGGGCTGGCGACCTGGCTCGCCCCGGACGGCGCCGTATTGGAAAAAGCGCTGACCGTAGCGCGCCAGATCGCCGCCAACAGTCCTTATGCAATCAAACACACGAAGCAGGTCATGCGCACCAACATCGACGCACCCAGTCTCGATGCCGCACTTGAACTCGAAAACCATGTCCAATGCCTTGGTTTGGGCACTCAAGACTTCCGCGAAGCTTGTGTCGCATTTGCTGAAAAAAGGGTGCCGAGCTTTACGGGGGCCTAGTCACCCCCGTGCCGCAACTTTAAGTGTGATTGGCAGCTTCCGTTAGAACCGGACATTTAATAGTGTGAGTTGTATGACCAAGCTTGCCCGACTGCAGTTGCGGCCGGTCTGCTTTCCCATTCTGGATGTCCAAGACTGGCCGGTTGCAGACT
>Ga0308165_1003200_pt1 | contig 17951 bp, 12 predicted proteins | sample PhyWR2_FD_201032 | JGI IMG/M metagenome (GOLD analysis project Ga0308165, IMG submission 201032) | Phyllosphere microbial communities from UC Gill Tract Community Farm, Albany, California, United States - DLSLW.R2 | ecosystem: Host-associated > Plants > Phyllosphere > Unclassified | place: USA...
TAGACGTTCACTCGGGCATAGGGCTGCAGCAGACCGGCGCGGGTCGTCATCTCGCCCTTCAGGCGCACGCCGGCGCGGGCGATCCAGCCGTTGTCGGTGTCGTGCCGCACGGTGGCGCCGGAGATGGTGCTGTCGTCGAGGTCGATGCGCTGGTGGATCAGCTGCACCTGCGGCTCGATGCGCCAGCCACCGCCGAGCGCGAACGACTGGCCGGCCTCGATCGACGCCAGCAGGCTGTCGCCGCGCACCGGCGCCGTCGCGTTGCCCAGGGGCTCGACGGTGACGCGGTGGTTGCCGGCCTGCAGCACGGCATCGGCATAGAAGCCCGACGCGTTCATGTAGGTGGCATAGGCGCCGAGGTAGCGCGAGCGCAGGTCGTTGCTGCCCACGCGACCCCAGGTGCCGCCGGCGAAACCGCTGGTGGCGACGCGGCCGTCGAGCTGGCCGACATAGACGCCGGCGCGCCAGTCCTTGCCGGTCAGCAGGTCGGTGCCGACCTGGAAGCCATCGACGCGGCCCCGGCTGGCCGGATCGACGGTGCCCTGCTGGCGGACGTCGATGCGGGTCGAGATGACGCGGCCCCAGGCATTGCGACGGGCGCCGTCGGCGGCGGCGGGCGTGCCGGTGGCGACGGCCATGCCGGCGGGTTCGTCGCCGATGCGCTGGTGCAGGTTGCCCAGCATGGCGAGGTCGGCCTGGCGCAACTGCTGCGGCAGCGCGGCGAACAGCGGCACCTCGGCGCGGTAGTTGGGCACGCCGGCGCTGCCGGCCTGGAGCTCGGGTCGCAGCGTGGCCGACAGCGTGGCTTCCGGCGTCACGCCGGTCGACGGCGTGGTGGGCGTGGTGGGCGTGGTGGCCGGCGTCGTGGGGGTGGTCGCCGGCGTCGTGGTCGGCGTGGTCGGTGTGGTCGGCGTCGTCGTCACGGGTGTGGTCGGCGTCGCGACCGGCGTCGTCGGCGTGGTCACGGGCGTGGTGGGTGTCGTGACCGGCGTCGTCGGCGTCGTGGGGGTGGTCACGGGCGTCGTCGGCGTCGTGACCGGGGTGGTCGGGGTGGTCGGCGTCGTCACGGCCGGCGTGGTCGAGCGCAAGTACCAGCTCTCGCCGGCGCCGCTGGCATCGGCCGCGTGCAGCGTGTAGGCATAGGCACCGGCATCGACGTGACCGCCGGCCAGCGCGAAGGCGCTGCGCGTGGTCTGCGCGGTGGTGGTGGCGCCGTTGCGCGCCGCGACGATCTCGATGCCGTCGCCGGTGGTCAGCGCGCCCAGGCCGCCGAGGTTGGTGACCTGCACCGTGGTGCGGCCGCTGGCGCTGGCGCCGGCGCCGTCGAGCACCAGGCGATCGCTGACGCTGGCGCTGTTGCCCAGGGCGGTGCCCAGGCGCAGCGTGCCGCCATTGCCGACATAGGCGCCGGTCACCGTCAGGTCGGTGCCCGGCGTGGCGCCCAGTACCGAGACGACGCCGCTGTTGGAGAGCGAGGCGACGCGCTGGCTCAGGCCGGCGAGGTCGAGCGTGGCGCCGACGGCCACCGCGTGGGCCGAGGCCGCGCTCAGCGTGTAGCGCGCGCCGGCCTTCAGCGTGCCGGCGTCGATGGTGGTGGCGCCGGTGTGGCTGTTGGCACCCGAGAGCACCAGCGTGCCGCTGCCGCTCTTGACGATGGCGCCGCCGCTGCCGCCGGCCGCGCCGCCGTCCTGGATCACGCCGGAGATGGCGTTGTCGAGGTTCAGGCCGCCCAGCGTCAGGGTGCTGCCGCCCAGGCGCACGTCGCCGGCGCCGTCGAGCGAGCCGATGGCGCTGGCGCCGGTGCGCGAGACGTCGACGAAGCCGGCGTTGGCGACCTTCAGGTCGGCCAGCGTGGCGCCGGCGCCCACGCGCAGGCCGGCATCCGCGCCGACCCGCACGGCGCCGCTGCCCAGCGCGCCGGTGGTCTGCATGTCGATCAGGCCCTGGCGCAGGTCGGTGCCGCCGGAGAAGCCGTTGGCCGTCGTCAGTTCGAGCGTGCCGGCGCCGGTCTTGACCAGGCCCTGGCTGCCGCCGCTCTCGCCGATGGCGCCGGACTGGCGCACGCTGCCGCCGTCGACGTTGAGCGTCGCGGTGCCGGTCAGGGTGATCGCATTGGCGATCTGCGCGACGCGGGTGGTGTCGTAGTCGAGCATGGTGCCGCCGGCCAGCGCGAGGCCGCCGGTGCCCAGCGCGCTGTCGTGGGCCACGCGCAGCGTGCCGCCCTCGACGGTGGTGCCGCCGGAATGGCTGTTGGCGCCCGACAGCGTGAAGACGCCCGGGCCGTACTTGACGATCCGGCCATCGGCCGCGACGCCCGGCACGCCGGCATCGGAGATGGTGCCGGAGAAATCGCCGGCGCCGGTGCGCAACGTGCTCGAACCCAGCACGATGGTGCCGTCGCCCTGCAGCGCGCCGATGGTCTCGGTCAGGCCGGGGCGCAGGAACAGCATGCCCGGCAGGTGCGTGCGCTCGCCGGTGTAGGGGTTGTCGAGCGCGAAGCCCTGGCTGCGGATGGTGACGGTCGAGCCATCGGCGATCTGCTCGCTCTCCAGGAAGGCGACGCTCGAGGTGCCCTGCACCAGCAGGTCGCCGGCGATGGAGGTGGCGCCGCCGGTGCGCGCCAGGCCCAGCACGGTGCTGCCCTGGACCGTCGTCAGGCCGGTGTAGGTGTTGGACTTGCCGCCGACGAAGTCGAGGTCGCCCCAGTAGCGGTTCGAGGCCGGAGCCTCGATGGTCAGGCCCTGCGTGCCCGAGACCACGCCGCCCATCTCGAGCAGATAGGTCACCGACGAGGGCGGCGCGACGAAGCGGATGGTGGGCGTGGTGGCGGTATCGAGCCTCACGTCGCCGTCGAGCCTGAGACTGCGCTGGGCCGCCGCGGGCGTGCTGTTCTGGTCGAGCGGCGCGACGGTGAAGTCGCCCTTGACGACGATGTCGTTGGCCAGCGTCACGCCACCGCGCAGGGTGCCGCCGTTGATCGTCAACGTGCCGGTGCCCAGCGAGCCGGCGTGCGTCACGGCCAGCGTGCCCTCGTCGAGCACGGTGCCGCCGGTGTGGGTGTTGGCGCTGCTCGCGGCCGGGAAGTCGCGGCCCAGCACCAGCGTGCCCGCGCCCTGCTTGACGATGGTGCCGGCGCCCGAGATCAGGCCGGTCTGGTTGGCTTCGGCGTCCGGCGCCGCGATGCTCAGGACCTGTCGGGTCGACGCGGCGACGTCGATGGCCTCGGCGCGCACCTGGCCGTCGAGGTAATGGATGTCCTGCTGCGCGCTCGCGCCGGTCGCCAGCACCAGCGCTCCGGCCAGCACCAGTGCCGAGCGCACGCCACGACCGTGACCGCATGCACGGTCCACCTCGGAAATCGCGACCCAGGCACCCAGCGCTTGATTCCAAACGCTACGATAAGACTTGTTCATTACATCGACTCCATGGAGTTGGGGTGTCACCCGGACTGGCTTCTGAGAACCAATCCAAATGTATTAATCTGAAAGTATTCATTGTTTCAGAATGAACACATTTTTATTAACTTGGTAACAACTTCCATGGGCGACCGTGCGTTAAGGCACACCCGCTCACGTCTCCGGGTCGTCGCGGCGGCGACCGCCCCCCGATCGCCGCCTGCCCAGAATCGCCGGCATGGGAACCCTCTATCTCGTGCGTCATGGACAGGCCAGCCTCGGCGCGGCCGATTACGACCAGCTGAGCGAACTCGGCCATCGGCAGGCCGTGCGCCTGGGGGCGTACTGGCGGGAACGGGGGCTGCGCTTCGATGCCGTCATCACCGGCACGCTGCGACGCCATCGCCAGACCTGGGAGGGCATCGCCGAGGGCCTGGGACTGTCGACGCGTGACGCGACGCCCTGGCCGGGTCTCGACGAGTACGACAGCGACGCGGTGATCGCCACCCTGCAGGCCGGCCCGCTCGCCAGGCCCGACACGCCCGAGCTGTACAAGCGCCATTTCCGCCTGCTGCGCGAGGGCCTGTCGGGCTGGATGGAGGGCCGCACCGCGCCGGTGGGGATGCCCAGCTACGTGGACTTCCTGGCCGGCGTGACGAGCGCGCTCGACCACGTGCGCCAGCATCACCACGGCGCGCGCGTGCTGGTGGTCTCCAGTGGCGGGCCGATCGGCACGGCGGTGAGCCATGTGCTGGCGGCCGGCACCGCGACGGCCATCGAACTCAACATGCGCCTGCGCAACACCGCCGTGACCGAGCTGGTCTTCACGCCGCGCCGCCAGTCCCTGCTGACCTTCAACACGCTGCCGCACCTCGACGGCCCGGCCTACGAGGACTGGGTGACCTATGCCTGACCGGTCCGCCACCGGCGCCGCATCAAAAATCTGAAGAATGCTGCATCAGATTTTGTAAGCATCGCATCGGGTCGTAAGCTGTCCGCCGCCGTGATTTCCATGGCGACGATGACCGCAGGGAAGCCGACCTCATGATCTCAGCACAGCGTGCGTCCTCCGCGCAATCGGGTGTCCTCGCCCTGGGGCTCGCCCTGCTGATGATCGTCTTCGTCGCCATGTTCGCGGCCCTGGTCTATGTCGGCCCGCACCCCCCGCCACCGGGTACCGACCAGGACGCGATCCTGCAATGGGCCGAGGAGGCGATCGAGGGTTTCGCCACCACCCGGGGCCGGCTGCCGTGTCCGTCCCGGACGCCGGGTGGCGCGGAGGATTGCGACGCGGCCTTCGCCAAGGGCTGGCTGCCGGTCGCGTCGATCGAGCCCGTCGCGCCCATCGCACGCGTCGCACCGGGCTCGCACGACCGGTCGGCCGCATCCGTGATCTACGTGGTCTATCGCGGGGCCGGCGGCGGCGACCCCGACCTCGCGGAAGCCGGCGATGCCTACCGGCCGACGCAGGATCCCGGCTATCCCTCGATCGGCGGACGCAATGCCGACCTGTGCGGCAAGCTGCGGGCGACCACCCCCCCGCCCGATGGGCGCGCGAGTGTCGTCGACCCGGCCGACGCCGCGGGCGTCACGCGCATCGCCTATGGCATCGCCGTCGCGTTCCAGGGCCAGTCGGTCGCCGACTCGGCCCTCAACGCCGGCCCCGCGCCGCGCCTGGAGAGTCCGTGGCGCCCCGCCGAGGCGACCTATCGCGACCGCGTGCGGGTCCAGGACTTCGACGCCTTCGCACAGGTGATGTCGTGCGGCATCACGCTGGCCTCGCTCGACACCCTGGCCGTGGCCACCACCTGGACGGAGGACTCGACGGCCAAGCGCAAGGACTCGATCGAAGGCAGCTTCGAGATCGTGAAGATCGAGTCCGTGATCATCGCATCGGAGATCGTCGACCTGATCTCCTCGACGATCGACACGGTGGCCAGCATCGTGACCGCGGCACAGGCGCAGGGACTGGTCGTGGTGGCCACGGCCGGACTGCCGTTCACGCTGCCGGTCCTCGTGCTGGCGGAACTCGGCGTCGCCACATCGATCAGCGCCCACGCGATGGCGATCGTCGACACCATCGTCACGGCGTTGGGCCTGACGACCGAAGCGCTCTACAGCCTCTCGTATCTCGACCTGGCCCTCAGGGCCGAGGCCTCGCGTGTCTGGCACGACGCGTTGCCGCTGCTGGCCGCGGCCGATGCGAAAGGCAGCGCACCGTGACGACGCGACATCCGGGACGCCGGCGGGGGCCGCACGGCTGGATCCTGATCGAATCCGCCCTGACCCTGAGCCTGGTCGCCGTGCTGACCGTGACGACCTTCACCGCCATCGACAGGATCCAGGGCCGGCTGGCATCGGACCTCGCGCTGCAGGATCTCGAGCGGTCCGAGAATGCCCTCGTGGGCTATGCCCAGGCCCATGCGCAGCTGCCCGCGCCCGACGACGGCGCGCCCAGTGCGACGCGCCCGGGCTATGTCGAGGGGTGGCTGCCGCTCGATGCCCTGGGCCTGAACTCGACGCGGCGGATGCGCTACATCGTCGAGTCATCGCTGCTGCACGCGCCGCCACCCTACGACCCCGATCCGCTACGCCTCACGGCCGGCCGCATCGGCGCGCGCGGCACCATCAACGGCCTGGACCTGTGCTGGCAGCTGATGCGGCTCGAACGAGCCGGCACGGCGCTGCCGGGTGGCATGCGGCTCGGATTCGGCATCCAGCAGGCGGTCTGGCCCCACAGCGGCGCGCCGTTCGACGCCTCGCAGATGTGGCTGGAGGACGCCAGCCCGGGCACCCCGCCGGCGGGTGTGCGCCTGGACACGCGAACCCGGGGGCCGGGCGAATTCGCCGCCACGCTGGGCTGCTTTGAACGCTTCTCACGACTCTCCGCCGGCGTCCGCTCGACGGCCGCCGCCCTCGACCTCCTGCGGCTGGCCCGGCAGGAGATGACGCTGCGCCAACTCAACCTGGACCTCATCGAGGACTCGCTGCTCAACATGAAATGGCGTCTGATCAACTGGAGCATCGCCATCGAGAAGTTCGTCCTGTCGATGGTGCTGGAGTTCATCGGCATGGAAACGACGCCCATCTCCATCGCCAAGAGCATCCTGAACGTCATCTCGCTGGCGGGCGCCATCGCCGGCACCAGCTGGCTCATCAACACCGACCGCGAGGGCATCGACAAGGGCAACGAGGCACTCGATCAGCTACGGACCCGGCGGGACCACGCGAAAGCCCAGGTCGCGCGGCTCCAGGCCGAGGTCGAGGCCCAGACGCGACGGACCCTGCGGCTGCAGGCCTCGGGGCTGAACCCATGAGCGCACGCCACGGACGCCCGGCGGCGCGCCGGACCCCGGGACAGCGCGGCATCTCGCTGATCGAGATCGCCATCGCCGTGTCGGTGATCGGCGTCTGCGCGGTGCTGCTGTGGAAGGCGGTCGACCACCGGCTCTGGCGCGAGCAGAGCCAGCGGGCCTCGTCGATGATCGGCCGCGCGCACGACGCGCTGCTCTCCTTCGCCTACCTGCACGGACATCTGCCGTGCCCCGCGCCCTCCACCGCGGGCACGGCGACATGCGGCCCGGACGAGGGCTACCTGCCCTACCTCACGCTGGGCCTGCCCGCTCCGGAAGCCGGGCACATCCGCTATCGCGTCTCCACCCACGTGCCCACGCTCGCCACGCGCGCCAGCGCGCCCTATTCGGTGGTCGTGGCGCAGGCGGTGGGCAGGTACGGCGACCTCGAGCCGCGCGACGCGACGCTGGCCGACCTCACGTCCCATGGCCAGGAGGCCCTCTACGACCTGTGCACCGCGCTCGGGGGCGCGCCGCTCGGCGAACCGGCCTACGAACTCTCGATGCGCCCCGACGCCGGTTCGATGGACACCGCCACCAACAGCCTCGGCACGGCACCGGCGCGCGTCGGGCGCGCCATGCTCGCCGCGCGGCTCGGCTGCGCGCCCCTGTCGGCGGCCATGCGGTCGCACTTCCATGCGGCGCTCGGCGCCCGGATCATGGCGCGCGCCATGCGCGACTACCGGGACCAGTTCGATCTGGCCTTCCACATGTACCTGGCCGACCTGGCCCAGGGCCTCTTCTTCGCCGCCTCGGCCAGCTATGGCACCAAGCGCGCGGTCACGAAGATGATGGTGGCCAAGGCCGAGGCCGAGGGCACCGCCCTGCTGCACGACGTCCCGTTCGTGAAGGCGATGCTCACCGTGGGCACCAGCGGCATCTATGCAGGAGCCATGGTCTCCAACGTCGCGCGCTTCTCGAAGAACATCGCGACGGCGGTGGTCCGCCTGGGGACCGTCCAGGACCTGGAACGGTCGACCCGGAGCACGGCCGACGACATCGGACGACGCGCCGTCACGAGCGCCCGGCCCGAGTCCTTCGGCGTCACCCGGCCCTAGGCGAAGCGGGGCGACGCGCGCCACGCCGCTGCGTCCGCAGTCCGTGGCGGATCAGCGACGGCCCTTGATCAGTCCCCACAGGACCAGCAGGACGATCGCGCCGACCACCGAGGCGATGAATCCCGCGCCCTGGGCCGCCGTGTACCAGCCCATCGCCTGGCCGACATAGGTCGCGCCGAGCGATCCCAGCACGCCGATCACGGTGGTGACGATGAAACCGGCGGCATCGTTGCCCGGCTTGATGGCACGCGCCACGAGGCCGACGACGAATCCGATCACGATGGTCCAGACGATGCCCATGATGAAGAAACTTCCTGAAAGAATGGTTGAGTGGGTGGGAGGAAACGGATTCCGGCTCACAGCGCCGTGGCGTTCTCGGGCAACGCCTTGATCACCGCGCTGGCCAGCGTGGAGATATCGAAAGGTTTGACGAGGATGGACTGGGTGCCCAGCACCCGGCCGACCTGGGCCATGTCGGCATAGCCGGTCGCCAGGATCACCGGGATGTCGCCCACCAGCTCGCGGGCCCGGGCGATCACTTCGGCGCCATTGAGGCCGGGCATGGCGTAGTCGACGATCAACAGGTCGTGCGTTCTGGCACTCAGGGCCTGCAGGCCGCTGGCGCCGTCGGCCGCCTCCGTGACGACGTAGCCGAGCATGGTCAGGCTCTCGACGATGGCGCGCCGCACCTCGGCGTCGTCCTCGATCACCAGCACCTTGCGGTGCCGGGCGTCGCCGAGACCGGGCTGCGGGCGATCGCAGTCCGCCACGGCGTCGCTGCGCTCGTTCGAGACCGGGAACAGCATGTCGACGGCCGTGCCGACCGACTCCTGGCTGCGCAGCGCCGTCATGCCACCCGACTGGTGCACGAAACCGTACACCTGGCTCAGACCCAGCCCGGTGCCACTGCCCACCGGCTTGGTGGTGAAGAACGGATCGAACACCTTGTTGAGCAGGTGCGGCGCGATGCCCATGCCGGTGTCCGCCACCGACACCACCACGTGCTCGACGGCCGACTGCGCGCCATCGCCGGTGATCTCGCGCAACTGAGTCGACACGGTGAGCGTGCCGCCCGCCGCCATGGCGTCGCGCGCGTTGACCGCGAGATTGAGCACCGCCATCTCCAGCTGGTTGGCATCGAGCACGGCCCAGGCCGGCTCCTCGCACAGCCGCAGGTCGACCCGGATCGCCGGTCCGACGGACACCACCACCAGTTCGCGCATGCCCTCCAGCAGCGCGTTGACGTCGGTCAGGCGCGGCAGCAGCGACTGGTTGCGGGCGAACGACAGCAACTGGCCGGTGAGCTTGGCGCCCCGCCCGACCGCACTCTTGGCGCGCGCCGCGATGCCCAGTACCTTCTCGTCGCGCGCGACGCGCGCCACCAGGTCGAGGTTCATGTTGACGACGTGCAGCAGGTTGTTGAAGTCGTGCGCGATGCCGCCGGTGAGGCGACCGATGGCTTCCATCTTCTGCACCTGGATCAACGCCGCCTGGGCTCGCTCGCGCTCGGCGATCTCGGCCATGAGGCGGTCGTTGGCGCTGGCGAGTTCACGCGTTCGGGCGGCGATGCGTTCCTCGAGCTGGGCGTTGAGCCGCTCGACCTCGGCCCGGGTGTCCTCCAGCTGGTGCAGGTTCAGCCGGGTCGCGTACTGCCGCGAACGCGCGCGCACGGCCGCGTCGACGGCGCGCGCCAGCGTCTCGGTGTGCACCGGCCGCTCCAGCACGAAGGCGTTGCCCAATGTCTGCAGCAGCCGCAAGGCCTGGCGCGAGCGCGTTCCGGCTTCGCGCGAGGCCAGCACGATGAAGGGGAAATCCGACCAGCTGGGCTGCCCTGTGAGCCAGGCGCGCAGTGGCGCCTCGGGCAGCTTCAACAACGATTCCTCGGTCAGGATGGCGGCCGCGGCGCCTTGGTCGAGCTGGATGATCAGCACTTCGGCCGAAGTGCAGATCACCGCCACCAGATTGAGACCCTGGAGCAGTCGCTGGATGACGTCGGCATCGCGGCCGCGCGGTGCGTGGATGAGGACCCGACGTTCCACCTCAGGCTCCGATGCCGGGCGATGCCGGCTCGCCCAGCATCGCGATGTCGCCCCGGTACGACGGCACGCCGCTGAGGACGCCCTCGAAATCGGTCAGTGCCTGGCCGACCTCGATGCCCTGGTCGCACAGGCGGAACTCGCGGATGGTCAGTTCGTGGCGGGTGATGCGGCTCTTGACCACCGACACGGCCTTGAGCAGCCGACCGCGAGCCTCGAAGAAACGGAACAGCAGGATGCCATCCGACAGGTAGCTGAGGTCGATGTCGCTGCGCACGTCGCCGACGATGCCATGCTGGCCCAGCACCAGCACCGTGATCACGCCCTGCTGGTTGAGGAAGGTCAGGAGCTCGTGCATCTGCAGCAGCAGGAACTTGGTCCCGGGCATGGCCTGCAGGTAGGCATTGAGGCTGTCGATCACGACGGTGCCGGAACCGCGCTGCTGCACCGCGTCGCGCACCATGTTGGAGAACTGCCCGGCCGACATCTCGGCCGGATCCAGCAGCAGCACTTCGAGCTGGCCGTTGGCGATGTAGTCCTCGAGCGGCAGGCCGAGCGCCGCGCAGCGATGCATCAGCGTGCCCAGACCCTCGTCGAACAGATAGTAGGAGGCCTTCTCGCCCCGGCGCAGGGCCGCCATCACGACCGACATCGCGGTCGTGGTCTTGCCCACGCCCGAGGGGCCGACGAACAGCATGTTGCTGCCGCGCGCGAGACCGCCGCCGAGCAGCTGGTCCATCGCCGTCGTGCCGCTCGAGGCCATCGAGGAGACGAAACCGGTGCGATGCTCCGAGGCCACCAGCCGCGGAAAGACCTGGATGCCGCCGGTGTCGAGCACGACGTCGTGTTCGCCGCCCCGGTAGCGCACGCCGCGCATCTTCACGATGCGCAGGTGCCGCCGGCCGGGACCGTATTCACCCGTCACCTGGTCGAGTCCCAGCACGCCATGGGCGATGCTGTGCAGCTGCAGGTCGCCGCCCTGGGTGCTCTTGTCGTCGAGCAGCAGGACGGTGCAGGCGCGCGAAGCGAAGAAATGCTTCAGCGCCAGGATCTGCCGGCGATAGCGCAGCGGGTCCTGGGCCAGCAGGCGCATCTCGGACAGGCTGTCGAAGACCAGCCGCGTGGGCGACAGCTGCTCGACCACCGTCATGATGCCGCGCACGGTCTCGCCGAGTTCGACTTCCGACGGGTAGAGGATCGACTGTTCGGCCGAGGCGCTCAGGCCCTCCTCGTTCACCAGTTCGAACAGGTCGATGCCCTCGAGCGACCAGCCATGCGAGGCGGCGACGATGCGCAGTTCGTTCGAGGTCTCCGACAGCGTGACATAGAGGCTGCGCTCGCCCTCGGCGCGACCCTGGAGCAGGAACTGCAGGCCCAGCGTGGTCTTGCCGGCACCGGGCGTGCCTTCCACCAGATAGAGATGGCCACAGGGCAGACCGCCGCCCAGGACGTTGTCGAGGCCATCGATGCCGGTGGCCGCCCGGCGCTGAGGAGGAGAAGGGTTGGGAGGAACGGGGGCGGCGGTGGGCATCGGAACGGGCACTTTCGAGATGAGGAGACGGAATGCTCCCGCAGGCCCGCATTCTGCCGACGCGTCCGGCGGAAGGCTGTCGTGTCGATTCCTACATACGGCAGGACAAAGGCGCGATATACCTCGGAAATGCTTGAAAAACTTCCCGACGCCATCGGCCATGCCCTGCACAACGTTCGCGCCGGTCTCGACGCGATCGTCTTCAACACCCTCGGTCTGCGCCAGGGGATGGCGTCGATCGCCGTCAGCAGTCTCGCCTTCGGCGACCATGCCCCGCTGCCGGCGCGCTATACCGCCGACGGCATCGGCGTCTCGCCGCCGCTGCAGTGGAGCGGCCTGCCCGTGGGCACGGTCTCGGTCGTGCTGCTGGTCGAGGATGCCGATTCACCGACGCCCAGCCCGCTGGTGCACGCCATCGTGGTGGGCCTGCCGACCACCGACCACGCGCTGGCCGAGGGCGCGCTGCCCAGTCCGGAGCGCGAGGAGACCGAGTTGCGCGTCGGTCGCAATTCGTACCTGCAGGCGGCCTGGCTGCCACCCGACCCGCCGCCGGGACATGGCATCCACCGCTATGCCTTCCAGGTCTACGCGCTCGACGTCGCGCCGCCGTTCTCCGACACCCCGGGACGCGACGAGGTGGTCGAGGCCCTGCAGGCCCATGCGATCGCCAGCGGCCTGCTGATCGGCACCTGCGAGCGTCCCGACGGTTCGATCAAGATCGAGGACGAGGCTCCCGCCGGCCCGCTCGCCGCGGCCTGAGCCCATCCCGGTCACGGCGGCCTCAGCCGGTCCGGCCGGATGGTCCGGGTCGGGAGCGCGGCGTGCCGATCATGTCGAGCGGCAGGCGCGACACCTCGGCCAGCAGCAGGGCCAGCTGCGTCGCCGCCGCCTCGACCAGCGCCCGCCCCCGTCGGGCATCGGCCGCCGCCGCATTGCCGGCCGCGCCATCGACGTTGTAGTCCTCCATGGCCCAGCCCAGCTTGGCGCTGCGGCCATCGCCCAGCAGCGGATAGTGGGTGGAGCGGTCGCGCGATGCCGAGGAGAAATCCCGCGCCAGCGCCAGGTCGACCAGCGTGGGCGCCAGCGCCAGCATCATCGAGGTCTCGATCTCCCCGGCATGGACGCCGAAGCGATGCTCGTCGGCGCTGAAGCCGGCGCCGGCCTCGCCCAGCGGCAGATTGAACCAGCTGACGCCATAGACGATGAGGCCATGCACGGCGCGCAGTTCGCGCGCCACGATGTCCATCGCGCCGACATGGCCGCCATGGGCATTGAAAAGCACCAGCTTGCGCACCCCGGCGCGCGCCACGCCGGCGCCGATGTCCTTCCAGAGCCGGATCAGGGTCTCGGAGGACAGGCTGAGGGTGCCGGGAAAGTTGGCGTGCTCCGGACTCAGGCCGATCACCTGCGTCGGCAGGAACAGGGCCGGCAGGGCCGCCGGCAGCAGCGGCAGCGCCGCGGCGACGATGCCGTCGACCAGCATCGAATCCACTCCCAGGGGCAGATGCGGCCCATGCTGCTCGGTGGCGCCCAGCGGCAGCACGGCGACCGTGGTGGCGGGATCGAGCGTGGCGAAATCGGGACTCGACAGCTGCGACCAGAAGCGGCGCGGCATGGCGGCGGCGGAAGCGGTGGTCGGAAGCGAGGCGGAAGCGGAAGCGGCGGTCATGTCCGCGATGGTAGGTTTTCGGGACGCGACGCATGCCGGCTTGGCGCTGAAATCCATCCGCGGCGCATCCTGGCGGCCCGGCTCATGCCTCGGCCTCGAACCGTTCGGCCAGGAAATCGACCAGCGCGCGCACCCGGGCCGGCACGAAGCGCCCGCTCGGCAGCAGCGCGTGCAGCGGATAGGGCTCGGTGTCCCAGTCGGTCAGCAGGCGCACCAGCGCACCGGCCGCCTCGTCCCGGCGCACGTCGAGTTCCGACTTGAAGGTGATGCCGCGACCGTCGAGCGCCCACTGGCGCGCCAGCGACGCATCGTCGACCACGCGATCGCCATCGACCCGCACCTCCGTCCACTGACCCTGGCGCGCGAAGCGCCAGACCCGCTGGCGCCGGCCGCCGCGATGGAAGGTCAGGCAGTTGTGCTGCTGCAGGTCCTGCGGCACGCGTGGCGTCCCGTGCCGCGCCAGGTAGGCGGGCGAGGCCCACAGCCGGGGCCGGTTCAGCGCCAGCGGCCGCGCCACCAGGCCGGAATCGGCCAGGGCGCCATAGCGCAGCGCCACGTCGACCTCGTCGCGCAGCACGTCGAGCGGCCGGTCGCCCACCGACAGCGCGAGCTGCACGCCGGGATGGGCATCGAGGAAGTCGTCGAACCATGGCAGCAGGGTGCCGCGCGTCAGGTCGGAGGGCGAGGCGACGCGCACCGTGCCGACCAGCGCCCCGCCCTCGGCGGCGACCTGCGACTCGCCCTCGGCCAGCAGGTCGAGCGCGCGGGTCGCGTAGTCGAGCAGGGTCTGGCCCTGCGGCGTCAGGCGCATGGCGCGCGTGGAACGCTCGAACAGCCGCGCGCCGAGCCGCGTCTCCAGCCGCTTGAGGGCCGCGCTGGCCGCCGCCGGCGTGAGACCGAGCGCACGCCCCGCCGCGCTCAGGGTGCCGCCCCGGGCGGTGAGCACGAGCACCCGCAGGTCCACGAGATTGTCAATTTTCATTTGAAGGTGATGGGTATCCGGGCCAGCTTATCAAGCCGCGCCCGAACCTCTAGAGTCATGGCATCCCCATTCCGATCCGAGGACCCGCCATGAAAGCCATCGGCTACCACACCCCCCTGTCCATCGACCATCCTGACGCCCTGCAGGATCTCGAGCTGCCCGATCCCGTGGCCGGCCCGCGCGACCTGCTGGTGCGGGTGGCCGCCGTCTCGGTCAATCCGGTCGACACCAAAGTGCGCCGCAATGCCGCGCCCGAGGCCGGCCAGGCCAAGGTGCTGGGCTGGGACGCGGTCGGTCGCGTCGAGGCGGTCGGCTCCCAGGTCACCGGCTTCCAGGTCGGCGACCGCGTCTACTACGCCGGCTCGATCATCCGCCCCGGCGCCAATTCGGAGCTGCATCTGGTCGACGAGCGGATCGCGGCGCGCGCTCCGGCCAGTCTCGACGACGCGCAGGCCGCGGCCCTGCCGCTGACCAGCATCACCGCCTGGGAACTGCTGTTCGACCGCCTCGGCGTGCCGCAGGGCGGCGGCGCCGGACAGACCCTGCTGATCACCGGTGGCGCGGGTGGCGTGGGCTCGATCCTGATCCAGCTGGCCCGCCAGCTGACCCAGCTGCGCGTGGTCGCCACCGCATCGCGCCCCGAGACGCGCCAGTGGTGCCTCGACCTGGGCGCGCATGCCGTCATCGATCACTCCAGGCCGCTGGCCGCCGAGCTGAAGGCCGCAGGCATCGGCGAGGTCGACATGGTCGCCAGCCTGACCCAGACCTCGCAGCACTACGCGCAGATCATCGAGAGCCTGAAGCCGCAGGGCAAGATCGGCGTGATCGACGACATGCCCTCGCTCGACGTCATGCCGCTCAAGGGCAAGAGCCTGTCGCTGCACTGGGAACTGATGTTCGTGCGCTCGCGCTTCGAGACGCCCGACATGGCCGAGCAGGGCAGGCTGCTGGCCGAGGTCGCCGCGCTGGTGGACGCCGGCCGCGTGCGCACCACCTTCGGCGAGCATTTCGGCACCATCGATGCCGCCAACCTGCGGCGCGCCCATGCCTTCATGGAGAGCGGGCAGGCGCGCGGCAAGGTCGTGCTGGAGGGCTTCTAGGACCCGTCGCCCTGCTGCGTCCGAAGCCTCACTGCTTCGACACGCGCCAGACCGCGTTGCCGACGTCGTCGGCCACCAGCAGGGCGCCGGACTTGTCCAGCGTCACGCCCACCGGCCGGCCCTGGGCCTTGCCATCGGCGCTCAGGAAGCCCGTGAGCACCTCGACCGGCTTGCCCGCCGGCTTGCCGCCGATGAAGGGCACGAACACCACGTTGTAGCCGGCCATCGGCTTGCGGTTCCAGGAACCATGCTGGCCGACGAAGGCGCCATTGGCGAATTCCGGCGGCATGCCGCGCGGGCTGGAGAAGGTCAGGCCGAGCGCGGCGACGTGCGTGCCCAGGGCGTAGTCGGGCGCGATGGCCTTGGCCACCATGTCAGGGCGCTGCGGCTGCACCCGGGCGTCGACCGTACCGCCGTAGTAGCTCCACGGCCAGCCGTAGAAGCCGCCATCCTTGACCGAGGTCAGGTAGTCGGGCACCAGATCGCTGCCGATCTCGTCGCGTTCGTTGGCCACGGTCCACAGCACGTTGGTGTCGGGCTCCCAGGCCATGCCGTTGGGATTGCGCAGGCCGCTGGCGAACAGGCGCTTCTGGCCGCTTTTCGTGTCGACCTCCCAGATCGCGGCGCGGCCTTCCTCGGCCTGCATGCCGTTCTCGCCGATGTTGCTGTTGGAGCCGACCGTCACATACAGCTTGCTGCCGTCGCGGCTGGCGATGACGTTCTTGGTCCAGTGGTGGTTGATGCCCGCGGGCAGGTCGGTCACCTTGACGGGCGCGGCGGTGGCGCTGGTCTGGCCCTCGACATAGGGCACCTTCACCAGCGCGTCGGCGTTGGCGATGAACAGCTCGTTGCCCACCAGCACCACGCCGAAGGGTGAATTCAGGCCCTGGATGAACACGTTGCGCGTCTCGGCCACGCCATCGTTGTTGGCATCGCGCAGCAGGGTGATGCGATTGGCGCTGGGCACCTCGGCGCCGGCGCGCTTCATGACCATGCCCTGGACCACGCCCTTGGCCTTCTGGAACAGGCTCTTCTCGGCCTGCGGCGCGCCCGGTTCCTTGGGTGGCTTGTTGCTCTCGACGACCAGCACGTCGCCGTTGGGCAGCGTGTAGACCCAGCGCGGATGGTCGAGCCCGCGGGCCAGCGCCACCACCTTGAAGCCGGCGGCCGCGGTCGGGCCGGCGGTGTCGTTCCAGCCACTGGCCTCGGCGATCTTCAGGGTCGGGATCAATGTCTTGTTGGGCGCGGGCAGCTGGGGATTGGGACCGACGCCGGCTTCGAACGGCAGCTTGGCGGTCTCGCCGCAGGCGACCATCATCAGGGCGGCGAGCGGGATCAGGCAGAGGCGGGGCAGATTCATGGCGGATTTCCTTTCGGGCGGGACGCGGCGAGGGCGCATCCGAATGTCCTCGAGCATCGGCAGACCAGTGAGCGCGCGCTGTCGGTTTCCGACGCTTTGTGTCGTGGGCGATCCGGGCGCGGAAGGCGCCGCTACCATGGGCGCCGCGGTCCGGCCTTCATGTTCAGGACTCCCGGAACCATCCGACCGCCCCACCGCTCCGAGTGCCGGCATGCCAAGCTACCGTTCGTTCCCCTCCTTCGTCCCCCGCGCCCGCGTCGGCGTCGGTCTCGCATCCGTGCTGGCGATGCTGGCCCTGCTGCTCCTCGGCGGCGCGGCGCCGCCCGCCGCAGCCCAGTTCACCCCGACCCCGGGCGCCACCACGGTGTCCTCGGTGGTCACGACGCCGCACGTGCGGGCCGAACTGGTGGCCCAGGCGCCGGATGGCATCGCCCCCGGCGCGCCGGTGCGGCTCGGGCTGCGTCTCGTCCACCAGCCGGAATGGCACACCTACTGGAAGAACGCCGGCGATTCCGGCCTGCCCACCGAGCTGGCCTGGAACCTGCCCGCCGGCCTGGTCGCCGGCGACATCGCCTGGCCGGTGCCCAAGAAGATCCCGATCGGCACGCTGGCCAACTATGGCTACGACGGCACGGTGCTGCTGCCGGTGCCGCTGACCGTGGCGGCGGATTTCACGCCGCCCGCCGCGTTGACCGGGAGCGCGTCGGTCGACGTCCGCCTGCGGGCCTCGTGGCTGGTGTGCCGCCAGGAGTGCATTCCCGAGGAAGGCGAGTTCGCGCTGCGGCTGCCGGTGCGGGGCTCGACGGCGATGGATGCGCCGGCCTTCGACGCCGCGCGCGCCGCACAACCGGTGGCGCTGGCCGCGCCGGGCCAGGTCGCGATCGACGGCGGCATGCTGCGCATCCGGCTCGACGGCCTGCCGCCCGAGGCCCGCGGCAGGTCGCTCGAGGTCTTCGCCGAGACCGCCGACGTGATCCGCACGGCCGCCACCCCGGAGCAGTCGTGGGAGGGTGATCGCTGGAGCGCGAGCGTGCCGCTGGCCGACCACCGCAGCGCCAGCCCGGGCGAGATGCCGATCGTGGTGGCGCTGGCCGAGGCCGACCGCCGCGCCGGCGCCCCCGTCGCCTGGCGCGCGGTGGCGCCGGTCGAGGGCGCCTGGCCCGCCACGCCGGCGCCGGCCACGGTGCCACCGGCGCTGCAGGCCGCGCTCGCGGCCAATGCGGCCGATGCCGCCAACGCCGCCACGCCACCGGCGCCGGTGACGCCCGCCGCGCCCGCCGGCTTCATCGCCGCGCTGCTGGGCGCCCTGCTCGGCGGCCTGCTGCTCAACCTGATGCCCTGCGTGTTCCCGGTGCTGGCGATCAAGGTGCTGGGCTTCGCGCGCCATGGCGGCGATCGCGTCAGCCACCGCCGCGCCGGACTGGCCTACACGGCGGGCGTGCTGCTCTCGTTCCTGGCGCTGGGCGC
>Ga0308165_1003201_pt1 | contig 17951 bp, 16 predicted proteins | sample PhyWR2_FD_201032 | JGI IMG/M metagenome (GOLD analysis project Ga0308165, IMG submission 201032) | Phyllosphere microbial communities from UC Gill Tract Community Farm, Albany, California, United States - DLSLW.R2 | ecosystem: Host-associated > Plants > Phyllosphere > Unclassified | place: USA...
TAATCGGTATTGATTTCCTCAAACATCTTGGCGAAAATAGCCTCTATTTGCTTGTCCTGCTGCTCGTTTAAAATATATGCAGGTTTTCCGCCATGGGTAAACATCGGCAAATCGCCAATGTTGCCACGGATCTTTTCCGTGAAAAAAGCCTCCGTAAAAATGCAGAAATAACCTGTTACATCACTTTGTTTGCCAGTGGCCAGTTCCCATGTGTAAGGTACGAGCGGATTGAAAAAGATTAAAGCCGTGCCATTAATTTCGATGCTTTTATCCGCATAATGGTACACGTTGTGGCCGCGGGTAAGACAGATCTTATAATAATCCCTGCGGTTATAACTCATCGGTTTATGATCGTCCTTTAAACAATCTTCCAATTTGAAAACGTTAAAGTGTCCTACACCGTTTTTTAGATTATCGGGTAAGAAACTGAATTTGTTCTGGTAAAAGTCTTCAATGGTTTCTGGCTTATTCATAAAACAAAGTTACAAAATTCAAACGTAAAACAAATAATCTCCTGTGTGCTTAACAAGCCTTCATCACCTAACCATATGTTTTCATCTAAAAGGAGATTGTAATGATAAATAAATTTGCATTTAATATACCGACTGGTATATATTTGCACTGTCAATTAGAAACAATATGACTAAAGCAGAAAAAACAAGAAATTTCATTGTAGAGAAAACCGCGCCGCTTTTTAATATGAAAGGTTATGCGGGTACTTCTTTAAATGATATTACCGCTGCTACAGGTTTAACCAAAGGCAGCATTTACGGTAACTTCGCTAATAAAGATGAGGTGGCTTTGGCGGCTTTTGATTATAACCTGAAAAATGTATCGTCCAGGATTGATGCTGAAATGAGTAGACAAGACAGCATAAAGGATAAACTTTTGGTGTATATCAATATTTACCAAAAATTTATTGATGGTTCAGCATCAGAAGGCGGATGCCCGGTGTTAAATACGGCAATTGATGCCGATGATACCCATCCGGAATTGAGAGGGAAAGTTTTGAAAGCTGTTTTAAACTGGAAAAACAAAATTGCTAAACTGGTTGAATTGGGGATTGTCAATAAGGAATTAAACGCAGATAACAACCCGGAACAAATTGCTTTAACCATCATAGCCATGGTGGAAGGAGGCATCATGATTTCGAAATTGACAGCAAACACAGGATATTGGAGCCTTATTATGGACTCTTTGAAAAAATACGTAGATGGCCTCGGATAAAAATTTTTAACCTAAAATATACCGATTGGTATTTTAACATGAAAAGAACCAGAACAATAACGTGGGATGATCCCATGAAAGGCGCAAAAGAAGCCGTTCAGATGGATGGTATTGATTATTTACAGGCAATGAGCGATGATAAATTCCCTTTGCCACCACTTTTGCATACCCTTGATTTTAGCGTAACCCAAATCGAAAGAGGGAATGTGGTTTTCGAATTTACACCACAGGAATTTCACTATAACCCGATCGGAACCGTTCACGGTGGCGTAATCACTGCCATTTTGGATTCGGCTATGGGTTGCTCGGTGCATTCGCTTTTGCCTGCCGGAAAGGGATATACCACTTTAGAACTGAAAGTGAATTTCTTAAAAGCCATCACCATCAAAACCGGAAAATTAAAAACGGTAGGTAAGGTGATCAACCTCGGTGGCCGGACTGCTTTAGTCGAAGCGCAATTACTCGATGAAAATAATATTATTTATGCCCACGCGGTGAGCACTTGTTTAATCTTAAAATTTTAATAAAATATACAATGAAAACTTCACAAAATACCGTTTTATTGATCGGCGGAACAGCTGGTATCGGTTTAGAAATCGCAAAACAATTAACTGCATTAGATAACCATGTTCTTATTACCGGCAGAAACCAGGAAAGGCTGGATGCGGCAGCTGCCTCATTAGAAAATGTAACCACCATTCTTTCTGATGTAAGCAAAGCTGAAGACGTTGATCAATTGGTGAACAGAGTAAAAGCAGATTTTCCTCAACTGAATATCGTAATTAATAATGCTGGAAGAGCAATCCTGTATAATTTAGCCGATCCAGAACAGGATGCTTTTGCCAATGCAGAGGATGAAATGTTGACCAATTATTTATCGATCATCAGGATCAATCAAAAACTACTACCCGTTTTAAAACAGCAAACTGAATCAGCTATTGTAAACGTCTCATCTGTGGTGGCTTATGTTCCTGGTGTTACTTTGCCAACTTATGCTGCCAGTAAAGCCGCGCTACATTCGTATAGCACATCATTGAGATTAAGCTTGGAAGAAACAGCTGTTAAAGTTTTCGAATTGATGCCGCCATTGGTTGATACTGAATTCTCAAAAGAAATTGGTGGTCATAATGGAATCAAACCCGCTGTTGTAGCTGATGATCTATTATCTGCTTTAGCGAACGATGAATTTGAAATCAGGGTAGGTGATACGGCAAAGATTTATGAGTTATTCAGACAATCGCCCATTGATGCTTTGAATGTAATGAATGCGAACAGAAAAGCATGGATTGATTCAGTTGAAAACTAATTGATATAGCAGGATAAAAAAGAAGCCGTTATTTTATTATGACGATTTTTACTACTGGAATAGTTACTTTCGCGGCATGAAGTGTAAATCCTGGGTTTTGGCCAGCCTCAGTGATTATCATTAATATCCTGGTGTGTTGATAACATCATTATTTGTTATAAATAAGCTTCGGAAGATAATCAAAGATCGGTTTTTACTTAGGTTGATTGACTAAAAAACAATAAAATGAAAAGAGTAGTAGTAACAGGTTTAGGTGCTATAACCCCATTGGGTAATACTGTTGAGCAATTTTGGCAACAGATATTGGCTGGTAAAAGTGGCATTGGTCCAATTACAAAATTTGATTCTAGCAAATTTAAAACACAATTTGCAGGTGAGGTAAAGGGTTTTAATCCTGAAGATTACCTGGAGAAAAAAGAAATTAAAAAGTATGATCTTTTTGCCCAGTATGCAATCGGTTCGAGCGATCAGGCCATAAAAGATGCAGGACTGGATTTCAGCGCAATGAGCAACGATCAATTGGCAGAAGTTGGCGTGATCTGGGCAACCGGAAATGGTGGCATCGGTACTTTCGAAGCGCAATTGGAAGAATTTCATGCTGGCGACGGGACACCAAGGTTTAATCCTTATTTTATTCCAAAAATGATTGTGGATATTGCAGCAGGTGCTATTTCGATACGCCACAAGTTACGTGGACCGAATTATTGTACTGTATCTGCCTGCGCATCATCTAATACCGCGATTATCAACGCTTTCGATACCATCCGTTTAGGTAAAGCAAGTGTAATGATAGCGGGTGGCTCGGAAGCTGCCTTGACTAAATCATCAGTAGGTGGCTTTAATGCCGCTCAGGCTTTATCTAAAAACAATGAAGATCCACAAGGTGCATCTAAACCTTTCGATAAGGATAGGGATGGTTTTGTAATGAGTGAGGGTGCGGGTGCATTGGTTTTAGAAGATCTTGATCATGCTTTGGCACGTGGTGCGCATATTTATGCTGAAATTATTGGTGGCGGAATGGCTGCTGATGCTTACCACTTAACCGGAACACCTCCTGATGGAATTGGCGCAGCTTTGGGTATGACTAAGGCTTTAAAAGATGCTGGAATTTCGGCTGATAAAATTGATTATATCAATGCACATGCCACTTCAACTGGCCTGGGTGATTTAAGTGAATTACAGGCAATTAATACCGTATTCAATGGTCTGCCTGTAGTGATTGGTGCAACCAAATCGATGACTGGGCACTTACTGGGTGCAGCAGGAGCGGTAGAAAGTGTAATTAGCGTTTTATCCATCAGGGATAATGTAGTGCCGCCTACTATAAACACCAAGAATTTGGATGAAAATATCCCAAAAGGATTGAATATTATATTGGGAGAGCCAATTAAAAAAGAAATCAATTATGTTTTGAATAACACATTCGGTTTCGGTGGACATACGGCCAGTACGATTTTTAAAAAGTATGAGGCTTAATTAGTTTTTCTTGATCATGATGATGAAGTGTTTGGTGGCTCACCAAACACTTTTTTTGTTTTAGGTTCATTAGTCCAAGCCGTGTTTCATCCACAAAGTTTCTCTTCCTGTCATTCTGAACGCAGTGAAGAATCTTTGGCAGAACAGTGCTTTATGTAGCTACTGCAAGAGAACGCAGAGATTCTTCGTTGCACTCAGAATGACAGCACATTTACTGGCCTTAGCGTCTCACTAGGACCTTTATTTTTTTAGCCACGGATGCACGGAAAATTTAATAGGTAATGGTCTTCGACTAAGCTCAGACTGACAAATCCGTTTAGTTTTTTACTATGGGGCAGAAACCAATGGCTAATGAACCTACTTATCCATCAATAAATTCACCAATTCTTTTAATTCCTCTATTTCCAATTCTAGCTTTTCAATTCTGTTTTCGAGTTCAGTAGGGTCAAACTGCGGAGCGGCTGATACTTCGGTTTCTGGTTCGGTGGTGGTTTCGGCCTGTTCGCCTAAAAGATGAATAAATCGGGCTTCTTTCTGTCCGGCTTTTTTTGCCAGTTGCTTTACAAATGCGGGTTCCTCGTCAGATAGTTTTTGAAGCTGTTCCAAAACTTCTTCTATACTTTCAAACTCATATAACCTTCCCGAGTTACTGTTAATCTCGCCAGGTGTTAGCGGTCCGCGTAAAAGCAATAAACAGATGATGGCTAGTTCCGAAGGCACTAAAGGATATGCTATGGCGAGATTATGTTTGTATTTAGTTGCCCTGCTTGATCCTCCTGTAGCTGTGGAGATTAAACCTTTTATTTTTAGTTGATTTAGCGTTAAGGTAATGGTTTCCTCATCGTAATTAACCACCGGGTTTCTCGAGCTTTTTTGGTTACAGGCAGCCGTTAAACTATTTAAAGTCATTGGATAATAATCGGGCGTAGTTCTGCTTTTTTCTATCAACGCACCTAAAACACGTTGTTCTTCTGCTGATAAATCGGGTAGTGGTTTTACATTGTCCATGTTATAAAAGTATACATTGGTTGAACATTTTGAAAATTATTTTGTTAATGATTTATTCTTAACGAGTTATATGAAAATATTACTGAATAGAACAATTCTAAATTTCCAAATGGCTAAAATTTGAGGTTTAGAATTACGAACTTAGGAAAACATCCCATATCTAAATATTTAATTATGAAATCTTCTGATCAGAAACCAAATCAGGGCGATAGCAGGCGCGACTTTCTCAAAAAAAGCTCCGTAATTACTGCGATTGCCTTAACACCAGGCGTGGCTGTTAAAGCTGCAGAAAGTAATGCTGATGAACGTTTTGCCGAACTTTTCGAGAAAATACCTTTAAACCTTACTGTAAATAATAAAGCGTATAAAACATCGGTAGAGCCAAGGGTAACCCTTTTGGATTACCTGCGTGAAGAACTGCATTTAACGGGAACTAAAAAAGGTTGCGATCATGGGCAGTGTGGGGCCTGTACCGTACATGTTGATGGCCAAAGGGTAAATTCTTGTCTGAGTTTAGCCGTGATGAATGAAGGAAAGAAAATCACCACCATAGAAGGTTTAGCTAATGGCGATACTTTACACCCCATGCAGGCTGCATTTATTAAACACGATGGTTTTCAGTGTGGTTATTGTACGCCCGGTCAGATTATGTCGGCTGTGGCTTGTGTACGTGAAGGACATACCAGTTCAAGAGCAGAAATAAGCGAATATATGAGTGGAAATATCTGTAGATGTGGTGCTTATCCAAATATAGTTGATGCAATTGTCGAAGTGAAGGAAGGAGGCGCAACGGTATGATCAATTTTCAATATTTAAGAACAACCACAGCAAAATCTGCCATTGCTTTATTGGTAAAAGATAAAAATGCCAAATTCCTGGCGGGTGGTACCAATCTGATCGATTTAATGAAAAGAGGAGTTACCGCACCCGAAAAGCTCATCGATATTAATCACATTCCATTAAAACAGATTGAACAGATCGGCAACAAAATCCACATTGGTGCTTTGGCTTCTAATACCGCAGTTGCAGATCACGCACTGATCAAAGAGAAGCTGCCATTACTCTCATGGGCTTTACAGGCTGGAGCATCGGCACAACTCAGAAATGTGGCAACCGTTGGTGGCAATATGATGCAACGTACACGTTGTGGCTATTTTTATGATACCGAAATGCCTTGCAACAAACGTCAGCCAGGCACTGGCTGTGGCGCTATGGAAGGTTTTAACCGTATGCACGCCATTTTCGGAACTTCAGCACAATGTATTGCCGTTCATCCAAGTGATATGTGTGTAGTACTTACTGCCTTAGATGCTGAAGTGGTGTTGGCCAATGCCAAAGGCGAGCGTAAAATGTTATTTAAAGATTTTCATCGCTTGGCTGGAGATACGCCACAGTTAGACAATAACTTAAAAGCGGATGAAATGATTATCCGGTTGGAAATCCCGTTGAATAATTTGGCCAAAAACTACCATTACCTTAAAGTTAGAGACCGTACATCTTATGCATTTGCCCTTGTTTCTGTAGCGGCAGCATTTGAAATCAACAACAATAAAATTACCGATGTCCGTTTGGCAATGGGTGGTGTGGCACACAAACCCTGGCGTTTAACGGCGTCAGAGAATTTTTTAAAAGGAAAAGAGGCTACTTTATCGAATTTCGAACAGGCCGCTGAGTTGGCCATGAAGGATGCCAAAGGTTTTGGAGGTAATGACTTCAAACTTAAACTGGCACCCAATACAATTATTGAAGCGTTGAATCTTGCAAAATCAAAAGCTTAGCTATGGAAAATAGAATTTTAAAAGACGATAACGACCGTGTAGATGGCTTTTTAAAAGTGACCGGACAAGCTAAATATTTTGCAGAATATGAACTGCCCGGTTTAACCTATGGTGTTTTGGTAACCAGCACGATCACTAAGGGCAAAATTACGGCATTGGATACCAAGGCAGCAGAAAAGGCGCCCGGTGTAATTGCGGTGGTTTCGCATCTCAATAAACCATCGGCAGCAGCCTACGAGCAGGAAGGTGGTCCACAGATGAAGATTTTTTATACCGATAAGGTTTTTTACAACGGGCAGCCGATTGCAATTGTGGTGGCCAATAGCTTCGAGAGGGCCACTCATGCCGCTTCATTGGTTAAAGCAACTTATGCCAAAGAGGAATTTAATACGGATTTTGAAAAGGCTTTAAAAGATCCTAAAGCGAAAAAACTTCAGGGACAGGCCGATTATAAACGTGGAATAGAAAATGCCTATAAAACGGCTGAAGTTAAGCTTGAGGAACGGTATTTCTTGCCGATTGAGACGCATAACCCGATGGAGCTTCATGGGATTATTGCCGACTGGCGACCCAATAACCAACTTACCGTTTACGCGAAAACACAAGGCGTAAAGGCTACCCAGGGTACCATTGCGAATGTTTTCAAAATTCCGATGGAAAACATACGGGTAAACTCGGAGTTTGTTGGTGGTGGGTTTGGGATGGCTCTGCGTACCTGGCCATTGGAAATTGCAACCGTAATGGCCTCCAAACATATCGGTAAGCCTGTAAAAGTGGTGATTACCAGAATGCAGATGTTTACTATGGTGGGTAACCGGCCAGCTGCGATACAAACCATTGGTTTGGGAGCAGATAAAGATGGTAAATTAACAGGGATCACACACAGGGCTTATGGCGAAACCTCTACTTACGAGAACTTTACCGAAGGGGTGGTAAACATGGCCAAATTTATGTATCAGTGTGATAATGTAAACACATCTTATGCCATTGTTCCGGTTGATCTTGGTGTACCCATATGGATGCGTGGCCCGGGAGAAGCAACAGGTGCCTTTGCTTTAGAAAGTGCAATTGATGAAATGGCACATGCACTCGATATGGATCCGCTGGATTTTAGGATTAAAAACGATCCTGAAACCGATCAGCAAAAGAATAAACCTTTTTCGAGCAAGAATATTAAAGAAGCTTATCAAATCGGTGCAGAGAAAATAGGCTGGAGCAGCAGAAAAAACAAACCAGGCAGTTTGGTAGAAGGCCCATTGCAAACGGGTTATGGGGTAAGTATTGGTGTATTTAATGCCAACAGGGGCAAAGCCAGCGTGAAAGGGATTTTAAAGGCTGATGGATCATTGCTTTTACAAAGTGCAACAAGCGATATTGGTCCCGGAACAGGAACTGGTATGACTTTAATTGCCAATAAACTGATGAAAATCCCGGTAAACAAGATTACGTTCGAATTGGGCGATTCTTCTTTACCACCGGCACCCAGTCAGGGTGGTTCGGCAACTTTATCTACCGTAGGTTCTGCGGTGAATGATGTTTGTGTAGCATTGAAATCTGCAATTGCGGAGTTAGCAGCAAATTCAAATATGGATGCTACAGCTAATTTTGTGGATGTACTGAAGAAAAATAATCTTCCTCAGATAGAAGTTACCAAAGAAAGCCAAGGGGGAAAAGAACGGGATAATTATTCCATGTATTCGTTTTCGATCCACTTTGTGCAGGTAAAAGTTCACGCGTTAACTGGAGTAGTAAAAGTGAGTAAAATCGTTTCCGTTGGCGATTCGGGCACAATTGTAAGTCCGAAAACGGCCCGAAGCCAGATGCTTGGAGGCGCTGTTGGTGGCATAGGGATGGCTTTAACCGAAGAATCGATTATCGATCACCGTTATGGAAGATACATCAATAATAATTTTGCCGATTACCATGTTCCGGTGAATGCCGACGTGCCAGAAATAGACGTGAATTTTCTCAATAAACCCGATCCTTATATCAACCCAATGGGTGCAAAAGGAATGGGCGAAATTGCATTAATCGGTTTTTCTGCAGCAGTAGCCAACGCGGTTTTTAATGCTACAGGTAAAAGGATCAGAACATTGCCGATTACGCCGGATAAGATTTTAGCATAGTTATTCCAAAGAAGTCATTTTTTTGAAAATTTGAGTCTTATAAAGATTTGTCATCCTGAGCGTAGTCGAAGAATCTTTTTCTCATGATGGATACTGAAACAAGTTCTGTGTGACGGATCTAGCAGACCTCGCAGGTTTTCAAAACCTGCGAGGTCTTATCTAAAACGGTAGGTTTTGCGTTAGGGATTGGAAGGGTTTAGTACCATCGGTACCGAAGCGAAGCGCAGCCCTGAAAAGCCCGACGCTTTCCCGTATTTCACGGGACTGGGGAGCGCCCATATTATTTCTCAGTTGAGCGTTTCCAGTTCTCAGTTGACAATTTTCAGTTTAGGTTTTCGAAACCTGCGAAGCCTGTATTGCAACACAATGGCACCTGCCGAAATGAACCCCCTATGACGAACCATAATTGTTAATCGCCTAGCTTTGCCAAAATTTAATATAATATGATAGCTGCAAAAGGATATGCTGTTCACAGCCAAACCGATAAATTGGCTCCATGGAATTTCGAAAGAAGGAATGTTGGGCCGAAAGATGTATTGATTGAGATTTTATTTAGTGGCATTTGCCATTCTGATATCCACCAGGTAAGAAGCGAATGGGGACCTGCACGGTATCCAATGGTCCCAGGGCATGAGATCGTTGGCCGGATTACAGAAGTGGGGTCTGCTGTATCTAAATTTAAGGTAGGCGATCTTGCTGGTATCGGCTGTATGGTTGATAGCTGTAAGGAATGCCCAACCTGTAAAGGTGGTCAGCAACAATTTTGTGAAAAAGGAGAAACCGTTTGGACATACAATAGTGTAGAACGTGATAAAACCACGCCAACCTATGGTGGTTATTCGAACAAAATTGTTTGTACTGAAGAATTTGTGGTGCATGTTTCTGATAAACTACCATTAGCAGGAGTTGCTCCATTGTTATGTGCTGGCATTACCACTTATTCGCCGATTAAAAGATGGGGAATTACCAAAGGACACCAAGTAGCTGTTTTAGGTTTAGGCGGTTTAGGACATATGGCGGTTAAATTTGCTGTTGCTTTTGGTGCAGAAGTTACGGTTTTAAGCACCTCGCCATCAAAAGAGGCCGATGCAAGGAAATTAGGTGCGCATAACTTTGTGATCACCAAAGATCCAGAACAATTGAAGCAATACGCGAAACATTTCGATTTTATTATCGATTCGGTATCTGCACCACACGATTACGAAATGTATTTCAAATTGTTAAATGTAAACGGAGTACATATCTGCGTAGGTATACCTGCTGAACCTATCAAATTCCCAGGTTCTGGTTTAATGCATGGCAATAGGGTTTTAACGGCTTCGAGTATTGGTGGGATAGAAGAAACACAGGAAATGCTTGATTTCTGTGCCGCACACGATATTGTTTCGGAAGTGGAAGTGATTAACATCAACTACGTAAACCAGGCTTATGAGCGTGTGTTAGATAGCGATGTAAAATACCGTTTCGTTATCGACATGGATACGATATAATTAGAGAAGTTTAATGGGCATATTGCCTATCAAACTTGACTTCGCTTGATTTTAATAAAAAAAGCGTCCTGATTTTTACATCAGGACGCTTTTTTTTCGTCATTCTCACGCAGGCAGGAATCTTAAAGATTCATTAAATCTAGGTAATGCATTAAGATTCCCAATCGAGTTGGGAATGACGTATAGCATCAATTATTTGGCAGTTGCTTTACCTGAGTAAGTTGCTGCCAATTTTAATGCATTATAAGTGTTTACAATACCACCACTGATACAAAGATCAGAGAAAGGAACAGAAACCTTTTCAGCGCCAGGCTCTTCACCTTTTGCATATTCTACGTTGTGGTTAACTTTAGTAACCGACTTAACGATGATTTCTTTTACCTGAGCTGCAGTTAACTTTGGATAATAAGAACGGATTAATCCTGCCAATCCAGCCACAACAGGAGAGGCCATACTGGTTCCATCTAAGTTTTTATATTTAGAGCCCGGTACAGTAGAGTAAATCTGAACCCCCGGAGCGAATACATCTACCTGCGTTTTACCAAAGTTAGAGAAGCTGGCTTTAAGTGTTTCATCATCTTTAGGACCAGAAGCACCCACGGTAATCCACGAGGCAATGGTTTTTTCGTCTAAATCTTTGTGGTTAGGGAAATTGGTTTCCGTATCGATGTTTTTGTTTTCATTACCTGCGGCCTGAACGATTAATACATCTTTAGAAGCTGCATATTTCATGGCGTCGTTTACAATTTCCTTGTTCCAGCTGTATGCCTTACCAAAACTCATGTTGATTACTTTTGCACCATTATCAACCGCATAGCGGATGCCATTGGCAACATCTTTATCTCTTTCATCACCATTTGGCGTACAACGCACACCCATAATGGCAACGTTATCAGCCACACCCATAATACCCAATTTATTGTTTCTGTCGGCAGCAATAATACCGGCTACGTGTGTCCCGTGCATGGCATCCGGACCAGCAACATCGTTATTGCCGTAAAATTTCTCCTTAACATTGTTCGGGTCATCACCAACGATTGAGCGCGGATCATAATCAAGATTTAAGTTATAGTTGGCCTGACGGGTGTAATAATCCAAACCTTCTACAATCTGATCTTCGTAAAAATCTTTAAAGCTACCTTTTTCCAATTGCTGGGTTAATACACCCTGAATTCTGCCTTCAATCTCGGTAGCAGGTTTAAAGTTTTTGAAATCTTCTACAGTTGGGTTTTCCTTGCCGATTTTCTTTACCACAGCGTCTAATGCTGCTTTAAAACCAGTAATACCCGCAAGATTTTCTTTGGCTTCTGCAAGTTGTTTTTCTAAATCGGCTCTTTCTGCTATAAAAACTTCGAAATCCTTTTTATCTTTTTCTTCAACATTGGCATCGGTAGTATTGGCAAAACGCACCTGATCGCGACGTACCAAACGGGTTAATTCTAAGGTTTCAAAGTTTATGGATTCTTTAGGTCCGCCGATAAAATTCCAGCCATTGATATCGTCGATATAACCATTTTTATCATCGTCTTTACCATTGCCAGCTATCTCTTTGGTATTTACCCACATAATCTTTTTCAGGTCTTCATGTGTAGCTTCTACACCGCCATCGTTAACCGCAACAATAACTTTTACTGATTTTTTACCTTTTAAAAGTTCTTTATATGCTTTTTCAGTACTGATCCCAAATGTAGTATCGCTTTTAAGATCAAGGTTTTGCCAGTTGGCTTTTTGCGCATTGGCTAAAGTTGGCACTGCACTTAGGAATGCCGCACTTAAAAGGGCGCTAAAAATTCTACTCTTATTCATTTATGTATTTTTGTATTAAACGGCGAAAGTTAATTTTAATTTTTTTATTCAAAGAAATTGTATTAAAAATGATGTTTTTGACACATTTTAATAACGAAAAAAATCCTGGAATGATCTATCCAGGATTTTAAATTAAAGAAAGTTTTTTATCTCCTCTACTTCATATCGGACACAATCTTTTTTGCCATTTCATCATGAGATTCGATTACTGTTAAGGTATTGCTTGCCCATGTTTTGACAGACTGATCGCGGTTTTCTATTCCAAGTTTAAATAAAGCAACGGTTTTATCATGATCGGTAACCATCATTTCCATATAATGTTTGTCAAAAGCTGCTCCGGTCATTTTTTTCATTGCATCCAGATGAATCTGATCGTCGGCGGGCAGCGCATCTGGTGTAATCACCTTTTTGCTTACTGCCAAATCTTTCAATTCGGTATTGGCTTTGGTATGATCGGCCAGCATTTTAGCAGCGAAATCCTTCACTTCAGCACTTTTCGCATTTTTCTGCGCAATTTTTGCCGCTTCAACTTCCATAATACCGCCAACGGCCGCTTTTCTTAAAAAGGTTGCTCCAGCTTCGTCAAGACCTGATTCGGTAGTTTCGGCACCTGTAACATGGTTACCGTTTACCATAGTGGTATCGCCCGAAACACTGTCTTTTGTAGTTGCTGATTTTTTATCTGCAGTTTGACAGGCCTGAAACGAAAGGCTTAAGGCAAAGGCGGTTGATAATAAAAATATCTTTTTCATGTTTTCTCTATGTTTTGATGTGTATTAAAAACAAGAGAACCTAAAAAAGGTTTTTCTGTGCAAAGGCTTATTAGTCTGCGCCGTATGGATTTTTAACAACTATAGCCATTAATCGCTCTGGGTTTTCAATTGGCTCGAAACCAAATTGTTTATACAAACCATGTGCATCTAAAGTGCCCAGGCGATAAGTTCTTAATCCCTGTAAATCTGGATGAAAGATCATAAACGACATGAGTTTTTTTGATAAACCCAAACCACGGTAACTTTCTTTGATATAAACATCACACAGCCATGCAAAAGTAGCTTTGTCGGTTACCCAACGGGCAAAACCAACCAACTCCGGACCTTTGTAAATGCCAAAGCAAAGCGAATTTTCGATAGAACGTTTAACGGTTTCTAAAGGAATACCTTTCGCCCAGTAAGATTCTTCACTTAAATATCGGTGTATCGCATCAATATCCAAAAGTGTTTTGTTATCCGAAAATATAAATCCGTTTTCGCTGATTTCCATTTTTTTTGAATGATTGAATTTTTAATGACTAAAATGAGTGAATGCTTTCCATACGGCACAGTTAACCAATTTAAACAGTTAACCTAAATAGCAGTTAACCTAATTACGCATGTTGATAAACTGCAGCGGTTGACCAAAATCTTCATTTCTGCACAAGGTGATTACCGCTTGTAAATCATCGATTTTTTTTGCCGTTACCCGCACCTGATCATCCATTATTGAAGGTTGTACTTTTAACCCGCTGGCTTTGATTTTTGCCACAACTTTTTTGGCAGCTTCTTTATCCAAACCTTCTTTAATACTGATTTCTTTTCTAATCATATTGCCCGAAGCCTGATGTTCATCGCCAAAATCTAAACTTTTTGGATCTAAATTCTGTTTCATCATCCTAGAAATGATAGAACCTTCGATCGCTTTTAACCGCATATCATCTTCGGTAACGATGGTTACCACATTTGTTTTTTTATCCAGATCGATGGTGCTTTTCGATCCGTTAAAGTCGAATCGGTTGAGGATTTCCTTTTTAGCATTGTTAATCGCATTGTCTAGTGTTTGCGCATCAACTTTACTTACAATATCAAAAGAAGGCATGGTTTTAGCTTTAAAGTAAAAAAATAAGTAGATTTAATAGAAATTAATCCATCCTCACAAAAAAACGAAAAATAATATGAAAACCACTAAGCCGAAGTCTCAAAAAAAGATCACCAAAAAAGAAGTTAAGAAACAATTAGAGCAATCTATTACCGATAAGTTCATGGATGTGATCAAAAGTTTAGGTCATGATGTATCTGAGATTAGTACGGAGGTGGGAAAAGCAAGTAAGCGTGTGGCTAAAAAATTAACCAAGAAATTTACTATTGTAAAGGCTGAGGTAGGGCAGAAAATTGATGACTTATTACATGCTTCAAAAGAAAAAGCAAAAGAAGCAAAAAAAACAGCTGCCAAGGCACCGAGTAAAGCTGAAAAATCTGCTGCAAAAGTGGTGAAGAAAGCCGTAGCAAAAGCTAAACCTGTAGTGCAGAGCATTAAGGTAGCTGCAATTGAAACCGAAGAAAAAGCCGAAAAAGTATTGGCTAAGCCAGTTGCTGCAGTTAAAGAAGCTGTAAAAGAATCAGCACCTGTTGTTAAAAAAGCAGTTACTACGGTTGCCAAGGCCCCGGCTAAAGCGGCAACAGTTGTTAAAAAAGTAGCAACACAAACAACTACACCAGAAAAAGCAGCCTCTGTTGTTAAAAAAACAGTTGCCAAAGCTGCGCCAGCGGTTAAGAAAGAGATAAAAACACCCGTTAAAAAATAGATTTGTTAACATTAACGCGTGGATGAATTAACATCGATTTAACAAATTAATGTGCAGTTTTGAACATCCCTGTTTTGGCAGGGATTTTTTATTTTTTTTAAATGAGCAATAAGAAGATCCCATTTTTTAACCGTGAAATTAGTTGGCTTTACTTTAACGATCGCGTATTGCAAGAGGCAGCTGATGAAACAGTTCCACTAATCGAAAGAATTAAATTTCTATCTATATTTTCTTCTAATTTAGAAGAGTTTTACCGTGTCCGCGTAGCCACAATGACCAGGCTAACCAATTTAAACGATAAAGCAAAAGCACTTTTGGGCTTTAATCCAAAGAAAATCCTCAATGAGATCAAGAATATTGTTGTAAAACAGGAAAGGAAATTCGACCAGCTTTTTCAGGCCACCTTAATTAATGAACTTGCACAAAACAGGATTTTTATTCTGAACGATACGCAGCTGAATGTAAGCAGGGGCGAGTTTGTTAAAAACCATTTTAGGGATAAGATTTTATCCAATGTGGTTCCGATTATGCTGGATATGGACAAACCTTTTCCTGAGCTAAAAGACCGGTATCTCTATTTCTTTGTTAAATTATCTAAAAAAGACACCAAGGTTAGAGAAAAGTATGCCCTTATTGAAATTCCGCCTAATTTACCACGCTTCTTGGTGCTTCCTGAAACAAATGATCTAAAATTTATCATCCTCGCTGAAGACATTATCAGGTATTGTTTAGATGATATTTTTTACGTGTTTACCTACGATAATTTAGAGGCATATTCGATCCAGTTAACTAGAGATGCAGAATTGGACATCGATAAAAATATCAACGATAAGTTTATTGAAGATTTAAAAAGCAGTTTGGAGAAACGCAAAAAGGGAAAACCCATGCGTTTGCTCTACGATTCGGCGATGCCGCTAAATATGCTTACTGTTTTAGTAAACAAACTTAAACTCGAAGCCGAAAGTTTAATCCCGGGTAACCGTTACCATAAATTTGGCGATTTTATCGCTTTCCCAAATGTGGGCAAAAAAGAATTGGAATATGCACCAAACATACCGTTAAAAGTTCACGATTTGCACCGTACGCAAAGTATGTTTAATAAAGTGGCCCAGCGCGATTATCTGGTTAATTTACCTTATCAATCATACGATTATATCATACTATTTTTACGTGAGGCAGCACTTGACCCAAAGGTTGTTGAAATACAGATTACTTTATATCGTTTGGCCGAAAACTCTAAAGTAATTAACGCTTTAATCAATGCTGCGAAAAATGGTAAAGCTGTTTCGGTTTTATTGGAACTTAAAGCACGTTTTGATGAGCAAGCCAATATATTCTGGACTACTCGTTTAATGGAAGAAGGGGTGAAGGTAAATTATGGCTTAACTGATTATAAAGTACACTCTAAAATCTGTTTGGTAAAGCGGATTGAAAAAGATAAACCTGTTTATTATGCAAATTTAGCAACAGGTAATTTCAATGAAAAAACGGCAGGTTTATACTGTGATCATAGTATTTTTACAGCTAAAAAAGAGATTACCAACGACTTGGTAAAACTGTTTGATGCCTTGAGCAAACGTACGGTAACCCGAGGTTTTAAACACCTGATTGTTTCGCCATTAGAGAGCCGTTCGAAACTGGTTAATTTTATCAACCGCGAAATCAGAAATGCCAAACAGGGAAAGCTGGCTTACATCATGTTAAAGGTGAATAGTTTGGCTGATGAAGGCATTATTTCTAAACTTTACGATGCGAGTAATGCAGGAGTTAAAATCCAGCTCATTATCAGAGGCATTTGTTGTCTGGTTCCTGGAGTAAAAGGATATAGCGAAAATATCACAGCGATCAGCATTATCGACAAATTTTTAGAGCATGCCCGTGTTTACATTTTTGGCAATAACGGTAAAAACGATATGTATTTATCATCTGCCGATTTGATGAGCAGAAATTTCGAGCATCGGGTAGAAGTAGGATTCCCTGTTTTGGATCATGATGTGAAACAGGAGATACAGGATATTATCGATCTGCAATTGCAAGACAATACAAAATCGCGACAAATTAACGCCTTAAACAACAATAAATACCACAAAAACAGATTAAGTAAAAAAATAAGGGCGCAAGTAGATATTTACAACTATTTAAAAACCAAGCATCAATCATAATGTTAAGATACGCAGCTATAGATATCGGTTCGAATGCCGTGAGGTTACTCATTGCCGATATCAGTAAACAGGACGGAAAATATAAATACAAGAAAAATACTTTAATCCGTGTGCCTTTAAGATTGGGTGATGATGCATTTTTGGATCAGTACATTTCGGATAAGAAATCTGCAGATCTGGTGAAGACCATGACTGCATTTAAAAATCTGATGGATGTTTATCATGTTTCAGAATATTTGGCCTGTGCAACATCTGCCATGCGGGAGGCTAGCAATGGTCAGGATATTGTTAAGCTGATTAAAGAACAAACAGACGTTACTTTAGAGATTATTGAAGGGCAGCGCGAAGCAAATATTATATATGCCAATCATATTGAAGAAGAATTGGACGAAAATAAAACCTATTTGTATATTGATGTTGGTGGTGGCAGTACAGAGTTGTCGGTTTTTGTAAAAGGAACACCTGAGGCTTCACGCTCATTTAACATTGGTACAATCAGGATGCTTGATAACCAGGACAAAGAAGAAACCTGGGATGAGATGAGAGAATGGGTGAAAGAGCACACAAAGGCTTATAAGCACCTTGCAGGCATTGGTACTGGAGGTAACATTAATAAGCTATTCCGGATGTCTGACGAAAAGGAAAACGCGCCTTTATCTTTGCAGAAATTAAATTCGATGTATAACAAATTAACCAGTTATTCATTAAAAGAAAGGATTAACACATTAGGACTAAATCCTGACCGTGCGGATGTGATTATCCCTGCCTGCGAAATTTATTTAACTTTAATGAAGTGGACAGGCATTAAGCAAATTTATGTGCCTAAAGTGGGGATGGCCGATGGGATTATTAAATTGCTGATTGAAGAGAAGCTGGATTAGATTGTAGTTATTGGATTGTCAATTTAATCGAAACGGAGGAACGATAAGTTTTATGAGGTAATCGTCTTCCTGAACTTGTTTCAGGATGTTTTTGCAACGAAATACATTCATGGATTTAGGCCCTGAAATAA
>Ga0308165_1003204_pt1 | contig 17938 bp, 16 predicted proteins | sample PhyWR2_FD_201032 | JGI IMG/M metagenome (GOLD analysis project Ga0308165, IMG submission 201032) | Phyllosphere microbial communities from UC Gill Tract Community Farm, Albany, California, United States - DLSLW.R2 | ecosystem: Host-associated > Plants > Phyllosphere > Unclassified | place: USA...
AAAAAGGATTTTGGCTATATATTTTATTAGCAACGGCATCTTGCATCCTATTGATTTTAGGTAGTTATATCAGCTGGTTTTTCTTTCATCTGGAAAGGGATTTGTCATCGAGCGGTGAGCAATGGGGACAATTTGGCGACTTTGTAGGAGGTATTTTAAACCCTTTACTTAGTTTTATGACTATATGCATTCTGATCAAAACATCTTTAGCTCAGGAAAAACAGATTGAAATTATAGATAAACGAGAAAAAAATAAAAGGTTCGACGATCGTTTTTATGCAATGGTTACACAGCTAAAACAGAGCTTTGATAACTTGAGTTTTAATTTTGGTACTAAATTTAAGTGGGATGGAGTGAGGCTAATTAAGCTGATGGAAGATACTCTTTTCAATGGCAGAGACATGACTCACATACAAACCCCTCAATATAGGAATGCCATTTTTCCTGTTGTAAGGCAATTCTATCTTCTGCTTAAAATGATAAACGATGAGTTTGATAAAGGTAATATTGATGAGAAAGAGCTAAGTGATTATTATGTGTGGTTAATCAATTGTACAGATTATAATTTACTCCGGTTGATTATATTTAGCTCATACTATTATGACAGTGTCAAAGCATCCCAGTATATAGTCAATGCTGTTGATTTTATCAGTGAGCTAAGAAAGCTTGGTTATGGTTCTTACATAGATAAGATTCAGGAGTTAAAAAAATAAAAATATAAAGAGGTGTTTAGATAAATAATATTGCTATCAATTGGTTTGATTTCTTTGATAGGATTATATATAGCGAGATTTTGATTAATAATATCCCCTATTTAAATGAGAAAATGATTGGCATGGAGCCTTACAAAATGTTTTCACAAACCCTGCTACAGGGTGTTGCAGACAAGCAGCTAAATCTTTATATGGACTGGTTACTTGAAATAATCAGTCGCTGTGAATCAGATGCAGACAGCAATCCTGAAGATATAAGGAACGAGGTTTTTCACAGAATCAAGCAACGTATGCTGCATCAGGAACTGAGGCGGCACCGCAGGGAGCTGCGGCGCGTTCTTGATGAAAAGAAGAGACGGCTTCACTGGTGGTGTCACTGACGCTAGGCAGCCCTCACATGCAAATGCTCACTGATAGCTTTAATATCAGCGTCTGTATAGCTTGAAGATAGCTCTATAAAGGCTATACCCGCATTGTCGCATGCCTCACGCTTGACCGCGTCACGAACGATGGCGTCGCCTTTAAAGTGGCCACTGCCATGATACTCAACAACGGCTATCGGCTGCCCTGACCAATCTATGATCACGAAGTCTGCCCGCTTGCTGTTAATCGCTAGGTAAGCCTGCTTGTCATCCGAGCCAAGAATTTCACCGAGTGATACTTGGGAGAATACGCGATAGCCACGGTGTGATGCTGAAAGCAGCTTTTCAAGTCTGCAGAAAACGCTGTACTCACTTTTATTCATCAGCGGGCGTCTATAAAATTCGTTGCCCCTGACCGTAACCAGCTGACGTTCTGCTACAGACTGCTCCCTGACAACCTCCGGTGCACGATCATAACTTTCACGCTTCGGTGGCTGATAATCTGTTTTTTGTCTGTAAAAATCCCCCTTCTTTTTACGTTTTCCACCCGAAATCAGGTAAGCGATCACCGCGATAGCGATCAAAAACCAGAAAAACATATCCATATATCTTCTCCAAAAACTGAAAGGAGCGCAGGTATCTTGCTGAGATAGCCCCCGCCTGCAAAACCCGATTGTACCCCTCCCCTGCCCCGGTTCGAAGAGCAATGCTAATGAATATGCGTGTTATATTTATGCATGCCCAACATACTTTTTAAATACTAAATATGTACATTTTTGGTATTTATGAGGTATTCTTTCTTGCGTCTCTGTAAGTGTACTGATAAGGTGCTAAACAGATACTGAAAATGTACATTTTAGGGATGGAGAAGATATGAATAACGCATTAAATCCATATGCGGGAAAAGTTGTAGCGGTAGCAATTAAAAAAGGCGGTACGGGCAAATCGCTTATCAGTCTAAATATAGCGCCCGAGCTTAAGCCTGATACTTTTTATGACACGGACCCTACTCCGGCCGTGACGACGTTCAATGGCTTCCGCGATGAGAGTATTCGGTGGAATGTAGTCCGCCTGACCGACGACATGGAAAATGTCGTGGACCGCTTTATCGCCGATGTTCTGGAAGCTAAAGAGAAGGGGCAGACCATACTGGTTGACTGTGGTGGTTTTGACTCCTCGATCACGCGTGCTGCAGTAGCGCTTGCTGATCTCATTATTTCTCCGCTAAAGGATGACCCGTCAGATATTCTGGGCCTTCACGAATTCAGTAAGGTCCTGGATGAAATCTCCGCTGAGCTGGGCGAGAAAAAAATCGCTCATGTTGTGATGAATAAGGTCCCGCCAAATCGACGCAATTACAGCGACATCGATAACTACATTGCCCAGTTCGACAATCTGGTTCGGATGGAGACGGCTATTCCAATGGATAAAGCTGCACCGCAGCAGTTTGGTCAGGGTATGGGGGTTGTTGAGCATATGACAACACGCTACAGCAATGTTGGTAACGCTATGCGCTCGCTCTTTTTAGATATGCGCAATGCAATAGAAAAGGTATGATTAAGATATTCAATGAGTATTGAAAATGTACTTTTTAAATATGAATGGTGTATCTGATGGCTAATCCTAAATCAGCAATGTTCGAACGTATTTCACAGCTCTCAAAAAACGCACCTTTGCATGAAGCAGGGAGTTCTGCACCAGCTGAACAACAGCCTGTCGCGGCCGAGGCCGTCAGGCCTGCAGAACCAGAGAAGCAGGTTGAAAACGAATCCTCTGGTCCACGCCGGAAAGCAAAAGCTGTGCGCAGGGCTAAAAACGTTCAGATCCCGGAGGACCTGTGGGACGCGTACGACTTACTTAAAGAGCGTAACGTCACATCCCTGCTGATGACGCCTTATATACTTGAGGCGTTTCGCGAGAAGCTTGCACGCGATGGCGCTTTCGATAGCAAATAAGGTAATAAGGAAGCCACTAACTGAGAGGCTTCCTGTTTAATTGAGTGTGTTTTACGTACTTAAAATGTACATTTTGAATACCCATTGTGTGCTTTAAATGTATTTTTTTGGTGCTTACACTTAAGCTCGTGACTGGCATCAGTCTGAATGCTTACAGAGACGTTCAGGGCCCTAAGAACGCCGTATAAAGAGCATGTATTAATTAGCTGTTAATCGAGATGTACAGGTTATCCTGGAGCGGCGCTCCGGGAATTTTGATTACCCAGCGCGCAGATATGTTCATATATCATGTCCGCAGAAAACGGCCCGCGTTTGATAAGTGGCAGTAGCGTCTTAACTATGGTGACAAATTGCCATGTGGCCGCTATTTCGTCGGGAAAAAACCAGGACCTTTTATTCGACTGCCTGATAAGTTTCACCAGGCACACTCACATCTGTGAAGCGGATGCGTGGTAAAACTGCCGGCCTGAAGTTGAGTTCTGTCAGGAAGACGGGCACTGGTTTTAAGCGCGCAAAAACATTGTACTGGCAGTTTTATAAGGCAGACATAATCAATATCTGATATGTATTTAATATGTACACTTTAAGTACCTTGTGTGTACCTTTAATATACTTTTGCAACTGGTAGCTCTTTCCAGTTCGTAGTCCATGCTTTACTCAGCATTTCCCGCTTCATCTTCCAGTCAGGGTCGATACCTTTACCCGCAAAGCCTATGCTGTAGCGCCCGGAGCGGTTCATCGAATCCATCAGGCTCATGAGCGCTTCACTGCCGGCACGCGGCGCCTCGTCATCAAACAGGTTGAGCTGCGCCACGCCGTTCGGCCGCAGTTCGCTCAGCATGATGCCGGCTTTCGCATAGCGATAGCCCGGGCGCCAGATGGTATCCAGCGATTTCACTGCTGCCTCGATGATGTTCCGCGTGTCCTGCGTGCCAACGCGCAGTTTCACAAACGCCGTGTTGCCGTAGCCAGGCTGTCCGGTATCGAAAGGGGAGGTGCGGATAAAAACGGAGATGTGGTGGCAGAACTGCCTGTCTTCGCGAAGCTTTTCCGCCACGCGTTCTGCATACGCGCAGATGGACTGCCGCATTGCGTCATATTCCGTGATGCGTTCGCCGAAGCTGCGGCTTACTACTATCTGCTGTTTAGGCGGGGGCGCATCTTCCATCGGGATGCAGGATTCGCCGTTAAGCTCGCGTACTGTGCGCTCCAGTACCACACCGAAATTCTTGCGGATGAAGGAAGGGGAGGCGCGTGCCAGATCGAGCGCCGTTGTCACGCCGAGCAGCTGCAGGCGTTTTTCAAGCCGCGAACCCACGCCCCAGAGTTCACCCACGGGCTGACGAGACAGCAGCTTTTCGGTCCGCCCCGGATTGCCTGGCGTGAGTGCCAGCACCCCGCCAAACTGGGGCCATTCCTTACCGGCCCACTGTGCTGACTTCGCCAGGGTCTTCGTTGGCCCAAGCCCGACGCCGACAGTCAGGCCTGTGCAGGTCCTGACGTGCGCCCGGATCATGCGGCCAAAGTCCTCATATGGCATAGCCATTTCCATACCCGTGCAGTCACAGAACCCTTCGTCAACCGAATACACCTCCAGCCGGGGCACCATCTCCTCGATACAGGACATTACCCGCGTGCTCATTGAATGGTACAAAGCGTAATTGCTTGAAAATATATGTATTTTCTCAGGGAAGTGCTGATTTTTTATCTTGAACCACGGATCGCCCATTTTTACGTATTTTTTGGCTTCCTTGCTGCGCGCGATAACGCAGCCGTCGTTGTTCGACAGGATGGCCACCGGCGCATTTTTCAGGTCGGGCCGGAATACCTTCTCCGCGCTGGCGTAAAAGCTGTTCACGTCAATCAGGCCAAACATGTCAGTTCCTTTTGCGAGGGGTATGCACGAAGTGCACCACTACGCCGAAGATCTCAAGCGTGTCCGGGTCCGGAATAATAACGGGATAGGCGGGGTTCATGGGCTGCAGAACGGGTCCCTTGGGTGTAAGCAAAAGGCGCTTTACCGTGAATTCGCCGTAAAGCTCGGCGATAACCACGTCGTTGTGCTCCGGCGTCAGGGAGCGATCGACAATAAGCAGGTCGCCGTCATACAGGCCAATGTCCTGCATGCTGTTGCCCTGCGCGCGCAGGAAAAAGGTGCTTGCCCTGTGGGCTATAAGATATTCGTTGAGATCGAGCTCCTGCTCCGCATAGTCCTGGCAGGGTGAGGGAAACCCGCAGGGCACACGTTCCAGGAAAAGAGGCCTGAAGCTGGGCGGCGGATTGTCCGCCGGGTGCATCAACTCAAAGGCGTTAAACATAGCAAAAATCCCTGTCAAAATGCTGTATTTATTTACAGTAGTATTAACTGGCTTACCGCAAGGTGCAAGATGGCAGATGCAACACTGTCGTAAGGGTTATTCGGGACCATTGATTTATATAGAGTTAAAGCGAAGCGATAGTGCAATATTTAGCCTGTTCCATTCAGGCTTCTGCTGACGCGGCCTGCAGACGTTTATCAACAGCTTTATGCGCCAGATGTGCAGAAAAGATGTGGATAAGGGCCACCTTCGGCTTCCCCTGGGGGGGCGTCAGTCCTACTCAGCTACCCGGCCAAGCCGGCAAGCTTCGCCGGACCGCAGGCGTTCCGGGCCTGACGGCTAGGGTCTGATGTCTGCAAAAACAGCGCATTACGTGCTGGCGCTCATCTGAAAACCTGACAGCAGCCTTTTTATCACGGTCCTGATGTGTATGATTAGCGCTCACTTAAGGGACTACATAAACAGGGAGCTTGTTATGAAAACCATTATTTCCTCACTCCAGCCCGGTACTGCCTGCCGCTTGCGGCGCACGGGCCTGCACTAACGCATTCAGATAGCGGCATCCTGCCGCAGACAAACACCCTAAAACAGAACTAGACAGCGGGACCTTAAGGGACCTGCAGCCAGCCCGTGGCTGGCGCGAACCGCGACGGCAAGAAATCGCCGCCGCTCTGAAGCGCAACGCCGTTTCGCTGCCGCTCAGCCGCCGTTGCTGCTGCATCGTGCTGTGCTTTTCCGCCGGATTTCACCGGTTTAAGTCCTTTCGCCGGGGCTGAGACAAGCACAGGCGCCGTGGCCGTCCAGGGTGAAGTGAACGCCGAGAAAATTTTTTTCCGGCCACTGCGTTAGACCGGAAATAAATGTCCCCGTCGCCCCGGACGTCTGCCGTCACCCGCGCTGGTTTACGCCCACGCGGCGAAGGATCTCAAACGGGTGAAGTGAATACCGGAGGAAAAAACCAGCCGATTTCCACAAAACGTCAACACCGCGGCTCCCGAAACTCAACGGGTGACGTGGTTAAAACCCAACTGCATGAGGAGAACGAACATGGCTTCACGAGGCGTCAACAAGGTCATCCTGGTCGGCAATCTGGGACAGGACCCGGAAGTGCGCTACATGCCGAACGGCGGCGCGGTCGCAAACATCACGCTGGCCACGTCGGAAAGCTGGCGCGACAAGCAGACCGGTGAGAACAAAGAAATCACGGAGTGGCATCGCGTGGTGCTGTTCGGAAAGCTCGCAGAGGTGGCGGGGGAGTACCTGCGCAAGGGCTCACAGGTCTACATCGAGGGCCAGCTTCGCACGCGCAAGTGGCAGGACCAGGGCGGTCAGGATCGCTATACCACAGAAGTGGTGGTGAACGTCGGCGGCACCATGCAGATGCTGGGCGGGCGTGGGGGCAACACAGGCGCACAGACCGGACAGCAGTTCAGCGGCCAGCAGAGCGGTCAGCCTCAGCAGCCGCCTGCAGCGTCTGGTAACGGTGGTAAAGGGGGCAAGGGCGGGAAGAGCAGTCAGCCGCAGCCGGAACCCCAGGCACCGCCGCAGGGTAATTATCCGCCGGCAGATTTTGACGACGACATCCCGTTCTAGCGATTACGCGGCTTCGCTCACGCGAGGCGGCAGCAGTGAAAACAGCAGGTAACAAAGCAGAAAGGCGGCCGGAAAGGCCGGAATGGTTGCCCTGGCGGAGCTGTAACTCCGCGCAGGGCATGACAATCAAATTATGAGGAATCCGATATGTCAGCGACTCAGTCTAAAGAAAAAATTCGTAACGGCAAGTCTTCCACGTATTACGGCCGCCATCGCGGTGGCTACCGCAGCTGCTGCGGCAGCGAACTGACACGCGATGAAAGCGTGACACTGCAACGTCTTAAGACCTTCACGCCGGGCGATTTTGAGGCCTACAGCGCGCGCGGCGAGGAGTTTCGCCGGCGGCTGTGCGGGACCGTGCTGAATGCCCTGCAGCTCAGCAAAGCCTGGCTTACCGACTGCGAATGCCGGGGAGAGTGGGGCGGGGTATTCCCGGTTCACCTGCGCCTGACGCACCGAAAAAACCCGCTCGTCACGCTCGACATCCTGAGCCCGGGCAGCGAATCTCCGTTCTGGCACGGGCTTATCTGGATAAATCCCGATCACACCGGGCTGTACGTTCTGAACACCGAACAGTTTGAGCCGGAAACCATCGGCCGGCTGCTGACGCGTATTGAGGAGATGGTGTCTGCAGGCATTACGCCAGCGGAAATCGTGGCGGTACTGGGCAGAAAGGGAGCGCTAGCATGAATACAGTCATGATGATGCCGTCAGTGGCGCCACGTTTTTATACGCAGTGGCTGAAGGCCTGCAGGCTGCACAATATAGCTCCATGCCCTGCAAAGGTTTCAGCACCGGCAGGGAAGTCACTCACAAAGAGCAGGGCAGGTGTGCCGGTGCCAATATTGCACAGCCTGACTATGATCATCGGACGGCCCGTTCGTACGGTTTCAGAACGAACGCCGCAGGCGATGATGTATCTGGCTGAGGCGCAGGAAAAACTCATCTGTGAGGCCGAAACGGCGCTGGCCAGCCAGTCTGTTCACACATACCGGCAATGGTACTCGTACTGGCGGCGCCGGGGCGTACAGGTGAACGATCTGCTGGACATGACGTGGGTATGGCGCCAGCGTGCCCGGACAGAATAACAGGAGACAAATACGCAAACCGGTCAGATCTGTTAATAATTTACGTCATGCTGACGATAGTATTCAGGTCCTTCACCGGGGATGCACATTGATGGAAAATCTGTTTTGACGATGCTTCACGGCATCGTCTTTTTTATTTGCATTTCAAAAAGAACCCGCCTGGGCGGGTTTTAAACGGACTACAGCCCCGGGGGGATGGGGCGAGGGAGATAAGGATTACTTCTCCCTGTGAGGGTCAGAAACATCTTAGCGAAGTTGATGTGTTGCGTCGTGAATAAACCCGCTACTGAGGGATAATTAGGAATAACTCGCATAGATGTAAAAGGCATGGTAAGGGCTTAATTTTCACTGTGTCTGGCTGCCCTCTACAAAGTCTTGCCTGAGAACAGACCATTGAGTATTCATCAGGCGTTCTGACATGATACTGTTTAAATATCCAGATTAATTCTTTCCCTCTGGGTCATATGAGTGATAGAGTTTCACCCATAAGACCCAATGGAGGCAATATGTCTGAATTTGAATTACTGGCACAGGATCTGCTTGAGAAAGCAGCCGTGGAAGAACAACTACGTCAGGAAAACGACAAAAAGCTCATAGGGCAGGTACTGGAAATCTATGACCAGAAATACGTGGCAGAGCTGCTCAGAAAAGTCGGTAAAAATGAGTGGAGTCGCGAGACGCTTAATCGCTGGATCAATGGTAAGTGCTCGCCCAAGTCGCTGACGTCAGCAGAAGAAGCGCTTCTGCGAAAAATGCTGCCGGAAGCGCCTGCGCATCACCCGGACTATGCCTTCCGGTTTATTGACCTGTTTGCCGGCATTGGCGGTATACGAAAAGGCTTTGAGGCCATCGGCGGCCAGTGCGTGTTTACCAGCGAATGGAATAAAGAGGCTGTGCGCACGTATAAAGCCAACTGGTTTAACGATGAGCAGGCGCACACATTTAATCTCGACATTCGGGAGGTGACGCTCAGTGACAAACCTGACGTACCCGAAACCGACGCTTATGCCTACATTGACGAACACGTGCCGGATCATGATGTACTTCTGGCCGGTTTCCCGTGCCAGCCGTTCAGCCTGGCTGGCGTAAGCAAGAAAAATTCACTCGGCCGGGCGCACGGTTTCGAATGTGAAGCGCAGGGAACGCTTTTCTTTGATGTCGCGCGCATTATCCGCGCCAAAAAGCCGGCTGTCTTTGTGCTGGAAAACGTCAAAAACCTGAAGAGCCATGACAAGGGTAAAACCTTTAAAGTCATCATGGAAACCTTGGACGAGCTGGGTTATGAAGTGGCGGATGCAGCTGACATGGGCAAAAGCGATCCTAAAGTCATCGACGGAAAGCATTTCCTGCCTCAGCACCGTGAACGTATCGTGCTGGTTGGTTTCCGTCGCGATCTGAATATTCACCAGGGTTTTACCCTGCGGGACGTCAGTCGTTTTTATCCGGAGCAGCGGCCGGCATTTGGCGAGCTACTGGAGCCCGTGGTGGACAGCAAATATATCCTGACGCCGAAGCTCTGGGAGTACCTTTACAACTACGCCAAAAAGCACGCGGCTAAGGGGAACGGCTTCGGTTTTGGCCTGGTAAACCCTGAAAACAGGGAAAGCGTTGCCCGTACGCTTTCTGCCCGCTATCACAAAGACGGATCTGAAATTCTGATTGATCGTGGCTGGGATATGGCTACGGGTGAAACAGATTTCGCGAACGAAGAAAATCAGGCGCATCGGCCACGCAGGCTGACGCCGCGTGAGTGCGCGCGCCTCATGGGCTTCGAGAAGCCCGACGGCAGGCCTTTCCGTATTCCGGTGTCGGATACGCAGTCTTACCGTCAGTTTGGTAACTCCGTCGTGGTCCCTGTATTTGAAGCGGTTGCGAGACTGCTGGAGCCTTACATCCTGAAAGCCGTTTCTGCCGATGCAGAGAAAACGGAGAACATCTGAGTGCATCTCCCGGCAGGGTATGCCGGGAGATTATTTAAGGAAGATCGGCGTAAAGCCCTGTGAGCTCGGCAATAAAGGTGCCCAGCGTCATTAATTCTGCCCTTACCGCTTCCGGGTATTTTTTATGTAAGGACGATGGCACAACCAGTCTGACTCCTTCCGCCTGCATTTCCCTGTACTGCGCCTGTGACACCCCCTCCTGCAGCGTAAACAGGTGAACCGGAGAAATTCTGTTGGCTTCATTCAGTATCTGGCGCCATCGGTCTTTACAGGTAGTTTTTACCGCCAGCATGCGCAGATTGTCTGCAGGAAACTCAGCGTCGTGGTAAGCCTCGGCGGAAGGGAACAGGAAGTCGGGCTTTTTATTGCCCTCGGTGACTGCCTGCGTAGCGAAATGCCGTAGTCCGTGCTCAATGAAAAGATGCTCCAGATGTAGCTCCAGTGACTTACCGGCCCGGGATTTACGGCGATTACTGACGGAGTTAGCCAGCGCAATGAATTCATCCACAGAGCCAAATCCTTTGCGGATGATGTCCAGAACGTGGAATTCCTCAACAAGGAGAAAGATGTCGTACTCGACGCGCCGGCGGTCAATAAGCTGCTCATCCGGATCGTGCGAATTTTTCACGTAATGCCCGGCGGCATACTCAATAATTTCATTCCCCGACGGGAAGCGATGCTGCCAGTTCTCCGGGATAACGTATTTATGATTAACAGGTGCCTGCTGCAGAGACAGGCCGCCCAGAATGCGATCGGCAGGCCCGGATATAAGCGTGCCGGGGATGACTTCACCGATAGCGGTCTCGATAACGTCCTCTTGATCCGGGCTGACGCAGACCCAGATGTCTACAGACGTACTGTCCCCGCCGTGCTCATCAAGCCTGAAGGCCAGAAGCGTCAGAGCTCCGGTATTTTCAGGATCCTGAAGCGGGCTGCCTCTTCCCCAGCGTGTGATCCTTTTTTCATTTCGGGTTTTACCAAAATACCGGCCATTGTAGTAAATAGCACGGGCCTCACTCTCTGGGCAGTCATGAGATGACACATGAGCGGTGAGAAAGACCGAAGGGTTGAGGTCACGGGTGTGGTTGATAGACGGAAACAGCTTTTCAACGATACCGGAAGGAATATAAAGGCCGACCTGATGCCCCCCGGTTGCACCGGTGTCATTGGCGGAAAGTCGTTTGATATAAACGAAGTAATTACCGCCTGCGATCTCAAGCAGCCAGTTATGAAAAGCCGACATACACATCCCTCTGTTGTCCTGAAATTCAGTTCGCCATTTTTTCACAGTCAGACAAAAGCAGCCAGTAAGGCTTAGCCTGACGCAGTGAAACTTAATACGCATCTCAGCACACTTTTGTTACCGCGAATTTGTGAACAAAAGCCTTAACTAGAAACGGGCTGCTCTGCAAACCAGGTAAAACCGGTATTGAGGCATTGTCTTTCTCCCTTCGCCTGCGCCTTCTCTCTTCGGGACGCTGTCTTACGGTCTTCTCTCTCTGCTTCCTGCTGCTGTTAATCCCTTTTCCGTGCAGCAGCTGCTTCACCGGTTTCCTGCTCCAGAAGGTCAACGGCTTAAACAGCCTGATGGCCCCCTCCGGCTCCCCGGCGTTGCCGGGTCGTCAGCCCCACTGCGCTAACCGGCTGCGCCGGTAAGCTCCGCCGAATCCCTCCGGGGTTCGGGCCTGCCGGCTAGGGTCTGATGGCAACGGCCAGATCAACCCCTGCAGCGGGCTTTTGCCCGCGCGTTCACTGGCCACAAAGAGACGTGGCCGCTGAGGACCGGCCCGGCACCGTGGCGTGCCGTTCCGGGGCCGTGCCCTGTTCATCCTTCCGCGTTGTGTTCTGTTCCCCTGAGCCCCTTCGCCGTGCAGAAACCTGGCACCCGGGCGTCTTCACGCAAGGGTCGCGCAGCTAAACGGCTGCACCCGGTCCCTGCGGGCTGCGGCTTTGCCGTTTCCCCCCGCGTTCAGCCTGATGCCCGCGCGCCTGTTCTGCCCTCACGGCGAGGAACTCAGAGAAACATCACTTAAACCACACGGGAGACACAACATGTCACAGCAGAACGTCAACACCACGGCTTCAGAATCTAAAGAATCATCTTTTTTTAACTGCGAAAACTACCGCGCAACGTATTCGCCGGATGACAACAAGCTGCGTCTGTACCCACTGCACCGCCTCGATGAGGAGACGTATAAGCGCGTCAAGGATGCAGGCTTTAAGCATGCGCCGCGTCAGGCGCTCTTTGTCGCGCCGATGTGGACGCCTGATCGCGAAGACTTGCTGATCGAGCTGGCCGGTGAAATTGAGGATGAAGATCAGTCGCTCTTTGACCGCCAGGAGGAGCGCGCGGAGCGCTTCGAAGAGTACAGCGAAAAGCGCGCCGCCGAGTCAGAGCAGGCGCTGGCCGCCGTGGACAGCCTGGCTTCGGCCATTCCCTTCGGGCAGCCGATTCTGGTCGGACACCACAGCGAGCGCCGCGCCCGTAAGCACGCGCAGAAGATTGAAAACGGCATGCGCCGCGCGGTCAACCTGTTTGAAACCTCGGAATACTGGGAGCGCCGGGCAGAGGCATCGCTACGTCATGCGGCTTATAAGGAGCGCCCGGACGTGCGCTGGCGCCGTATTAAAAAGATTGAGGCTGACTTGCGTAAGGCTGAACGCCGGCTTCAGGACGTGCAGAAATTTATCAAACTCTGGTCGTCCGCGAACCTTGACCGTGCAATGGCACTAGTTATTGCAGGCGTCGATCACCTTCACAGCTGCTTTCCCCTGGAGAAGTACCCGCGTTCGCCGGAGAAAAGCCAGTATGAAGGCAGCCGCAGCATCTGGTCAGCCCTCGAAGACGACATTATTACCGCCGAACAGGCCCGGGACATCTGCATTCCGTGCCATGAACGCACCATCGCGCGCTTAAGCCGCTGGACCGCGCACTACCGCAACCGCATCGCCTACGAGCGCGCCATGCTGGACGAACACGGCGGCGTGCTGGCCTCAGATACCGAAATGGTGCCGGGCGGCCAGGTCAAGAGTCGCGGGGAGTGGCTGACCATCATCCGCATAAACCGCAGCGGTGGAAAAATCAGCTCGCTGGTTACGCCTGAGTATTCATTCATGTCACGGGGAAACGGTGCCGTCATCACCATCATGCCCGATCGCATTACGGAATACAAAGCGCCCAGCGCAGAGGAAGCAAAAACGGCGAAGGCGGCCGCGAAGCGCCCGCCGATTGTGAACTATCCGGGGGAAGGCTTTGAGCACATGACTAAGGAGCAGTGGACCAAAAAACACGCCGATTTTAAACAGGTGAAAGGAATTGCGGCCTGCGACGATCACAAGGCCTACCGCATACGCCGGGTAATGTCCACGGGCTACACCCTGTCACCGGTGTATATCACCGATATGAAAATCGTTGAACTACCCCGCTAAAAGTCAGGACTCCCCGGCGGTGCCGGGGAAGTTGTGAACAGATGAATATACAAAGTGCCGGCGTTGCCGGCACGGGAGAAAGAAAATGCGTACCGAACTCAGCGCGCGAATTGCGCAGATGCAGCACAAACTCAGCGGCCTGCAGCCCGTGGCCCGGGTGCATGCAGATACTCAGCTGTTTGTTTCGTCCGATCAGGTGTGCCGGAAGCTTGTCACTCTGGCCGATGTCAGGCCGGGTTGCCGGGTGCTGGAGCCGAGCGCCGGGACCGGCGCCATTGTCCGCGCGGTGCTTGCGGCCGTGCCGGGGGTAATATGCCAGTGCGTGGAGATGAACGCGGCGCTGGCTGAGCATCTCAGCGCGACGTTTCCTGAAGTGGCCGTGACATGCGCGGATTTTCTGAGCTGCGCCCCGCAGGCGGTTTATGATCGAATTATCATGAATCCGCCTTTTCGCCACGGTGAGGATATTAAGCACATCCGGCACGCGCTGAAAATGCTGGCGCCGGGCGGTAACCTGGTGGCGGTCTGTGCAAACGGTCCGCGTCAGCAGCGGGAATTTAAGGATATTGCGACGCATCAGGAGGCGCTGCCGCGCGGGACGTTCGCCTATACGGATGTTTCAACAATGATTCTCCGCATTGATGCCTGATCGCCTGCCTTACCGGCTTCGCGGCACCGGGGCCGGATTAGTGCCGTCAGCTGAGGTCGCAAACTTCAAAGGCGGGTGACAACCGCTGCAGCGGCTGCGCCGCCACGGCGGTTACTCTCCCTTCGCCTGCGCTCTCTCACCGGGACGCTGTCTCACGGTCTTCTCTCTCTGCTTGCTGCTGCTCTCCGTTCTGCTGTGCTGCAGCTGCTTCTCCTGTTTCCTCTCCATAAAGGTCAACGGCATAAACAGCCTGATGGCCCCCTCCGGCTCCCCGGCGTTGCCGGGTCGTCAGCCCCACTGCGCTAACCGGCTGCGCCGGTAAGCTCCGCCGAACCACTGCGGGTTTCGGGCCTGACGGCTAGGGTCTGATGGTAACAACAAGATCAACCCCTGTAGCTAACAAATTTAAGAGTGTTAACAATCTTCAGGGACTAAATAAAATCTGTCACATTAAGAGTTGAAAGCGTCTTTATATGAGCTACAACATTCATGACATAAAACTTCGTGCGATAAAACCTCAGTGCTACACTATTTTTAGACTCTAAAAGAAACAATTTAAATGGGAACATGCATGTTTAAAGAATAATGTGCGTCACGTTAGTTTACATTTTAGCCACACTTTCGATTGAAGTCTTTTTTGCTTAGAAAAACAATGTTATTAGTGGCTAAGTATTATGAAAACTTTTTTTACAGGAACAATATATTTATGCAATGCAAATAGCATTGTTGGACAAAGACTTATTACATTCTAGGTTTACCCCAGTCATCATTACGTTTGCCAGGTCGGTTGCCTTTGGACCAACTATATAATTTATCGATATTCCTTAATGGAATACCATCAATTGCATGTGTTGATGAAGTTGCATATATAGCAGCATTAAAATCGCCACTTCCACCGCCACTGCCCCCTCTTGCTCCAAGAAGCCAATGTAGATAAACTCTAAAATCATCTATGTCTAAACCAGCAAGATTTTGCCCTGCTAGTCGAGCCAGCACATCAAAGTGTTTTGGTGTTGGCATAAGCATGGAATTTGCGGATCCCTGACATGCAGGTAATATATCTGTATGACATACGCAATTTCTGTATATATCATAATTCCCATAGAGCAATGTCTTATCTACATTGCCCCACATAGCAAAGTGGCATGCATCATGTAAAGGAATTATGTCAGGGCTTTCTGGCAGACCGCAACATATCTGGCAAGCTGCAGGCTTATTATTCTCGGCGCGTAAGCTTGATTGATAAGATTTGAATTCAACTATAAAGAATTTATCAAATGTGGAAAATAAAGTGTCCGCATTAAAAAACTGGTCTAGCCCATTCAATGGCGCTCTGATTTCAATACAATCAAAGTGTGAGCATGCACTAGTAAAACGCGTATCAAAAATTGCTTTTAAACTATCTTCTCTTCCAGCCATGGAATGTCCTTATTTATCATTGATATATAGTTAGATTACGATAATAAAGTGATTGTTATCAATGCTGCACGCAAACCATAATACCTTTTTAGTGAATTATAACAATTCTATTATCAGCATATACGTTCCAATCATATAAGGCTGTGTGGCGGGGAACAAAATTTAGCCAAACGTATACCAGAACTCATGATGTACTCATGTACAGAACCTTAAGCGGCAAGCGAATTAATAATACCGTCTAACGTGTTGTTTTGCTTGGATTTTCTCTGCCTACTCTTTTTGCCGTTTTTGGATAAATACACCATTGCCCACTCCAACTTCTCTGTTATTTCCTGCCACGCACCATGGATGATGCTCGCCAATATCGGCATTAACCAAAGCGCGCTGTTTTTGGCAATCTTCAGCATCGATAACTCCGCGCTGCCAATCAGCGTCAGCGCCAGCCGACGTTTGACCAGCAAGGCCAGCAAACTAGCCCAGATCAAGCCTTCCGCTATCGCTTTTTGTCGTGTCGCGAACGCCTTCAACCGGTTATGTGATTTCAGCTCTTTGAACAACAGTTCGATCTGCCAACGGCAACGATACAATGCCATCACCTTCTCGGCTGGCCATCGCTCACGCGGAAGATTGGTCATCCATATACAGAACCGTTTTTCCTCTGCAAACCAACGTCTTATGAGTCGATATTTATACTTTCCCGAACTCACATCCAGATCCAGAACCTCGGCTCTGCAGCTTCTCCGATCGATATCCTTGAGCTTTTTTCCGAGTAACTTGGGCATTTCCCTGCCGTCCTGTCGGTAAGCTGCCTGTACTTTGGGATTGAGATTTTGACTCCCTCTGACCAGATAGCTTCCTTTGGCTTTGGTCACATCAGCAAAGTACTCGCGGCTGATGTAACCGGCATCCGCCAATAACAGTTTGTTATTTAACGAATTTGCGGCCGGAAGATGCTTGCGCTCCGATTCGGTATCCGCCGTGATACTCATCGATATCGGCGACTGGTCCAGCAAGGACATGGTCATATGACACTCTACCGCAGCGGGGCTGTGCTTATTGAATCGGCCCGGGAAATGTTCTGCCAATTGCGGATGTAACGCGAATGACGACCCGTCCTGCAGCAGTACCTGCTCAAAGCCTGCCAGTCCGTGGGCGTCCGGTAGACACTCCTTGAGGCGTAAGGCGATGGCTCGTTCAACCAGTGCGCGCATGAACAAGGGAAAACCCTGCTTGCGTAACTGGTTGTGAAAGGGTTTATACGCTATTTGGTCAGTATCATGGAGCTGCAACGCATTGAAATGGCGATGCAAACCAGCAATACCATCCACCTTGTCGCAACCAAGCCCTGAGAGCAGAGCCGGGAGTAGTCTCGCAGGCTGGATATCCCGGAGTCGCTGACAAAAACCGGTAAATTTACCGATCCGGTTGAGTTCAGAAGAGCTAAGAAGTTGCTTGAGGTACTGGGTTGCATTGATTATAGTCATGGCTTCGGGCGTGTCGGTTTTTTTTTGCGATTAAATCAGATCACAAACGAAGCCTTTTTTCTATCTATTTCAATTGGTTGTAGCTAAAGATCCTGTACATGACAGGTCACTGCAGCGGCCAAACTGTTGCCACATCTCAGTTCAGGAGGAAACGCAATGACTCAGGAAAGGATCCAGACCCGCTACCCACTCGGCGGCCCCTTCGCCACCCAGGCTGAGCTGGAGCAGGCCATCACCCAGGCCATAACGACCCACAGACAAGATTTCTTCCCTCTGCTGGAACGGCTGGTGGACGTGGGGGACACCCGGGTCAACCTCAGTCAGGAGAACCCGCTGCGGGTGCTCAGCATCGAACTCGCTGACGGCCGTGAAGGAGTGGCCCATATCAACTACGAGTCCAACTTCGCCGAGAGCTGCCTGATTATCAACGAATACGACCAGCACCAGACCAGCGTGGCCTTCACCCTCGACGGGGATCAGCTCGTCTTCGATCTTGAGCTGCCCATCGAGTGGAACTTCGACAACTGATTGACAGCGGTGCCATTCCCCTGGCGTGTTGTACCCAGCGGCGCCCCTTTCCCCCCTTTCTGGTGTAGGGTTGTCTGCACTGCAACGGATAGACATCCCGAGGATCACCATGGGTGAGCATCAACCTACAGCAATGCCGGTATTGAATGACAGTGAGCGCCTCGGGCTCGAGCGCAAGAGTGCAGTCACCAGCATGGCAGGCGTAATGGCTCGTTTGCGCAAGCAAAATTGGCAGTCACGGGCAATGCGGTCGAGTTCGGCAGGCGAGAGAAGTTGCTCAAGATAGTGGTTGGCATCGATAATGGTCATGGCTTCGTGCGTGGCGGTTTTGTTTGGCGATAAAATCAGATCACAATCGAAGCCATTTTTATATCTATTTCAATTGGTTGCTGCTAAAGATCCTGTACATGATCATGAGCTAAGTTTTCTGTGCATCATCAAATGTGTTAATGGGAGCGCC
>Ga0308165_1003206_pt1 | contig 17929 bp, 14 predicted proteins | sample PhyWR2_FD_201032 | JGI IMG/M metagenome (GOLD analysis project Ga0308165, IMG submission 201032) | Phyllosphere microbial communities from UC Gill Tract Community Farm, Albany, California, United States - DLSLW.R2 | ecosystem: Host-associated > Plants > Phyllosphere > Unclassified | place: USA...
TCCGGCTTTTACGGCGGTGATTAAATGGCGGGAATTATCCCGCCATTTTTTTTAATGATGCTAACGTGAGGATTACGGAATGTTTTAAATGTTTTAATTACCAACTCAGCGTTTCATTACTGGCTTTAAGATTCTGATCGTACATCATGCTTAGAGTTGAATAATTACACATATCAATCGCCCCCTCGCAATAATCTGCAATCACCTTATCGAGGATCTTTTTGTTATTAGCCTGCGTTAGTTTTTTAAAAGCGTTAAGGTTTTGTTTTTCCATCATGCGGAGGGTCGTGTCCTGGCACATATCAATTGCCCCCTCGCAATAATCTTTTTTGACTTGAGTCTGAATAAAATCGATTACCTCCTGCTTCTGCGCTTCTGAACCATCAAAATCCATCGGATTTACAAAGCCCGCGTTTGCGTAGAAAGTGGCAGTCAACAGTACAAAACCCAGCATATTTTTCACTCAAATTTCCTTTTTAAAGAAGTAAAACATGTATCAGCGCGTAATAATTTTAGCATTAACATGTTTTGTAATCATTGATCTGCACAGGCACGCTGGAGTGTTGGAGGGGGTGGCATAAAGTGTGCGGAGAGATATCGCTACTCAGAAATGGGGGAAATAAGAATCATTCATTAGACTGGCTTATTATAGGATTTCAAATCTAAACTTTGGTGGTCCTTCTGCTGGACTTGAACCAGCGAGCAGGCGATTATGAGTCATATGAATAGCATGTTTCATCATTTTGCACTGTAAACTAATTTTTGTTATTAAATAATATAAAACAGCAAGTTATTGCGATTTATTCGTTTCATGTTGTTCCGAATTTTTCCTTTCAGTACTATCCTTACGTCACCTGCTACATCCCCCAGACAATGGCAATAAAATTCTCATAAGGACTCTCTCTTGGCAGACAATCTAACGGACTCAATGGTGCGCGGACTGAAAGCGCGAGATTCGGCTTATCAGGTGTGGGACAAGAGTGGTGAGCGCGGAGCAGGGCGTCTGGGTGTTAAAGTTGAGCCATCCGGGTAGCGAGTTTTCTACTATTGCTACTACTGGGATGCTAAGCGCCACTTTATTCAGTTGGGTCGTTATCCGGAGATGTCGTTAGCTCATGCCCGACAGTTTGCTGAGGGTATGCTTGTATACTGAAGGAAGGTAAGAATCCGAAGGTTGAAAAGGCTGAACAGGAAATCGCACTGGAAAAGCAAAAGCGCGCCGAACAGTTAAAGGGCAGCATCTAGCAGCTTATTCAGGGCTACACCAACAAAATGCGGGAAGATGGAAAGCGGACATGGCAACAGGTGCTGTACCGTCTGGAAAAGGAAACCTATTCCTTCATCACTAAAGATACTAACGCTAACGAAGTCACACCGATACATATTAAACAGATTTTGTCTGCCATCATTGAGCGCGGGGCGAGCGTTGAAGTGAACCGTGTTTGCTCTTATCTGATGGCGGTATTCAACTACGGGCTTAAAGCAGATAACGATTTTGCCAACCACCAGCAGAATGTGATGTTGGGGCTTAAGATGAACCCGGTGAGTGTCATCCCTAAACAGTCTGCTGTAGAGAAAGCGGGAACAAACTGGCTGAAGTTGAATGAGTTGCAACAGCTGATGGGTGACTTCTCCAAAACACCAAGTGTCGGCAGGATAATAAGTCTGCTGCTTGATTTATGCGTTTATGACTGGTAGTCAGCGCCCGCATGAGCTGGCTTCCAGTCGTTGGGATGCCGTGAACTGGGAAGAGAAAACTCTGTTGATAGTTGCTGACGTGTCAAAGAACAAGCGCGACCATCTGGTTCCGTTAACGGATTCAGCTATAGAAATTCTGGAAAGGCTCAAGGTAGAGAACGTTAATGAGAGCCTGTATATCTTCCCGCAGCGGTTAGATCCGAGTAAGCATCTGCGGACTGACAGCTTTGCTCAGGCAATCATCTATTATCGCGAGCATTTTCCTTACAACCCCGTGTTTTTTGCGCGAGATTTACGGCGGACCTGTAAAACGTTGATGGGCGAAATCGATATTTCGAAAGAGCTCCGCGACCGCATTCAAAACCATGCATTGCAGGATGTCAGCTCGAAGCACTATGACCATTATGATTACCTCAGCGAGAAAGCGTAAAGCGCTGGAGTTGTGGGAAAGGCGTGTGAATAAGGTTGAGCAAACCTTCAGCAATGTGGTTAATTTATTTAGCTGATTGTTTTAGTGGAATCTGAAGGTCCAAATGATCTTTCATGGTGGAGGGCTATACTAAGTTGCTTGGTATCTCTCCCGCTTCGGTAAAGAGAAATCACCTGCCTTACTGGACATTAGTAGCTGGAAAGATGCCTGTGCTCTTTTTTATCCATCTTTCGGGGGGGGATAAAAACTCAAAGGAATTTTACAATAGTCTAAAAAATTGTAGAGATCGCTTCGATTCTTGGCTAAGCGATATAAGAGTTGGTTGGCGAAATGAAGATAAATCACCTTGCGCACTGCCTGCCGCTTACAAAGCAGGAATGGGGAGAATGGAACGCTAACTATCGAGCGGGTTTAGGAAAAAATACTTTCTTACATAGCTGCAGGGGATATTTATGAAGAGGGAAGGGGCATTCAGGCAATAAAGTCTGATTTAAGCCTTGATGACACCACTCGCAAGCTATTGGTTGCCGCCAGAGCTGGGCAAGGTTGGTTTAGAATTGAATGTATGAAAATTTTTCCGTCTTGCCCTTTGACTGATATTTATTTCCCTGCATTACTTCGTGCCAGCCACATAAAACCTTGGCGCGCCTGCCCAAGTGGACTGGAGCGACTAGACCCATTTAATGGCATCATATCAGCTGTTCATATAGATGTATCCCTTGATAAGGGATATATATCTTTTGCAAATAGTGGGAAAGTATTGATTAGTACTGAGCTGGATAAAGATTTGCTACAACAAATGAAGATTAGCATGATCGGAGTGCCGGCTTTCCCGGCTCACGCACATAAATATCTGGAGTGGCATAGGAGAAACTTATTTAGAGAATAACGTGAAATCCAATGCCACAGTTTTAGGGGATAAAGTCGGAGCGTGTATCTCTCGCAACGTTTTTTTAATATAAAAACCAATTAATTGTTTGATGTTTTTCAATTGCTATTGTTTTCACTGCCAGCATTGATTCATTCGTTCCCTGTAACCTAAAACCATAGTGAGCAAGTAAGCCCGTCTGTGCTGGATAAATCAGTTGCAAGTGGGGCACCTCATAGCGCCCTGCGTAGGCATAAAGCTGATACATATCGCTGCTTGAAACACCCAGTTTGAGATCTGCTTCATTCAGTAATTTCCACTTGGTATCCGCTATCAGTTGTGGAACGCCGTTATCATCAACAAGTGTAATATCCGGTCGTAATTGAAATTGTGGGGAATCGTCATCACGCATTGCCAGATATTTTCGGGGCCCTTGTGTACGAAGATGCCAGCCTTGTTGGTGTGCCCAAGGCTTCAGCTTTTCAGCTACCCATGCTTCAAACAGGCGGTTCATATCAAAAAGCAGTGAGAACAGTGGTGTACTGCCTGCTAATACATCCGGTTTAATTGCAGCAATAAACAATCGGCACTGTTCTAGTACAGGCTGGAAGCGTTGGGTAATGCGATCGTTTTTAAGTAAGTTGAAGGATTGCAATGTGATGGGCGCATCGCTAATGCCATCAAAGTGCATCAATAGCTTGTTTAATTGCTTCTTCGTTTTGCCGAAACGTGTCCAGGGCAACAGTAGAAGCAGCGTAAAACGGAGTATTTGGTTTAGCAGCATATTTTCGCTGAACTCGTCAAAGCGGCAATAAAGCCGTTCTTTGTGTACGATGTTGTGCCGGATATGTTGTGAGATAACTAGGCGACCGCGCATTACTGATAGATTTTCTTCTTTTTCTACATAATTGCGTAACTTGCCTTGAAGGATTTGTGAATGGAGATCTTGGCAAAAGTGCTGAATAAAAATATCCAGCAAATTCATATTTTGAATATTGATGCCTGCCTGTGCGCCTTTATAAGGGCGTATTACCCGTGCGGAGTGAAGCATCTGAACCATTGCCCCACGACAGGATTCTGGCTGGGCTTCTTTACCGTGAATTTTGGGCAGGATTTCCAGCGTTAAATCATCCAGTTGGATCACCCCGCAAAATTGTGCAAAGCGAACCGACTGATGCCCCCAGCTAAAGGCGCCGGCAGGAAGATTCGACGCCAGCTTTTCCAGCAAGCGGGCATGATGACTGCCCAGCACCGGCTGGGAAGCAACTCTTTCTGCAATAACTGGCAACGAGCTATGCTCAATCACCGACAGGATTTCTGCCACGTCTTAATCCTCGTAGATTTTACGAATTGAGTCGGGGGTAATCTCTTGTGCTGTCGTAACACGATATTCAATTACTTCTTCTAACTCATCGTGGGTGAAACCAAATACGTCTTTACTAGAGTATTTTTGTCGGCTGATTAGTGGAATATCCACCAGCTTGCCGGTGGCATCAACATCACGAAAAACCAGCTGAATTTTGTGCCAGTCCTCATAAAAATATTCCTGCAAAAGAGGAATTAACTGATCCAGAAAAACAGCCTTTAATTGTTCAAAACTTTTGACCTTACACAGATAGGCATGGCCAAGCATAAGATCGCGGCTAAGTAAAAAGCGAATACGGTGGTTCATCGCATCCAACAGTTTGGGAAGATTTATCTGGCGGCCGTCTTCATCAGTGATATTACCTAAGCCGTCTGCGCCAGTAATTTTGCTGCTATCAGGCATTAGCTCTTTAAAACGAAAGCGGCGTCGTAGAGCGGTATCCAGTAAGGCGATTGAACGGTCAGAAGTATTCATGGTGCCGTAAATATCAAGATTTGTAGGCACGCCAAAGGATTCGCGAGAATAGGGCAGAGTAATGCACATGCCTTTGTCACCACTGATGCGCTTATCGGTTTCAATCAGTGTGATCAGTTCTCCAAAAATCTTCGCCACGTTGCCACGGTTAATCTCATCAATAAAGATGGCGTAGCGATGCTCTGGATCGGCTTCAGCGCGCTGACAGATACGACGAAATACGCCATCCTGCGGTGAGTAGCTTAACTCTCCTCTTTCTTCGTCTAGTTCTGGACGGATGCCTTCGACAAAGTCTTCATAGCTGTATGCCTGATGGAAGGTGACGAATTCGTAACGGCTGACGGTTTTATTATTTCCTGGTTGCTTTCTTAATATGGAAACCATATCAATTAGGTCAGAACATTCTTCGGGAGCATCTGCTAATAGAAACCATGTACTATCTGTTTTCTTATCAAAAAGATAAGGAGCAGTTCGTCGCTCAAATTTTACAGTGTTTGAATCAACAGCCGCATGATTTTGTAGCGTTGACCAAATTGTTTGATGCAAATTCTTAGTTCTTTCAAGCGCGTTAGCTTTAGTCTTTACAAATTCATGCTCACGGATGGCTGGAACTTTTGAACTACCATTTAAATCAGCAAGCGCCATAAAAATGACGTCACACCAAGATTTATCCGCAAGTTGTTCGGTCAACCACTGTTCTCGCGTTAGTGTCTGGGCTTCGCTGATATATTTTGATTTTAATGTGTTCAGTTCGTAAGTTTTACCTGTTCCTGGCGGGCCAAACAAAATTAAATTTAGAGGTTCAGTAATTTCTGTCTGAGAAAGAGCAATATCTATTGGTGGTTGATCTTTAGGCGTCTCAATTGCCTTTGAGCGCTTTTGCCAAATATCTGAAAGCGGTTGAACGTAAAAATCGAGCATCTGACTATTCTGCTTTTCTTCATGCTCTTTACGTATTTCCAGCAGCATTTTGTCCATTGCCACAGCTGACAGCTCTTCTTTCTGTTGTGGTTTAAAGGCGCGGATAATCGTTCGACGGTCATTATTGCTAAAGATGCGTTCAAAATTATCTGGAAATAACATAAACATCAGCATGTGGCGGAATTGGCGGCTCGCATTTTCAGGGATAGCGATTAGCCATTCTGCAAAAGTAAAACCATCACTTAAACGAGATTTGCGTTCAGCTGAAGATAGTGCCAGCAAAGCGTTAAGTACATTGATAAGATAAGTAAACTCTCGGACGCGGAAAGTGTTGAAACCCGTTCCAGCGCTACCTGCACCAGAAAGTACCGTGTTTTGTAGCATGGAATGCCCGCTGTCCAGCGATTCGCCGGATAGTCCCCAAATTACTGCAATTTGCTCGCGTTTAGTTTTTACGCTGATATTGCTCGGACAAAGAAACAGCACCCAGAGAATTTCAGCGGCAAGCTGCTTTGCTTCCGGCGATACGCTGCCTAACTGCTCTTTAAGCCGCTGAATAAAGTTGCCCTCGATTTCCAGCTGGCTGTTTACCACATCATTTTCTATCTCAGCCAAGTTATGACTGTTCCACAGGTTTTTATTGCTGAAAAGTGAGCCACCATTAATCAGGCAGCGCTGCTGCCATTCACTTGCGGCTTGTAAAATCTGGTCTGCCTGTTCTTCACCGGTATAGCGGCTCATCCTTGGTATCCTCTTTTAAATGGTGAGCAAATTATGAAGCTAACTGATTCGATATGATCCGTCATCCATTCGTGCACCATCAGTTTCAGCATCTCTTTCGAACATCATTCGAATGCTTGTTTCTAAAATATCTCCGCTAGCCTCAGACTTGTCTTTTCTTAAAGCTGCCTGTAGCTGTGAGATGTCACCAGCACTATCACCCATTGGCCAGAGCGCTGCTCGTGCTAAGCTTCGTTTTCGTGACATCAGCCCCTGGAGTAAACAGTCGAAAGAGTGTTCCTGATAGCCAGTGTGTATGGCCATTGGCATATGAATCTGGACTGGATACCGCTGGCCAATACGATGCACACGGTCATTACATTGCTCTTCGACAGCGGGGTTCCACCACCGAGACAGGTGAATTACATGTGTTGCGGCAGTCAACGTTAAACCCGTTCCAGCTGCTTTAGGGCCGAGCACCAACAGGTCAAAGCCACGATCTTGCTCAAGATGCTGCTGGAATCGGCGCACAATAGCCTGACGCTTCTGAATCGGCGTATCGCCGTTAATATGATCAATATGCGCAAGGCCAAACTCGTGACGAGCCAGCTCCATAAACCGGAATTGCATCTTGCGGTGCTCGATGAAAACCAAAACACGCTCACCTTTCAATTTAATATGATGCAGAATCTCAAAACATGCATTCAGGCGCGCAGATGCATCGATAAAACTCTGATTGTTCCCGCTCATTTCAATGGCCGGATGTACTGAAACACCTCGTATGTGCTGCAGCATTTTAAGAGCCGCCCCTGGACCACCCTGAGAAAGTTTTAACCGGGCTGTTTCATAGGCAATAGCTTGTCCTTCGGGCATCAGGCGCGGGTGAATAAAGCGTGTTTTTGCAGGAAGTTCTTTCGCTACATCTTCTTTTAAACGGCGGAATGCTAAAGGTGGTAGCTGATTGCGAGATTCAAAGACTCGCTGATATAGCTGAAGCATATTTTGCTCATCGGGTACGCTATACAGCGTATTGAAATTACGCAACGTATCCAAAGAACCGGGGGCCAACTGGTCCATTACTGCCCATATGTCAGTCGTGGCGTTTTCTATTGGCGTGCCTGTTAGGCCAATTCGATAATAAGCATTGACGGCGCGGGCGGCGCGAGCTCGCAGCGAGTCAGGATTTTTTACGGCTTGTATTTCATCGAATACTACAGCTGAGAAATGGATCTTCGCAAAGGAGTGTTGGTAATTAGTCAGCGTTGTATATGTCGTTAATATCCAGAAACGATGACCTTTTCCTTCTTTGATTGCCTCATGCAACTGCTGAAAATTCAGCAAAGTATTACCATCTTTTGTCTCGACACCTTTAGCATCGAAATCTTTATACTGACTTAAATATGAACCATAGAGGCGCAGCAGATGGCCAAGTCCATCACTATCAGTATGCTGCCTTACCTCAGCATTCCAGTTTTCCAGCAACGAGGTAGGCGCAACAATAAGTACTGGCCCGCGCTCTTTATTGCTGACAGTACTGACGTTATTGTTCTCTTTTAGCCAGCGTAGAAAGGCAATGGTCTGAAGCGTCTTACCTAATCCCTGCTCATCCGCGTTCAAAATGCCAGGCATGCCTGATTTCCATGATGAAAGCTGTAAACTAAAGCTGTCCAGCTGATGCGGCCTCAATGTTGTTTTGACGCCCGCGGGAAGTTGCTCATCTATGAAAACGGAACGTTTTTTAAGGTCAGGTTGCCAGAACAACTCTTCAAAGTTGTCTTTAGTATCCAGTATTACCTTAGCGGGAGGTTGAACATCAACAGCCACCTTATTTTCGCTTTCTGTTGTTTCTGCTGGACCTTCTATCTCTATAAGATTAGCCAAACGCTTCTCAAATGCGCGCAATATCTCTTCTGTAACTTTAACGGGATGAGACGCGACCTCAACTTCATCCTGAGATGCATCTATGGCACTACGCATCTGATCGCAGACACTTGCCAGTGCCTGGCTATCCATTGCATCGATAATTTTGGTCAGGGCATCAGGGATCACCTCAGGCAACCAGATTGTTTCTCCGATAATGGGCGAAGAAACAGCACCTTTTAGGTAATGCAAAATCCCCTTAACACGTTCGGAATATTCAACGGTTTCAACAAGTGCAGGACCTGCTGCGACTTCAATAGCTTCTTCTTCGCCTATATCGTCCAGTCCATCAAGCTTGCCTGATTGTCTCAGGTATTTTTCTACAGCACTGGTAATCGCAGGTCGTGGGTTTTCAATGAAAGCGCGTCGTTCGTCAGGGGAAGATTTTTGTTTCTCAACCATGAGATCAAGAATGGGACGAGCGCTTCGGTCAATGACAAGATAATTGCCTTCGCCAACACGATAGGCTGAAAGCGCTCCCTGAGTTCTGACACGATGTTGGAACCGACGTAGCGTTTGTTCACTTAGCTCACCTGCAGACTCGCTAACCGCTTCTCCACTGCTTTCGAGTTCTTCCAGGTTTTTACCAAAAAATGGGATGATTTCAAAATCATCAGCACCATTTGAGCTGGTAGATACAGAAAAACGATCGGCAATGCGTACTTCTAAACCTTGCATAAAGTCGGTCAGCGAGACACGAACAGCATTGATTTCATGGCCCATCTGGACGCCAGGGTCAAGGGCCTGACGGAAGCGCGCCAGCGATTCCCAGTCCGATGCTTCGCCGCCGCCGGGCGTAAAGTTTTCGGCAACTTCAACAGCCTCAATCATCCATAATGGCAACCGGCGCAATCCTTGAGATGTGGCTAAAATTGAGCCGGTCCGGCGTGGTAGCTGGCGAACACCGTTGCGTAGCCATTCATGCTGTAGGCGAAAGGTATTGCTCCCAAGTGAGCCTTCGATATCGGTTTTCAATGTCAGATCGACGAGAGGAGGCAGACCCAAAGCTTGCGCCGTTTCCGCATCCAGCCTGCCAGCCAGATGATGCCCCATCACAATAGCGTCATCACTGATGTGCAAGGAGTCACTAAATTCTTCTGCCAGCGCTTTCAAATCGGCGATAGCGAATGCTAAGGTGCAATCGTTATGTGTCAGGCCAGACAAAGTCGCGGGCTGCTGTCTTTTAAACAGACGATTAATGAAATTCTGTTTTTCTGCAGCAATATTGAGGGTAATTGCTTCTGCGTTATGAGTGAAAGAAAATGTCATGACAGATACTCAATTTGTTCACGCACTTTTTCCTGCCAGCCACCGAGGTGTGGAATCGCAACAGGATTAGGCAGCATGCGGATATGTTCGCAGTCATATGCCAAGCGGAATAGTTCAGGCGCTTTTTTGTTATCGCTGCTAAAAATATGCACTTTATAATTGTGCGACCCTTCGACCACAATGCAACGTCCAATTTTTAGAATTAGCAATGAGGTATTTTTGCGGCTGCTAGCAACTTGTCGTCCGAAGGTTAACGTCGCACTTTCTCGCATAGTCCTTTTTATCGATCTGGCCCGCACATCTGCTTCAGCACTAAAAGCAACCCATGCGGAATCAATTTTGTCCTGATGGTATAAATTAAGCCAGAACTTGCGCCGAGGCTCCCACATATGACTGTCTTCGACGTCTGAGACCACATCCATAAAGAACAAAATGTTCTCGCGGGTTAGCCAGTTTATGATTAAATTCCGGCAAGCTTCGTCTATGCTACCCCATACACCGCCACGGCTCAGACGCGGATCTTCATACCAGGCCACTAACGTTTCAGTTAGATAGCGAGAAAGCTCTTCGTCAGGTTGTTTATGCAGCCAGTGCGATAACAGCGCGTTGATAGCCTCTGCTGCGCCATTCATCAAAGCGCCACTTCTGCCCTCCGGTTTGAGCCATGCAAATAGCTTTTCGATAGTGGCTCTTTCATTTAACCCAGGCGCCAGCAATGCTATATAGGCCAGATGCGCGTGCGACATCAATCCGGGATCGTGCGGTCGCGTAATGCCAAACTTTCTAAGCTCTCTCCATGGCGAGTCCATTGCAATCATTTTTGTTGCTAAGGCCTGATGCGCCTGGTTAGCGTCAAAGAATTCGGGTAGTTGCTCTACGATAGCTTTCCATTTATCGCTCATATGGTCGCTGGCGATATCGAGACAGTTATTAATTTTGATTGTGTGTGTTGAACCCGGTTCATAACTATGGATATAGGCCAAGATCATGGCAGAAATAAAGGGCGCTGAATCCGTTACAATAGTTTCCTGCAGATAAAACGCTTGCAGTACAGCGAACTCATCCTGATTTCTGAACTCTTTATCAAAAACAATCGGTGCGCCTGAACAGATTAAGGACATTTTTACATCATCCCATTCCCAGCGATCTACATAACTAAGCAGCTTGCGTAGCACCTTTTCGCGATCACGTTCGGCAATTTCTTTAACGACATCGGGCCAGCGCTCATGAATGGCCTGAATCTTTACCGTTAAACTTTTTGATATCGCTATTGCTGGCTTGAATAGAGCCACAGGCTTCTGGAAAGCATCGCTCAATTTCATAGCGGCGCACTCTTCTTCAGGGGCTCGATTAAACGCTTGCGAATGTTTTCAATTTCAGCGGCATTGGCCGGTGTATGCATAATGATGCGAAGATCAATACGGCGATTCATCGCCATATTTTGTGGGGTATTATTGGGGTTAACCGGACGCATTTTGCCGTAGCCCGCCACAGAAAGTACGGGCTGGTGACGCATATTGAAATGTGCCACCAGGTCTGGCGCTGCGGCAAGCATGCTGGTGAATGTGGTGATAGCACGGTTAGTCGACAGATTCAGGTTATAAACATCTTCACCTTTGGAGTCCGTATGCCCCTCAATCTGCACCGCTTCAATAATGGCAAATGATGGATTGCAGCTTTGATTCCATCCGACGTTTTGGCTGAAGGTGTAGCAGGGCAATAAGGAATCGAGCGTTTTAGCCAGTGCCTCAACAATCTTTCTTTTATCTTCGTTTAGCGTATAGCTATTACTGGTAAACAAGCCTTCCCCCTGAAAGCGTAGCGTGCCTTCTTCAGGAATGACATCAACCGGCAATTTAGGAAACGACTGCTTCAGATTGTTGCGTAATTGATAGAGTAAGTTGAGCCTGGCAGTCGCAGCCTGTGACATATACTGTTCCAGCGGATCAACTTGCTTTAACAATGCAATCTCAGCGCGCAAATCTACGATAGTGTTATCGCGTGTTTGTACCGCCTGTTCATACTCATCACGCGGGACAGTGTTCTTATTGTTGTAGCGGCTGGCAAAAAAAGCGAGCAGTACCATAACAATAAAAAGAAAGCTGACCGTCATGTCTGTCATCGAGACAAAGACGGACTCTTCTTCCTCTTCATGGGAGCGCTTACGACTGGTATTGGCTCTCATAACATTCGCGCCTGTTTCGGTGCGAAGTTTTCAGCCTGATCGACAATGCTCTGCATTGTATCCAGTGCTGGCATCAGTTCAGCCTGCATTGTTTTAACGTGATCGAAGAGTGTTTCTACTGATGTAGCCACTTGCTGTTGATAGCTGTCGAATGCTTTGCCAAGCTTTTCATCAATGCCATCCAGACGTTCGCCCTGACCACGTAGTGCCACAATCAGAGACTGGAGATTAGTCAGAGTTGATTCAACCGCACGATGCTGCCCCCCCAACGTTTCCTGTGCAGCTGAAAGTGTCATTGCAGATTGTTCCGCATTGGTTTTGGCGGCTTGGGCGATAGCCGACAGGCTATTCTCACTGCTCTCACGCAGCTGGCGTGTGCTGACTTCAATACGCTCCATCATCGCCCGAATCGGATCAGCGGCACTGGTCAATGATTGGGCGGATGTGCGGAAGCTGCCTGAAGCGTTCTCCGAGGCGACAGCACCTTCTTTAATCCCATCAGAAGCGCGGCGTAATGAAGTGCTGGTTTCGGTCAGCATACCCATCACGTCTTCCAGTCTTTCAGCAATAACAGAAAGAGGGGAAAGCAGTTCACTACTGGCTTTCAAAGTCATCGCTTCGGTTGCTTTAGTGATTTCTCCTGCCGTGTTGCCAAAAGCACCCAGTACTTGTGTAGCAGCCTGCCCAATAGCTTTGCTTGCTTGTGACGCTGATTCCGACATGCGGGCCTGTGCCGCGTCAGCTCCCTGTTTTGCGGCAGTTTCGAGTTCGGTACGAATACCCAGAGCGGCGGCTTTCATGTCTGCAGCCGCTTCGCCCATGGCTCGCGCACCCTCACCCGTGTTATCTTTGATGCCTTGCAGGGTTGAATCCATGGTCGCCAGCAGGTTTTCGGCGCCCTTATTAAACGCTGATGTCGCTGTAACGGCCGTTTGCTGCATCCCATCACGCAATGTTTCCACCGCCTGACCTAAGCGACCAATTGCGCTTTCCATTTCATTGCCCATTTTTCCTGAGCTTTGATCCATTCGCTCTGCCAGCAATTTGATCTGGTCTCCTGCCAGAGAAATACGTTCGCTGGCTTGTGCCAGGGCCCGACCGACATCCTCAGAAAAGCGTGAAGAGAGGTTTTGTACCATTTCTCCCACACCATCGTTGCCCAACCGGCTGACTTGTTCGATAACCGGCGTAATAGCCGTACTAATAGACTCAGAGATCGCTTTTGGAAGGTCTTCGCGCAGCGGACGACCAATCTCAGCAGCCATTTCCAGTCCTAGCTTACGGAAATGCTCGCGGCTCTCAATGGTGGCTTTCAACTGGCGAATAGAAAGATCTTCGAGGCTAATAAACGTCAGACGCTTTTCAATCAGGCTATTGAGGCCATGAACCGCTTTTTCTAAATGTGACGTACCGCGTCTTAAAGCTACGGTAAAGACAATCGAACAGCACAGACCTGTCAGGGACATGATGAACTTTGCTGAAGCGATGGTAAGTAAACCTTCTAATGCTGCGCTACCGTCATTATCCAGCGAGGTACTCATTGAGTTAAGCGCAGAAATCAGGCCCAGGAAGGTGAGGGATAGCCCTATAGTCACAAACAGCCCCGGAACGATGCGCCAGAATCCTTGCGTAAAGTGCAGATCATCCAGGTTAAAAAATTGGCTGGGACGGACCGCATTGCGCACGACAGATGTACCGTTCTGATCGTCTATCACGTGGGTTTCGCGATATTCATGCCAGGCTTCAGCAACATTCTTTTGTTCTTCCGTTTTATCGGCTGCTGCAATACTGGCGTCGATTTCAGTCACATGCTGGCTGAACTGATCTTCAGGCGTGTTTGCGATAATGCTGTGAATACTGCTGAGAGCATTACGGCGGCTTTTTACCAGCTTGCGCCAGCGGACAACGGCAAAGCAAAGTGTGGCAACCAGCAGGATAGTTACAAATCCTGGGGCAGCATCATTTTTTAAAACTGAAGCGATAGACAAAATGCCATTACGCACCAGCACGCCGGGAAGCAGCAGCGAATCCATTTTTTTACACCATAAAAGACAAGAAGATGGGAAGTATTTCTTTTGGGAATACTCTAATAGATTTCACCATTCTTATCTATCTCAACAGCATGTATTCAAAAGAGATGCGGATTTCAAGTATTTATTATTAATAATCAATGGTTTATTTTGATTGTGCTCTTGCTGTAAGTGAGGGATTTAAAGGAAAGCATTAGCTTTACAGGAGGATACTGAAGCTGAGGAGAGCTGTTTAGAAGGAAATTTGTTGCTTGTACTCTCGTACATGCGCTGTATGATTTTCCCCATCCGATTTTTTACACCTTCTGCTTGCCATTTCGACAGGCTGTCGACCGCATACGGTAGGTAACGTATTCAACGCTTTCCCGGAATCATTATATCTAATTATAACTTCTCACAAACCGATGCATTTCTTTGGTCCGTAGCCTATCTTCTGCGCGGTGATTTTAAACAATCTCTCTATGGTCGCATAATCCTGCCTTTTACGCTGTTGCGCAGGCTGGAGTGTGTGCTTGCAGAGAGTAAGGATGCCGTACTTGCACAGGCCGAAAAGCTGAAAGCGATGAAAGATTTGCCAGAGTAAGGACGGGAAAAATCCTTGTTACGCGCTACCAATGGCTTGTCCTTTTTCAATACTTCTCCCATGGATCTGAGAAAATAGGCCAAAACGACATTGCAGATAACCTGCGGAACTATGCCGAATGTTTTTCTACTGATGCGCGTCAAATTTTTGAGCAGTTCAAGTTTAGCTAAAATGTGGGTGAGCTAAAGCAAGCAAATCTGCTGTTTAAAGTGGTCAAGTTGTTTGCCGTCACCGATCTCAGCCCGAAAAAAATATCTAACCATGATATGGGATTGGTGTTTGAAGAGCTGATTCGCCGCTTCGCGAAAAGCTCCAATGAAACCACCGGTGAGCACTTTACCCCTCGTGACATCGTGCGTCTGATCACATCACTGGTGTTTATGGAAGATGACGATGCCTTAAGTAAGCCCGGCATCATCCGCACCATTTACGATTCGACTGCTGGAACCGGCTGCTTTTATCTTCCGAGATGGAGTACGTGCACGACCTCAACCCGGAAGCGATGATGCGCGCCTTTGGTCAGGAATTAAACCCGGAATCTCATGCCATCTGTAAAGCCGATATGCTGATCAAAGGGCAGGATGTTAGCCGCATCAAGCTGGGTAATACCTTGTCAAATGAACAGCTCCCGCCGACCAGTTTGTCTATATGCTGTCGACCCCCCTTCGGCGTGGACTGGAAAAGATTGAAGGTAAGATCAACGATGAGCACCAGTAGAAGGGTTTTAACGGTCGCTTCAGGCCGGGCCTGCCGCGTGTCTCCGATGGCTCGCTGCTATTCCTGATGCACCTGCTCAGCAAAATGCGTGGCATTCATAATGCTGATGGCTCAGTAAGCAACGGCGGACGCATTGATATTATCCTTAACGGCTCGCCGCCTTTTACTGGTGGTGCAGGCAGCAGTGAGAGCGAAATCCGTCGCTATATTCTGGAAGGCATCGTCGCGCTGCCAACTGATATATTCTACAACACCGGTATCGCAACTTACGTCTGGATCCTGTCGAACACGAAATCTGCAGTACGCTAAGATAAAGTGCTGCTGATCGATGGCACCAACCTGTGCGGAAAAATGCGTAAATCGCTGGGCTCCAAAAAGTAACCTGATGGGTGAAGAGAACAGACCACGCAGCCGCAGGAGTGTGAGAAGTTCGTTAAAATCTATCCCACCGATACCGAGCGTCATTTTCTTGATGCGGTGGTAGCTCAACTGAAAAAAGCGGATATCAATGCTACCGATATGCTTTAACGCACTTAAGGTGGCCGAGCAGACAGCGAGTCACACGCACCCGAACACCAGCGCAACAACGAATGCCGCAGCCATTATGCAGACTGGCACAGCAGCTGGAGAGTTTAAACAGAGACATAAGCCTGTAATCTGTTTAATCAGACGCAGAGACAGAAGCACGCCCCACGCGGGTTTTTTACGTCCCTACCAGACGCCACAGAACGCCAGCAGCGCACCGCTAAAAACATTCCTTATCCCTGCCATGTCTTTTAAAAATCCTTTTGTCAGCGTTGCACTGGCGTAGCCTGCGCCCGACAAAATAAATCGTCCGACGACAAAATCCGCACTACAACGCACCCGCCTGCAAGTTTTGGATCATAAAATTTTTTCAATTTTAGTTTTCTACAAAACACAGCGCCTGCCCGCGCCGCTGGCGGGATGTTGCGGAAAATCCCGAACTGAAAAGTTTGAAAAGGATTTCAGTATTTTTCAGTTTTATGGATCACAGTTAGATTGCATTATTATTTTAAATTGATGATATTAAATAGAATTTGATGGATTTTGTCACTATGCTGAATCTAAAGTATGATCGCCCCTGGCAATGAGTGGGATGTATAAAGCCAGCCGCCGCAAGGGGTGAGCCGAATTTCACGCGCATTGAGGAACTGAAATGCAGTGAAAAAATTTGGCGTCAGAGTCCGCCTTGTTTGATATCGAAAGCGGTGATCTCTTTGGTCTTAAGATTCATTGTACAAGAGTAGGTCATTACAGTTTTTGCGTTGAAGCCGTTGGTAAATTTTACTTCATCGCCGATGAAGGTAAACAAGTTTTCTTTAGGCTCGTTACGCATATGTGTAAACATTGGAGACATAACTCCATCAGTCCATTCATATTCGAATTTAGTGGCACGCTCGACCAATGGTCTGCATTTCACGGCTGCATCAAATAAGTTTGCTTTGAATAAACACTCTGCATCTGTGTTCGAACACTCTTTTTGGGTGGTTGCTCCTTCCTCTTTTTTCGAGTCGTCACCGCTGCTAAACCACCACGCTAATAATCCCATAAGTACGATTAGAGTTAAGCAGCCTCCCATCTTTTGCTTTGCGCCTATTGCTGACTCTTTAACTCCACAATGCGGGCATGTCTTAGCTTTGTCCGAACTTCTTTTTTACATTCTTTGCATTTAATAAGTGCCATTAAAACCATCCTAGTTCATAAATTCCGGCAATAAGATACGGCAATAATTCCTAAAAATCATTGATTGAGTAGAAGTTTACTTCTTAAAAAGATGAAATGTACTCGTGGTGGGGCATTATTCTATGAAGCTTCGACGGTGGTTTTGAAGGGAAGGGAAGAATCTAGTGCGACACTAGCTCAAAGAAACAAAAAAGCCACTCCTTGCGAGGTGGCTTAATTATAGGATTTCAAATCTAAACTTTGGTGGTCCTTCTGCTGGACTTGAACCAGCGACCAAGCGATTATGAGTTCCTACAAGAACAATGGAAAAACAATACTTTACTCTATAAGTCATTGACTTAGATTGCCACTGTTTGCCAGTGATTACCCATTGTCCGCCGTTTCTGTCGCCACTTTACCGCCACTTACCGCCAGTGGATTGAACTTAACAGCATCCTCCAGATGCTCCGGAGCAAAGTGCGCATATCGCATCGTCATTTTGATGTCGGTATGGCCAAGCACGCGCTGCAACACCAGAATATTACCGCCATTCATCATAAAGTGGCTGGCGAAAGTGTGGCGCAAAACGTGGGTCAGTTGCCCCGCCGGTAACTCGATATCTGTTCTTTCCAGAGCTGACCGGAACGCGCCATAACAATCACTGAATAACCGACCTTTTTTATCATCAGGCAGGGATTCATAAAGCGCTTGGCTGATTGGGACGGTGCGGTTTTTTCTGCCTTTCGTGTTGGTATAGGTGATTTTATATTTCGCGAGCTGGCTTTTTTTCAGGCTCTCGGCCTCAGACCAGCGAGCGCCAGTGGCGAGACAGATTCTTACCACGGCTTCTAAATCTGGATGGTGGTGCCGTTTGCATTCACCGAGCAGCAAAGCAATCTGATCCTGAGTTAGCCAGGCCATTTCCATCTCTTCCGTGCGGAAAGGGCGCATATTTTTCAGTGGATTTTCGCCTTTCCACTCTCCGAGACGGTTTAGCTCATTAAACACCGCGCGAAAGTAGGCCAGCTCAAGGTTAAGCGTGCGGGGCGATACTTCTTTTACCCT
>Ga0308165_1003207_pt1 | contig 17925 bp, 15 predicted proteins | sample PhyWR2_FD_201032 | JGI IMG/M metagenome (GOLD analysis project Ga0308165, IMG submission 201032) | Phyllosphere microbial communities from UC Gill Tract Community Farm, Albany, California, United States - DLSLW.R2 | ecosystem: Host-associated > Plants > Phyllosphere > Unclassified | place: USA...
TCGCATCCATGAAGATCCTCAGCGCCAAGGTCATCGTGACCTGCCCGGGCCGCAACTTCGTCACACTCAAGATAGAAACCGACCAGGGCATTTACGGTATTGGCGACGCCACCCTCAATGGACGCGAGCTCGCGGTCAAATCCTATCTTGAAGACCACATCATTCCCTGCCTGATCGGCCGCGACGCCTCGCGCATCGAAGACACCTGGCAATACCTGTATCGCGGCGGCTACTGGCGCCGCGGCCCGGTCACCATGACCGCGATCGCCGCCGTCGACATGGCGCTGTGGGACATCAAGGGCAAGGCCGCCAACCTGCCGGTGTATCAACTGCTGGGCGGCAAGAGCCGCGATGCCGTGATGGTCTACGGCCACGCCAACGGCCGCGACCACGCCGAGGCGCTGGACGCCGTCGGTCATTACATCGACATGGGCTACAAGGCGATCCGCGTGCAGTCGGGGGTGCCGGGGCTGGACAAGGCCTATGGCGTCGGCAAGGGCAACATGTACTACGAACCGGCCGACAAGGGCTTGCCGGACGAAGAAATCTGGGACACCCCGCTGTACCTTCGTCACACGCCCGACCTGTTCGAGAAGGTGCGCGTCAAATACGGCAGCGACCATCACTTGCTGCACGACTGCCATCACCGCCTCAAGCCAATCGAAGCGGCGCAGCTGGGCAAATCGCTGGAGCAGTTCAAACTGTTCTGGATGGAAGACGCCACCCCGGCCGAGAACCAGGAAGCCTTCAAACTGATCCGCCAGCACACCACCACGCCGCTGGCCGTGGGCGAAATCATGAGCTCGATCTGGGACTGCAAGGACCTGATCCAGAACCAGCTGATCGACTACATCCGCACCACCGTGGTCCACGCCGGCGGCATCACGCACCTGCGCCGCATCGCCGACCTGGCTTCGCTGTATCAAGTGCACACCGGCTGCCACGGCGCCACCGACCTGTCGCCCGTGAGCATGGCGGCAGCGCTCAACTTCAACATGTGGGTGCCGAATTTCGGCATCCAGGAATACATGCGCCATACGCCGGAAACCGATGCCGTGTTCCCGCATGGCTACTACTTCGACAAGGGTTACCTGGTGCTGCCGGATGCGCCCGGACTGGGCGTGGACATCGACGAATCGGCTGCGCTCAAATTCCCGTATGAACGCGCCTATCTGCCGACCTGCCGCCTGCGCGACGGCACGGTGTGGAACTGGTAAGGACGATTCGCTCCCTGCAATGCCGCACGCCGTGCGGCATTTTTATTGCCCTGAATATCCGGAAAGAGAAACATGACGACACCGCAAGCCTGGTTCATCGGCGAATGCATGATCGAACTGCGGCCGGCGCAGCCGCTGCACGAAGACCAGCACATGCCACGCGCGATGGCGCAATCGTTCTCCGGCGATGTCTACAACACGGCCGTGTATTTCCGTCGCCGCAGCACGCAAGCCGGGAGCCAATTCATCTCCGCCACCGGCGACGACAGCATCAGCGTCTCATTGCGCCGCGAGATCGCACGCCAGAACCTCGGCATCGATCTGATCGCCACGCATCCGGGCGCCCTGCCCGGCCTGTACTGGATCGAAACCAACGCCGCCGGCGAACGCTCCTTCCTGTACTGGCGCCAGCAATCGGCGGCGCGCCACATGCTTGACGAGACCCATGCCGCTGCTCTGATGCAGCAGGCGGCGCAATGCGGTTTGTTGTACTTCTCAGGCATCACGCTCGCGATCCTCGACAACGCGCGCCGCCTGCGCCTGCTCGATCTGGCGCAGGCGGTGCGGGCTCACGGTGGCTGGGTGGCGTTCGACAGCAACTACCGTCCGCGCCTGTGGCAGTCGCGCGACGAAGCCTTGCACTGGACCCGGCTGGCGCTGGCGCACGCCAGCCACGCGCTGGTCACGCTCGATGACGAAAGCGCCTTGCACGGCGACGTCGATGCGCAAGCCTGCCTGCAGCGCACGCGCGCCGCCGGCGTCGGCGAAGTGGTGGTGAAGCTCGGGGAGAAAGGCTGCCTGGTGCAGGCCGCCGGCATGGGCGCGGCGCAAGCGGTGGCCACGCAAAAAGTGGCGGCGGTCGACACAACTGCAGCGGGAGACTCCTTCAACGCCGCTTATCTGGCGGCGCGCCGACAAGGCGCTTCCGCAATCGCAGCGGCCGAAGCCGGCTGTGCGCTGGCGGCCAGCGTGGTGATGCATCCCGGCGCGATCATGCCGCCGGAAGCAATGCCAGCGTTCTGATTACGCGCCGCGCGCGCGGTCTTCCTTGAACTTGGCGACGAACTGCTGGAACTGTCCGTCGTCGATGGCGGCGCGGATTTCCTTCATGATCTGCAGGTAGTAATGCAGGTTGTGGATCGTGTTCAGGCGCGCACCGAGGATTTCGCCGGTGCGGTGCAGGTGATGCAGGTACGCCCGCGAGAAGTTCTTGCAGGCGTAGCAGTCGCAGGTTTCATCGAGCGGCTTGGTGTCTTCCTTGTAGCGCGCGTTCTTGATCTTGATATCGCCGAAGCGCGTGAACAGCCAGCCGTTGCGCGCATTGCGCGTCGGCATCACGCAGTCGAACATGTCGACGCCGCTGGCCACGCCGGCGACCAGGTCTTCCGGCGTACCGACGCCCATCAGGTAATGCGGCTTGTCGGCCGGCAGGCGCGGGCCGATGTGTTCCAGCACGCGCATCATGTCTTCCTTCGGTTCGCCGACCGAGAGGCCGCCGATGGCGATGCCGTCGAAATCGAGTTCGTTCAGGCCCGCCAGCGATTCGTCGCGCAGGGTTTCAAACATGCCGCCCTGGACGATGCCGAACAGTGCGTTGGGATTCTCGCCCTTCTGGAATTCATCGCGCGAACGCTTGGCCCAGCGCAGCGACATGCGCATCGACTGCGCTGCCTCCACTTGCGTGGCGGGACGGCCGTCGATTTCATACGGCGTGCATTCGTCGAACTGCATGACGATGTCGGAGTTCAGCACGCGCTGGATCTGCATCGACACTTCCGGCGACAGGAACAGCTTGTCGCCGTTGATCGGCGAGGCGAAGTGCACGCCCTCTTCCGTGATCTTGCGCATGTCGCCCAGCGAGAACACCTGGAAGCCGCCCGAGTCGGTCAGGATCGGTTTGTCCCAACCCATGAAGCCGTGCAGCCCGCCGAACTTGGCCATCACCTCCAGGCCCGGGCGCAGCCACAGGTGGAAAGTGTTGCCGAGGATGATGTGGGCGTCGATCTCTTTCAGCTCCAGCGGCGACATCGCCTTGACCGAACCGTAGGTGCCGACCGGCATGAAGATAGGCGTCTCGACCACGCCGTGGTTCAGTTTGACGCGGCCGCGACGGGCATTGCCGTCGGTTTTGAGCAGGGTAAATTCAAGCATAGTTAGGCGTTAAAAGCGTCACAAGTTAAAAGCATGGCGTCGCCATAGCTGAAGAAGCGATATTGCTGCGCGATGGCGTGCGCGTAGGCCGCACGGATATTGTCGTAGCCGGCGAAGGCCGAGACCAGCATCAGCAGCGTCGACTTGGGCAGGTGGAAGTTGGTGATCAGGCGATCCACCGTCTTGAAGGTATAGCCCGGCGTGATGAACAATTTCGTGTCGGCACTGCCGGCTTCCAGCACTCCTGCCTGCGATGCCGACTCCAGCGCGCGCATGCTGGTGGTGCCGACGGCGACGATCTTGCCGCCCGCCGCCTTCACCGCGCGCACCTTGTCCACGGTTTCTTGCGCGATGGTGTACCACTCGCTGTGCATCTTGTGCTCGGACAGGTCTTCCACGCGCACCGGCTGGAAGGTGCCGGCGCCGACATGCAGCGTGACGAAGGCGGTATCGATGCCTTTCGCCTTCAATTGCGCCAGCAAGGCTTCATCGAAATGCAGGCCCGCTGTCGGCGCGGCGACCGCACCCGGCTCCTTGGCATAGACGGTTTGATAGCGCGTCTCGTCGAACTCGTCGGCGGCATGCTCGATATAGGGCGGCAACGGCAGGCTGCCGTATTGCTCCAGCAACGCGAACACATCCGACGGGAATTCCAGCGTGTAGAACTCGCCGTAGCGCTCGCCGACGACCACGTCGAAAGCATCGGCCAGGCGAATGCTTGTGCCCGGCGGCGGCGACTTGGAGGCGCGCACCTGCGCATGCACGCTGCGATTGTCAAGCACGCGCTCGACCAGCACCTCGACCTTGCCGCCGGTTTCCTTGACGCCGAAGAAGCGCGCCTTGAGCACGCGCGTATTGTTGAACACCAGGAGGTCGCCGGGCGCCAGCAGGTCGACCACGTCGGCGAAGCGGCGGTCGGTCAATGTTGCGCCATCAACCTGCAGCAGGCGCGAGGCGCTGCGCTCGGCCAGCGGCAGCTGCGCGATCAACTCGGGCGGCAAGTCGAAATCGAAATCGGAAAGTGAATACATGAAAATAGGCAGTGAAAACGGTAACGCAGCAAATACTGTAATAAATACTGTAAATAAGCACAGTAAAAGCACAGTAAAATAGCGCCGAACCCTCTATTTTACGCTTTCTCGACATAGAAACCCCTCTGCATGCCAGCACCGAAGAAGAAAGCTTCTGCCGACAGCGTCAAAAAGGATAAGGCCGCCAAGAGCGCCCCGCCGCTGAGCAACGCCCAGAAGGCCCTGAACAAGCTGGCCAAACTGGGCCTGCGTTCGGACATGGACCTGGCGCTGCACCTGCCGTTGCGCTACGAGGATGAAACCCAGGTCATGAGCATCCACGACGCCAGCCTGCGCGGCACGCAAGTGGTGCAGGTCGAAGGCGTGGTCACCAAGAGCGACGTCCAGTTCCGTCCACGTCGCCAGCTGGTGGTGACGATTGCCGACGACAGCGGCCCGCTGGTGATGCGCTTCCTCAATTTCTACGGCAGCCAAGCGACGCAACTCGCCGAAGGCGTACGGGTGCGGGTGCGCGGCGAATTGCGCCACGGTTTCTTCGGCGCCGAGATGGTCCATCCCACTTATAAAGTCGTATTGGAAGGCGCGCCGTTGCCGACCGCGCTGACGCCGGTCTACCCGGCCGGCGAAGGCCTGTCGCAGGCCTACCTGCGCAAGGCCATCGGCGGCGCGCTGTCGCGCATCGACTGGCGCGACACACTGCCGCCGGCCATGCTGGCCGAACTCAAGCTGGACGGCTTCGAAGCCTCGGTGCGCCAACTGCACTATCCGCCTACCGACGTCGACGAATACGCGCTGGAAGAACGCTCGCACCCGGCCTGGATCCGCATGAAGTTCGACGAACTGCTCGCGCAGCAATTGTCGCTCAAGCGCGCCCAAGCGGCGCGGCGCGCGCGCAACGCCAGCGCGCTGCCGACCATCGGCAAGATTTCCAAGGCCTTCATCAAACAATTGCCGTTCAAACTGACCGGCGCGCAACAGCGGGTGCTGGACGAGATCCGCCACGACCTGCAGGAATCCTTCCCGATGCAGCGGCTGCTGCAAGGCGACGTCGGCAGCGGCAAGACCGTGGTCGCCGCCATCGCGGCCGCGCAGGCCATCGACAGCGGTTTCCAGGCGGTGCTGATGGCGCCGACCGAAATCCTGGCCGACCAGCATTTCCGCAAGATCGCCGCGTGGATGGAGCCGCTCGGCGTCAAGGTCGCCTGGCTCACCGGCAGCCTCAAGAAAAAAGAAAAAGCCGCCGCCAATGCCCTCATCGAATCCGGCGAAGCGCGCCTGGTCATCGGTACGCACGCGCTGATCCAGGACAACGTGCAGTTCCGGAAACTGGGCCTGGTGATCGTCGACGAACAGCACCGCTTCGGCGTCGGCCAACGGCTGGCCTTGCGCAACAAGGCGCGCGAGGGCGATACAGATATCAACGCTCCGCTGCAAACCGTGCCGCATCAACTGATGATGTCGGCCACGCCGATCCCGCGCACGCTGGCCATGACCTATTACGCCGATCTGGAAGTCTCGGTGATCGACGAGCTGCCGCCGGGCCGCACGCCGATCGTCACGCGCACCATCGACCAGAATCGCCGTGACGAAGTGATCGCACGCGTGCATGCGGCGGCACAGGAAGGTCGCCAGGTTTACTGGGTCTGCCCGCTGATCGAAGAATCCGAAGCCTTGCAGCTGCAGACCGCCACCGATACCTATTCCATGCTGGCCGAGGCGCTGCCCGACCTGTGCATCGGCCTGGTACATGGCCGTCTCAAACAAGCGGAAAAACAGGAGGTGATGGAGGCCTTCAGCCGCGGCGAAATCCACGTGCTGGTCGCCACCACCGTGATCGAAGTCGGCGTCGACGTACCCAACGCCTCGCTGATGGTGATCGAGCACGCCGAACGTTTCGGCCTCTCGCAACTGCACCAGTTGCGCGGCCGCGTCGGTCGCGGCGCCGCCGCCAGCGCCTGCATCCTGCTGTACCAGAGCCCGCTCGGCGGCACCGCCAAGCAGCGCCTGATGACCATGCGCGAAACCGCCGACGGTTTTGAAATCGCCCGCCGCGACCTCGAAATCCGCGGCCCCGGCGAATTCCTCGGCGCGCGCCAGTCGGGCGAAGCGCTGCTGCGTTTCGCCGATCTCGCCACCGATCAGTGGCTGGTGGAAAAGGCGCGCAACCTGGCGCAGACGCTGCTGCAAAATGACGACGCCATCGTCGATGCGCATTTGCAGCGTTGGCTGGGCGGCAAGGAAGATTTCCTCAAAGTCTGACGATATCCTGCGCGTTTCTGCGGCGGTTGGCGCCCACGCATTTACAAGCCTGCGGACTTCAACGACATTAGCGTTTTCGAACGGAGACTTCATGGATCAGGTCCTGCCCGCCGCCGCACCCGGCTCTGCACCCTCAGACAACCACAATGACCTGCAATCCCCGGTCAGCATCCTGTCCGGCCGCCTGCGCATCGCGCTGGGAGTGCTGCAAGGCGTCCTGTTGACCGCGCTGTATTCGAGCTGGACAGCCAAGACCGGCCTGGCGACGCAGCCACTGCTGTTCGTCCCCGCGCTGATGCTGGCCGCGTTCCTGCCGCTCGTCGCCGTCTCCGGAATCGGTCACCTGTCCCGGCGCAATCTGCTGACCTGGCTGGCGGCGCTGGCCGTGATCCTGTTTGGCCTGGGCATTTACGATGCCTGGCGCGCCGACCTGTCGTCGCTGCTGCCGCAGCCGGCCGCCTGCTGCGACGTCGACATGGATCGCACCCAGGGGATCCTGCCCTCGGCCACGTTGTTCCTGCTGGCCGTAGTCGGGCTGTTCATCGCGCAAGCCATGATGCTCGCCGGCGACGCTGACGGCAGGCGCATCGCGACCTACGGCAGCTATTTCGAAACGGCATGGAAGCTGCTGGTGCAACTGCTGTTTGCAGCACTGTTCACGGGCCTGTTCTGGCTGGTGCTGGAGACCGGCAACGCGCTGTTCTCGCTGATCAAGCTCGACTTCCTCGGCAAGCTGCTGGAAAAGAGCTGGTTCAACATCCCCGTCACCACGCTGGCGTTCTCGTCGGCGTTGCACCTGAGCGATGTGCGGCCGCAAATCGTCGCCGGCATCCGCAAGCTGCTGCTGACCTTGCTGTCGTGGCTGCTGCCGATGGCGACCATCGTGATCGGTGCCTTTTTGCTGAGCATCCTGGCTACCGGACTGGAGCCGTTGTGGCAAACACGGCGCGCCACCCATGTCCTGCTCGGCGCCACCGCGCTGCTGGTGGTGCTGATCAATACGGTCTACCAGGACGGCAATCATCTGACGCCGCGCACGCATCGCTTCTTTACGGCATGCCTGCGCGCGGCCTGCCTGTTGCCGGCGCCGCTGGTCTTGCTGGCAGTGTATTCGCTGGGAGTGCGCGTGGCTGAATACGGCTGGACCGTGAGCCGCGTGGCTGCGGCAACGTGCGCGCTGGTGGCTGCGATGTATGCGGCCGGTTATGCGCTTGCCGCGCTGCGCCTGCACGACAGGCTGCAACGGATCTCATCCACCAACGTGCTGGCGAGTTTCGCCATCCTGATCGTGTTCCTCGCGCTGTTGTCGCCGCTGGCCGACCCTGCCCGCATTGCCGTGGCCGACCAGTTGCATCGCCTGGCCATCGGGAAAACGTTACCGGAGCGCTTCGATTTCCACTTCCTGCGTTTCGACGGCGCCCGTTTCGGCGTGCAGGAACTGAAGCAGCTCAGTGAACGGAAAAATGCCGCCTATCCTGCGGCGACTGGAGAAAAAGCCCGACTGGCGCTGGCGAGCAAGCGCCGCAATGACAAGGACTATTTCGACGAGATCGAACCTGACGTGGTCAAGAATATCAGGGTGCATCCCAACGGCCGGCAATTGCCAAAGACGTTCGTCTCCCAAGACTGGCGCAATGATAAACAACCATCAAGTTTGCCTGCCTGCATGACGCGGGGCGACCGCCAGTGCGACGCTTACCTCGTCAAACCGGATCCGGCCGGCGCGGAACAGGTGCTGGTGTTCGACGGCAACTATATGCCTGCCCTGTTCACTTCGTCAGAGGACCGCCCTTGGCAACTGGCCGGCAATCTGATGGCGACGCCTTCCTGCATCGAGGAACTGAAGAAAACGGCGGAACGCGGCGCCTTGAACTGGCAGCCGCCGCAGCAGCACGACATCGACATCAATGGCGTGCGCCTGCGCATGCAGGTCGAGCAGGCGGTGACAAAATGTGCGCCGGACGAACTCAAAAAATAATTGTCAGGGGAAGGTTTTCATGTACGCCAGCAGGTTGTTCAAATCCTGTTCGTTGCTGATGCCCCAGAAACGCATTTTGGTCCCCGGCACGACATCGCCCGGGGACTTCATGAAAGCGCGCAGTTTGTCTTCGGTCCAGACGATGCGCGACTTCTGCATCGCCGGCGAATAGCGATAATCCTTGGTCGCCGCCGCAGGACGGCCGACGATGCCGTTGAGTTGCGGCCCGAAGCCGGCGCGCGCCGATGGCCCGATCTGATGGCAACTGGCGCATTTGGCGAAGGCCGCCTTGCCGGCGGCGACGTCCCCGGCGGCCTGGGCCGAAACGGACATGCCCATCCAGACAGCCGTCGCCAGCAATGCAGGCACGGCTGCCTTGCCTGCGTTATTGGCTTCTTTGTTACCTGATTTCATCGTGCAAATCCCGTGATTGCCCCTGTCATTGGCGGCAACTTTAGCACGCGGCATCCACCTGCATGCGGCCCGCAAATGAGCTATAGTCTGCGAATACCAGCTCGCAGAAATCGTATGACACTCACCGAACTCAAATACATCGTCGCCGTCGCCCGGCAAAAGCATTTCGGTCATGCCGCCGAAGCCTGTTTCGTGGCGCAGCCGACCTTGTCGGTCGCCATCAAGAAACTGGAAGATGAGCTTGGCGTGGTCATCTTCGAACGCGGCGGCACCGAAGTGTCGGTTACGCCACTCGGCGCCCAGATCGTGGCCCAGGCCGAACGCGTACTGGAACAGACCGCCGCCATCAAGGAAATCGCCAGCCAGAACAAGGACCCGCTGTCCGGTCCGCTGCGCCTGGGTATCATCTACACCATCGGCCCCTACCTGCTGCCCTCGCTGGTCAAGACCATGATCGAGACCGTGCCGCAGATGCCGCTGATCCTGCAAGAGAATTTCACCACGCGCCTGATCGAGTTGCTGCGTCAGGGCGAACTGGACGCCGCCATCATGGCGCTGCCGTTCCCCGAGCACGGCCTGATCGTGCAGCCGCTGTACGACGAGGAATTCGTCATCGCCCTGCCCAGGAACCACAAATGGGCCGAACGCAAGGAAATCACCGCGCAAGACCTGAAGACCGAGACCATGCTGCTGCTCGGCAACGGCCATTGCTTCCGCGACCAGGTGCTGGAAGTCTGTCCCGAAATGTCGCGCTTCTCGACCGCCGGCGACGGTATCGCGCGCACCTTCGAAGGCTCGTCGTTGGAAACCATCCGCCACATGGTCGCTTCCGGAATCGGCATCACCGTGCTGCCGCGCGCCTCGGTCACCGACATGCATGCCAAGGACGGCACGGTGCGCTACGTGCCATTCACCAAGCCTGTGCCGTCGCGCCGCGTGGTGATCGCCTGGCGCAAGAGCTTCACGCGCCACACCGCCATCGATGCCGTGCGCAAGGCGGTGTTGTCGTGCGCCCTGCCGGGCGTCGACATGCTGCATGAGGCCGAATTGACCGAAGGCTGATCCGTCGGGGCCCGCAAGGAGCAAGCGCCGCGCACAACGTGCAGTGGATTGTCTGCGGGGCCCGTGATTTTTGCCGGCAAATGCATACGCAATAAACCATCGCAGGAGAATTCGTTTGAGCCAGTCGCCCTTCGCGCTGTACGTCGACGCGCAATTCATCAGCCCTTACGCCATGTCGGCCTTCGTTGCGCTGACCGAAAAACAGATCGACTTCACGCTGCATACCGTCGACCTGACGCTGCAGCACAACCATCTGCCGCAATACGCGCAATGCTCGCAGACGCGCCGCGTACCGACATTAGGCGACGGCGATTTCCACCTGTCGGAATCGTCTGCAATCGCCGAGTATCTGGAAGAGCGTTTCCCCGCACCCGGCCATGTCTCGTTGTACCCCGCCGTCCTGCAGCAAAAAGCCAAGGCGCGCGAAATCCAGGCCTGGTTGCGCAGCGACCTGATGCCGATCCGCCAGGAGCGTCCGACCGAAGTGGTGTTCCTCGGCGAAAAGCGCGCGCCGTTGTCGACCGCCGGCCAGTTCGCCGCCAACAAGCTGATCGCCGCCGCCGACATCTGGCTGAGCGAAGGCGCAGAACATCTGTTCGGCACCTGGAGCATCGTCGACCTCGACCTCGCGGTCATGCTCAACCGCCTCGCGCTGCACGGCGATGCCTTGCCGTCCAAGCTGTCCGGCTACGCCGCACGCCAATGGCAACGGCCGTCGACACAACAATGGCTGGCCTTGCAACAGCCGGCCGCCCGCTGAGCCTGTGTCGATTTGCGTCAACACCATAACAACATCCCAGGGAACGCCATGAACATCGCAGGATTTTTCAGCCGTCGCCGCACCGTATTCACCATCGCAGCAACGCTGGTGGCCGCCGCGCCGGCCTTCGCACAAACCGCGTCGCTGCGCCTGATCAATGAATATCCGGCGACCTCCGTCACCGCCAGCGCCGACCTGCAATTCGCCGCCGCCGTGAACACACTGTCCGGCGGCGACATTGCCGTGGCGACCTTGCAGGAAGCCGCCAATCCCTACAAGGGCAAGGACCAGGTCAGCGCCGTGCGCGACGGCAAGGCCGAGATCGGCACGCTGTTCGCCGGCATCCTGGGCGGCGCCGATTCATTCTTCCTGTTGTCTTCGTTGCCGTTCGTGGTTGACGATTTCGAGCAGGCGCAAAACCTGTTCACCTGTACCCGTCCCGAACTCGAACGCCATCTGGCAACGCTCAACATGCGCCTGCTGTACGCCACACCGTGGCCGCCATCAGGCATCTGGTCGGCCAAACCGGTGACCGGGGTCGGCGACGTCAAGGCGCTCAGCATCCGCACCTATGACGACAACAGCCGCGGCGTCTTCCAGCGCGTCGGTGCGCAAAGCGTCAACCTGCCGTTCTCGGCCGTCGGCGCCAAGCTGACCTCGGGCGAACTCAACGCCGTGCTGTCGTCGGGCGATGGCGGCGCCGGCAATCGCCTGTGGGATTACCTGCCCAATTTCACCGCGATCAGCTACGCCATTCCGCTCAGCTACACGGTCATCAACAACGACGCCTGGAACAAGCTGACGCCAGCGCAGCAGAACACGCTGATGCAGGCGGCAAAGCAAACCAATGAGGCCAGCTGGGCCACGGTCCGGAGTCGCATCCAGGACAATTACGCGCGCATGACCGAGCATGGCATGCGCCTGAATCTGCAACCGGTCGCACCGGTCCGCCTGGCGTTACGCCAGGCCGGCCAGGAGCAAGCAGACAGTTGGTGGCAACAAGATAAAAATAATGAGATCCGCGCGCGCTGCATGCCGCCGGTGCAGGCAAAATAAGAGTCAAGCCGTACATAGGCATCAAGCAGTACATACCGAACACACTGAGGAGACAGCCATGCCCACCAAGGAAACCCTGGACAAGTTCATCGCCCGCGTTGAAGCCAATGCGCACATCGAGGCTCTGGAAGAGTTTTATACCGAAGATTCGACCATGCAGGAAAATACCGAGCCGCCGCGCTTCGGCCGCGACGCCCACATCGCCAATGAACGCAAGGTCATGGCGCGCGTGAAGTCGCTGAAATCGAAATGCGTGCGCCCGGTATTCGTCGACGGCGACAAGGTGGTGGTGCGCTGGATTTTTCGTTTCGAATGGCTGGACGGCACCGTCACGAACATGGAAGAGCTGGCCTACCAGCGTTGGGAAGGCGAACGCATCGCCGAAGAGACTTTCTTCTACGACCCGGCGCAACGCCTGCCGCGCGTCGAAGAAAAATATTGACAAACCCTGTTCACGATCTGCAGTGAGAGGCCGTCAGCCCGTGTCAGGCAGCGCGGAGCTCGGTTGCTTGCCCCTTGGGATGTACTTGCATCCATGAGGATTTCGAGCACTGATCCGGGCCTGCCAATTCGCGGATCATGGCCCGCAGCAAGATCGTGGACAGGTTTTCAGAACAGGTCGATTTCGCCGCCTACCGGTTTTTTGGCCAGCTTGCCGGCGTAATCGCGTTCCTTCATTTCCGTTGCTGCGTCGGTCGACTTCAGCTTCTTGACCAGTACCTTGCCGGAGCGCGGGAAGTAATGCACCTTGCGCGGCCAGATATCGTTGAGGTCTTCAGCCACCACGCGGATTCCTTCGGTGCGCAGATAGCTCCTGACGAAGGCGGCGTTGCGTTCACCCACGTTGATGGCGTTGAAGCCGCGCAGCACGGCGCCGCCGCCGAACACTTTCGACTCCAGATTTTCGCGCTTGGCGCCGGACTTCAATATCTCATTGATCAGGATTTCCATGGCGTAGGTGCCATAGCGCGCCGATGAAGAAATCGGGCTGTCATCGTTGCCGCCGTCAGGCAGCATGAAATGGTTCATCCCGCCGATACCGCTGACACGGTCGCGGATGCAGGCAGATACACACGATCCCAGTACCGTGACGATCATCATGTCGTGATGCGTGTGGTAATACTCGCCGGGAAGAATTTTTGCCGTATCGCAATTGAAGTTGCGGTCGTGATACACGTGGGATGCAAATTGCTCGATATTCTGGCTCATTATTTTTTTCCGTTTCTGGCGTGGGGGGCCGACCTTACCGATCGCGATCTCATGATCACATCTTCTTCGGTATGTTGAAACGATTGTAAATAAGTGGGGGCGGCCGCGATATAAGGGAATACCCTACGGGCCTGCAGAAACGATGCGTCTCGTGCTGCTGCATCCCATGCTGCGCAAGGCTTTGAGGCGCGCGGCGAAATGGGATTTGCCTAGGTGCAAGACGCCGGTAAAAATACGCTGTGTTGACGGCACAACAACCGTTGCGTCAGGCGGACGCCGATCTGGCAGGTCCAGCCTGGGTTCAGCCGATTACGCCCTTCCAGAACTGGCGGTCCGCTTGGCATTCCTGCAGCAACCAGCTGGCGAAGGCGGCGATCTTGCCGTCGGTTTCCCCTTCCTGCGGATACACCAGCCAGTAGGCCTGCACAAGCGGCAGGCCCAGCGACACCGGCGTCACCAGGCGACCTTGCTGCAGTTCGCGCACCACCAGCGACGAACGCGCCAGGGCGACGCCTTGTCCGGCCAGCGCGGCATCAACGGCCGCGCTTTCCTGGTTGAAGACAATCCCGGGGCGTTCCTCCGGCGACAGTCCGTGCAGGGCAAACCAGTCGCGCCAGGATTGGCGGTCATGGCTATGCAGCAGCGGCGCGGTGCTCAGCGCCACGATACCGTCGACATCCAGCACGGGCGCGCACACCGGCACCAGGAATTCGTCCCCGAGCCGTGTACATGACAAACCGGACCATGGGCCGTCGCCGTAACGAATCGCCAGGTCGACGTTCTCGCGCAGTAAATTGACCTGGCGCTCGCTTTGCTCGACATGCAGGTCGAGGTCGGCATGGCGCGCAGAGAATCCGCCCAGACGCGGCGCCAGCCATTTGGCGTTGAAATTGGGTGAGGTGGAAATCGTCAGACGCGTCAGGTGCTCGCCCTGAGACCGCTCCAGCAATTGCCGGGTGCCGCTTTCAATGCGGTCGAACGCTTCGCCGACGACGACCAGGTAGCGCTGCCCTGCTGCAGTCAGGCGCAACTGATTGGACAGCCGCTCGAATAGCGGTGCGCCAAGCTCCTCCTCCAGCGCCTTGACCTGGTGGCTGACGGCGCCTTGGGTGACGTGCAGCTCCTGTGCCGCCAGCGTGAAACTCTGGTGCCGTGCGGCCGCCTCGAAGGCGCGCAGAGCATTGAGCGATGGGAGTGTGCGAGCGGTCATGGCGGCCTGGGAAGCGCTGAGAAACGAGTTAAGAAACGAGTTAAGAAACGGGTTAAGAAACGGGTTAAGAAACGGGTTGAAAAACGGGTTGAAAAATACTGGGGCTAGCCTGAGAAAAGATGCTTTGCGGCGCAGGCGGACGGGAATTTATTATAGACCCCATCCCCGGCAACTTCACCCAACCACGACAAGGAAGCACCATGAATCTCGACCAACGCCTGACCGAATTGTCCATCGTGCTGCCCGCCTCCGCCGCGCCCGGCGCGCAATACGCAACCGGTGTAGTGCATCAGGGCCTGGCATGGATCGCAGGCCAGTTGCCGCGCGACGGCGATCGCGTATTGGTGTCGGGAAAGCTGGGCCGGGAAGTCTCCATCGACGACGCAAAAATGGGTGCCCGCGCCGCACTGATCCGCGCATTGGCGGCCTTGCGCGACACGGTCGGCGACCTGCAGCGCATCGACAAGATCCTGCGCCTGAACGTCTATGTCAACAGCACCGAAGACTTCAGCCAGCAGAGTGCGGTGGCCGACGGCGCTTCGGCGCTGATCTATGAATTGTTCGGACCGGAGCAGGGTCGCCATGCTCGCACCAGCGTCGGCGTCGCGCAATTGCCGCGCAATGCTGCGGTCGAGCTGGATATCGTGGTGGCGCTGGAGAGTTGAAATCTGCAGACAAAAAACCGCCGGCTTAGAGCCGGCTGTTCTTGTTTGCAACGCAATGATCGATATCAGCCGATATCAGTCGATACGATGCGTAGTCTGCGGATCGAACCAATGCAGCAGGTTCGCATCGACACCGGCGGTGACCTGCTGGCCCATTGCCACTTCAGTGCCTGCCGCGCAGCGGATCACCATCGGCTGGCCGCCGCAACGCGTGTGCACCAGCAGTTCGGCGCCCAGCGCTTCGACCAGTTCGACTTCCATGTTCAGGCCGGGACGTCCCAGTTGCAGATGTTCCGGACGGATGCCGAGGATGCGCGCGCCGCCGCCGATGCTGGCCGGCGCCGACAGGGCGAAGACCGAGCCGTCCTCGAAAGTGAAACGCGCACCGTCGTCGCCGAGCTTGCCGTTGAGCAGGTTCATCGGCGGCGAGCCGATGAAGCTGGCGACAAAGGTGGTGGCCGGCTTGTCGTAGACTTCCGCAGGTGTGCCGATCTGTTCGGCGCGGCCCTTGTTCATCACGATCATGCGTTGGCCCAGGGTCATCGCTTCAACCTGGTCGTGCGTCACATACAGGCTGGTGGTGCGCAGCGAGGCGTGCAGCTTCTGGATTTCCAGACGCATCTGCACGCGCAGCTTGGCGTCGAGGTTCGACAGCGGCTCGTCGAACAGGAACACCGCCGGCTTGCGCACGATCGCGCGCCCCATCGCCACACGCTGGCGCTGGCCGCCGGACAATTGACGCGGCGTACGGTCCAGCAACGCGCCCAGCTCCAGGATCTCTGCCGCACGCTGCACGCGGGTGTCGATCTCGGCTTTCGGCAAGCCCTGGATCTTGAGGCCGTAGGCCATGTTTTCGTAGACGCTCATGTGGGGATACAGCGCGTAGTTCTGGAACACCATCGCGATGTCGCGCTCTTTCGGTTCCAGGTTGTTGACCACGCGGTCGCCGATCATGATGTCGCCGGAACTGATTTCCTCCAGTCCCGCCACCATGCGCAGCAATGTCGACTTGCCGCAGCCGGACGGACCGACCATGACGATGAACTCGCCGTCGGCGATGTCGATGTCGATGCCGTGGATTACGTCGACCGCTTTCGGCGCTTTGCCGTAGGTCTTCTTGACTTGCTTGAGATGAATTTTTGCCATGTTATTTCTCGGAATCGACCAGACCTTTAACAAACCATTTTTGCATGACCACGACCACCAGCCCCGGCGGCAACATTGCCAGGATCATCGTTGCCATCACCATATTCCATTCCACCGCCGAATCACCGCCCGAAATCAGCGTCTTGATGCCAATGCCGATCGGGTACATGGTTTGCTCGGTGGCGATCATCAGCGGCCACAGATACTGGTTCCAGCCATAGATGAACATGATCACGAACAGCGCAATCACATTGGTGCGCGACAGCGGCCACAGCACGTCCTTGAGGAAGCGCAGCGGCCCGGCGCCGTCGATGCGCGCCGCTTCGGCGAGCTCGTCCGGCACCGTCAGGAAGAATTGCCGGAACAGGAAGGTGGCCGTGGCCGAGGCGATCAGCGGCACCGTCAGGCCGGCATAGGTATTGAGCATGCCGAAGTCGGACACCACCTGGTAAGTCGGCGTGATGCGCACCTCCACCGGCAACATCAGCGTCACGAAAATCATCCAGAAGAACAGGTTGCGTCCGCGGAAGCGGAAGTACACCATCGCGAACGCCGACAGCATCGAGATCGAAATCTTGCCGATCGCGATCACCAGCGCCGTCACCAGGCTGATCCACAGCATGCGCGACACCGGTGGTGACGATACCTGGCCGGAAGCGCCCTGGGTCAGGACGGTCTTGTAGTTGGCGACCAGCTCGGTGCCGGGCATCAGCGACAGCGGCGACATGGCCGATTGCTCAGCGGTCTGCGTGCTGGCGATGAAGGCCACGTACAGCGGGAAGATCACGATGATCGCGCCGATGATCAGCACCAGGTGGCTGACGGCGTCGAGAATGGGGCGACGTTCGATCATGCCGGCACTCCCTTCTGCATCAATGAAGACTTGGGCGGGTTAAGCATATTGCACCTTCTTTTCCACATACTTGAACTGGATCACGGTCAGCAGGATCACGATCACCATCAGCACCACCGACTGCGCCGCGGCGCTGCCGAGATCGCCACCCTTGAAACCATCGCTGAAGACCTTGTAGACCAGGATCTCGGTGTCCTTGCCGGGACCGCCATGGGTGGTCGCTTCCACGATCGCAAACGTGTCGAAGAACGCGTACACGATGTTGACCACCATCAGGAAGAACGTCGTCGGCGAAATCATCGGGAAGATGATGGTGAAGAAGCGCTTGACCGGACCGGCGCCGTCGATGGCAGCCGCTTCGACCAGCGATTTCGGGATCGATTGCAAGCCGGCCAGGAAGAACAGGAAGTTATAGCTGATCTGTTTCCAGATCGCCGCGATCACGATCAGGGTCATGGCCTGGTTGCCGTTGACCATGTAGTTCCAGTTGATGCCGAGCCAGGCCAGCACGTGGGAGAGCAGACCCAGCGAAGGGCTCAGCAGGAACATCCACAGCACGCCCACCACCACCGGCGACACGGCGTACGGCCAGATCAGGAAGGTCTTGTAGATCGCCGCGCCCTTGACGACGCGATCGGCGAACACCGCCAGGATCAACGACAGCACCATACCGCCCACCGCCACCAGCACCGAGAAGATGGCAGTGGTGCCGAACGCCGCCAGATAGCTCGGGTCGCCGAACAAGGCGGCGAAATTGTCGAACCAGACGAATTCCGAATAGCCGCCAAAGGCGTCCTGCAGCAGCACCGACTGGTACAGGGCCTGCACCGCAGGCCAGAAGAAAAACAATATCGTGATCAGGATCTGCGGTGCGACCAGCGCATACGGCAGCCATGATGAAGTGAAGCGAGCGC
>Ga0308165_1003209_pt1 | contig 17922 bp, 17 predicted proteins | sample PhyWR2_FD_201032 | JGI IMG/M metagenome (GOLD analysis project Ga0308165, IMG submission 201032) | Phyllosphere microbial communities from UC Gill Tract Community Farm, Albany, California, United States - DLSLW.R2 | ecosystem: Host-associated > Plants > Phyllosphere > Unclassified | place: USA...
GACGGCCTCTTCAAGCAGCATCTGGCCGCTGATGAGCGCCTTCCACTCGCCCGGCTGTACAGCTTCACCGACTTTTTTACCCAGCCCGGCACCGTATTCAGGATGAAACAGATAATCACCCGGGTTGGTCAGCAGTCGTCGCAGAATACGTTGCTTCGTGCGAACGCTGCCCAGAGCCGTGCGCAGATCGCCCGTAGAGGAGGGCGCAAGATCTCCTCCGGTAAAATGATAAAGGTCGTGCATAGGTTACCGTTGCAGAGTGGCTTTGATTTGCTGTTCTGGCGGGGCTGTAAAGTTGCCCTGACCTTTCTCGAGATGTGTGTGACCGCTATAAACGGTACGAATATGATGAACCGTGCCATAGCGACCATTGTTGTCGCTGATCTCTTTACCGACCGTCAGATTTTCATCTATCCGGACGTCGCCACCAGTGAAGTGATGTGCTGGTGCGTCATAAATGAGTTTTTCCTTCGCACTCAGCAGGACGTCCCCGCTGTTGAGAAACTTCAAAAGCGATCCGCCCTGATGCACCAGCCAGAATTCACCGGAAGGGGGGCCCGGGCAGCGGTCTTCATCGTTATAAAACTGCCCTGCCGCCATGCCAACCCCGGCCAGGCTGGAATCAAACTCAACCTCAGCTACGGCACCAATCATCGGCCCTGCCGCAAGCCCCCAGCCGTTTCCTGCCCAGGGCGTGCTGAGGGGGATCCAGCCGGTTTCCTCACCCGTCGGCTGCAGCAGTACCTTCACTGTGTAGTTATCCGGGTCATAAGCCGTGATAATGCCCTGACGTGTGCCACTCTTACCCGCATTGCTCTGGCGCGATGTCGCCGCCATGATATTCAGCAGCGCCCTCACCGCTCAACACCCGGCGCCGTGCTGTGGTTCTTACCCGACATCTGCATGGTGTAGCCTGTTTCCCAGCTCAGCGTACGTCGCACCCGATCACAATGGTAAATCTGGTCGAACGGGCTTTGTGTACCCTCAATACGTACATGCATATAAGGCATGAGCAGGTTGTCACCTGCCGTTGATCCGCTAACGTTCATCTCGTGCTGTATCACCTGTCGGTAGATGGACTGTGCCAGCGCATGGGCTGCTTCAGGCGTTAATCCGTTACGTATGACACGATAAATCTGAGTGTCAGATGAGGCGCTTCCGGGAACTGTTCGCTTACCAGGGTTTGGGTAAGAGGCACTGAACTGTTTATTCTTGCACTTTGCATTCCAGCTGAGCACCTCAACCGATACTCCCCTGGCAATTGTCAGCGCACGTGAAAATGTCAGGTCATCGGAGACATGGCAGCGGGGATACGCCTGCTCACCGGGAGGCTGCCAGCGGATAACATAATCGTCATCACCGGCAGGGTCGCGTCGGGGTTCGAAATGCAGGCTGTCACCTTCCACATAAACCGAAAAGTTTTCGATGCCCGCCAGGCTGGTTATCAGGTCCCATTCCGTCTGTTCGCCTGTCAGGTGAGTCGAATCAATCTGGTAGTACTCACCGACGCGCTGTGACGTTGCTGTGACAATGGGTGTCAGGCCATGACGCTGAGCCAGCGTGGTAGCTATTTGTGAACTGGTGAGATTTTTAAAGCTTTCACCCGTGGTCTTCGCATCAATCAGCTTTGCAGTAAAATCACGCCCTTCAGCTGAGATCTCAAAACGTGCCGGTTCGTAATGCCAGGTATCGATATTGCCGGTGATGTGTTTTTTTTCGTTAATCCCCGCCAGCGTCATGACCGAGATGATCAGTTCGACTCTGATGGTTGTCTGCACCGCCCACCAGTTAAGCAGCTGCATGCCCGGTGGCAGCGCTGAAATCGCCAGCGTAAGCTCAAATGTCCCTGCACCACGAAAGGCATTGTTCTCAACGCTGAATGATACAAATGGCACGTCTGTGCCATTTAAAACACAACGCCCGCTGACATGGCGGGCGCTCGATTCGGTAATGGGGTTGCTGACGTTCATCGCTAACTCGCCGGGCTGGTGGGTATTTTCAGCGTGTGAATGCCGCTCAGCTGCGGATCGGCCAGGTCATTGGCATCGGCAATACTGGTCCATAAAGAGGCGTCCCCATACTGCTCTGATGCCACCTTATACATATTGCCACCGGACAACGTTACCGCTCTGACGCCATTGGCGGCCTGACCTGAATTTACATTTTTGTTAAGCCTGCCCAGCACATTCTGAAGATGATACAGGGCCGGAATGCGGGTCGCGTGGTCTGACTGAAGAAGCAGGTTACTGACGGTTTTTGATATGGGATTGCCGGGTACCAGTCCACCCAGCGAGGTAATCTCCAGTGCCGCAGCCTCGAGCAGTGCCAGCTCATGCTGAATGATGTTCCGGGCTGCAATCAGGGGTCTGACAACGGACTGAATCTGCGCAACAGTAGCATGCGCAAAGTCCGTTACCTTCTTAACCGCCTGATGCAGATTTCTGATTGCCTGCGTAACGGCATCAACGTTGATGATACTGGCAAGGCCCAGCGCGCGGCCCAGGTCGCTGTCAATCAGCTCCCGCAGCGCCCCGGTCAGGGCATCCACTTTCGCTGGCGAGCCCTCATTGCGGACAACCGCGACCTCAATGGAATAGGGGCGGCGCCAGACATATTCGTAGACCGGACTGAACGCGGTGATTACCACCGTGAAACGATAGTCATCGAGCGTCAACAGAACCGGGTGCCCGGCATCCCGCATGCGTTCAAGCGCGCTCACCCGCTCACCCGCCTGCGAGCCCGTGATGGTGCCAGACCAGGTCAGTGGCTCATACTCCGTGCCCAGCACATCAATAATGCGGTGGCCGCCAATCATCTGATGCTGGACGGTTTTCTGCCTGCCGTGAATGACAACCTGTTCGGGGACTTCAAACCCCATGAATTCGAAGTCGCCTAACATCAGGCGGGTCACAGTCGGATCAATGCCCGGCGCAAACTGCGAAAGAGAATTCAGAAGGGACATACTGCGAGTGCCTGTTTCAGATATGACTGACAATGAAAATAGGAGCCGCCATCTGTCGGGAGGCATGCGAATTTACAGGGCCTGACCGTTCAGGCTGCCTGCAAAAGATGTCCGGACATCAAATATGGTGCAAAAAAAGCTCCTACCCAGACGTTATTCAGTCCGGATTTTATTCTGCTGCAGGTCAGCCAGATGATGACTGTTATTTATTTCGGCCAGTGCGATGTTGACGGCCTCTTCCAGCGAGTCATAAGTAACCTCGCCAGGCAGCACCCTGTCCCCGATGATGGTTGTCGGCGTACCTGTGTAATGAAGCCGTCTCATTAACGCCTTATTCACTTCGATAATGTTCTGTGTATCAAGCGGATAAGTTGTGACTTTCATTCCGGCAGCATGCAGGGCTGAATAAATACGCAGGTCGTCACCCATACCGCTGTCTGACATCAACGCATGGTGAAAAGCATGGAATTTTTCAGGTTCTTCGATCCAGACGGCAAGCGCCATGCGCGTAACAGCGGTTGACGCTTCCGGACCGTATGAAATCAGTTTGTAGATGATCGCAATCTGAGGATAGGCCTTTAAAAGCTTTTCCAGATTACTGTCCAGTCGTTTGCAATGAATACAGTCGTAGTTCACGAAACTGACAATTTTCAGTACAGGTTGCTCAGCACCGACGACAGGAGAGAGCGGATCGTTCAGCAGTTTATTTCGCATGAGTGCATCTGTCTGCGATGGACGCTGCGGCTGTTCTGCAGTAATGCCAGTGTTTGCCTGATGATGCGCCACCCCGGCAGTTGCCTGCCCTGCGCCCATGAGCATCAGCAATAAAACGAATTCATTAAGCATTATCCTGCTCCACAGATAATCTCACAGTTGCCATAACGGAACGCAGTGACTGCGATTTTCATTACCTCACTAACAGTGAAATCAGCATGGCCAAAGCGGCGTTCAGAATTCTGAATACCGGAAGTTGTGAAGGTGTTAGCTGAAGAAGAGGCAGATAAGGCCTTCCTGCAGGGATGTGGTTCAAACCAGGCTGTCATCAGGGCAGAGAGAGGCTGCCAGCCTGACCGGGATAGACCATCAGCATGGATGGATCGAAGGTGCTGGTGGATGACGGTGCTCTGGCTGCCTGCTTACTGATGCCACTCATGACAGTGGCCACCAGTACCTGTCGACCTTCATGCGTCATCAGCAGATTTACGGGCTGCCCGTTATTAACGCCAGAAACTGGCGGTATCGGGGGATACCTGCCGGTTTTACGAAACGCCTGCTCACGAAGATGCTGTCTGTCGAAGTCCGCCTGGGCAGGCATCCAGGGTTTATAGGCAACGCCGTGGTCAAGCGCATTCTGACGTGCCAGTCTGCCACGCTCTGCCATTTCCCGGCTCTGCGATACCGTGCTGCCGGGATACAGGGCGGCAAGCGTTACGGCAGAGATTATGCCCGGCAGACCGGTCAGCGCGGCGGTGAGTCCTGTCAGACCTGTAGTGGCGCTTCTGCCAATAAGCAGGTCAATGCCCCAGCCCGCCAGTTTAAGTGGTGTCAGCAGTGCGCCCGCAGCATGTCTGATGAGCCAGAATCCGCCACTGATGCCTGCAAGGCCGGTCACGGCCAGCGCCGCCTGCCCCGCAAACTTCGCCATCTCAGGATGCCGGTGCGCAATGTCTGCCATCTGCTGAAGAGAGTGCGTGAGTGTTTCCAGCCCCTGCGTGAATGTGTCCAGCAGACCGCCGTCCTCCCCCATTACCCGCTGCAGGTCCTGCCATTTCTTGTGAAAGTCGATCGCTTTGCCGTTGTAAGTGCTGCCGACCGCACCATAGGCATCATTCAGGCCGCGCGCGACTCCGTAGGCATCAATGCGGTGATGAATGGTCTCAAGCTGTTTGTCGATGAGACTGAACATCTTGCCGCCGGTACGCCCGAATATCAGGGCGTTCTCACGCTGCTTCTGTTCTTCGGTGTAATGGTGCCTGCGGTAGAGTGGCAGGATGACGTTTTCATAGTATTCGACAGGCGACTGGCTGAAGAGCTGCGCGTTTATAAGTGGATTGCCCCGGAAACGCTTCACGCCGCCCAGGCTGTTGAGTTCAATCTTGCTGGCATCCCAAATGCCCATCGTCATCAGGTCGTGCGTGACCTGATTAGGCAGCTTCACAATCCCGTTTAACCGGTTGTAAGCGGTCATCAGCGCATCACCCGCTGAACTCCCCTTCAGTTCACCGATAATCGGCTCCAGCTCAGCAAACAGGGCTTTATTGCTCAGGTTAAAGGCAGAGGTGCCCGCTTTGGCCATAAACTGACGGTACTGGGTGAAATCGACATTACCGCCTGAAGACTGTATGGCACGGAACGCCGCGTCCATCAGTTCATTGAAGAGCCCCGGGCTTTTCAGTCCACCCGCCGTCTCGGTGAAGCGCAGCATATCCATCTGTTTTGCGGTTGTGGCTTCACGCTGATGTTCATCCAGCCCGCGGGAGGCGAAGGTAATACGCGCCAGCACCGGTGCCGCCAGTTTCGCCGCGCGCAGCTGCTCATCCAGCGTTTTTGCTCCGGATTCGCTGAATACCCCCTGCGCTTCCACAAGATATTTCAGCATGTCAGTAGCCGAGGAGCCACGGATACGGGTAGTTTCAGCGAAACGCAGTGCATCTTCTGTTGCCGCCTGACCCATGCCGAACTGTCTGAACTTCTCGGTCATGGTCTGGTAGCGGGCTGCCTCATCAACAAAGCCTTTCAGCATTCTGAAACCCAGATAGCCGGTGGCCAGATTGGTCATACCCTCTGAAAAGGAGCCTCCGCCAAGAGAGTGTCCATCACCGCCACCACGCCCTGCACCGTCGCCGCCCCAGCCGCCCGGGGGCACGCCATTATGCCAGCCATGCCACCAGCCACCCTGTCCTGAAGACGGAGGCAGTGCGAGCCTCCCGCCAGGGGTGCCAACTCCACCGCTGCCACCTGCAGCGGCGGCCCCCGCTGCCAGAACGGGCAGTGTCATGGCTGCACCGTAACCACCCGCCAGCAGCGGGGCATTACGCGAGGCCCGGTTGATACGCTGAGCCTGGTCAGCTATCTCGCGGATGGCTCCGGCATATTCACGCGCGCCGCGTGACGCACCAGAGAACTCATTATTGAGGGAGCGATTGAGTGCCCGAAGTGCGGATGTTGCTTCACGGGCCGCACGGGTCAGTGCTTTGATGTTCCTGGTGATGGTGACGAACTTCTTATTGAGCTCGATTGCATCACGGCTCACCTGCAGCAGATTGCGTGTAATCTGGTCATCCAGTGCAAGGCGCACGGCTACACGGTAAGCCTGAACATCCATAGGGACCTCTTTTTACAGGCATAAAATATGCCCGCCAAGGCGGGCTATTTTATTAATTAATTGTTACAACGGACTAACTCTTTTCTCTTAAGCCTTTTAATAATTCTTTTTGTCTCTTGAGTTTATTTTCTCTTTGAATCAAATGAGCTTTAAAGTCAGAAACTTCCACATACTTCATGTGTAAATGGAGTATGGAGGATAACGATACTCCAAATAGGCCACCAACAACGACAACGACCTCTTTGATAAAGATGTACTTTGCCTCACCAAGATAATAAACAACAAGCAACAACAAAGCAGTAAAGATATAAAAAACTAGCCAGCAGTAACACCGGAATATTTTCTTTGATATGTAATAATCAAGCCTTCTCTGTTCGGCGGCTTTAAGAGATGCACTTTCTTTTAACTCATTAGTTTTGTATATCACTTGTGAGCAAACGGCTACAGGAAGTAGAAGCAGGCCAAGCATACCAAGTGGAATAATGATGTTATTACCCAGAAGGAATGTTAAAAAATAAAACAGCAAAGCACCTCCAGTAAAAGCAGATGCGTATCCTATAAAATATTTTAACATTTCAACTCACCTTTAGTCATGTAACATCATCAATATCACCTAAACTTATCTTAGAATTTAGCCACTTATGCATTTTTAAATAAAGGTCATCTTCATCAACTAAACCATTATGATACTTTACACTTAAATTTCCCGAAAGGCGCAGGTCTTTGCCGACCAACACCCCCCCTCCTTTGAGTTCTATCTGAAAATCCTCATCATCCATATGACGCAAGGAAGTAGCTATGGAATCAATAACTTGCTGACCTCTTTTGGTGGTTTTTCTGAGATAGGTTATTTCTATTTGGACTTGCAAATTCGCTTCATCCAACGCTTCTTTTAGATCTAATTTTTCGACCCAGTTTTCACCTACTGCTGCGGCGATGACATCCCCACCTTTACCTTCAGGCATAAATTTTATTTTTCTGACTTGATTAACTTCAACCAAAGACCTTTCACTTGAAGGATTCTCTACAGCACTGCCTTTTACTGGAGCACCTATTTTTATACTTTTGACTGGAGCGTTTTGTAATTGACGAAATGCTTCTTCTGTTGGTTTATCCTGCAGTATTATCTCCGATGAAGAATCAAGAACACCTGCGCCTTTAAGTAACCAGTTAAGATGAGTCTCTAAATCTTTAGATCGTAAAGCACTAGACTGCATCATCACTATATGATTTCCATAAACTCCAAAATAAAGAAAGGAATCAACAAACTCTCTTTTCGCACCATCAACTTGCTCTTCGCCTTCTTCATCTTTATCGCTTGAAATAGCTATCTGACTAGAGGTTATAGACTTTATGTTATAGAATGACACATCTCCATTCATCGTAAGCAATGCTTGGCTTCTGCCTTTTTCGAAGGAAATCAATTGACCAAAAAATAAGGTTTTAAAGTTTGTACTTTTGTTAATGAATCTAGCACCGCCTGAGTCATCCCCAGGAACTAGATACTCTTGTCTGTGATCAACCTTTTCAAAAGCACCTCCAACGCCTACTGCATCTTCAAGTATCGTTTGCAACGATGAGCATGAGTTTTTTATGACAGCCCTTTTGTAGTGCACTGCTTTTTGTTTACTTTCGCCAGCCATTCAGACTCCATTGGTATTAGACTAATCTTAAAATCAATCAATCATAAATGTTTAACTGTTGGCTGGTTAGCTGTAATTATGATCAGTTATATGACTGTATAAAAACACAGTGCTGTTTTTTTGGCAAGTTGATAGAGGGAACCTATCTTGAAAATTTTTTAACAAATTGATAATCAGATAGATTTATGATGATGTGTGAGTCTGACTTGATCTTATCAACGCTACTATATTAGTAGACTTTAGTCGCTGGCTAACTCACATAATTCTAATCAATAAGCCCTAAAGCCTTTAAAAATCGCCTGCTCAATTGCTTCTATCAGTGGGCCAATCCTCCGAACGTACGCCGGTCCTATGATCGGTCTCGGTGGTATGCGTTCAGTACCGACCTCCTGCCACAGCCCGATCTCACTTTTGGTTCCGACGATGGCTGCAAGTCCCATGACCTCACTCTGTATCGAGTCTCTGAGTTTACCTGAGCGCAAAAGCGGTTCGTCTTCGCTGTAACCCTGGCGTATGCGATCGTGTTTGGTCGATTCTGCAAGGGGTGCCCAGTCATCAAATGGTCCGTAAGCAGGCTGATATACGCCGATTTCTTCCTTAGCCGTTTCCTCAATCTCTTTCACGATGACGCGGAAACTGGCCTCCAGCCCGGTAGCGATTGAGGCTGAATCAGACGACAGCTCACGCGCAAATTGCTCAAGGTCCATTACTTACCCTCCTCCCACCTGCGCGTGTTCCAGTTATAGATGCCACCTTCAAGCTCGCCGATGACCACACCCATGGCGATGCGCTCATGGGGCATCAGCGCTGTCAGGCCCGGGAAAATCACGCTGAACGGAACCCCGGCTTTCATCAGCCAGCACTGGTTTATAAAGGCGGGGTTCTGCGCTAGTTTTTTGCGGCGGTCTCCGTAGCCTCATCTTCGTTGTCTTTGGACCTGGCACGAAGAAAGGCGCTCACCGCTTTAAGTCCACTTTTGCCCAAAATAGCGAGCATGCTTTCAATCTGCTTCGGGTTCTGCGGCACCGGGTATTCTTCGCCGTCTATGTCAGCCACGGCCGCTGCCGGAAAGGCGTACATGTTCATGTACATCACGTTGATGGCCATTTCGGGGCCGACAGCTACAGTCAGCCTGGATTCCTGCACCGGGTCGAGCTCACGCAGGGTGATGACGCGCCCGCTGGCATCCCGGACCTGGTCGGATTTGACCGCAGACTCTGCCACGGCGGGCGGCGTTTCATGCACTCTTACCTGCACCATGATTTGTTCCTCAGTTCACTTTTTTACGGCGGTTGGCTGTCCATGACAGGGTCTGGTTAACTGTCTTTTCACCCTGCTTGTTGCCTGCATCGGTAAGGTGAAACGACACCCCCTCATAGCGGTACACGCTGACGGTGCCGTTTGCCTCGGTAATAGTTTCGGTGATGGTGCCGCGGGGCTGATCGATGCCGTTATAGTAGTTGTCTTCCCACCTCGCCCAGAAATCATCGAGCGTGGCATCCATACGTTCAGCCGTGATGGTGCCATTCCAGCCGACGGGGATCTGCAGTTCGTCGGTAATGCCGTTGAGCGGCGTGATTTTATGGGTCGAGACCTGCGGCTTAGAGTCAAAGCTCATGATTTTGGGAATGCGCAGTTTTCCCGTCGGCGTATTGATATCGACGGCAATATCACGCCCGACGGTATAGCCAAGGGTTGGCATGGTTTATCTCCGGAGTAATGAGGAGTGAGGCACAGTTCAGCGCGACAAACTGTCTGAGACGGAGATGGACACGCTGCCGCCCCCTTCCAGATTCACCAGGAAGTAGCGCACCACATTGAGGTATTTGACCTGCACATCGGCGGTCATGTAGCCCAGTGCCACGCGCGCATCCGGGTTATTAGCCGCATCGAGGCGCACCGCAAAGGCTGGTCCGCCATTCGGGTCGCCAATCATCTTCAGCGTTTCCAGGTTCGACAGGAAAGACTCAAGCGTGCTTTTGGTTTCCCGGCGCAGGTCCGTGGTCTGATTGTCACCCACCACACTGCCGAAGCTCGCCGCTATGGTCAGCGACAGGAAGTTGGTCATGCGGGTGTAAGTGTCATCGTTCTGGGTCGGATTCGATGAGGTATTACGCCCCGAGCGCATGCCGAAGTAACTGCCGCCCGGACAGGGACTGGTGATGACGTCGAGGCGGGCTGAGTTTATGGCTCCGATTTCCGGCACGGAGTAAGGACGCCCCGCCAGTTGCCGCTCGGTGGCAATGATGCCGGGGATGCGCTTGTTGAGCGTAGAGATATGCGGTGCCCGGGCGGCAATGTTTGCCGCTTCAAACGTGGCGGGCGCAATCATGCGGCTTGTGCCGTTTGCGGTATCTTTCCAGTAAGGCCAGTCACCCACTATCAGCTTGAAATGCCAGTCGTCCACGCCAGAACTGTTGAGTGCTTCCGATACCGCCTGACATCCGGCTGAGGCCGGGCCCTGGGTAATGGCATAGGCACCTTCGGAGCGCGCAAACGCCGCCATCGCAGGCCAGCATGCTTTATCGGTCACATCGGCAAGGTTGATGACCTGTGAATTTGTGCCACGCAGGGCATACATACCCTTACGCGGAGCATCAGTGCCGTCTGTACCGAGTAGCGTGGCATCCGTGATACCGGTCGCGCCGTCGGTGGCCCCGCTGAGTGTGATCTCTTTAACCGCGGCCTGTGCGGGCGCTTCAGATTCGGTTACTTTCGCGCGTACCAGCTGGCTGGGACCGCGGATATTCATCTGACCGTGATTTACGGCCTCTGCCATCGCTTTCCACAGCGCATCCCCTTCACCCTGCAGGTTATCAAAGACTTCGGCACTCACGCCCGGCAGACTGATGGTCAGCTTTTTCGAGTTCACCGCGGTACCGCTGCCGATACCTGCAATTATCTGGTTTCCCCGCGTCCCGCTGTAGAGTGCGGTCAGCAGCAGGCCTGACTTGCTGCCATTGTCGCAGAGTCTGCCACTGGCCGCTTTATCCTGACCGTTTGTCACACGCACACAATTCAGGTTCGCCGCACCGAGCTGAAGTGAAATGGCAGCCGCTGTCGCCAGGTCATACTTACGGTTTTCAGGCGTGCCCAGAAAGAATGCCATGTCATTATCTGACGTGATACGAAAGGCGCTGTTTACCGGCCCCCAGCCTGCCACACCCACCAGCCCCAGCCCGTCAGTGGGTACACCGTTAATGTAACGTGCCCGGGGCGGAACAACCTGAACATACAGGTCAGGTGCCGTGAGTGCAGACGTGCTGAGATCGCCGGTTGAATAAATCGGCATGAGTGAGACTCCGGATGAGTGAACTGATGCTGGAAAAAGGGTTTACGGTGTGGTCTGCTGGCCGTTAACGGTGACAACCGTGCTGGTCACCTCAGGTGCGGTAATGGCCTGGGTGGTGGCGTAATTCACGCTGAAAATCAGGTCGCGCCGGTAGACATGCCAGTTCTCTGACCTGTCGGAATCAGACTGCCGGGTATAAAGGAGCTGCGCGGGCGCGCCGTCGTTGAGGTCAATGTGACACTGTTCAGAGAGCGCCGTATCAATGGCACTGCCGATGCGGTCTCTTAGGCCAGGCGTGGGTGCCCAGACAGTAACCTGGAAATCTTTTATCTGCCTGCGTAGCTCCCTGACGGCAGTACCCGCGGTCGAGACGGAAAGACTGATGTGTCTCACCAGCATAATGCAGAGACTGCTGCTTATAGTGAATGACCGGGGCAGTCTGACAGAGAGAATATAAAGTGCCTTTTCGGCCGTAGTGCCTGCTTGGAAGTGGAAGGTGTATGTTTTCCCGTTAAGGGTTATCTGCACGTTAGTCAGTGCCGACGCCACACCGGCAACACTTATCGCGGTGCCGTTCACTGTGAACTGCAGCGAGGGTTTGCCCTTCGCCATCAAACGGAACGGCCTGCCAAGCGCCGTGCTGATTTTACGCTCTGTCGGCAGTGGCCATACGGAGACGTGCACACCACCGTTCTCGATATCCTGCTGAAGTGTGCCCGGCACCGGCCAGCCCGGATAGATTTTCACTGCGGCGTTAATGATGCACGGAAGCCCGCTGCCAGCGGGGTAGACTGCATCTGAAACACGCCCTGCCAGGTAACGGGCAACATCATCGGTACTTGCCATGTTACACCGTCACCCGAAGCGCTGTCAGGCGCCAGCCCATGTCTGTGAGTTCCGTGCCACTGACGACATAACGCTGCCCGGCTTCATCCGTCACAAAATCTCCGGCATGAAAAGACAGGCCTCTGAATGCAGGCATGAGAATATTGTGCCAGGCACCGCGCGTCTCACCCGGCAACTTAAGCGGGCTGTGCTCACCGCCACGGCTGAGCAGAATACTGGCAGGCCAGCCGGACATAATGAGCTTTTCATTCGTAGCTGTGGTGCCACTGTATTCCTGAAGCCCGGCCTCGGAACCTTCGGGAGCGGTCCGCCGGATGCTGACGAGCCGCTCAGCCCTGACACACAGAATGGGCTGTAACAGCGGCATGGCGGCCACGTAAAAGGTCCCCTCCGCAGATACCAGGATATCACCAACCTCAAACCCCGCCGCATCAAAGATGCCAATACGGGTGGCCTGTCCAAACCGCGCTGCGCGCATGTAGCCGTAATCGGTGGTGAATGAGGCCGACAGCTCCCGCAGCGGCTGTGTGGCCAGCGGATTGAACGGTGATGCTGCCCGGTAATGACGGGCCTTAATGCCCAGGCGTTTCGCGGCCTTCCCGTTTCCCTGACTGACCTTCGCGGCCAGCTGCTGTGCGTCCATGTCAGCACCGGGTCACAGTTGATGCGCCATTGCCCAGCGACGGGCCCGGCGGGATCCCGAGTAGTCCGCAGAGCTGACGCCGCCACTGATTGTACAGACGCGTGCGATCTGACACTTCAGATCGGTTACGCTGCCAGACAGCCGCTTTATCCGTATCAAGGTTATCTGCTGCCCGGGTGATGCCACTTTCCAGACCGGCCAGTGTCGTCAGATAGTTCACTACGATGGCTTCCTCCTCAGCCCGCAGCGTAGTCAGCCGGTGAGCCAGCGTCTGGAACCGGCCTGATGTGACCTGTGCGTAAGCTGCATCACTGCGATCGTCAGGTGACGTGTCGCCGGTCATGGGATAGCCCATATAGCGACGTGCGTCGGCCTGCTGCTGGGGTGTCAGCATGTATGACCTCATCTGAAAGGACTTTGTCTGAAGTGGCTGACCAGGACTAACCCAGCAACAGGGCGCTGTGTTCCGGTTTGATGTTCTGGCATCCCCATGCCGCGGCGATTTCATAGCGCACACGGCGATACTGTCTGTACATGGAGACTTCAAACGACATGTTAGTGCGCGGGTCGGTGATCATGATGCGGTCATCCGCCATGTCGCCTTCTTCCGGCAGCGCCGGGGCGCGGGTAGCCAGGATGATGGCTGAACGGCTGAATGCGAAGTTGGCAGTGAACTCACTGACAATTTCCAGTTTGGTTCCTGGCTTAACATCTTCCATCAGTCCGGGCTCATGAATGTCAATGGTGTTAAAACTTTTAGCGGCAACGATATATTTGTGCTTCCCAATAATGACGACGCACCCTTCCTCAACGAACCCGGGCACGCTGGATTTACTGTTGTCGCCATCTGAAGGCTGGATTTTTACAGACAGACTTCCTTCCGGGCAATCCTCAGCAACTGTTAAGGTTCTGTCCTTAAGTGGCTTTTCACCCGACTCACTTTTCACCTGAGCGACGCCGGCTGATTCACGCAATGTAAAACCATGTAACTCCAGAAGTGTGCCCTGAGAACGCAGTGCTGTGGTTCCGGCCTCATTGGCTTTGGTCAGCTGCGCCATGGTTCGCAGTGCCGCGCCTGCAGTGGTATCGATGACACACTGCAAATCGCTGAGCGGTGCGCCATTGTCCGTCAGGATTTTGCGCACCTGTGCTGTGTCAGTCAGGGTATCTTTAAATGGTGTTTTACCCGCTTCACCGGATGCGCGTGAAGCGCGACGGAACAGCTCGCCCAAATCTTCTTCGATTTCATTAACCAGCGTGCGCATCGCCTGGGTAACCTGGTCGCGGCGGATACCATGGTAACCCGGACCGGATTTAATGCCCTTCTGCTGTTCGCCTTCCCAGCGGAACGGCACCATACGCGATTTGGTAATGGCCAGCGGCACATTACCAATATCCTGGTCACCGTCATCCGGGGGCAGTTGTCCGGGCTTCACATCTTCAGCGTCTGAAGCCGGTGTCACAGGGATACGGATTGGCTGGTTGAGCGCTGCGCGTTCTGCTGTGGCGTCCAGCGTGATGGAGGGAATAAACCCGCAGAGCTCACGTGAGACGATATCCAGCGACTGATACAGGTCGGGAATGAGTTGAGTCAGGGTATTAGACATGCAGGGTTATCCTGTTAATCGGTAATCTGTACACCCGCACAGGCCCTTTCGCTCTGCTCCTGAGGGCTGAGGGATTCGAACTGTTCACGGGTAAGTGTGTTGGGGCTGCTGTTGCCATTCCCCCCAGCAGAGCCGCCGCCTGATGCGCCGGTGCCTTTGAGAATCTGGTCTTTATACGGGTAGTGCTCAACGAGAATGCTCAGTGCTTCATCGAAGCCGGCAGCTTCACCGGGTTTCACCGCACTGAAGATTTTGTTGCCTTCACGGTCGAATGCCGTGACGGCGTCACCGACCACTTGGAAGTTACTGCCAAAGCGGGCTTCCACCAGGTCAGCCGGAATACTCATCTTCTCAGCGATGAATTTTGAACGGGCAAAACTGCCGCCAATTTTCTCCGCCGTGAGCTTCTGGCTCAGGTCGTCGCGTTCTTTCACGATGGGGGCATACTTCTCTTCCAGCGCACGTACGGCTTCAGTGCGGACCTTTTCGACTTCACCGGCATCCACCAGCGTTTTGTCTTCCAGGTTCTTCACGGTGTCCAGTGCTGCCAGCGCCGCTGACGGATCATCAATCCCTTCAAAGGTCTTAAGCAGCGTTTCTGCACTTTCCGCACGCTCACGGTGCGACTTTGCTTCACCGTTAAGACGCGAGATGGTCTGCAGGGTGCCGGGGACATCAAACGCCAGTTCTTTGCCGTCGTCCTGCACGTATACGGGTTTGCCATCGTTGACGACCACATGGCCGTTCTCATCGAGTTTCAGTTTCATCAGGGTCATCCAACCAGTAATGAGCCATCCGGCCCGTGGCACCGCGCTGCATCCGCAGCGAGCGGCAATAAAAGAAGGCCCATGCATCTGCACGGGCCCGGAGAAGATTAAGCCGGCGTTGTTGTGGCCGGTTTATCTGATACCGGGCACGGCATTGCGCGGATACGCGCCTGCTCTTCCGCCCAGCGGAGTTCGCTGTTAATCAGGCCACGGCGCTGTATCTCGTTAAACAGCGTCTCGTCGGACAGTGCCCGCGTTTTATACATGTCCACCAGGAAGTCAGCCGAGGCTTCAGCCAGCGTGGTGGCACCAAAGTCACTGAAGATAGTGACGTGTCCGCCTTCGGACTCACCAATCCACTCCGCCAGATACTGCAGCGCCAGCCGGGCCGCATCTGTGAGGTCACACACCATGCGCTGCAGCGCACTGGTGCCCGCTTCGTTATCGGTCAGCGTCTGCACCACGGTGCGGTGGCCAGGTTTTACCACCAGAAGCTCCGCCCCTATCTGGCGCATTTTCTCTTCAAGGTCGATGATGTCTGTGCGTCCCGCCTCGATGGCTTTGCCGCTGTGCTCTACATAACGCAGGTCCGCTTCATCTTCTTCAGACAGGATGGCCGATGCCGCACCCACCGAAATGGGACCATCACCGAGCTTTTTGCCGAACAGCACCGGTACACGGGCGACATGCAGAATGGTCTGCTGGTCACTGCGGGACTGCCAGTGTTCAACGTTGAGCCAGGCCAGTTCAGCGAGCGGCGGCCGGCTGTTCATAAACCCGCGCTTATCGCCGTAGACCGGAACAAAGGTGATTTTCTTCAGGCTGGTGGTGCCTTCATCGTGCAGCTGCCACTCCAGCACTCCGCTCGTTTCATTCAGCTTCTCGCGATAGATCCGCCAGCGGCCGGGATTCAGCACCCTGACCTGCTCAATATTTTTCACGACAAATTCATTCTGCGGGTCGCGCTCACTGACCGTCTCGACGAAGCGCAGCAGCGTGAACGTCTCCTGTCCGTTGACCCGTTCTGAGTCGTAATCCAGCAGGCTGGTGGCATTCACCCTGGCGAAATAAGGCCGCAATCCGCGCTTGCGCTCTTCAGCCAGAGAGAGCTGTTTATCCGCAGGTGGGTGCTCGACAAGGATGCCGCAGAGTCCGTAGGCCATCGCTTCTTCAAAGGTGTCAGCCAGAAAGGAGTGCAGGTTAGTGCCCTGCAGGTCCACATCCCCGAACATCTCACGTATGCGCGCAGGCACCGCTTCTTCATTCCAGGTGACCGGGCGGGAAAAGGGCTTGCCACTCAGCACCTCGACCGTACGCGAAAACGCCGGAAACAGTGTTGCCACCGACAGCCGGTTCTGATAAAACGCCTCTTCTTCACTGGGCCATTTAGGCAGATAGGTTTTGCCCGCAGCACGCATGGCGGCCGTGCCGCCCAGCAGCGTATTAATCATCGGCCAGCATCCGGCCATCGATTCGATTTTGGGCGATCGCTTCCGGACGTCGTTGCTCATATTGATGTTTTGTCAGGCAGAGAATGGACGGACTGTTGTGCCTTTCGGCTGGAACAGTTCTGTAACAGCCCAGACCAGCGCATCCAGGCGGTCCGGTGATTTCTTCGCGGTAGCGGGCACGTATTCCAGAAGCTGGTTTTCGAGCTGGTAGAGGTTGCCTCGGTGCGCCACCCGGCCCTGCTCATACAGCGCTGAAATGGGCTCAGCCCGGGCAAACTTGCCCTTACTGGCATGGACGCGGACAATCCGCCCGCGGTAGCCCGCATTGCGCAGCGTGTCTTCGGCCATGTCGCCACCCTGGTTGGTTTCAATGACAATAGCTTCAGCGTGATGCTCTTCACAGGCTCTGATGGCGCGCTTCGCCCAGCTGTTCGGCGAGTACTTACCGGAGTAATCTGCGTCGACAGAAAACAGCCGGTCATTACCGCGCCCGTAACTGCTTGCTACCACAATCCCGGTCTCATCACTCTCTTCGCTGTTGGTCGCCTGCGGGTCAATGGCAACAACCGTCCGGGACGGCTGCAGGGTGATATCCAGCGCACGCGCACCGGACACCATCGCTTCGGTCCAGAGTGCACCGTCGGCATTAAACCGGCGGGGCCGCTGCATATACTGTGCTTCGGCTGTGCGCCGGTGTGAAAACAGTGAGGTGCGATGCGATTCATTGTGCTTGTACGGCCAGAGCCAGCCGTCAGGCAGACCATGTTCGATGGGTATTGCGTGTAAGTTTTCCGGGTACACCAGCGAATACTGTTCGCTGTTATCAATCAGCACCGGCAGGTTCAGATGATGCCACTGTTCGCCACTGCCACCGCGCAGCAGATAGCCACTCAGATCGTGGTAGTGAATGCGCTGCATGATGACCACGATGGGCGTGGTCTCAATGGCCAGACGGGAACGGATGGTTTCGTTGAAGCGGGTGTTGACCCCGACGCGCATGGTTTCGCTGTAAGCGTCGTCAGGTTTGACCGGGTCATCAAGAATCAGACAGCCCTGCCAGCCTGGCTCCATATGACCGGCACGAAAGCCGGTGACCTGTCCGGCAGCGGACGAGGCATACACCCCGCCGCCGTATTCTGTCCACCACATGGCTTTACTGTCGGCATCGTCGCGCAGAGCCATCGGCCACATAGACTGAAAGGCAGCAGACTTCACGATGCTCCGCGTAGTTGATGAGTTCAGTAATGCCAGGTTGTGGGAATAGGACAGATGCATGAAGCGTGCCCGGCGGTTCAGCGCCAGCCCCCTGCCCATCATGTTAATGGTGGCCAGTTCCGTCTTGGTGTAGCCCGGGGGCACATTGATGATGAGTCGCCGGATGTCGCC
>Ga0308165_1003210_pt1 | contig 17913 bp, 14 predicted proteins | sample PhyWR2_FD_201032 | JGI IMG/M metagenome (GOLD analysis project Ga0308165, IMG submission 201032) | Phyllosphere microbial communities from UC Gill Tract Community Farm, Albany, California, United States - DLSLW.R2 | ecosystem: Host-associated > Plants > Phyllosphere > Unclassified | place: USA...
GTGATGGACAAGCCAGAGGTAGCGGTTTTTACATTGCGCTCTCGCCGGAAAAAGCACTTGACTACGCAGACGCCTCTACGCAAGCCGGAGATCCGCAACCTCCGAATTACGATGTCACACCCCGCCACGATGGGGAGCGAGGTGTTCCAGAGCTCGTCAGGGTCTATGCCAAGAATTTTGACGGCTTCCAGATTGGTCAGGACATGGCTTGGGGAATAGAGGCGTCGGACGGCGACCCAAACGGCGACAAACGGCTGTCACAGGCAGATAGCGGCAACAACCGTTTAGCCAATAGAAATCACTTGGAGATGGTTATTGCACCCTCCAAGTATGATCATCTCGCCGTATTGCCGTCTCTGCATGAGATAAACGAGGAACACTTGCTGAGTGAAATGCGACCTTGGCCAACGCATTCCGATTTGTATTGAAAACGTTAATTCAGGTTTGATGTGAGCGACCTCGCGATGGGCATGACAGCGCCGAGGAGCGTCAGGCCACCCGCGTCATCGTTGACCTTCATCGCGAGCAAGCTCGCTCCCACAGGTCCGGTGGCTGCCTCCCACAACCGTTTAAGTACACCGTAACCCTGTAGGAGCGAGTTTACTCGCGATGGTCGCAAGAACACCGCAGGGCATTGGGATACCCGCGTTATCGTTGACGATCATCGCGAGCAGGCTCCCACAGATAAAAAAGCATGCATACAAATCCGCTGGTGATTACGTCAAGCACATCGCCAATCAATGTCTATGCTTTGGCGAATGCGCCGTGCTTGAGCCTTGCATCGCGCAGCCCAATCCAACATCACATGGAAATGCAGTCCTATGAAATCGATACGCTTTCTTGCCTGCGCTGGTGCTCTTGCCTCAATCATGTCCCTGGCCCAAGCCGCCGAAATCCCGTTGGGGAGCAAGACCCTTGAAGGTCAGATCATCTCCAAGGTACTGGCCGTCGACGCGGCGAATCGCCAGGTGACCATCGAAGATCCCCAGGGCAAACCGGTGGTGATCCAGCTCTCCGACCAGGCCAAGAACCTGCACAACCTGCAAGTCGGCGACAAGGTCGACATCAAGGTGGCGCGTTCGGTGGCCTATGTGCTCGATACCAATATCGGTGATCAACCGGGAATCAGCAATGAATCCATGGTCGCGCGCGTGGCCAAGGACAACCCCAACCCCGGTGGCGAGGCGATTCGTCAGGTTCGGGTGACGTCGAAGATCACCGCCATCAACCTCAAGGATCACGAAGTGACCCTGCTGCCGCCTGAAGGGCCGGTGCGTGTGGTCAAGGTTGAAAACCCTGATCTTCAGGCACGCATGGGCAACCTCAAGGTCGGGCAGACAGTCGATGCCGTTCTGACCGAAGTCCTGCAGGTCGAAACCTCACGCTAAGCCGGTCAGAGAAAGCGCCGACATGACCGACCTGCTCAACGCCGTTGCGCTCGGGCTGCTCGCACTGTTGCCCTTGACCAACCCACCGACCACGGTGGCGTTGTTCATCGCGCTGAGCAAAGGCCTGAACCAGCAGGAAAAGAACCGCCAGGCCTTCCTCACGTCGTTGTATGTCTTCCTGATCATGACGCTCACTTATTACGTAGGTGAGCTCGTCATGGACGTGTTCAACATTTCCATACCGGGCCTGCGCATGGCCGGTGGCGGGATCTTGATCATCATGGGCTTGAAGATGCTGTTTCCGCCGGTACCGGCACCCCAGCCCGCCGATGCCGTCACGGAGCAAATCGATTTCGCCTTCATCCCGCTGGCGATGCCCAGTACCGCAGGCCCCGGGACGATTGCGATGATCATCAGTTCGTCCGCCACGATCAAGCACAGCACGGCGTTCCCCGCCTGGGTAATCTGGGTAGCACCGCCGCTGATCTTCCTGTTGACCGCGCTGATTCTCTGGTTATGCCTGCGCGGCTCGGGGTTAATCATGCGCCTGACCGGCAAATCAGGGATCGATGCCATTTCACGGCTGATGGGCTTTTTGCTGGTGTGCATGGGCGCACAGTTTGCAATCAACGGTGCGGTGGAAATCGTACAAACCCTCATCGACAGCAACTTTCACACGCTGCGCCCGCCGTAGCAGCTACGCTTGTCGATGGGCTTGAAAATCGCCTGTTTGCACGGTCTCGACATGGATCCCTTCATCTCCAACCAACGTGGTTGCACAGGGGTAAGGCAATGCGTATTTCATGGGTTTACGCGGTGTCAGTCGTTGTGTTTCTAAGTGGGGCTACCACTCTCGCCCAAACGCCGGACACGCCCCCGGCACCGGTCGAGACAGCGGCCGCCGCGCCACCTGCAAAAGACCCGGTGTTCACCCAGGAACAACTGGAGCAAATGGCCGCCCCCATCGCGCTCTATCCCGACCCATTGCTGGCACAGGTGTTGATGGCCAGCACTTATCCCGGGGAAGTCGCCGAAGCCGTGACCTGGTCCAAGGCCAACCCGAATGCCAAGGGCGACGACGCGGTCAAGCAGGTGGCCAATCAGCCCTGGGACCCCAGCGTGCAGGCGTTGGTCGCTTTTCCGCAGGTGCTCGCCACGCTGGGCCAGGACCCGGTGTGGGTGCAGCGCCTGGGCGATGCCTTCCTCGCGCAACCGGACGACCTGATGAGTGGCGTACAGAATCTGCGGCGCCAGGCGCAGGCCGCCGGCAACCTTGAGAGCAACCAGTACCAGAACGTAACGGTACAGGTCGCCGCTCCCGCTCCCGCCGACCGGCCAAAAGCCGAGACCCTGCCAGCGGCACCGGCCAGCAGCAATTCCACCATCATCATCCAGCCCGCCGACCCGCAGTTGGTGTACGTCCCCACCTATAACCCGACGACCACCTACGGCACCTGGCCTTACCCGGCGTCACCGCCCGCCTACTACCCGCCGCCACCGGCGTACTACCCGGGGCAGGCCCTCGTGGCTGGACTGGCGTTCGGCACCGGGGTGGCGATCGTCGCCTCGTTGTGGGGCGATTGTGACTGGGGCAACAACGACGTCGACATCGACGTCAACCGCTACAACAACATCAATGGCAACAACATCAACAACCGTATCAACAGCAACAAGTGGCAGCACAACCCCGCCAATCGCGACGGTGTGCCTTATCGAGATGCTCGCAGTCGTGAACAATACGGCCGCCAACTGGATGGTGCCCGCCAGCGCGAAGCCTTTCGCGGGGACACCGCCCAGCGCGCCCAGGCTCGCGACCGGGCTCGCAATTCCATGGACAGGGCCGGGATTCAGCGTCCGGCCACCAACAATCGCCAGGCGCAGGACCAGATGCGCCAGGCGCGGTCCGAAGGCTCGGTCGGCAACCGCATGCAATCCGGTACGGACCGTCCGAGAGCGACTGACCGAAGCCAGAACACCCAACGCGACATGCGCGAAAATCAAACACCGCGCCGTGAAGCCGCGCAGAACAACCAGCGCCGCCAGGACTTGCAGCAGAACCGCCAGGGCGCCCAGCAACGCGGCGCCGCCCGCAACAACGCCTTCGCCGGTGTGCGCTCGCCGTCGCAATCCAATGCCCAGGCCCTGCGTGGCCGGGCCAGCCAGGCGTCCGCCCAGCGTGGCGGTGGTGGTGCACGAACGGAGGGTCGCCAGATCAGCCGGCCGTCCGGCGCCGGGGCGCGTTCGCGGGGGGGCCGTCGATGAACAGGTATTTGAAAACATCGGTGCTGTTGTTCGGCCTGGCATGGTCGTGTGTTGCAGCAGCGCAGCAATCCTTTCCAACCCCTGAAAAAGCCGCGGAGGCCTTCGTCAAGGCGCTCGGCACCGAGCGCGCCGATCAGGCCCGGCTGACCGAGCTGCTGGGCAAGGACTGGCAAACCTACATCCCGCGCAAAGGTTCACAGCGCGAGGATGTGGAGGCTTTCCTCAGGCAATACCACGAGCAGCATCACATCGAAAAAACCGGCGAACGCAAGGCCACCCTGACAGTGGGCAAGGACAACTGGCCCCTGCCCATTCCCTTGTTGAAAGGCGAAAGCGGTTGGCGCTTCGACATCAAGGCCGGCGACGCCGAGCTGCGCACCCGGCGCATCGGCCGCAACGAACTGGACGCCCAGCAGGCGGTGCTGACCTATCACGATGCGCAAATGGACTATGCCACCGTGGATCGTGATGGCGACGGCGCGCTGGAATATGCGCAAAAGATCTTCAGCACACCCGGCAAGCACGACGGGCTCTATTGGGCGGAAGACGACAGCGGGCAGATCAGCCCACTGGGGCCGTTGTTCGGCAAAAGTGTGGCCGGCGAAGGCTGGCACGGTTATCACTTCCGCATCCTTGACGGCCAGGGACCGTCGGCACCGGGTGGTGCCTACAGCTACCTGATCGGCGACAAGATGAGCCGCGGCTTCGCGATGATTGCCTGGCCTGTCAAATACGACGACACCGGCGTGATGAGTTTCATGATCAGCCATGACGGCCAGGTCTTCGAGAAAGACCTGGGCCCCGATGGCGCCAAACTGGCGCAGGCGATGAAGCTGTTCGACCCCGATGACAGTTGGCAGGAGGTCACCGTCGCCCCGCAATAGCGAACGCTCCCGGGGCGACGGCTCAGGCGATCAACGGGAGCTCAGTTCGCTTTCGCGGATGAGCTTCTTGTTGATCTTGCCAACGCTGGTCTTCGGGATATCGGCGACGAACTTGAACTGCTTGGGGATCGCCCATTTGTTGATGCGCCCGCCATCGACAAAGGCTTGCAGATGAGTTTCCAGCAGCTTGCGATCCAGGTACTGCCCTGCCTCGCACACCACCATCGCCATCGGACGCTCGCCCCACTGCTCATCGGCAATGCCCACCACCGCGACCGACATCACCGCCGGGTGTTCGCTGATCAGGCTTTCCAGTTCCAGCGAGCTGATCCACTCGCCTCCGGTCTTGATGACGTCCTTGATCCGATCCTTGATTTCCACGCAGCCTTGCGGGTCGATCGAGGCCATATCACCGGTGTGCAGCCAACCGCCCTGCCACAGTTCGGCGCCCTTCTCCCGCTCCTTCAGGTAACCCTGGGTCAGCCAGGGTGCACGCACCACGACCTCACCCAGGGACTCGCCGTCATGGGCCACCTCCTGGCCGCGGGCGTCGATGATCTTCAAATCCACCAGCGGGATCGGCGTGCCGGTCTTGATGCGCGTAAACAGTTGCTCGGTCATAGGTTGGGCCAGGTCGTCATCGCGCAGGTGCGTCAGGCACAGCAATGGGCAGGTTTCCGACATGCCATAGCCGGCATGCACTCTCATGCCCCGGGCGCTGGCCTCGCTGGCGATCCCCAACGGCAATGCGCTGCCACCGATGAGCATCTTCCAGCCTTCGAAGCGGGTCTTGCTGCCCTCCTCGCAGTTGAGGATCATCTGTAGCACGGTCGGCACGCAGTGGGAGAAGCTGACCTGCTCCTCACGGAACAGCCGGACCAGGGTGTTGGGCTCGTAACGGCCGGGATAGACCTGTTTGAGCCCCATCATCGTCGCCACATAGGGCACGCCCCAAGCATGCACATGAAACATCGGAGTGATGGGCATGTACACGTCGTCGGAACGCAACAGCGGTTGCCCCTGGTAGGCGCCAAGAGTGCCAGCGGCGTTCAGGGTGTGCAGGACCAGTTGGCGATGACTGAAATACACGCCCTTGGGGTCGCCCGTGGTGCCGGTGGTGTAGAACAGCGTCGCCACCGAATGCTCGTCGAAGTCGGCGAAGTCATACTGATCCGATGCGCCAGCCAGCAACTGCTCGTACTCCCCCAACACAGGCAGCGCAGTGTCGAGAGCCTGGTCGTCGCTCAAGCGGATGAAACCTTTTACCGTTTCAAGGCGGTCGCGAACCTGCTCCACCAATGGCAGGAAGTCGTCATGCACCAGCACCAGGTCATCTTCGGCGTGGTTCATCGTGAACAACACCTGTTCGGGCGACAGGCGAATGTTCACCGTGTGCAGCACCGCCCCGATCATCGGCACGGCGAAGAAACCCTCCAGGTAGCGGTGACTGTCCCAATCGAGCATGGCCACGGTGTCCCCGGCCTTGACCCCGGCGGCTGTCAGCGCATTGGCCAGGCGGCGGATACGCTGGTTCAGGGTTTGATAACTGTAGCGCAGCTTGTCGGCGTAGACGATCTCCCGCCCCGGCTCGTAGCGCACGCCGGACAGCAACAATTGCTTGATGAGCAATGGATAGGCGTGGGCGCCGTCGGCAGGCGGAATTATTTTTGTCGCCATCATGGTGGGCTTCCCTTCAGAACTGATCGGCTGGCAAGGCGAAGAGGCAGGCGCTGCCGGCCATGGCCGACGTGCTCAGCGAATGAATGCGTGGCAGCAAGCGGGCGAAATAGAAACGCGCGGTGGCCAGTTTGCTGGCGTAGAAATCATCGGTTGAATGCGTGCTCATGGCGGCCTTGGCCATCCGGGCCCACAGGTAGGCGTAGGCGGTGTAACCAAATACGTGCAGGTATTCGACTGAGGCTGCGCCGATCTCATTGGGGTTGCTGCGGGCCTTGTCGAGCAGCCACTCGGTCAGTTCGTCCAGGGTGTCGACCGCGGCATTGAGTGGACGGGTGAACTCACCGAGGTCAGCGCAGGCATGGGCGATGAAGTGGCGGATTTCTGCCGCGAACAGGCGGTACAGCGCGCCATCGCTGCCGACGATCTTGCGTCCCAGCAGGTCCAGCGACTGGATGCCGTTGGTGCCTTCGTAGATCTGGGTGATGCGCACATCACGCACCAATTGTTCCTGGCCCCACTCGCGAATATAGCCGTGGCCACCGAAGACCATTTGCCCGTGCAAGGTGGTTTCCAGGCCCATGTCGGTGAGGAAGGCCTTCGCCACCGGTGTCAGCAGTGCCACCAGGTCCTGGGCGCGGCTGCGCTGGTTGGCATCCTCGCTGTACTTGGCCGTGTCCAGTTGCAGCGCGACATAGCTGGAGAACGCACGGCCCCCTTCGTTCAGGGCCTTCATGGTCAGCAGCATGCGCCGAACGTCCGGGTGGACGATGATTGGGTCGGCAGCCTTGCCCTTGTCTTGCGCCCCGGTCGGCGCCCGGCTTTGCAGGCGATCGCGGGCATAAGCCACGGCGTTCTGGTAAGACCGTTCACCCTGGGCCAGGCCCTGGATCCCGACGCCCAGCCGCTCATAGTTCATCATGGTAAACATTGCTGCCAGGCCTTTGCCCGGTGAACCGACGATCCAGCCGGTAGCGCCGTCGAAGTTCATCACGCAGGTGGCGGACGCCTTGATACCCATCTTGTGTTCGATGCTGCCGCAGGACAAGGCGTTGGCTTCGCCCAGCGAGCCGTCGGCATTGACCAGCACCTTGGGCACCAGGAACAACGAGATGCCACGGGGCCCTGCCGGTGCATCCGGCAGGCGCGCCAGAACCAGGTGAATGATGTTCTCCGTCAGGTCGTGGTCGCCACCGGTAATGAAAATCTTGCTGCCGCTGACCCTGAAGCTGCCATCGGCCTGCGGTTCGGCTCGTGTACGAATCAAGCCCAGGTCGGTGCCGGCATGGGCTTCGGTCAGGCACATCGAACCGGTCCAGGTGCCGGCGTACATGTTCGGCAGGTAGGTGGCCTTCAATGCCTCGCTGGCGTGGGCCTTGATCGACAGGCAGGCGCCCGCTGTCAACATCGGATACAACCCGAACGACAGGCTGGCGGCATTGACCATTTCCTCGACCTGGGCCGAAATGGCCTTGGGCATGCCCATGCCGCCGTATTGCGGATCGCCGCCCACGCCGACCCAGCCACCCTCGGCAAACGCCTGGTAGGCCTCGGCGAATCCATCCGCAGCGCTGACCACGCCGTTGTTCCAGGTGCAACCCTGTTCATCGCTGGCGCGGTTCAAGGGCGCTATCACCTCCCCGCTGATCTTGCCCGCTTCTTCGAGTATCGCCGAGGCGGTCTCTTCATCGATCACCTCGGCCAGGCCGGGCAATTTGGCCCAAAGTCTGGACACCTGGAAAACTTCGTTGAGGACGAAATGCATGTCGCGCAAGGGAGCTTTGTAATCAGACATTAGTGACTTACTCGCAAGTGTTCACGGCCTGGGCCATGCCGGGACGTTCGGTGGTTTCGATGTGGTCAGCGCTGCCGACAGACGCCGTCATGGGCGTGCGCTCACGCAGCAGGAAGTAGGAAAGCGCGGGGATCAGGATCAGCGCGCCGAGCATGTTCCACAGGAACATGAAGGTCAGCAGGATGCCCATGTCGGCCTGGAACTTGATCGGCGACCAGACCCAGCACACCACGCCTGCTGCCAGGGTGATGCCCACCAGCCCGACCACACGACCGGTGAACGACACCGCGTTGCGGTACGCCTGGGTGAGTGGCAGGCCCTGGCGCTGGAAGTGCAGTTGCACGCTGAGCAGGTACAAGGCGTAGTCGACGCCAATCCCCACGCCCAGGGCGATCACCGGCAGGGTCGCGACTTTTACGCCGATGCCCATGGCCACCATCAACGCCTCACACAGGATCGAGGTCAGCACCAGGGGCAACAGCGCGACCACAGTGGCGCGCCAGCTACGGAAAGTGATCAGGCAGAACAGCGTGACCGCGGCGTACACGTAAAACAGCATGGTGCGATTGGCCTCGCGCACGACGATGTTAGTCGCCGCCTCGATCCCCGCCGAACCCGCTGCCAGCAAAAACTGGCGATCGTCGCTGTTGTTGTCCCTGGCGAAGCGTTCGGCAATCGCCACCACCTCATCCAGGGTCTCGGCCTTGTGATCCTTGAGGAAAGCGATCACCGGCATCAACGAGCAGTCGGTGTTGAACAGCTCCGGTGAATTGACCGACGCCTGCTGCGCCGCGTAGTTGAGCACGTCCTGGTTGCGCTGGATGCTGTTGAGTTTGGGGTTGCCTTCATAGGTGCCGGCAGTGATCTGGCGCACGGCATTGACCAGCGACGCCGTGGCTTGCACACCGGGCGACTGCTGCAGTTCCCAGGCCAGCCGATCAGCGAGAATCAGCGTCTTGTAGTTCAGGCAACCTTCCGGGGCAGTCTTGATCATGACCGCAAACAGGTCGCTGGACAGCGCGTAATGGCTGGTAATGTAGGCGTTGTCACGGTTGTAGCGCGAGTCGGCACGCAGCTCCGGCGCCCCGCTTTCCAGGTCGCCGATCTTCAGGTGCAGGCTGACCATGAAGCCACCGATGCCCATCAGCACCGCGACCAGCACGGCACCGGTCGCCCATTTGGCCGTAGTAAAGCGATCCAGCAGGTCCCACAGCCGGCCAAAGCCCTTGTGGCGATCGGCACGGCTGTCGATTTTCAGCGCACGTTCGGCAGCCTTGGAACCCACGCCGACGTAGGACAAGGCCACGGGCATCAATAGCAGCGATGTGAAAATCAGCACCGCGACGCCAATGCTGGCGGTAATTGCCAGATCGCGAATCACCGGGATGTCGATCAGCATCAGCACGGCGAAGCCAACGGCGTCGGCCAGCAGCGCCGTGACGCCGGCGATGAACAGGCGGCGAAAGGTGTAGCGCGCGGCAATCAGGCGGTGGGTGCCACGGGCGATGTCCTGCAGGATCCCGTTCATTTTCTGCGCCGCATGGGACACCCCGATGGCGAAGATCAAAAACGGCACGAGTACCGAATACGGGTCGATGGCATAGCCCAGCCAGGCGACGATGCCGAGCTGCCAGACCACGGCGATCAGCGAGCAGCCGACCACCAGCAAGGTGCTGCGCACACAACGGGTGTAGGCGTAGATGATCACCAGTGACGTCACCACCGCCAGGCCGAAGAACATCATCACCTGGATCAACCCGTCGATCAGGTCGCCCATCAGCTTGGCGAAACCGATGACCCGCACCTTGTACGGCCCTTTGCCCTCTTCCCCGGCCTTGCGCGCCGAACTGTCACCGGCAAATTCGATCGGGTCGCGCAGCTGTTCCTCGATCAGTTGGGAAAACGCCCGGTAGTCCAGGCGTTTACCACTGGCCGTGGCCTTGTCCAGCAAGGGCACGATCAGCATGCTCGATTTGAAGTCACTGGCCACCAGGCTGCCGACGATGCCGGCGCGGGAGATGTTCTGGCGCAACTGTTCGATCTGTTCCGGTTGGCCCTGATAGGTATCAGGCATCACCGGCCCACCCTGGAAGCCTTCTTCAGTGACCTCGGTCCAGCGCACCGCGGGGCTCCACAGGGATTTCATCCACGCACGGTCGACGCCTTCGGTGAGGAACAGTTTGTCGTTCACCTGTTTGAGCACATCCAGATAACCGGGGTCGAAGATGTCACCCTGGGTGTTTTCCACCACCACCCGTACCGAGTTGCCCAGGCCGCGCAAGGACTGGCGGTTCTCCAGGAAATTCTGGATGTACGGCTGGCTCTGCGGAATCATCTTTTCGAAACTGGGGCGCAGCTCCAGGCGTGTCACGGCCATGTAGCCCAACACCACCGTGGCCAGGGCCATGAGCAGCATGAACAGCGGGCGCGAGTTGAACACCAGGCGTTCCAGCACATTGCCGGATTGACGGTCGAAATCGCGCAGGTCGCGGATCACCGGCATGCTTTCTTGTTTGATATTGCCCATGTCCGGGTTCTCGTTGTTAGGGTTCGAAGGCTTATTCAACGGTCAGCGTGCGCACGCCACGGCCGCCTACCAGCAACAGCGAGCCGTCGCTGGCGCGAGTGACGCCGGTCACCGGCACCGGTTCGGCCTGCTGCACGAGGCGCATCTGCGCCCCGCGGCCCTGGCTGACCAGACTCCTGGCACCCTGGGTGAAGAAACGGTAATTGCCCTGGGCGTCGATAACGCCGGCGGTAATGCTCACGTGCAGGCCACTTTCGAGGGCTGCCCAACTGGCGCCGCCGTCGGTACTGCGCAGCACGTTGCCGCGCAGGCCGTAGACCAGCACCTCGCCGGGTTTGCCGACCACGCCGAACAAGCTGCCTTGATAAGGCGTCGGTCGCGCGACGAAGCGCTGCGCGGCGTCATCCCATTTGAGCAACAGGCCCTGCTCGCCGGCGATGTACAACGCATCGCCGGTTGAGGCGATCGCGTTGAGGTGGAAACCCTGCGGGTTGTCAGTGCGATCCTGGAACGGCGTCCAGCTTCGACCACCGTCGTCGGTTCGCAAAATCAGGTTGAACACGCCGATCGCGTAACCCATGCGCTCGTTGGCAAACCACACATCCAGCAGCGGTTTGTCGGCGCCCTGCTCCGTCATCCGTTCGCCTTCGGCCACCCATAGCGGCCATTGCGGGTTATCCGGCTCGGCGGCGGCCAGTTGCTGGTAATGCTTGACCAACAGAGCGCCGATCTGGCGTCCGTCCAGTTGTTTTTCCCAGGTTTTGCCGCCGTCGTTGCTGTGCAGCACCACGCCGTCGCCGCCCACTGCCCAGCCCTGGTTGGCATCAGGAAAGCTCACCGCATTCAGATCAGCACTGACCGGTACTTGAGCCTGCTGCCACTGACGGCCGCCATCATCGCTGTAGACGATGTGGCCACGCTGGCCCACGGCAACCAGGCGCTCGCCCGCCCGCGTCGTTCCGGACAGCGGGCTGCTGGTCGCCAGGGCACTGGTCTTGGCTGGCAGGTCCAGCACATCGACATACGCGGCGGCCTGGCTGACGCCCTGCGCACTGGCCAGTAAACAGGCCAGTGCCACGCGCCGGAAATTGTTGTTCGAACCCATACCGCTTCCTCTCCGGAAAATCACCCACAAGGCACCGTCCCACACAAATACGCATCCCCCTGTAGGAGCGAGCATGCTCGCGATGGTGGTCAACGATAACGTTGGCTGCCTGACACCCCGCGGTGCCTGAACCACCATCGCGGGCAAGCCCGCTCCCACACAAATACGCATCCCCCTGTAGGAGCGAGCATGCTCGCGATGGTGGTCAACGATAACGTTGGCTACCTGACACCCCGCGGTGCCTGGACTACCATCGCGAGCGTGCTCGCTCCTACAGAAATACAGGTTCCCTTGTAGGAGCGAGCTTGCTCGCGATGGCGGCGGGACATTCAAACCTGCTGTGTCTGGTACACCGCCATCGCGGGCAAGCCCGCTCCTACAGCAATCCAGGCGTCAGAGACCGCTATCGGATCCCGGCACCCGCCAACGATTCCGCCGACCATTGCGCCTTCGAAAGCGGATCGATGTACTTGATCCCACCGTAAGGCCCGACCACGCCGTTGATGTTGTAGGAGCCGCCGACCAGGTCATAGATCATGAATGGCGTGGAGTCCGGGACCTGCTTGTCGTAGCTCTGGCTGAGGAAGGCGAATGAGCCCCGGTACAACTGGCCACGGGCGTCGTACTGGTCGGAAGCCACAGCAGTCCAGCTGTCTTCATCCAGGTAGAAGCGACGTTTCTGGTAGATGTGGCGGGCACCGGCCTTGAGGTTGCCCTCGACCACCCACACGCGGTGTTTTTCCCACCGTACGTAGTCGCTGGCCAGGTGATTGGCGGTGGTCAGCGCTTTCGGGTCCTGGGCGTAGGTCAGCTTGTAGGTGTTATACGGAATGATCATTTCCTGCTTGCCGACCAGCTTCCAGTCGTAGCGGTCCAGCGCTCCGTTGAACACGAACACGTCATCGTAGGTGCCCGCACCCGCAGTACCCGGGTTGGGGGTGTCGTAGGCCAGGTTCGGTGCCAACTTCACGCGGCGTTGCCCCGGCAGGTATTGCCAGGCGCGGCGCGGCTGTTGCAGCGGGTTGGCGGCGTCCTTGAGCATTACCGCCTCGCCTGCCCGGCGAGCCGGCCCTGTGTAGGCGAGTTTCATCTGGTAGTACACATCGGCGCTGCTGATCGGCTGCGCCAGGTTTTCGTAGATCGGGTAGGAAATGAACGCCTGTCCGGTGATCGCCAGGCTCGGCACGCCTGCTGCGTCGACGTTCCAGGAGTCGTATTTGGAGCTGATGTTGACGCCCTGATAACGCAACAGGAAATTCCACATCGCTTCGTTGCCCGACTGCGGGATCGGGAACGGTACGCCGGGCAGCACGTTGTCGATGGCCAACCCGCCTTCCAGGGACTTGGCGCCAGTGGCGTTCTTCACCCCGTTGTCCAGCACGGCCTGAGGCAAGGACACCGTGCGGTGGGTCGGGTAAACGTCAACACGAAAGGTCGGGAAACGCTTGGCCAGTTCCACGGTAGTGGCGCTGAGCAGGTTCTTGTACTGGTCAACGTTTTTGCCGTCGATCACCAGCAGCGGCTTTTCATTGGCAAACGGATCCGGGCGCATGCTGTCACCGGACTTGAAACCGGCCGGCGGCGTGGTCAGGCCACCGCTGTAGGCAGGGATGGAACCGTCGGCATTGCCGGCCTTTTCGGCGCCGACCAGGGTCAGGTTGCTGCCCAGTTTGGCAGCGTCCTGGGTGGATACGGCGGCCTGTGCCTGGGCGGCGAGGACCATGGCCAGTGAAGCGGCCAACAGGGTTTTGGCGAATTTCATCTTGACGTTCTCCTGCTTGCAGTGCGCAAGCCAGTGGTGAATCAGAAAGTGGTTTTCATCGTCAGGTACACCGCACCGCGGTCTTCGGTCGTGGCACCGCCACCGGAAAAGGCCGAATAGCCGCCGGCGTAGCAGGCATAGTTCTGGTTGCCGCTGAAAGCGTTTGGCGTGGAGCCGTCACCACCGGTGGGGCCGGTGCTGACGCCACTGACGTCGCACTTGTCGGTCTTGCCGAAAGAGTCCACGTACTTCAGGTCAATGAAGTATTTGTTGTACACAACCGCTCCAACGCCCACGGCGTAGTTGCCGGTGTCCTTGGCACCGCCGCCGGAAACGGGCGACACGCCGTCCAGGCCAACGTTGACCGACATTGGCGCGTTGAGATCGACGCCCGGGAACACCTGGTACCAGGTCGGGGTGAAGTTGACGGCGATGCCCCAGTTGTCACGGGTTGGCGCGTCAATGCCGTGATAGCTGTCCTTGCCCTTGTAGAGCGCCTCGTTCTTGCTATCGAGCTTGAGCAGGTTGCTGTAATACAGCTCGGCCAACACGGTGGCGGAATCGAACACTGGCGTTTTCGGCAGGGTCATCAGGCCGTTGAGCGTCCAGTGCAGGGTGTCACCGGTGGCGCTCATGCTGTCGCCCTTTTCCGGGGTGTCGTAGACCACGCCGGTAGACGCCGTGCGGGCTGGCAGCAGGCCAAGCCCCTGACCCAGGCCCAACGGGCTGTTGGTGCTGACGATTGCCGGGATACTCGCCAGCGGCATGTTGTGCCGAACGTTGAGGTCCGAGCCCACGCTGATGCCGCCGACGTCCTTGGACAGGCTCAGGCCGACAATCTTGATGTTATCGGCGTAGGCCAGTTGATAGGTCGCGGTGCTCAGCGAGTTCAGGGTGTTGATCACCGCCGGCACCTGGCCCGCCGGGCGAGTGCCATTGGCGTTGGCCGAGCTCAGGCCTCGGGCATCGAGCCACGCTTGCGGCAGGATTTCGGAGGTTTCGCGGTAGTACACGCCCAGGGTGCCATCCAGCCAGGCCGGCGACCACTTGGCCATGATGCCCCAATCGCCGCGCTTGTCTGGCGTCAGATCATGCCCGCGGCGAACGTTGGTCAGGCCATTACACGGCGCCAGGCCACAACCCAGAGGGCTGCCAGGCACAACAGCGTTAGTGTTGCCGAGCAGGAACGACTGCGCGCCGAAACCCACGAGGTCGGAGCCGCCGTAGTAGGTTCCGGCTTCCGGTAGCCGAGCCGCGTCCCAGTCGAGAAAATACTGGGCGGCGACGGTCAACTCGGGGTTGACGGTGAACGACATCGACAGCTGGTTACGCGGGACGAACAGCTCCTTGGCTTCGGTGCCCGGCGACGCCGCAAGCTTGGCCAGGTCCAGGCCCGATTGGCCGTAGCTCATCGAGTGCACCGGGTTGAGCAAGGTTTCACCCCAGAACACGTTGTGCTGGCCGGCCTTGACGCTGAGCATCGACTCCTCGCCGACCTCGGTGCTGTAGAACACGAAGGCATCGAGGATTTCGCCGGACGGGCCGGTGTAATAACGCTGCGCGTAGTTGCTCAGGTGCGGGCTGCCGAAACCCACGTTGTCACGGGTCACGCCCGCCAGGCGCGGGTCGTTGGCGACCAGGCCGGATGTCGAGCCATTGCCGTTGACGAACGGGTTGGAATTGGAGCCGGTGTTCTCGTAGGCCTTGTCATACCAACTGGCGGCACTGACACGAAAACCCATGTGGTTCTGATAGACCACATCCATCTCGGTCAACAGGTCGACACGGTTGGTGATGTTGGTGCCGGCCTTGCGGAAGTTGTAGTCACCGTCGTTGTTGTTCGGTGTTCCCAACATGCGCTTGTCGGCGCTTTCGGTGCGCACGCCGTAGTTGTACTTGACGGTGTTATCCAGGCGCACGTTCCAATCCGGGTTTCCCGTATCGATCTCGACGCCGTGGGCCGCGGGCATGATCGCGGCGAGTACGGCCGAGGCCAGCAAGCTGTAGCGTAAACCGGTGAAGCCGTGAGTCTTGGTGTTGTGCATTGCGTTGTCTCCGCCATTTTTATTTTGTTTTAAGCGCAGCCGCCCTCTCGCCGACCACCAGGGGTTGGCGTTTCAGGAGTGAGGGCAAATGCCGTCTGGTGCGTTGCCAGTCCGGCTCCTGTATTAGCGATCCAGCTGCAGGATGAGTGCCTCGGCGTGCTGCCAGTGGCCAAATCCTGCGGCCGGGTTGAGATGGCCGACATCGCCCAGATCGAGCAATTCGGCGCCCCAGTTTTGCGCCATGCGCGTCACGGCAGGAAAACTGGCGAGGTGATCGTTGGTACTGGCCGCCACGATGCTGGGAAACGGCAGTGGCGCTTGTGGAAGCGGATGCCAGCCATGGCTGCCGAGGGATTCGGCGGATGGATAGCCCTGGGGCCAGACAGCATCGAGGTCTGGTGGTGCGGCAAGCAACGCGCCCTTGATGGGCCGGCGGTAATGCGCGGCCCAATGCGCGACCATCAACACACCAGCGCTGTGGGCGACCAGAATCACCGGCCCGTCGATCTGCTCGATTTCATGCTGGATCGCCCGAACGCGCGCCATGCAGTCGAGCTTGTCGGTCGTCAACGGCGGCACACTTCGAACCTTGGCCAGGCGATCCTGGAGCAATGTCTGCCAGTGCTCGGCCACATGCTCGCGCAAGCCGGGAACGATCAGAACGGTGGCGGATGTATGCAGTTTGTCCACGTCAACACCTTTGCTATCACGGTGATTTGACTGACTCGGTGGTCAGTACTTTCTTGTAGGACTGACATTAAAGAGCCCCCGCCCCCGGCGCTTTTCATTGGACGTCATGCACTTTTCTTTTCATGACAAACCCGCGCCATTCGACAACCGTCGACCGCTGGTCAAATACCTCGACGAATGCGCTGCAGGCCGCTGTAATCAATGGATGCGCGCTATCTGGCGCGCCAGGCAACGATGATTCCAGGCTGCGCGGGACGACGGTTGGCGGTGCGTTCGCAACTGTTCAACCGCCGATGCGCTGGCTATAGTCGCCACGCTCACAACCGGCCCAGGGAAGACTTCGCATGACCAAGCTTGTTCGCGCCGCCGTCCTGACCAACTACCTGGAGGTCACCCAGTATCTGTCGTTCAACCCACGCGACGTACTGGCCGGTGTCGGCTTGAACAAGGCGCAATTGCAGGCGCCGGAGACCCGTATTTCCATCGATGCCGCCGTGCGCCTGCTGGAAGATTCGGCGGCCGCCACCGGCTGCCAGACCTTCGGCCTGAGCATGGCCGAATCACGCCAGCTCTCGGACTTCGGCGTGGTCAGCCTTCTGCTCAGCCATCAACGCACACTGCGTGACGCCCTGGCAGTGGTGGTGCAATACAGGCACCTGATGAACAACTCGCTGGCGATCTTCATCGAAGAGGCCGGCAAAATGGTGATCATCCGTGAAGAGGTGGTGACCGAAGCGCCGATGCCGAGCCGCCAGGCCACGGAACTGGCGATTGGTGTGATGTTCCGCCTGTGCGCCGCAGTACTGGGTTCACACTGGCACCCCTACAGCGTGAATTTCATGCACCAGGCGCCGGACAACCTGCAACTGCATCGGCGGCTGTTCGGCTGTACCCTGGAGTTTGGCAGCGAGTTCAACGGTATCGTCTGCCCCGACGCCAGCCTGGACATGCCCAACCCTGCCGCCGACCCGGCCATGGCCCGTTATGCGCAAAACTATCTCGACTCGTTGCAGAACAACGACGGTGCGTCACTGCTGTTCGAGGTGCGCAAGGCCGTCTATCTGCTGTTGCCCATGGGCCGCGCCACCATCGAACAGGTTGCCCAGAGCCAGGGCATGAACGTGCGCACCCTGCAACGGCGCCTCAAGGACGATGGCTGCGTCTTCAACGACCTCATCAACGAGGTGCGCCGCGACCTGGTGCTGCGCTACCTGGACAACCCCGGCTACTCGCTCGGCCGCATCGCCGACATGCTCGGCTATTCGATGGCCAGCTCCTTCACCCGCTGGTTCATCACCCAGTTCGGCATGCCGCCGGCCGCGTGGCGCGCGGCGCAGAAACAACCAAAGGCACCGGCGGACTCCTGAGCCCACCCCCATTCTTGCGGCAACCGCAAATCACTGTAGGAGCGAGCTTGCTCGCGATGGTGGTGAACGATGACGCGGGAAGCCTGATTTACCGCGGCGGCCTCAGGATTATTTCGCGGGCAAGCCCGCTCCTACAGGTTTTGCTCTTGCGGCAACCCCAAATCACTGTAGGAGCGAGCTTGCTCGCGATGGTGGTGAACGATGACGCGGGAAGCCTGATTCACCGCGGCGGCCTCAGGATTATTTAGCGGGCAAGCCCGCTCCTACAGGTTTTGGTCTTGCGGCAACCCCAAATCACTGTAGGAGCGAGCTTGCTCGCGATGGTGGAGAACGATGACGCGGAAAGCCTGATTCACCGCGGCGGCCTCAGGATTATTTAGCGGGCAAGCCCGCTCCTACAGGTATTGCTCT
>Ga0308165_1003211_pt1 | contig 17909 bp, 11 predicted proteins | sample PhyWR2_FD_201032 | JGI IMG/M metagenome (GOLD analysis project Ga0308165, IMG submission 201032) | Phyllosphere microbial communities from UC Gill Tract Community Farm, Albany, California, United States - DLSLW.R2 | ecosystem: Host-associated > Plants > Phyllosphere > Unclassified | place: USA...
TAACCCCTCTTTCCAATACATGTACTCCACTCCGGTGCGTTAGCAGATAAATTTTATTTTTAACTTTTCTATCGAATAAAATCTTCGAAACTGATAATGCACTCAGTTGTTGCGGCAATTTCTGATAAATGATCCATTTGCCGTTTTGAAGTTGATAAATGCCTTTGTCTGTAACCGAAGCATAAAGGTTTCCAGATTGGTCTGTGTTAATGGTATTAATGCTTTTATCCCCTATGGAATAATAAATAAGCTTTCCCTTTTCTACTTTAAAAAGTTTCCGCTCGGTTATTCCCCAAATTATACCCTGTTTATCTTTAAGTAAATGGCTAACTGGTTTACCAGAAAATAAGGTGCTTATTTTACCTTTTTTTAAAATGTTGATTCCAGCTTCCGTACCAAAATAAACCTGGTTAAGGTTATCTTCCAGGATAGCGTTAATGGAATTGGATGATAATCCATCGGCCTTGCTGTATGAAGTAAATACCTTGCCATCAAAATTACTTACACCCCCGTAAGTACCAAGCCAAAGCGTTCTATCTTTTGCCTGATAAATTACCATCACCTGCGATTGTGGCAGGCCATCTTTCAGGTTGTAATTGGTAAAATTATAGCTTTGAGCAAATAGCTTTAGGCTAAATAATAACAGTAAAGAAATTAGAAGATTTATCTTGATTATAGACAGTTTACTGTACATGTAATACAAAATAAGGATAATTACGTTCAAAAGCTATCCCCCGTTTTGGGGGATATTTTATGCATTGCCCATATATGGGTCGGTTTGGGTAATTTCTCCTGTTTCTATTTTACCTGCATAACGTTGTTTAAAAATGCTATTACCTGGTTGCACGATGCTGAAATCGTACCAATTGGCATTTTTAGCCAGGCTAAAAGCAACTTTACTGGTGCTTTTAGGTTTAATGCTTACTGTTTTTATCTCTGATTTATACTTATTATCTGCAATTTGCAACGTAATTACTGCTGTACCTTTGTTTTCTATTGAAAAAACTAAGCTTCCGCTGAGTTTTTTTGTAACCAGTCCAATCTGCTCCGGATATGCCTTAACCACAATCAAAGGATTCTTTTTATTGCCTGAAAAAGACCTGTAAAAGCCATTTGGCCCATTGATAAACAGCTCATAAGCTTCGCTGTCAAAATCTTCGATATTGATGTTGTCTTTTAACACATCGCCTGCTTTAACAGCATAGGCCCAGGTTTTACCCACAACGCCTTTAAATTTACCGATGGTATTCATATTGAAAGGTGCACCAACTGTTTCTGTTTCACTACCAAACAATGTTTTTGCTGATTGAAAAGTCAGTTCGATTTCGCTGTTTACCACATTGGCATCAACCATTAAATGATAAGGCAGTGCGCAGGCATTTTTGGTTCCACTTTCTTGTTTAGGTGCATGCGCTGATGTTTCAGAAGAAAAGGCTTCAAACTTATTAATTTTTGCTACTTCTGTTTTATTCAAAGCAGTTGGACCAACCTGTGCCGGTTTATTTTTTGCATTACCGATATTGGTTACTACGGCATCCCTTTTTAATGGCTCAGGAGATTTAATTTCTTCTCCATTATAAGGCCTGAAAACAGAAGTTAAATCACCGCAGATGTTTCTTCTCCAATCGCTGATATTATTGCTTTTAATTGCCTTTCCTGTTTTTTTAGCGAGCCATTTCTCTACAAACATTAATGACGAGGTATGATCAAAAACCTGCGAGTTTACAAAACCCCCTTTGCTCCAGGGCGAAGCTATTACCAGTGGAACCCGGTAACCCAAGCCTATAGGACTTCCTTTTTTTGCTTCAAAATCGGCAGCATAGTTTATTCCATTAGATACTTTTCCGCTGGCGGGATCATCCGGATTTGGAACTACAAACGGGGGTTGATGATCAAAATAACCATCATTTTCATCATAGGTTAAAACGAAAATTGTTTTTTTCCAAACTTCAGGGTTCTTGGTTAAAATATCCAAAGCCTCGCTTACATACCATGTTCCGTATAATGGCGAGCTGGTATGATCAGAAAAACGTTGAGGCGCAACCAACCAGGAAACTGCAGGTAGCTTTCCACTGTCTACATCTTTTCTAAATTGATGAAAAATATCGCCTTTCGGAATGTTTATTGTTTCAGACTGGCCCTGATCGTTTTTAAAAGTAAATGGTTCAAGATCAAGGTAATCCTTTTCAGATATATTGGTTGTAAAGGCTTTATCTATTAAGTTTTTCTCTTTTTGAGATAGTTTATCGTATTTCTCCTGAACTTCTTTGGCAGTTAAGGCAGGTTTAACGGTATTATCGCCATTCTTTCTAAAATAAGCCGATAATTTAACATTATGCCTGCTTATGTATTCTACAGGATTATCACCATAATTACCCAACCAATCATCTATTTCGCCCTCAGGGAGTTTTGATGTCCAGAGTTCGTTTTGGTAAATTCGCCAATCAATGCCATTATCTTCCAGTGTTTCTTGAAAGGTTGGCCAATCTACAAATACATTATTTTGCGATTCTGCCTGGTCGTTATTTACTACAGCAATACGGTTAGCACTCTTTTCTCCACGGATCGTTCCTGTAAAAAAGAACAATCTGTTCGGCGTTGTTCCGGTAAGCGACGAACAAAAATGCTGATCGCAAATTGTAAAGGCATCAGCCATGGCGTAATAAAAGGGAATGTCGTTCCGATCATAATAGGCCAAAGTCATCGGTGATTTTACAGGCAACCATTTATCATAACGACCGCCATTACGTGCAGCCACCTGATCGTTCCACGAATGTGGCAAACCACCCTGCCAGGTAATTTTTGTTTTGTTAATGTCTACATGAAAAGGTGCATAGGTATAACCCTGACCATCTTTTTGTAGCCAAACCTTGTTGCCATCAGGCTGAATGTGCGGGTGTGGATCATTAAAGCCGCGTACGCCTTTCATTTTACCGAACATGTGATCGAACGACCTGTTTTCCTGCATCAAAAAAACAATGTGCTCTGCATCGTAAAAGGTACTGCCCGGTTCAGGGTTAATAGACATGGCTTTTAGTACCGAACTGGGCAATGTATTGGCCATGCCCGTGGCTCCGGCAAATAAGGCCGCCTTTTTTAGAAACTCTCTCCGTGAATCCATAAATTATACAATATAGCTTAGATAACGCAAGTTAAATTTTTCAGTTGGCAATAAGCAATTTTCATTTGGTGTTAATTATTTTCAAATTAGCAGCAAATTGCTTAGTTCAAAACCAGCAGGCAATATGCCCAACAATAAATCGCTGCAAAAAAAAGTATTTAAATGGCTCTCTTTCAGTTTATTAACTGAAACAATTAACCTTTATAACATCCAATTGCGGTGAAGTATACAACAAAATTATTTTTGAAAAACCCTCACGTAATCAACCTTCATTGTTGCAGGAAAAATAGCATCATCAACCCCTTTTTTTCCGCCCCAACCGCCGCCTACAGCTACATTTAAAATTACATGGAAATTTTGATCGAACGGCCAGTCGCCAGAACCTTTTTTGGTATTTTTAAAGCTGAGGTATTTTTGATCGTCAATAAAAAAATCAATGCGATCGGCAAACCATTCTATGGCATATACATGGTATTGGGTATATGGATTTTCTACCTTTAGCGCCTTACCAACCTGGGTTTTAATTACATGGTTAAATTTTTCGGTGTGTACCGTTCCGTGCACACTATCAGGTTCGTAACCCACATGCTCCATAATATCAATTTCGCCGCTTTTTGGCCAGTCGCCATATTTCCAATCAGTCGGCAATGCCCATATTGCAGGCCATAAGCCTCTGCCCTTTGGTAACATGGCCCGAACTTCTACCCTGCCATATTTAAAATCAAATTTATTTTTGGTTACGAGCCTGGCCGAGGTATAATGGTTATTTTCTTTGTCGGCTTTTATTGCGGTGATGTTCAGATTGCCTTTTTTAACCACTGCATTCGCCGTATCGGCATCAGTGTAATATTGGAGTTCGTTATTTCCCCAGCCTTTTCCGCCAACATCGTAACTCCAGTTTTTAGCTAAAGGTAATCCTCCATTATCGAACTCATCAGCCCATTTCAGCTTCCAGCCTGCTGCTAAAGGAGTCTTTTTGAGTTCTTCAAAAGTTAATTCAGGCTCATTGGTGGTAATGTAATCAACCTGGTGTGCTAAAAGCCACTGAATTTCAGGAACAGTATTCACCGTCCACGCGTTCACCGTTAAACCCAATTTGTGGGCATTTTCAATCCATCCATCTTTTTGGTATATGCTGTAATGGTAATCAACAGCCGTTAATTTATCGGCCTTCATTTGTTCAGCACTGATTTCACCCCTTAAATATGCAACTTTTGCATTTGGCAGCAGCTCCAAAACGCGTTTACAATAATCGTAGTCAAAACTAATGTACTCTGTCCATTCTACTACTTTCAGTTTCTGAACCATTTCGATACACTTATTCGTAACTTCAATACCACGTTCTTTGCTAATTAAAGAGGGTTTGATTTCTAAAATGAGCTTCGTTTTTTTCTGTTTTTTTCCTTCCAGTAAATAGGCTTCTAACGTTGGTATTTTTTCACCATTCGTCATGGTTTTAGTCAACAAATCCGCATATTTTACTTTCTCAATCGTTAAACCCTGAAATTCAGGATCATGATTAATCACCAAAACCCCATCAGCCGTCATCCATACATCGAATTCTGACCCATAGCAACCAAGTTTTACGGCTTCTTTTAAAGAAGCAATGGAGTTTTGTGGGAAATTATTTTTCTTCCACGCACCGCGGTGGGCAATTACCTGGTTTTTGTTCCAATTAAACTTTTGGGCGAAAGAAGCAGTAAAAATGAACAACATCAGTGTAGAAATAAGTACTCGTTTCATATTTAACATGATTATACAAAAAATCAAAAGTAGATTTTTATCAGAATACTCGTTTAAAATCTATGTAACCTTTGTATTAATAAAAACAAGATAATGGTTTTTAAATTAACTTAGTTATACGCAGAAAGACTATACTGAAAATGTAAATTATCACAAGTCAATATCCAATTATTTGTAAATTGATAGTGAATGATAAACATTATGAAATAAACGCGTTACCTTACTATGGTTTCTTTCAATTGATTAGAACTATTTTTACATTTACAGTGATATGGTGAGCAATAACTATAGTGAATTACTTAGAAAGATAGATGAGTTTATCCGCAAATTTTACCTGAATAAAATTTTGCGTGGTAGTATTTACGCTGCAGCCATTCTTTTAGCCTTGTATCTCATTGTTTTTTTAGCACTTTATTACCTCAATCCAACTGCTGGTTTTAAAACCTTTATCTTTTTTGCTTATCTCATCACCGGTATTTTGCTTGTAGGTTTTTTAATTGTTAAACCTTTGCTTGCAATGTTAAAGCTGGGCAAACACCTCACTTTTGACGAAGCATCGGTTATCATCGGAAATCACTTTTCCGATATTAAGGATAAATTACTCAACACCTTACAGCTTCATCGTTTATCCGAAAACCAACCCAATAACAATCACCTGATCATTGCTAGTATTGATCAAAAAATACTCGAACTCAAACCCGTTCCATTTTATACCGCAGTAAGCATTAATGATAACAGGAAATACTTAAAATATCTTTTTGTTCCGCTATCAATCATTTTGCTCATCGCTATTATTGCACCAGCCATTTTACGCGAAGGCACAAACAGTTTTTTTAAATACGACGAATACATTGCACCAAAAGCGCCATTCACTTTTGCAATTCTGAATAAAAGTTTAACCGTTACCCAAGGCGATGATTTAAGTTTAAACCTTAAATTATCAGGAGATGAGCTTCCATCCGAAGTTTATGTTGAAGATGGAAAAAACACTTATAAACTCCTAAAACAGAGCATTAGTAAATTCAATTACAGCATAAAGAACATACAAGCCGATAAAAAACTGATTTTTAAAGGAGGAGGCTTCAGTTCTTCTGTATTTACTATAACGGTACAACCCCGCCCTGAACTGTTAAACGCCACAGCAACATTAACTTATCCTGCTTATTTGGGCAAAAAACAAGAATTGATTGCCAATGTTGGTGATATGCTCTTGCCTGAAGGCACCAAAGTTACCTGGAACTTTAAAACAGGGCAAAGTACAGCACTTTTGTTTGTTTTAAATGGGAAAGAAAACAACTTAAAAGTAACCGATAATGAATCTGCTTTTAATGCAACCATTAGGAGCAATTCTAAATATAGCATTACCCCTAAAAACCAATATGTTACGCTCAGAGATTCCTTATCACACCAAATTACTGTGGTAAAAGATCAATCTCCGGCAATTGCTGTAGAAGAAAAACCAGATTCAGTAAGCAATAAAGCCCTTTACTTTAACGGACAAGTTACCGATGATTATGGATTTAGCCGCTTAAGTTTCAAATACAATATTAAAGAGAACAGGCACATTGTAGCCACTGTTACCAAAAATATAGCCATTAAAAGCAATGCAACAGAAAATTCTTTTTTCTATTTCTGGGACTTAAAAACCGCTATGACCAAGCCGGGTCAGGAAATTGAATATTATTTCGAAGTGGCCGACAATGATGCAGTTAACGGCGCTAAAGTTACCCGATCTGAAATTAAAACGTTTAAACAGCCAACAAAAAAGGAAACTGCAGAACAGGTAAGTGCCAGCAACCAGGCTTTGAAGCAAAAAATGCAATCGGCTATCCGTTTGGCAAATACAATCGAAAAAGAAAGTAAAAAAGTAGCAGAAAGCCTGATTGATAAAAAACAAATCTCTTTCGAAGATAAAAAGCAAATTGAAGCCTTATTAGACAAGCAAAAGCAGCTTGATGAAGCTGTAAAAGAAATTAAAGAACAGAATGAAAAAAATATTCAGCAACAGGACGATCAGCAACAAAACGAGGAACTTTTAGAAAAGCAAAAGCAGATAAAAGATCTATTCGACAATGTTTTGGACGAAAAAACCAAAGATCTTTTACAGAAACTGCAAAACCTGATGAATGAAAAAAATAAGGACCAAACGCAAAATGAACTTTCAAAGATGCAGTTGGATAACAAAACCCTTAAAAATGAACTCGACAGGATTTTAGAACTCTACAAGCAGTTAGAATTTGAACAAAACCTTCAAACGGATATCGATCGCTTAAATGAACTCGCTAAAGAGCAAAAGGAACTCGCTGAGCAAACCAAAGATAAAAAGCAGGATAGTGAATCGTTAAAGCAGAAACAGGATGCACTGAACAAGGAGATGAAAGACCTTAAGGAAGACCTTAAAAAGCTTGAAGAAAAAAATAAAACACTGGAAAGACCAAATCCATTCGAAAATCCAGAAAAAGATGTTCAGGATATTCAAAAAGAGCAGCAAGACAGCAAAGATGCTTTAGACAAAAAAGACTCAAAAGGTGCCAGCCAGAAACAGCAAAAAGCCGGTGAGCAGATGGAAAAGTTGTCTAAAAAAATGAGAGATATGCAACAGCAAGGTGAGGAAATGGAAAACAACCTGAATGCCAAAGAGTTGCGCCGCTTGTTGGAGAACTTATTAACAACTTCTTTCGATCAGGAAAAGGTAATGCTTGCCTTAAAGAAAATGACTGCAGCTGACCCCTCTTATATCAGCAATGTTCAAAAACAGCGCAGCATTAAAGATAACCTTAAAACAATTGCCGATAGTTTATACAGCCTCAGTAAACGTGTACCACAAATAGAATCGACTGTAAATGAGGAAATGAACAAAATCAATTTTAACCTTGATAAAAGTTTAGAGCGCTTAGGGGATAGAAGAACTGCCGAGGCAAACCGTTTTCAGCAGTTAACTATGACATCGGTTAACAACCTCACCTTAATGTTGAGCGAAGCACTGAGCCAACTGCAGAATATGCAAAAAAATGGCAAAGGTGGTAGTGGAAAGAAACAAAAGCAAAGCATGAAACAGCTTTCGCAGATGCAAGACCAGCTGAATAAAAGTATGCAAAAGGCCCGTGAGCAGATGCAGAAACAAGGAGGCAACCAAGGTACTGTTGGCAAAGGGCAAATGAGCCAGGAATTCGGTAAAATGGCACAGCAACAGCAAATGATCCGCCAGGCTTTAGAAAAGATCAACCGCGAAGAAAATAAGGATGGTTCTGCAAAGATGGGCAACCTTAATGAAGCGATTAAAGAAATGAAACAGACGGAAAGTGATCTCGTTAACAAGCGTTTACAACAAGAAACTTTAAACCGGCAAAAAGAACTGTTAACCAAATTGTTAGAAGCAGAAAAAGCAGAACGCGACCAGGAAGAAGATGCTAAACGCGAAAGTAAAGCAGCCAGGGAATTTCCGCCATCCTACCAAAAAATGGTCGATCAGTTTAAAAAACAGCAACAAAATGGTAATGATATGTTGCAAAAACTTCCTCCAAGTTTAAATTACTACTATAAAAACAAAATTGCCGAATATTTGAAATCACTTAATATGGTACAATGATGTTTGGATTTACGATAGGGTTAGGTAAATCGTCCCGTCATTTCGAGCGGAACAAAGTGGAGTCGAGAAATCTTTTAACCTTGCCTACAATCTTTTTAATTAAAGATCTCTCCATTCCGTTGCACTCCAGTCGAGATGACGACAACTACTATAATATTTCTTAAATTTGCAGCAAATACCTCCTTTTATGCCAGCAATATCCTTCTTCACTGAATCAGTAAGCTATAATCTTCCTCAAAAACTTAAAGTAAAAAAATGGATAAAAGCTTCAATTGAAAAAGAAGGATACCAACTACAAGAACTTAACTTTATTTTCTGTAGCGACGAGTATCTCTTAAGCATCAACAAACAGTATTTAAATCATGATACTTACACCGATATCATCACTTTCGATAATTCTGATGTTGAAAAACTAATTGTAAGCGATATTTTCATCAGCATTGAACGGGTCAAAGAGAATGCTAAAACTTTTAAAACATTAGAGTTTGACGAGGTTTGCCGTATAATGATTCATGGAACATTACACTTATTAGGCTATAAAGACAAAGGAAAAGCTGCCAAAACCCTAATGAATGAGAAAGAAGATGAATACCTTACCTATCGGGCACAAGTTGGCTTAGTTTAATCTCTATAAAACTTTTCAAGGATTAATAATTCTATTTTCAGTTTTATCTAAAACGCTGAATTTGTTTTAGCAAAGCTCCTGCTATTCTTTCACCTCAATTATTTAATGGCGTTCGTCTAAAAGTTAACGCTGTTCGTCGACTATTACCCCCTACTGGTATAATTAAGCAATATTTTGTGCAACATTTATTGGCTACAGCAGTCTTATAACAAACAACAATACCATGATTTAAAATTGATGATTGCAATCCAATCATCCTAGAAGATAAAGTTTAGTTTTAGTTAATGATTGAAGCAGCGGCGGAGCGATTCCAGCCGCTGTTTTCTTTTATAGATAGGCTTACTAATGATATATAAACTAAAACATCAATATTCTGCCATTTTTAACTGATACAGAAGCCCTTTACAATTTGATTATGCCGTTCCAAATATTTTATACTTACTTTTGCACTAATTTTCCTTTATAAAACCGAAATACAAAAAAATTGAGCACACTAATTGCGGCAGAAGGCTTAGGTCATGGTTATCATGACGAATGGCTATTTAAAAATTTAACCTTAGGTATTAACTCCGGTCAGCGTGTTGCGTTGGTTGGAATTAATGGTGCAGGTAAGAGTACACTTTTGAAACTATTAGCAGAAAGGTTCCCTCCGCTTGAAGGTAAAATTGTAAAAAATAAAGCCGTTAAAATTGGCTTTCTCGACCAGGAACCACAGTTTACTGAAGGTTTTTCAATCAGTGACCATATATTTTCTCTAGAAAATAAACAACAGCAGCTCATTAAAGAGTATGAGGAATTAATTGAGAATCCCAACCCGGATGAGAAAACACTTAACCGTTTATACGAAGAATTAAGTGAGCATAACGCCTGGGAATATGAGCATGAGATCAAAACCATTCTAAACAGAATGGGCATCACCCATCTTCAACAAAAAATATCTACCCTATCCGGCGGACAAAAGAAACGTTTGGCCCTGGCTAAACTTTTGATCGAAGATCCGGAAATTTTGGTGCTTGATGAGCCAACCAACCATTTGGATATTGATACCATTGAATGGTTGGAAAAATTATTAACCACCGGGCAAAAAACAATACTATTGGTTACCCACGACCGTTATTTTTTAGATAATGTTTGCAACACCATCGTTGAGTTAGATAGAGGAAAAATATTTAACTATAACGGAAACTACGCCTACTTCCTGGAAAAGAAAAGTGAAAGAGAAGCTTTAGACGCAACGGTTTTACATAAAAACCAACAGCTATTAAAGAAAGAATTGGAGTGGATGAGACGCATGCCACAGGCACGTGGAACAAAATCTAACGCCAGAATCAATGCTTTTTACGATTTAGAAGAAAAATCAAAGAAAAAGACTGATAATCAGAGTATTAACCTCCAAATGAAGATGTCGAGGCAAGGTGGGAAGATTATTGAAGTAGAACACATATCAAAAGCGTTTGATGGCCGTGCTGTTATCAATGATTTTAGTTACACCTTCAAAAAAGGAGACAGAATTGGTTTAGCCGGAAAGAATGGAACTGGAAAATCAACCTTGTTAAACATTATAACCAGCCAGCTTACGCCAGATTCAGGAAAAGTTGACACTGGTGAAACTACTGTATTCGGTTATTACAAACAAGGCGGTTTAACTTTCGATCCAAAAGAAAGGGTAATCGATATTGTGAAATCGGATGCTGAATATATTAAAATGGCAGATGGTTCTGTAATAACTGCTTCTGCCCTACTCACGCTTTTTCTCTTTCCTCCAAAGAAACAACATGGTATGGTTGAGAAATTAAGTGGTGGAGAAAAGAAGCGTTTGAACCTGATGAAGGTATTGATGCAGAATCCAAATTTTTTGATTTTGGATGAGCCAACCAATGATTTAGATATTGATACTTTAAATGTTTTGGAAGAATTCTTAGAAAATTTTCCTGGTATTTTAATGTTGGTTTCCCATGATAGGTACTTGCTCGATAAAATGAGCGATCAGCTATTTATTATGGAGGGTGAAGGAGTAGTTAAAATATACAATGGCAATTATTCGGAGTACCGTTTGAGTTTAGAACAACCAAAAGTTAAAACGGAAACTAAGAAAACCACTGTTCCTATTGTTGAAGCTACACCGACCAAAGCAGTAAAAAAGTTGAGTTTTAAAAAACAAAAAGAATTAGAAGATAGCGAAAAAGGTATTGCAGATTTAGAAAATAAAATCGCTTTGCTTAACGAAAATCTAACTAAAATCGATGCGGCTGACTATGTAAAAATTCAAGAAGTTTCGAGTGAGATAGAAATCCTTCAGTCAAAACTCGATGAGTTAACGCTGCGTTGGCTAGAGTTGTCAGAATAAGAAAATATAATTTAAAGGTAAATTGAGTGGCGGTGTTTCACGTGGAACATGTTATTTCACCAAATAAATAAGTTCATTAGAACATGCGTATTCAGTTATCACTATTGAATGAATTCGTATAACAATAGCCTTATTTTATATCATTAAATAAAGACTTAAAACAATTGTTTCACGTGGAACAATTAAATATACAAAAAGAAATGTTTGCAAAATACGATTTGATTGTTGTTGGTGCTGGTCACGCAGGCTGTGAAGCTGCCGCAGCTGCCGCCAATCTAGGATCTTCTGTTTTACTAATTACAATGAATATGGGTACTATTGCCCAGATGAGTTGTAACCCTGCTATGGGTGGTGTAGCGAAGGGACAAATTGTTCGTGAGGTTGATGCTATGGGTGGTTATTCAGGTATTATATCCGATAAATCAACCATACAATTTAGAATGCTCAATAAATCAAAAGGCCCTGCGATGTGGAGTCCGCGTGCTCAGATTGACAGAATGCGTTTTGCTGAAGAATGGAGGTTAGCATTGGAGCGTACTCCGAATGTTGATATGTGGCAGGATAGTGTTGTTGGTTTGTTAGTGAAAGACAATACCGTTTGTGGTGTAAAAACATCGTTAGGGATAGAGATAGAAAGTAGTGCAGTTATACTCACCAATGGAACATTTTTAAACGGTGTAATGCACATTGGAGAAAAGAAATTTGGAGGAGGCAGAACTGCTGAAAGAGCATCGACAGGAATTACCGAACAACTGGTAGAATTAGGTATGGAGGCTGGCAGAATGAAAACAGGTACTCCCCCTCGTGTTGATGGTAGAAGTTTAGATTATTCTAAAATGGAAGAGCAATGGGGAGATGAAAATCCGGGCAAATTCTCTTATACTGACACGACGGTTTCAACTGATCAACGGTGTTGCTGGATTACGTATACCAATGGAGATGTACATGAAACGTTGAAAGAAGGTTTTGAAAAGTCGCCAATGTTTACGGGTAGAATTAAAGGTTTAGGCCCGAGATACTGCCCATCTATAGAAGATAAAATTAACCGTTTTGCTGAACGCGACAGACACCAAATTTTTGTTGAACCTGAAGGATGGAATACCTGTGAAATTTATGTAAATGGTTTTTCAACTTCACTTCCTGAAGATGTACAATTTAAAGCGTTAAGATTAATACCGGGTTTTGAGCAAGCAAAAATGTTCAGACCAGGCTACGCTATTGAATACGATTTCTTCCCACCTACTCAGCTATCATTAACACTGGAAACTAAACTGATCAGCAATTTATTTTTAGCCGGGCAAATTAACGGAACAACGGGTTACGAAGAAGCAGCTTGTCAAGGTTTTATGGCAGGGATAAATGCGCATCAAAAAATTACGGATAAACACGAGCTGATTATGAAACGGTCAGATAGTTATATTGGTGTTTTAATTGACGATCTTGTTACCAAAGGAACGGAAGAACCTTACCGCATGTTTACCTCCCGGGCCGAACACCGCTTATTACTAAGACAAGATAATGCTGATATCCGCCTCTCTCCTATTGGCCATGAATTAGGCTTAATTTCTGATGAGCGATTAGACAAAGTAAATCAGAAAATTGCTAAAGCTGATGCTTTAGTTAAATTCACTAAAAACCAAGGTATAGAAATGGCTGATGCCAATCCGATGCTGGAATGTTTAGGATCAAGCCCGTTAAATCAAAATGTAAAAATCCATAGCCTGGTAGGCAGACCGCATGTTGGTTTACCAGATTTAATTAAAGTGAGTAAAGCGCTTGCTGCAGCAACCCAAGATTTAGATAACGAAACAATTGAGCAGGCTGAAATAAAAATCAAATATGAAAGCTATTTCGAAAAAGAAAATGAGATTGTAGCTAAAATGCTTAAAATGGAAGACAAGGAAATTAAGCCGGATTTTGATTATAATAAATTGGTTTCTATTTCAAAAGAAGCGCGTGAAAAATTATTTAAAATAAAACCACGTACTTTAGGTCAGGCTTCACGAATTTCTGGGGTATCACCATCAGATATATCAGTTTTAATGGTATATATTAATAAGTAGTTGATTATCAGTATTTTAAAAAAAATAATCAAGGCTTTAAATAAAGCGATATAAGACAAAAAAAACATTTTTTAATATTACAATTCCAAAAAGTATAAAAATTCGTCAGAACGTTTAAAATATGCCAAATTTAAAAGCTCAGTATTTTAACCTTGCAAATTTAGTAGTTGTAGTTACGCTTCTCCTATTTTTCGGTTGCGCAAGTATCCAAACTCCTCAGGGTGGACCAAAAGATAACAAGCCGCCGAAAGTTTTGAGTATGACTCCGAAAAATCAAACCAGAAATTTTAATGCTAAAAAAATCATTATTGAGTTTGACGAATATTTTAACATAAAAGATGAGTTTAAAGAATTCTCCATTTCTCCAGATCAGGAAAAACTTCCGGTTTTAAAGAAGCGCCAAAAAAGGCTTGAAATTGCGCTTCAGGATTCCCTGGAGAAAAACACAACTTATACTTTAAACTTTGGAAAATCGATAGCCGATGTAAATGAAGGAAACGTTGTTAAAAACCTCTCTTATGTTTTTTCAACAGGGCCGGAAATTGATTCATTATCCATTAGCGGAAAAGTAATCAACTCGCTTAGCGACGAACCTGAAAAAGAAGTTACCGTATTTATATTGCCTTTAGAAAGGGATACCATTTTTGGAAAGAAGCGTCCATCTATTTACACCACAACTGATAGTGCCGGTACTTATAAACTCAATAATTTGAGAAAAGGCACTTACAAAGTATATGCTGTAAAGGAAAGCAGCGGTGGAGGAGATAAAATATACCAGCAAATTTCTGACGAAATAGGATTTGTAAAGGAAGCTGTTGTTATTGATAAGAATTTAGAAAACATCAATCTTCAGATATTTAAGGAATTGGCACCAGAATTTCGTGTGTTAGACCGAAAACTGAACAATGATGGAAGTATATCAATTATCTTAAATCAACAGCTTAAAAGCCCTAAAATTACTGTTACCGATCCTCCTGCTGTTGATGTTGGAAAGTTTGTACACTTTACAAAAAATAATGACACTGCTAAAATATGGTTAAAAGATCTGAGCTTCGACTCGGTTAAGCTAGCTATCCAAGACCAAGGCAAAGTTTTACAGACTTTGAACTTTACAAAGGGCAGAAAAGATACTTATACGAGGGATGTTACCATTGCCGATAATTTATCAGGAGGTAAGCTAAATCCATACCAGCAATTAACATTAATATTTCCATTTCCCATCACAGGGGGAGATCCGTCAAAAATAATCCTGCTGGAGGATTCTGTTAAACGAACAAATTTCGAATTGGTAAAAGACAGTGTCGATTTTCTTAAATATTACATAAAATATCCCTGGAAGAATAAAAAAAGTTACGATATAAAATTAGGTGCAGGTGCATTTACAGCTATTTTTAATGCTAAAAATAAGGACGTTAATAAAAAATTCACTCTAGAAAGCCCTGATGCTTATACCACCCTTATATACAATGTAACAGTGCCTGATACATCTAAAAGTTATGTAGTTCAGTTCCTGAATGAAAAAAAGGATATTGTTAAAGCGTTTTCTATTAGTAAAAATTCTAAGATTACTTTTTCCAAATATCCTGCTGGCAAACACATGTTAAGAGTGGTTTACGACGATAACAAAAATGGAGTCTGGGATACCGGAAGTGTAAAAGGTGGCTACCAACCTGAAAAAGTTTGGTACCTGAAAGCTTTAATGGACCTTAAGCCAAACTGGGAACGGGAAGATGCATTGGTAATACCTCCACCACCAAATAAATAAATAAATAAAAGTCGTCACCCTGAATTTATTTCAGTGTCTTTAATAGCAAATAAGATGCTGAAACAAGTTCAGCATGACGGATACTATGTGGTAAACCAGCCCGAATACATGATGTAATTATCTGGCAACTTATTTAATAAAGCCCTTTGCTCTTCAGTAATGGGCTTTATTTTTTTAGCGGGCGTACCAGCATATAAATAGCCAGTTTCGCAAATTGTATTTTCCAAAACCACCGAACCTGCAGCTATAATGCAATATTGTTCTACTATGGCGTGGTCCATTATAATGGCTCCCATCCCGATTAAAACATTATCCTGCACAGTACAACCATGCACAATAGCATTATGACCAACAGATACCCGGTTACCAATGTGTGTAGCTGCTTTTAGGTAGGTAGCATGAATTACTGCACCATCCTGTATATTAGATTCATTTCCAATCGTAATGGCGTTTACATCGCCTCTAATTACGGCATTAAACCATACCGAGCATTTATCACCAATTACCACATCACCAACGATAGTGGCATTTTCAGCAATAAAATTGTCAGCCCCAATTTGAGGATATTTATCTTTTACGGGGAGTATTAATGGCATAACATGATTTTACGTCACCCTTAATTTATTCGGGTTCTTTTTAATTATTGTATATCTAATATTGCTGAAATAATACAGCATGGTGAGATCTTATTAAAAAACAGTATCTACCAATTCTTTAGCATGCTCCGGATAATCAGTAGTATAATGTAAGCCCCTACTCTCTTTTCTTTGCATGGCAGATTTAATTACAAGATAGGCAGTTTGAATTACATTACGCAACTCGCAAAGTTTAACTGATACCTTATTCTTTTTATAAAATTCTTCAGTTTCTTGGTATATTAAAAATAATCGGCGATGTGCCCTTTCTAAACGAAAATCAGAACGCACAATACCTACATAATCGCCCATCACCTTTTGTAACTCTCTTAAATTATGGGTCACCAATACGTCTTCATTGCTTTGTGTAACTCCTTTAGAGTTCCATTCAGGAATATGGTCAGGGATAACATTATTTTTAAATTTTTCTATAGCATCCTGATAAATGCGGTGTGCAAAAACAGTAGCTTCAAGTAATGAATTGGAAGCCAATCGGTTAGCTCCATGTAAACCCGTTGAAGAGCACTCACCGCAAGCATATAGATTTTTTATTGAAGACCGTCCGTATTCATCAACCAAAATACCACCACACATATAATGAGATGCAGGTGTAACCGGAATATAATCTTTCGTCATATCTATACCAATAGATAGGCACTTAGCATATATATTAGGAAAATGCTTTAAAATATCGGCTTTCTTACGCATGGTAATATCAAGATACACAAACTCATCACCCGATTTTTTCATTTCATTATCAACAGCGCGTGCTACAATATCACGTGGTGCAAGCGATTTTCGTTCATCGTACTCATGCATAAATTCTTCTCCATTTTTACGCCTTAAAACCCCACCGAAACCTCTTACCGCTTCTGATATTAAGAACGATGGATATTCTCCCGGATGATACAAAGCTGTTGGATGGAACTGAATAAACTCCATATTCCTAACTTTTCCTTTAGCACGATAAACCATCGCCATACCATCACCTGTTGCAATAACAGGATTTGTTGTGGCAGAATACACGTGGCCGGCACCACCCGAAGCCATCACAGTCACATTTGCCACAATCTTTTCCACATCGTTAAGCTCTGTGTTAAAGGCATATATACCATAACAGTTAATATCTTCTGTACGTTTATCCACAAACTCACCAAGGTGATGCTGGGTTATTAACTCCAGCGCAAAGTAATGTGTTAATATCTCTATGTTGTTATTCTCATGAATTTCTTTTAGCAAAACCCTTTCTATCTCATATCCGGTGATGTCTTTATAGTGTAAAACACGGTGTTCTGAGTGCCCTCCTTCCTTGGCCAAATCATAAAAACCGGCATTATCCTTATCGAAATTTATACCATAGTCAATGATCTCCTGGATGCGCTGAGGCCCCTCTTTTACAACGATTTCCACAATTTTTTCGTCGCATAATCCATCCCCGGCAATCAAAGTATCATCAATATGTTTCTCAAAAGAATCACCTTTATCCACAACAACTGCAACGCCGCCCTGGGCATATTTCGTGTTCGATTCGTCTTCATTAGACTTGGTTACAATTAATACCTTGCCAAACTTGGCAGCCTTAAGTGCAAAACTTAAACCTGCTATCCCTGAACCAATTACCAGAAAATCTACTTTTCTCATTAATAAAAACATTTACTTTATCCACGATGTTAACAACTAGTTAATAAATGTTAACTCCATGTCTAAATTATCCTAACAAATAAATTTGAATGTTTAAAGCTACTCTAAAAACACAATTTGCCACAATCTTTTGCGCAATTTTTAACCAGCTTTACTTAAGTAATTAACTTTTTACCCACTTATAAACAATTAACATTCCGGTATTGATAAAATTTGAAAGGATTTTCGATAGTGCTGTAAATCAAACTTATGATATTAGATAAATGTAATCTAAATGTTAGTAAACGATTAATAACTTATCTAAACGAAAGAAATTTCTAAACTTGCCAACAATATTAACACACTAATAAACAAACAAGATTTATTTATTTAAAATAACT
>Ga0308165_1003213_pt1 | contig 17906 bp, 20 predicted proteins | sample PhyWR2_FD_201032 | JGI IMG/M metagenome (GOLD analysis project Ga0308165, IMG submission 201032) | Phyllosphere microbial communities from UC Gill Tract Community Farm, Albany, California, United States - DLSLW.R2 | ecosystem: Host-associated > Plants > Phyllosphere > Unclassified | place: USA...
GCAGGACGCAGACCCCGAGGGCCGCGAAGTACAAGATCACGATGGGCAGCGCCACGAGGATCATGGTGAGCGCGTCGGGGGTCGGGGTCATGACGGCGGCGAAGGTGAAGGCGATGACGATGGCCCACCGCCACCCCCTCGCCCACGTCTCGGCTCGGACCAGGCCCGCGAAGGTGAGGGCGACCATGACGACGGGCAGCACGAAGGCCAGACCGAAGGCGAGCAGCAGACGCATGACAAAGCTCAGGTACGTCTGCGCGTCCTGGAAGTTCGTCGCACCCTCGGGGAGGAAGTCGGTGAGGATCTTCACGGCGTGCGGCAGGATCATCCAGGCCATGAAGGCGCCGGCGAGGAAGAGCGGGACCGCTGAGCCGAGGAAGCCGAAGGTGTAGCGCTTCTCCTTGCTGGTCAGCCCCGGGGTGATGAAGGACCACAGCTGGAACAGCCACCACGGGCTGGTGATGATCACGCCGATGAACAGCGAGATCTTGATCTTCATGTCGAGGGCCGTGGCCATGCCGCCGAAGTTGATGTTGATCGGCTGGTTGAGGCGCGCGGCAGCGTCGAGCAGAGGCTCTTGCAGCAGGTTGAACACAGGGTCGTACAAGAACCAGCCGCCGACGGCACCGACGACGATGCCGAGGGCGGCGAGGAAGAGTCGCCGGCGGAGCTCGAGGAGATGGCCGCGCAGGGGCATCTTGCCCTTCGCGGCCAGCTTCTCGGCGCGCTCCTCAGACCGGCGGGAGCCTTGCGCCACGCTCACGCCTGCGGCGGGGTGGTGCTCCCGGACGGTGTCCGCGGCGGGTTGGCGGTGACGTCCACGGGGGTGACAGGGGGTGTGGCTGCGCCCTGCTCAGGGGTGACGACCTGGACCGTGGGCGCGGGCTTGTCGTCGTCCTCGGTCAGCTCCTTCATCTCCTTCTTGAAGATCTTCAGGGATTGGCCGACGCTCTTGGCGAGGTCAGGGAGCTTCTTCGCCCCGAAGAGCAGCACGATGATGATGAGCAAGATGAGCAGGTGCGTGGGCTTGACAGCGTTCCCCAACATGGGTGCCTCCTGGTGTGGGCGTGGTCGTTCCATCGTAGATCCGGTGACGCACTGCGAAGGGTACCTGCCCGAAGTATCTGCCTGGTGCAGGCGCTTCTTCGTCGAAGCGCTTCACCCAGTCTGCACCACGCGAGGCCCGTGCTCAATGCCGCTGGCACATCGTCAGAGGTCGATGGTGCGCCACGTCTCGTAGCGGTCCGCGTCTGCGGCGTAGCGTGCGCGGCGCCGGCTGCGACGCCGCGCACGGCGGTCCGCGACGAGCTCGGCGAGGTCGTGGCGGGCGGCCGCGTCGGCGAAGACGTCGACGCCTCGCGGCTCTGGCCCGACGGGGACGCCCTCGAGGGCCTCGACCCGTTCGGCGAACCTCTCGAGGGTGGACAGGGCCTCACCGCCTGTACGTGCCGTGCGGCGCAGGCGCCGCCAGAGGGAGCGCGCGAGCAGGACCGCACCCGCGAGGGCGGCGACCACGAGGACGAACCAGATCCAGAACCACATGCGAGCCAGCCTAGGCCCCGACGGGGGGCTGCACGTCCTGAGCGGCCCCGTCTGCCCTGCTGGCACCGTCGAGGCCGTCGGCACCGGCAGCACCCTCGGCGCGGGCTGTGCCCTGCGTACCGCCAGCGCTCTCGCCACCCTCTGCACTCTCGTCCCCGTGCAACCCGAGCGCCTCGTACTCCGCGAGAGCCAGTCGTGCGGCGACCGCGACGTCTTCGCGGACCTCGTCGGGCCCGACCGCGATGAGCCGCGGGGCGTTGCGCAGGAGGAAGAGGCGCAACCACGACGGGTTCGCGACGCGCAGCGTCACGGCGAAGCGGGTCTCGTCGATGTTCGTCACGGACTCGACGGGGACCTGCTCGGCGATCCACCGCGCCTGGGCCGAGAGCACGAGCTCGACGACGGTGTCTCCTGCGGGCCTGTAGGCGCGGGTCCCCTCGGACCGGCCGGCGGTGTGCGTGACAGGTTCGTCGACCACCTCGGCCGCGAGGATCCTGTCGGTGCGGAAGGTCCGCTCCCCCTGGGCGTCCAGGCACCACGCGTGCAGGTACGTCACGTCGTCCGAGGGGACCAGGCGGAAGGGCTCGACGACACGTCGGGTCGTCACGTCTGAGGCGTCGACGTAGTCGATCCGGAGCCTGCGGCCCGTGGTCGTGGCAGACCGGATCGCCGCGAGGACCTCCTGCGACGCGTCGACCGTCACGCGGACGTCGAGCGCTGACGCCGCGTCCCCCGTGGCGACGGTCAGCTTGGTCAGGGCCGACTCGACCACCCGCGCCTGCTCGTCGTCGCCCGAGGCCGACACGGCCTCGCGCAGCGCCCGGAGCGCGGCGATGAGGGCGATGCCCTCCCGGGTGCCGAGCCGCAGCGGGCGGGTCATGCCGCGGGCCTCGGTGAGGTGCACGACGCCGCGGTCGTAGGAGTCGGCGTCGAAGTCGATGAGGTCGTCCGGCCAGTAGCCCGGGGTCCCCGACACCCACAGGGTGTCGACGTCGGCGAGGATCTGCTTCGCGGTGACACCGAAGTGCCGCGCGAGCTCGTCCACGGGGACGGGGCCCGAGGCCTCGAGGAAGGAGACCAGACCGACGAGGCGCACGAAGCGCTCTGTCGCCCGCTCAGCCACGGTGCGCTCCTTCGGTCGGTCCGGTGAGTCTGGTCGCGGCGAGCAGCCTGTCGATCACGGCGGCGCGCACGTCCGGGGGGTCGAGCACGACGACAGCGTCACCGTACCCGGCGACCTCGTCCGCGATCGTCCTCACCGACGTGAAGTCCACCACGACGACGTCCCGGCCTGGCACCGCACCACCGGTCTCGTCGCCGTGGACCCGCGCACGGGCACGCAGCGCACCGGCACGCTCGGGCCGCAGCGCGAGGACGGCCGAGCGCAGCGGCGCCGGACGGCGCAGCCCGATGAGCGCGTCGGCGTCGAGGTCAGCGGGGATGTCGAAGGCGCCGGCCGGTCCGGTGGCCCGCACCTGTCCCTCGACGCGGGTCAGCTTGAAGGCGCGCGCGGCGCGCCGGTCCTGGTCGTGCCCGAGGAGGTACCAGCCGCCGTCACGGACGACCACACGCCACGGCTCGACGGTGCGGCGCAGCACCTGCCCAGTGCTCGCGGCCCTGTAGGTGAAGGTGACCGCGCGACGCTCGACGACGGCGTCGAGCAGCGTCTCGTAGGCGTCGGAGACAGAGCGGACCTGCGGCGCCAGACCTGCCACGGCGTCGGCGGCCTCGCCGAGCTCGGCCGACTCCCCCGCCGACCGCAGCTTGGTCAGCGCCCTCGTCGTGTCGACCGCGACAGCGCTGTCCTGCCAGAACTGGGCGGCGAGGGAGAGCACACCGAGCTCGGCCGGGGTGAGGTCGACCTCCTCGAGGGCGTACGCGTCCTTGTCGATCCTGTACCCCACGTCCTGCGCGTGCCCGCCCGAGTCGACCGTGACGATCGGGACGCCGAGGGCACGCAGGGAGTCCTTGTCACGCTCGAACATCCGCTCGAAGGCCTCGGTCGTCGCCGCCTCGTCGTAGCCCGCCACGGATGCGCGGACGTCGTCCTTGGTCATGCGCAACGGCGTGTTCATGAGCGCGATGACGAGGTTCAGGAGTCGGGCAGCAGGTGGGGTGGTCGCAGGCACGCCCCTACGCTAGCGCCCGCCACGCGCGCACAACGCCCGACACGAGACGGCCGTGGTGGGTGAGGAGACCAGAGGGAGGCTGTGGACCACCGGCCTCCCGCGACGTCGAGTAGCGTCTGACCCGTGATGACTTGGCGCGGTGCACGCATCCTCTCGACAGGCAACAGCTGGGACGGGGCGCTCGAGCTCACCGTCACCACAGACCCGAGCACCGCGCCCGACGGCTCGACCGAGGCGCCCCGCACCCTCCGTGCGCTCGCCTACCCGGCCCTCGTCGGACCGACCGTCGTCGGCGACCACGTCCTGCTCAACACCACGGCCCTCGACCGAGGCCTGGGCACCGGTGGCTACGCCCTCGTCGTCGCCGTCCTGCCGAGCGACGACCAGCAGGTGGCCCGCGCATCGGTCCCCGACGGGCCCGGGCACCTCGTCAAGGCCCGCTACACACCCCACCAGACCATGGTGCTCGGCATCGACGAGCAGGAGTCGCCCCACCACGAGACGCTCGAGGACGCCGACGACCTCGACGCCATGCCCGTGGTCGTCGCCGACCTCCACTCCGCGCTCCCCGCGATCATCGCCGGCGCCCGCCACCACGCCGAGGTCCTCGGACGCACGCAGCCGCGCATCGTCTACGTCATGACCGACGGCGGCGCGCTCCCCGCCTGGTTCTCCCGCACGGTCTCGACCCTGCGCCAGACAGGCTGGACCGACGCCACCATCACCGTCGGCCAGGCCTACGGCGGCGACCACGAGGCCGTGACAGTCCACACCGGGCTCCTCGCCGCCCGCCACGTCCTCGACGCCGACCTCGCCGTCGTCGCCCAGGGTCCGGGGAACCTCGGGACAGGGACCCGCTGGGGGTTCTCCGGTGTCGCCGCGGGCGAGGCCGTCAACGCCGCAGCCACCCTCGGCGGACGCCCCGTCGCCTCCCTGCGGGTGTCCGGGGCCGACCCCCGCCCCCGCCACCAGGGGATCTCCCACCACTCCCTCACCGCCTACGGACGGGTCGCGCTGCTCAGGGCCGACGTCCCCGTCCCGGGCTTCAGCCAGGTCGCCGACAGCTTCGCCGAGACCGACCACGACCCGCGCGCGCTCGAGGCGAGGGTCCGCGAGCAGGCGCTCACCCTCGCCAGCGCGACAGCCCGGCACACCCTCGTCGACGTCGAGGCGACCCCGGCGCTCGCAGACGCCCTCGAGGGCTCACCGGTCCGACTGTCGACGATGGGGCGTGGGACGGCCCAGGACCCTGCGGCCTTCTTGGCCGCGGCGGTCGCCGGGCAGCACGCCGTGTCGCTGCTGGCGTAGCTGGAGGCGGCGCTCAGCACCGCGCACCACCCCGGACCAGGGACTCTCGTCCCAGTGCTGCAGGTCACGCCACTCCTACGCTGACCGGGAGCCACGTCACATTCCGGACGGGCGGCTCGCCGACCAGGAGGTCCTGCTGCGTGAGCCACCCCGTCAGAACCGTCGACCGGCGGGCGCGCTCTTCAGCTCGTCCTGTCACCTCCCGCCAGCCTCTCCCACCCACCTGGGTGCTCAAGATGGCGCTCGCCGTGACAGGGACGGTCTTCGTCGCCTTCGCCGTGTTCCACCTCTTCGGCAACCTCAAGGTGTTCCTCGGCAAGGACGAGCTCAACCACTACGCGTTCTGGTTGCAGCGCGACCTGCTCGCGCCCCTCGTGCCCGAGGGCTGGTTCGTGTGGATCTTCCGGGCTGTCCTCACGCTCTGCCTCGTCGTGCACGTCTGCGCGGCCGTCGTCGTCCGGGGCCGTGCCCGTCGTGCCCGCGGTCCGTACCCGCGCAGGCGGCTGCGGGGAGTCCGCGCGTTCCAGGCCCGCTCCATGATGGTCACGGGCACGGTCCTGCTGCTCTTCGTCGTCTTCCACGTCCTGGACCTCACCGTCGGAGCAGCACCGGTGGCCAGCGACCGCTTCGAGCACGGCAACGCCTACGACAACCTCGTCCACAGCTTCGAGCGACCGGTCGTCGCCCTCTTCTACGTCGCCGCGATGGTCGTGCTCCTGCTCCACGTCGCCCACGGCCTGTGGAGCGTCGTCAACGACCTCGGCGGGACGGGCCGGCGTCTGCGTGCGGTGGCCGCAGCGCTCGCCGGCGTCGTCGGTCTCACGCTGCTGCTCGGCAACGCACTCATCCCGCTCGCCGTCCTGACAGGAGCCGTCTCATGACCACGCACGAGAAGACCGGAGACGGTGTCCTCGACGTCGACACGCTCCGGATCATCGGGGACGCGATCGACGGCAACGTCCCGCGTACCCAGCCCGAGCGTGCCTGGGACGACCGACGGCTGCACTACAACCTCGTCAGCCCCAGCAACCGCCGCCGGCTGAAGATCATCGTCGTCGGCACCGGCCTGGCCGGCGCGGGCGCAGCCGCGGCACTCGGGGAGCTCGGGTACGACGTCGAGAGCTTCACCTATCACGACGCCCCGCGCCGGGCGCACTCCGTCGCCGCCCAGGGCGGCATCAACGCGGCCCGGGCACGCTCGGTCGACAACGACTCGGTCTCCAGGTTCGTCAAGGACACCATCAAGGGCGGTGACTTCCGCGGCCGCGAGGCAGACGCCTTCAGGCTCGGGCAAGAGTCGGTCCGGGTCGTCGACCACATGACGGCGATCGGTGCCCCCTTCGCCCGGGAGTACGGCGGCAGCCTGGCCACCCGCTCCTTCGGTGGCGTCCAGGTCTCCCGCACCTACTACACACGGGGCCAGACCGGCCAACAGCTCCAGGTCGCCGGCGCTGCTGCTCTGCTGCGACAGGTGGACCGTGGGACGGTCGTGCTGCACACCCGCCACGAGATGCTCGACCTCGTCGTCGCGGACGGCCGCGCCCAGGGGGTCGTCGTGCGAGACCTCGTGACTGGCGCTGTCCGAGCGGTCACGGCGCACGCCGTCGTGCTCGCCACGGGTGGGTACGGGAACATCTTCCACAAGAGCACCCTGGCCAAGAGCTCCAACGCGACGGCCGTGTGGCGCGCGCACAAGCGCGGCGCCCTCGTCTCCAACCTCTGCTTCGTCCAGTTCCACCCCACCGCGCTGCCGCTCTCGGGCGAGTGGCAGTCGAAGACGATCCTCATGTCAGAGTCGCTGCGCAACGACGGACGCATCTGGGTCCCTCTCGTCGCCGGCGACCCCCGTGCGCCCGGAGAGATCCCCGAGGCCGAGCGGGACTACTACCTCGAGCGTCGCTACCCCACCTACGGCAACCTCACCCCCCGCGACGTCGCCTCCAGGGCGGCACGGGAACGCATCGACGCCGGCTTCGGTGTCGGCCCGCTCGCGAACTCCGTGTACCTCGACTTCTCGGACGCCCTCGCACGCCTCGGACGGGACGTCGTCCACGCGCGCTACTCGAACCTCTTCGACATGTACCAGAGCGCGACCGGCGACGACCCCTTCGAGACACCGATGCGGATCGCGCCCGGTGCCCACTTCGCGATGGGCGGCCTGTGGTCCGACTACGACATGATGACGTCGGTCCCCGGTCTCTTCGTCGGCGGCGAGGCCGGCTGGGGCTACCACGGCGCCAACCGGCTCGGCGCGAACTCCCTCCTGTCAGCCTGCGTCGACGGATGGTTCACGCTCCCCTACTCGGTGCCCAGCTATCTCGCACCCCTGCTCGGCACCCCGGTCCTGCCGCACGACGACGACGCCGTGACCGACGCGCTGCGGACCGTCGAAGAACGCATCGCCCGCCTCCTCGAGAGCACGGGCACCCGGGGACCAGACAGGTTCCACCAGCAGCTGGGCGAGATCCTCTACAGATGTGCAGGCGTCACCCGCACCCCCGAAGGGCTCTCACGGGGCATCGAGGAGATCCGCGCGCTGCGCGCCGAGTTCTGGCGCGACGTGCGGGTCATGGGCGCCGGCGACCAGCTCAACCAAGAGCTCGAGCGCGCAGGCCGGGTCGCCGACTACCTCGAGATGGCAGAGCTGCTGTGCCTCGACGCCCTCGACCGTGACGAGTCCTGCGGAGCCCACTTCCGCGCCGACCACGTGACCGACGACGGCGAGGCCCGCCGCGACGACGACGCCTGGTGCCTGGTCTCCGGCTGGGAGTCACCCACCACACCCCCAGAGGACGGCGGACGGTTCGTGCGCCACGACGAACCGCTGACCTTCACCGCCGTCCCGCTGCAGACGAGGAGCTACACGTGAGGCTCACACTCAGGGTCTGGCGCCAGCAGTCGGCACATGCTCATGGAGCCTTCGAGACCTACCTCGTCACGGACGCGACCCCCGAGATGACGCTCCTCGAGCTCCTGGACCGGCTCAACGACCAGCTCGTGACCCAGGGCCTCGAACCCGTGGCCTTCGACTCCGACTGCCGCGAAGGGATCTGCGGCTGCTGCGGGATCGACGTCGACGGCTCCCCGCACGGCCCCCTCGACAACACCCCTGCCTGCGAGCAGCACGTGCGGTCCTTCGCCGACGGAGACACCATCGTCCTCGAACCGTTCCGCTCCGCAGGCTTCCCGGTCGTCCGAGACCTCGTGGTCGACAGGTCCGCCCTCGACCGGGTCATCCAGGCGGGCGGGTACGTCTCGGTCGACGCAGGCACCGCGCCCGACGCCGACGCGCTGCCCGTGACCACGACGACCGCCGAGACCGCACTGGACTTCGCCGCCTGCACGGGCTGCGGCGCGTGCGTCTCAGCCTGCCCCAACGGCTCCGCCCAGCTCTTCACAGGGGCACGGCTCCAGCACCTCGCGCTCCTGCCGCAGGCCCAGCAGGAACGATCCTCACGAGCCGTCGCGATGATCGACGAGGCCGAGCGCAGCTTCGGGCCCTGCTCCACCTTCGGCGAGTGCGCGATCGTCTGCCCGGCCGGGATACCGCTGTCCGCGATCGCCACGGTCGGCAGAGAACGGATGCGCGCCTTCGTCCTAGGACGCAAGCGCTCGTGACACCGCCACGCGCCCGAGCGCAGCACCGGCCTCCGCTCGGGGCAGCGACCCGGGAGGACCCCCACGCCGTCTCCGGCCTCCAGCCCTGTGGCCCGTAGCACGTTAAGGTGGGCGCCACGATGACGTCACCACACCAGCAGAACCGCACCTCAGCGCCTGCGAGCAGCCTCCCCGCGCAGGCGCGAGCACCACGGCCCGGTGCCAGTCGGCCGCGCCGTGGTCCCGCGACCGCCGCAGCGCTCGCGGCCCTGCTCCTGCTGCTGGTCGTGGTCGGGTCTGCGCTCAGCGGTCCGTGGCAGGTCACCGAGCCTGACCCCGTCCCGGTGACGATGGCGCCGCTCGAGGAGATCACCGCGACACCTTCTCCGGAACCGACCCCAGAGGACTTCCTGCAAGAGCGGGAGAACCAGGGCGACGGCGCGAGCACGGTCCTCATGGTCATCCTCGGGATCTTGCTGCTCGCCGCGATCGTCGCGGCTCTCCGCAAGGTCGTCCGGCGCCGGCTGCCGCCGTGGCACCGGGGCGAGAAAGAACCCGACCCTGTCGTCGGAGACGGCGCGTCGGCGATCATCGCCGTCGTCCCCGTGGCCGCTCTCGAAGAGGCGGCCGGGCTCGCTGCCCAGCGGCTGCGCGCCTCGACCGACCCCACCGACGACGTGGTGGCAGCCTGGGTCGCGCTCGAGCGCGCCGCCGAGGAGAGCGGGACAGCCCGGACACCCGCCCAGACACCGACAGAGTTCACCGTCGCGGTCCTCGGGACGACGTCTGCGAGGCCTGCGGACGTCCAGACGCTGCTCCGGCTGTACCACCGCGCGAGGTTCACCGAGCACCGCATCACCCCTGCCGAGGGTGCGACGGCTGCCGATGCTCTCGAGCGGCTCGTGGAGGACCTCCGGTCGTCGGGATCTGCGGAGAACGGAGGTCCGGGCGGCCAGGCTGGAGCTGGTGGGCCTGCCGGACCTGGTGGCGCAGGCGGTCCTGGCCGTCCGGCGCGACAACCCGCTCCGGGGGGCCAGTCGCCCGCTCGCCGATCGACGGAGGACGGCGCATGATCCGCCTGGCTGTCTACGTAGCGATCGAGGCCGCAGTCGCGGCGATGCTGCTGCTCGCAGCGGGGACCGACCTCGCGCACACCCTCATGGCCTTCCTCGCGGCCGTCGCGGTCACGGTCTTCGTGGTCGGGCAGCCCGAGCCGCGGTCGCCGCGATGGCCCCGCACCGAGGTCTCGGTCAAGGACGGCGCACGCGACGACGTCTCCAACCTGTCCTGGACGCTGCTGTCGAAGGACGACGCCGTCTCGCCACGGGCTGTGCGCGCGGTCCGTGCGACGGCGAGCACCAGGCTCCGGCTGCTCGGTGTCGACCTCGACGACCCCGCCGACGCACCCGCCGCGCGGAGGCTGCTGGGCGACGAGACGTACGCCTTCGTCGAGTCTTCCCTCGACAAGCCGACGCTCCCCCACCTGCTGCGAGCGATCGACCGGCTGACGGAGATCGACCCAGCAGGCACCGCACCACCGAGGTCGACCTGATGTGTCACGACCGTCGCACAGCCCGGCGAGCCTCGACACCCCAGCAGGCCTCACCAGCACAGCCCGCAGCACACCGTCTTCCCCACCCCAGCACCCCCACCCTCACGAGGAGCGCCGCATGACCTCCGCACCTGCCCCCACCTCCCTCCAGGTCTCCGAGATCTCCGAGCTGTCTGCCCGGGTCCTCGCCGAGGTCGGGACCGTGGTCGTCGGGATGGAGAAGCCGCTGCGGACAGCCCTCGCGGCGATCCTGGCAGGCGGGCACGTGCTCTTCGAGGACGTGCCAGGCCTCGGCAAGACGCTCGCGGCCCGCAGCCTGGCGTCGGCCCTCGGTCTCGACTTCGCACGCCTCCAGTGCACGCCGGACCTGCTGCCGGCCGACATCACGGGCTCGACGGTCTACGACCCGGCGACGCGCGAGTTCGTCTTCAGGCCGGGCCCGGTCTTCACCGGTCTGTTCCTCGCGGACGAGATCAACCGCACGGCCCCCAAGACGCAGTCGGCGCTGCTCGAGGCCATGGCCGAGCGTCAGGTGACGATCGACGGGACGACGTACCCCCTCACCCTGCCGTTCCACGTCATGGCGACGTCGAACCCTGTCGAGTACGAGGGCACGTACCCGCTCCCCGAGGCCCAGCTCGACAGGTTCATGGTGCGGCTCGCCGTCGGCTACCCGGACCGCGAGGCCGAGTTCGACGTGCTGAACCGCAGGCTCGACCGTCGCCAGGAGTTCAGCCCGGTCCAGGCCGTCGTCTCGCCCGAGACGCTGCTCGCCATGCAGTCGGGCGTCGAAGACGTCACGCTCGACCCCGACGTGATCCGCTACTGCGTGGACCTGGCTGCCGCGACACGCTCGTTGTCCGACCTCGAGGTCGGGGCCTCGCCGCGAGGCTCGCAGACGCTCATGCTCGTCGCCCGCGCCCTGGCAGTCATCGACGGACGTGACTACGTGCTCCCCGAGGACGTCAAGGCCGTCGCCGTGCCCGTCCTCGCGCACCGCCTGACGCTCAGCCCTGCTGCGTGGGCTGCGGGGACGAGTACCGAGACCCTCGTCATCAGCCTGCTCGACCAGGTCGCGGGTCCTGCGACCGTGGCCGAGGCGGACAGCGCGTCCGTACGGCCGTGACGAGCAGCGCGGCCGTGACGAGCGGCAGGGCTATGACGAGCGGCGGGGTGATGACGAGGGGCGGGGCCGAGCAGGCCGCAGCCGCCCGCTCTTCTGCGCCGGTCCGGTGGGAGCGCGACGCCGTGGTGGTCGTGAGTGCTCTCACCGGCCTTGTGCTCGTCTGCGTGGGCCTCGTCTTCGGGCGGCCTCAGGTCGTCGCCCTCGCCGTGCCCCTCGTGCTCTCGGCGGTCTGGGCGGCGGCGAACCGCCCGACGGGCCCGGTCCGGGTGACGACTGTCGCCGGCGGGACCGCGGTGCGCGACCGCGAGCTGGTCGTCGCGCTGACCCTCGAGGTCCCGGACGGTGCCTCTGTCGTCAGGGTGCAGGCCTCGAGCCCGGGCAACGAACCGCTCGACGCGCTCGTCGCCGTCCCCGGCGGCGCGCGGACGGTCGACCTGACGACGCCGTCGGTACGGACGGGACCTCGTGAGCTGTTCAGCATCGACGCCGTGCCGCTGGCAGACGAGGGCGGCTGGTTCCTCGACGCCTCGCACGTCGCGCCGGACCACGTGCTCGTGCTGCCGCGCGTGCGCAGGCTCGACGTCGTCCCGGTGAGGTCCCAGCTGCGTGGTCTCACGGGTCCGCACAGCTCGCGGCGCCCCGGTGACGGGTCTCAGCTGCGAGACATCGCCCTGTTCCGTCCCGGGGACTCGGTCCGCCGTGTCGACTGGCGCACGACCGCGCGTCGCTCCCCCGAGGTGAGCGAGCTCTACGTCCGGCGGACCTTCGCGGCCTCGGAGGCCTCCGTGGTGATCGTCGTCGACTCGCGTGACGACGTGGGCCCGGAGGTCGCGACCTGGGGCGGGTACCGCGAGACCGCTCCGGACGTGCAGACGTCTCTCGACATCGCCCGCGAGGCTGCCGCGACCATCGCCACGGTCGTCGTGGACGGCGGCGACAGGCTGGGCTTCGAAGACCTCGGTCGTCTCCACACCCCCGTCCCGATGTCGGGCGGCAAGCGTCATCTGCAGCGGGTGGTGCACGCCCTCGCGCTGGCCAGGCCGGCCGGGGCGCCGCGGCACCGTGAGCGACCCCCGCAGATCCCCACGGGCGCCATGGTCTACCTGTTCTCGACCTTCCTCGACGACTCCGCCTCGCAGATCGCGCTCCGGTGGAGCGCGCAGGGGCACGAGGTGGTCGCCGTCGACACCCTCCCGGAGGAGATCTTGCGCGGGCTCGACCGTCGCGAGGTGCACGCGTGGCGCCTGACCGACATCGCTCGACGCGACAGGCTGTTCGAGCTCTCGAGGTCTGGGGTCACGGTGCTGCGGTGGGCGTCGGGTGATCCGTCGGTCGCGCTGCGGGCGCGTGCCAGGGCCGTGCGGGGGCACTCGTGAGCCGGCGGTCGGAGGGGACCGAGAAGACCGCGGCCATGACGAGCACCAGCTCCGCACCCGCCCCGCGCACACGCAAGGGCGCAGAGATCGAGATCGGTCGATCTGTGCCCGGCTGGGCTCTCCACGTCGCGCTCGGGGTCGCTGTCCTGACCGGGCTGCTCGTCGGCATGGCCGGCAGCGAGGTCTCGGCTGCGCTCGTCACGGTTGCGGCACTCGGGCTCGCAGCCGGGACCGTCGCCAACGCCCGGCGACCGGGCTACGGGCTCGGGGCCATCGCCGTCGGGCTGATGCTGCTCCCCTTCGTGCTGACCGCTCCCGTGGGCTACACGTGGCGGACGCCGGTACTGATGGTCCTCGTCCATGCGGTCCTCAGGCTCAGCTGGTTCGCCACCGTCGCTGCTCCACGGACCCAGGTCGAGGTCGCGGTCCTCGTCGCCGAGGGGCGCCGGTCGGCTGTGCTGAACCTCGTCGGCCAGCTGGTCGCGCTGCTGGCTGGTGCGCTCACGGCAGTGTCCGGCTCGACGTCGTCGATGACCTGGCCGTGGTTCGCCGTGCTGGGGGCTGTCGCCGCTCTCTCGCTGGCCCTGCTGCTGCGGAACGGGCTCCCCACCGGCCACGATGCGTCAGGGCAGCGCGTCTAACTTCTGCGAAGTCCGCCGTCCAGGTGCACGATGGAGACAGGTGGTTCACCACCCATCGGATCACGTCTGGAGGACTGCGAACATGATGGCTCGCAAGCAACTGCCCAAGTACACCGTCCCCTCGCTCACGCCTGAGCAGGGCCAGGAGGTCGCCCGGATCCTGCAGCTCCGGCTCACCGCCCTGAACGACCTGGCGCTGACGCTCAAGCACATCCACTGGAACGTCGTGGGCCCGCACTTCATCGCGGTCCACGAGATGCTCGACCCGCAGGTCGACGCCGTCCGCCTCATGGTCGACGCGACAGCCGAGCGCATCGCGACCCTCGGTGTCGCCCCCCGAGGGACGCCCGGAGTGATCGTGTCGGAGCGCTCCTGGGACGACTACTCCCTCGGCCGTGCCACGACGATCGCGCACCTCGGTGCCCTCGACGAGGTGTACCAGGGTGTCATCACCGACCACCGCAAGGCCGCGACCGACGTCGAAGAGCTCGACGACGTCACGAACGACCTGCTCATCGGTCACCTGCACGAGCTCGAGCTGTTCCACTGGTTCGTGCGCGCCCACCTGGAGTCCTCGGGTGGTTCGCTGAGCACCGCTGATGAGACGACCGAGGTCGGTGCGGCCGAGAAGGCCGACGAGAAGGCCAAGAAGTCCTCCTGACCCGGGAGTGAAGGGTCACAGACCCCCCTGACGACGAAGGCTCCGACCGAGACGGTCGGAGCCTTCGTCGCGTCTGAGCGGTGGACGCGTCCGTCGAGGGCTGCGGAGGGCTGGACGGATGACAGCCTCGGGGAGCCACGGCGGTCATCCGGCTGCGCGGAACTGCAGCTGAACGGTGCGGCAGCCGAACGGTGCGACAGCCGAACGGTGCGACAGCCGAACGGTGCGACAGCCGAACGGTGCGACAGCCGAACGCAGACTCAGCTGAACGCAGTCTCAGCTCAACGGTGCAGCAGCGTCCTCAGCTGGCCCTCAGCTGCGCAGGGCCTCGATCAGCTCGGCCTTGCGCATCGACGAGTACCCGGTCAGCCCGACCTCCTTCGCACGGCCGCGGAGCTCTGCGACGGTCCACTCGTCGTAGGGCGGAGAGTCGCCGCCCCGCTTGCCGACCTGCGACCGCGAGTCTCGTGCGGCCGCGTTGGCGATCCTGGCGGCCTTGCCCTTCGAGCTGCCCTCGTCGCGGAGCTTCTCGTAGAGCTCGGGGTCCTTCACGCTCGGTCCTGGGTCTTCCCGTGGCACTGTGTGCTCCTTCCGCCGGTGGATGGGTCCACTCCAGTCTCGGACGAGCCCGTCGATGGCGCACCCGGGGCCACCCGGTCCTGCACGGGCCTGCGTGAGCCCGCGTAGGCTCGCCCGGTGGACCCGACCCCTCGCCTCGAGCTGCCCGCAGACCTTCCGGCAGACCTCGTGCTGCCGTCGACCGTCGAGGGCACGACGGTCCACGAGCTCGTCATCAAGAAGTCGCGGTTCATCGCCCGGGCCACGCACGTGGAGTCGGTCGAGGAGGCTGACGCTGTCGTCGCGGCTGTCCGCAAGGAGCTCTGGGACGCCCGGCACAGCTGTGTGGCGCTGGTCGTCGGGCAGCGCGCCGACAGGCAGCGCTCGTCGGACGACGGTGAACCGTCGGGCACCGCCGGTGTGCCCATGCTCGAGGTCCTGCGGCACCGCGGGCTCACCGACGTGGTCGTGGTGGTCACCCGGTACTTCGGCGGCGTCCTGCTCGGGGCTGGTGGCCTCGTCCGGGCCTACTCGTCGTCGGTGAGCGAGGTGCTCGACAGGGCGACCGTCGTGGCTCGCGAGCCCCGGGTCGAGGTCGTTCTCGAGACGGACCACGCGTCGGCGGGGCGCCTCGAGAACGTCCTGCGGGAATGGTGCCACGTGCACAGGGCGGTCTTCGCGACGCCTGCGTACGGGACGGGCGTCGAGCTGGCCGTGCTGCTGCGTCCGCGGGACCTCGCCTCCTACGACCAGCTGGTCGCGTCTGAGACAGCCGGCGGGGCAGTACCCGTCGTGCGGGGCTGGCAGGTCAGCGACATCCCTGCGTGACGGCACCCATGCGGGTGGCTGTCACCACGACCAGCCTCTCGCGCAGAGCTCGAGCTCTTGCCGCATCCGTTCGTCTTCGTCGACCACCCAGGTGTCGCTGACCAGCTCGTCTGTCGCCGGTGACCGCGACTGGTCGTCGAGCCCGACGAGCAGGCACGCCTGACGCAGGATCGCGTCGTAGGCGTACTGGGTGGCCCGCAGGTGGTGGGCCCGGGCCAGAGAGGTCTCGTCGTGCTCGATGCGCTGGATCTGCGTGGCGAGAGTCGAGAGGCGCAGCTGCAGGGCGAGGATCTCGAAGGGGTCGATCTCAGGTGCCGCAGGCTTCGACGAGGGACGGGCGCGCGGGAACGAGCGAGCCCGCCGGAGGAGCACCCAGGCCGCGAGCACGCCGACGAGCAGAGCCACCAGAAGCACGATCCACACCATGGTCCCGCCCTCGCCGATGAGGAGAGCACCAGACTAGGACGCCGTCGCACCGAGCGCCACGGGTGCCGCGGAGAGGCGGTCCGGAGAGACGGTCCGGTGAGACGGATCCGACAGCTCAGCCCCGACGGACCGGGTGCCACCTGGGTCCGTAGCGCTGGGTGAGCCGCGCCGCCGGGACGTCGACGAGGACTCCCGTGGTCGAGCAGACGTGGTCGTAGACACGCCAGGCCGCTGCGTCGTCGTCGGCGGTGAACCTCACGGTGAGACGGGCTTCGCCGGAGACGACGCCGACGTCGTAGGCCTCGACGGGCACGAGGTCTCGTGCCGCCTGGGCTGCTGCCGGCAGCACGTCAGGTGCGGCGACGCCCTGTGCAAGGGCTCCGACGGTCAGGACCACGCGGTACGAGGGCATCAGACGATGGTAGGTGCCCGTCGTGGTCCTCTCAGACCTCTCTGGCCCGGCTCAAGGTTCGTCGGTGGCCGCCCAGGCCCTGCGCACCTGCTCGAAGCGTGTCGGCAGCGGCGGCCGCACCCCTGCGTGCCGTGCGTTGGTGCGCTGGACGAACCGCCGCCACGAGAGCACGAGCCCCTGCCGGGTGATGGGCAGCCCCGCAGCGACAGTGACCCCGTTGTCGTGGGTGTGGTGGACGGTGAGCAGGAGCGCGCGCGGGACCGACCCCTCCAGCTCGACGCACAGCTCGTCTCGCACGACGAGCCAGCGTCGCAGCACGACGAGGGCGCTGTCGTCGAGCAGGTGCTCGTGGACGACCCGGTGCTTGCCGTGCTGCACCACCACGCTCCCCTCCTCGAGGTCGAAGGAGTCGACCGTGCAGCGCAGCAGGTCGGAATAGCGGGCACCTGTGCACCGGACGAGCCCCACGATGACGGCGAGGCGCACGGTCTCCGGTTTCGCACCGTCGGCCGTGGCAGCGCTCGCGAGGTCACGCCACACGGTCTCCGCCTCGTGGAGGGTGACGGGCGGCCGCGGGTATCTGGTCCCTGCTCGTGTGGGTGGTGAGGTCATCGCGGTGGTCTCCCGGCTGGTGGTACGCGCTTGGCACACTATTTATATCAGGAATCGCAGATCAGGTTCGCCTGGTGAGACATGGGGACCCAACTGCACCGATCGTCGTCCTGACGTGCTTCACTGCACCGACCCGTCGGACCGCCACGATCGCAGGAGCTCATGACCTCTCTCCTCACGACGACCGGCGGACGCGCCGTCCTGCTGGTCGTGCTGCTCGGGATCGTCTCGGCCGCCTGGTGGTTCCGGGCTCAGCGCTCCGGGACCGTGCGGTCCGTGCGCCCCTCTCGGGGCTCCGCTCCCCCGGCCGACCTCCTGCTCCTCGATGCCGTGCGGGCTGCGGGTGCGACGCTCGGGCGCCGGGCGACCTTCGTCCAGCTGTCCTCCGAGGTCTGCACACCGTGCCGTCGCACGGCCGCTGTCCTCAGCCGCCTGGTCGACGACGCACCGGGGGTCGCGCACGTCGAGCTGGACGCGGCGCAGCACCCGGAGCTGGTGCGGACGCTCCGGGTGCTGAGGACACCGACGGTGATCGTGCTCGACGGCGCAGGCCTAGAGCGAGGACGTAGCTCCGGTGCGATGACCCCCACCCAGGCCCTCGCGGCTCTCGACGTGGTCCCGGAGGTCGAGGCTCAGCGCCCGGCACGATCAGAGACGAGACGAGCATGACCGAGACCACCTCACCGACACCGACAGCCGGCGCTCCTGCGGGCATCGACCCCCGAGGCCCGCGCTTCGGGGCGGCACTGACGGCGATCTTGCTGGCTGTCGTCGTCCTGCTCGGCACGTCGACGGCGGCCTTCGTGCTGCTCGGGGTCGCCGTGCTGCTCTTCGCCGTCGGCACGGTGCGCGGTTCGCAGGGGACGCTCCAGGGCGCCGTCTTCCGGCGCTGGGTGCGCCCGCGCCTGTCTGCGCCGGCCGAGCTCGAAGACCCTCGCCCACCGCGGTTCGCCCAGGGGGTCGGACTGGGCGTCACCGCGGTGGGTCTGCTCCTCGGGGTGCTCGGTGTCTCTGCGGCTGTTCCTGTCAGTGCTGCGGTCGCCCTCGTGGCAGCCTTCCTCAACGCTGCCTTCGACCTCTGCCTCGGCTGCGAGCTCTACCTGCTGCTGCAGCGTCTCCGGCCTGGTCGCACCTCGAC